>VFQR01001559.1_pt1 | contig 17072 bp, 14 predicted proteins | sample 3512321 | NCBI WGS metagenome assembly VFQR01 (sample SAMN10412374, study PRJNA504923) | tailings metagenome | isolation source: Relicate 3 Philex TSF1 revegetated site | place: Philippines: Tuba, Benguet | collected 2017-08-29
ATTCACCATCCCTTGATTTTGCTAGTAGCGATAACTGGGATAACATTGTTTTCAACTCCATGTATATCTAGTGATACTCATCAATCAATATCTTCTATCACAGTTAAGTCTACAAAAGAGAATTCATTACCCCAGTTATGGGATGTAAAAATCAACGGGAAATATGGATATATCGATCGCAATGGGAAATTAGTAGTTAAACCCCAGTTTGATTATGCTTCGTCGTTTTATGAGGGATTAGCTCAAGTTCAAGTAGGTGAAAAATGGGGATATATTGACCACACAGGTAAATTGGTCATAAAGCCACAGTTTGATAATTGCGATCGCTTCTTGAATAGGTTTGCTAAAGTCGAAGTTGGTAAAAAGTGGGGAATCATAGATAATAAGGGTAAGTTTGTTGTTAAACCACAGTTTGATAATCTTGAAGCTTTTGTCAATGGTTTTGCTTTGGTTACTATCGGTAAAAAATGGGGATTCGTTGACAATAAGGGGAAATTAGCCATCAAACCTCAATTTGATAGTGCTTGGTCATTCTTTGAGAATTTAGCAGCAGTGCAAATTGGTAAAAAATGGGGATTTGTTGATAATAAAGGTAAATTGGTAATTAAACCTCAGTTTGATACTGCTTGGTCATTTTCTAAGGGTTTAGCAGTAGTACAATTTGGTAAAAAATGGGGATTTATTAATCCAAAAGGTCAATTAGTCATTAAACCTCAATTTGATGCAGCTTGGTCATTTTATGAGGATTTAGCAGCAGTCCAAATTGGAGGTAAATGGGGATATATTGACCGCACTGGTAAATTAGTCATTAAACCCCAGTTTGATATGACTTGGCTTTTTGAGAATGGTTTAGCACAAGTAATAGTTGGCGGAAAATCGGGTTATATTGACCGCACAGGGAAATTAGCGATCGAACCAAAGTTTGATAAAATTGGTAATTTCTCCGAGGGATTAGCAGATGTACAAATTGGAGGTAAATGGGGATATATTGACCGCACTGGTAAATTAGCGATCGCACCACAGTTTGATAGTGCTTATTCCTTCTCTAATGGGTTAGCAGAAGTGCAAGTTGGAGAAGCATCTGGATATATCGATCGCACTGGTAAATATATTTGGCAACCAACCCAGTAATTATATAATTTTCGACAAATTTGAGTCTGAAATATTACGAGATAATGAGATGACAATAGAGATGGGAATTCTCCAAATTAATACCGGGAATTATGAGGTGATTCCTGTTGCGACTAGCGAAATATTTTACAAATTTTGGTTGCCTGCTTGTAAGTATCTTGGGTTACAATTTATTAGTCATTTTAATGATGGTTCTTTAAATATCGTCTCAGCAGAAGATGTTCCTAAAATTTTAGAAGAATTAATTTGTTTACATTCTTATACTTTAGAACAAGAAAATTTAGCTTTTATGAGTGAGAGGATAGAACGTATAATCCAGGTATTTCAAACAACAGATGCTACATCATATGAATATGATTTTGGATAATGAATGTAATTTTAAAGATTGATATTTATAATACTTTGATACAGCCGTCTTTGATTTCGATTTTAGAGTCATCTTTGACTTCGACTTTTCCACAAGATGTTTCAATAACAGCAGATCTACCGCTACCTTGTATCGTTGCGGCTCCAGTCGTGCGACCATTGAATGTAACTTCTTTCGTTGAACCATCCATCTGGACTTTCATTACATGTTTGTCCGAGTCGTTATTGGAATATTTGATATAAACAGAAGCCCAAGAGGGACTAGAAAAAATAATGCTTGGGATAGCAGACAACATCGCTAATAAAAGTATTTTTTTCATAGCTTTTATAAAACCATTTTCACCAACATTTTTATGTATATTTATTTTTTACTTTAGAAAAATAAAAAACGACCTGAGTGGTTGTACGTAAATTATATAAATGTGGCTATAACTGCATAAAAATAATTATTTTCGCGCAAGTTTCACATTTTTAAATTAGCCGATGGAGATTAGATTGTAAGTCTGTAAAGGTTAATTAAATTTTCAGATTAAAAAATTAAAAATCAGCGAACGTCAGGTCTAGCACACTCACACTGGAAAAATAGATCCAGATGATGGGTCATTTAGGGATACAATATATTATATATGTACTCCAACCTTTCTAAAATTCGTTGAGATCGCAGTTCAGCTTGCTCTGCATTAAAGCCAAAGTTGTACCGCATCTTACCCATATTCTCAATTCGCCATTGGTTGATTTTATAATCTATTTCATCGCTCATCCTCACTTGCTCATTTGTGAGTTCAGGATCGATATTAAGTCCAATGGTTTCTGCAAAGAGTCTGGCAAAATTCACCGAATGAAAGTATGGATAATCTCGAATTAATTCCCCAGAGCGAAGAAAATCTAGTAATCCTTCAATTGTAGATAACCCATATTGAATATCATCTAGAAAATCCTTGAGCCATTTTTCTGGAGAAAACTCACAAAAACGAATCCAATCCCCCTGAATTTCAACCTCGTATCCTTCCTGGGTGAGAAACAAATCCCGCACAGGATTATCCCAATCGACAATTCGTAACAACCCTGGATATTGCCGATTTCCTGGATTTTTGAGCCAATCCCCCGACTTTGCTGCTTTCAACTTTGCGAGAAACTCAGGTAAAGGCTGATTCCATACTTGGGCAGAATTGTTTGCCATAACTTCCTCAGCCGACCAGTAATGTCCTAGCCGTTCCCAATTGCCACCATTGCAGACTTCTAGCAAAAATGTTCTGTAAACGTCAGGTAGTTTAATTCCATGTTGTGCTTCTAACGCGCTCAACTTTGCTTTAGAACCAATTGGCGGATTAGTTGTGATTTGGGCATAGCGATTGCATGGATCGAATTTTCGCAATCGAGCGAGGGTAACGTGAATTCGTTCGGGAACGCTTAACCATTTTCGCAGGGGTAATTGGCAACCGAAATGACGCTCCACTGTAAAAATGTCTCGATCGTACACCCTCACCCTTCCTTTCGCGTCGTGAGAGAACTGAATTTGTAACTGAGTCAACACCTGACAGAATTGCTCTGCCTCTGCATCAGTCAGAAATAGTCCCACAAGATGGGGATGCTTGATTGTCTTTATCTCCCGATACATAAACTCACAAGCTTCAGCCTCATCTGTAAATTCAAACAGCAGATGTTGAACCGTACCACGCTCGGTATAAACAACTTGCCAGCGATCGCGCGTTTGAATCAAGCAAATCTCATCATCACCCATTTGACGAATCTGATACAGGCTACAACCTTCACCCCAAAGTTTGAGATCGAGTAACTCTGCATTCAGATATCTGACTTCCCACATGCACTCACCTCTTACCATTTGGTATGATTATTACTTCGCTTGTTCTGCACGAAAAAGCCGCAGGAAGCCCCCATCAAACCATTCCCCATAGTGAAATCGCAGTTCCCCGGATAGTAGCATCTGACCTCGACAGTAAAGAAAGTAGATTTCCTTTGGGAAATAACTTTGCAAAGGGAGCAATCCTTTTTTCAACGCCGTTCGCTCCCCATTTTGCCAGAGCCTTGCAAGGTGAGATGCTAAACAGTTCAAGAAAAATTCAGCTTTAGGCAAGGAAGGATCTGTTCCTAAAGTGACCAACTCATCTTCTCTTCCTCTCCAATCAACAGACATTTCCCAATCTTCGACGGGAGGTAAGCAGGATGTCTGCGAAGCCCAGACAACTAACTCTAGGTACGTCGGCTCATTCACGTTGGTAAATAAGGCATTCGCATTTATCGGCATAGTAATTTCTAAAACCGTTAACAAGCTGATCGCATTGTGATGCACACTTCCTGTAACCAGTCGATACTGTTTCCCATCGGTTTCAAAGGGAATCGTATACGGGTAATGCAATTTTGCTTTTTGAAAATGCTGTAAGCAAAGCTGATGAAAGTCAGGTTGAGGTAGTGGTGGATCAAAAAACATCCAATCTAAACAGAAACTATTTTTTTCTTGGCTCACAGAAGCACCATCTAAATAGCGCCATAGCTTTTCAGCTTGAATGACGCAGCGTTGCAGATTTGGATAAGCAACTAGACGAGCAAGAATTTCTGCTGAGATTTCACGGTTGAGTAGGTTGGCGTTCACGAAGTGACTCGGAAGGAGTATCGCCATCTGATGCAGCAGTTCATATCGAATTGCCGCAACCTGATTGGGTGTATATAAATGTGCTTGTTCTTCAAAAAATAGTAGATAGGTGCTAGCAGCTTCCTCAATCTCAGATAAAATCTGGGGAATTAGTAAAGAGTGAGTAGGACTCGCAGCAGACGCAAAGCGTAAATTCCACTGGGTTTCATTGAGCAGTTCAATTCCCTCGATTTCTTGCAGATTGTTCCAATTCCGCGCAACCTGTATCACCTTCAATGCAGTGCCATAGGGAATACCGTACATCGGATAGTAACTCCCCGGATGCCATAAACAAATCGGTTCATTGTAAGACTCGCCATGAATTTGAAACAGTCGATCGATCAGTTCCCAAATCGCCCAATTTTGATAAACTTGCGGTAGTTTCCAACTGCGTTCGCCTATCAGTTGTTGACAATTCCTGACAAAGAAGCGATTATCCTCATGCTCATACATTTCACGCGCCTGAAAGCACTGCCAAAACGTATCATGATGGGCATGACGCGCCAAAAACTGAATTAGGAGCGAATCGTCATATTTAGTTATGGCTTTGCGACTGTGGCGACCAGAGAATAACACACCTGAATCGCTTTGTGCGATCGCTAGTGTATACCCATCAATTAGAACAAAGGTTTTCCCATGCTTATCTCTCATCCAGCAACTCTCGAAGGACTTGGATTTTATAGTGACATACTCCTCACATCTTCCAAGCAAAAATAGTGAGATTAAATACTCAGCATACAGCTAAAAGTACTAATTTAGTGTTAAAAGCAAACAAAGGTACTGTAGCTATATCGCCCAGATGTTTGATTTTGCTGTATGTATACGTAAATGTGCAAGATATTAAGTTAACCTAAATTAGAATTATATGTTCTCAAAACTAAGATGGCGATCGCGTAGCGGCTCCCCGGTCGCATCGCTGCTTTTGATACTTCCTTTGCTAATCGGCGGAATTTATCTGCTGCAACCGGCTCCCCCCGCACCTTGTGGAAGCCTGAAAAAATTTGGCGCGCTCGAACAAGAAGGACGCTGCATCATAAATCGTAACGTTACCCTGGAAGGTAATCTCAAGCGACTGCCCAATCAACTAACCGTCAAAGGCGACCTAACTATTAGCGGTACGTACATTGAAGAACTGCCCAATGCAATGGTGGTTGAAGGAAACCTTTTTTTGTACAAAACTAGCATTGCCAAGCTCCCCCCAGATTTGCAGGTTCAAGGAAGTTTCGATCAATATAGTGGATTTGGTTCTCCAGGGGTTAAATGCAGTGCAATTCCTAAAACTGCTGTTATCAAAGGGAATCGCAACTGTCACTAATTGCGATCGCAATAGACTGCAAATCAAATCGCTTACTAATTGGATTCATCAATTTAGTCCAATTTTAAAGAACAATGTTACAATCCTGGCGAATCAAACCCAGGAAATCAATCGTGCCTAAACAATTCTCTAATCTCAAGTGGTTGAGATTTAATCGTACCTCTTTCACCTTGTTTGCGATTATATTTGCAATAGTTGTGATAATTGCCATCTTCTTCCGAGATAATTGGATTAGACCGTTACTGGGCGACGTTTTAATTGTCATGGTGATTGCTTACTTTGTTCATGCTTTTATTGCAGTTCCACTACGGAAGGTTGCTATTGGAACTCTCATCTTTGCCTACTTGATTGAGTTTCTTCAGTTTCTTAATCTCATTGATATTTTAGGCTGGCGAAACTCCCAGCTAGCTCATTTAACAATTGGATCTACTTTCGACTGGCGAGATTTGGTTGCTTATACGCTGGGGATTGCGATCGTTTTCCTCACTGCCAATCGTTTGAAGTCATAAACTAGTACAGGTCGGCGTAAATAAATAGACCATAAGGAATTGCTAAAAGCCTTGTAGTATCGTTATTCTTTCTTTTTACTTTTGCCTTTTTACTTTTGCCTTGTTGTACTACTATTATTTTCCTCTTTATCGAGTATTCATCATTGCTTTGATATGGCGTAAACGTCCCAGATTTAAACGATTTGGGCATTGCTTACTTCTGGTTTGACTACCAAAAAACCGTGACTCAAACTTGCAGTACTGAGTTTGATAACGCTCCCAAAGAGCTTGAGTGGTATCTTGTCCAGATGTAACTGGGGCTTGCTGCGGCTCGTCTTCTGAATCATATACAGCTATCCCCTTTAGATCCGCAATGCGATCGTTATTTAGCCGAGCTAAACAGCGATGATAGAGCATGGGTGCCATAGAACCTTCCTGAAAAGGTTCAACCAACTCAGTACAATGTGCTTCACGATATTCTTGCCAGTATTTCTGTGCGATCGCAAATGTTGACTGATACTGCTTCGATAGTCTTTTTGCCCAATCGCCATAAATGCTTGATTGCAAAAACTGAGTTGTTTTCGACCAATAGACCGCGCATCGATTTAACCCCAACTGCGTCTTATCCACACAATTTAGCTCTGGAATTCCAGGTCGTACAGAATCACTGGAGAGAGCCAAACCACTAGCAGGTGCTTCCAAAAGTTCTTCAAGTTGATGAATTCGAGCCTCTCTGAGACGCTGATGACATTGAGCCAATCTCAGGTTGTTCTGGGAAAATAGAGCTTTTTCGATTTGGCAATACTGAGTTTGATATTGCTCCCAGTGGCGTTCCACCGATGAATTTCTCAATTTGAGTTGATCGAGTAAGGATTCAAATCGAGGATCGCGAGATTGGAAGGTTATAATCTCACCACCTCTATGTAATTCTAGAATGCGATCGTTATTTAATCGAGCCAAACAAACAGGTGTTGCAATGGGAAAATCTGGTGTATTGCGTAAGCGTTGAGTTAACTGTTGACAGTGTTGTGTTTGAAACTGATGCCAGGATTGATCTGCGATCGCCAGTTGATGTTGAAGGGGTGGAATAAGTTGGGACTCAACATCCTGATAAACCAATGATTTGAGCAAATGGGTTACTTCTGCCCAACGCTTTGCACAGCGATATTCACCCGCTTCAACCTGTCGAACACAGTCCGGTTGCAAAACCCCAGCAAATCCTAATATTACGGTTGGATAAGGTAGAGGAGTCTGTGGCTTGGCATCTGACGCAGGGATAGCTTTGCTCGGTTCCACACCAAGCTGAGTTGCAAATAAAATGACACTCGCAAATATCGCAATCTTAAATTTCATCATTTTCCATAATTAACATGAGTTTGAAAGAGCCGCAGCCAACACAGAAAGCATATAGCGATCGTTCATAGCTGCTCGTCGTGATTTTTGGCGAATACTGCGACGAAAAGATGATTCTCGCTCTAATACATTCAGGGCAATACGACGTAGTAAAGCAAAGTTTTGTGGGCTGTGCAGAGAACGAATTCGGGACTCATCCTCATGAAAGGTAACATCTCATGTCCAATGAACAGAATTTTCTATTCCCCAATGCTGGCGAATTGCACTAGCAATTTTGTTTGCATTACTGACGAGACTAGTAATGTAAAATTGCACCTCTTGTGTTGTTTTATTCCAATGCTGAATCGAACGTACTACCATCACAATTGTTTTTAGCCCTACCCATAAATCTAGTTGATAAAGTCCAGGAATCTGGGACACAGATACAGTGTAAACTGTACGCTTTTCAATGCGATTATGCCCTTTCTCGATACGCTGACTAATGCTGATATCGATACCTTCAAATTCAAGAGATTGTGCTATTTCAAACCAATTTTTCACTTGTTGGTGCAGCGTAGGGTGATTATCTTTCAGGGTCAAAATATAATCAGCATTTGCGGCGATGATTTTTTGGGCAATGGATTTCTGAGTGCCCATTGCATCAATGGTGATGATGCAGCCAGATATGTCTAGCATTTCTAACAGTGCTGGAATTGCGGTGATTTCATTAGATTTGTCAGTGACCTTTGTTTGTCCGAAGACCAGACGGTGTTCACTTGACCATGCACTGACCGTGTGTAAAGCTTTTAGCTGAGATTCTCGGTCATATGAGCCTCTATGAGTTTTGCCATCTATGGCTACTACTTCTACTCCCAACTTCTCAACTAGTGATTGTACCCAGCAACGAAAACATTTCTCAAACTCTTTGGGGCTAATTTTCTCAAACATTCTTCTAAAAGTATCTGGACTGGGTATTCCCTCTGGCAGTTCTAGAAATGTCTCCAACCACTCCTGTTTACTGATTCCATACTCCTCAATATCTTCCCAACCTTGTGTTCCTGCTATTACTGCCAAAACGCATTGTTTCAAATCAGGTCTATGGTCACGAGAATATCCCTTCGTAGTAGTTATTGGTCTTTCTTTGATTATTTCTGCTGATTTTACTTGATTAAAAAAATAGGTTATAATAGATATGTTTATCAACCTTGTGTCTCTACATCTTTAAGACGATTCTAGAGAGCAATTTATGAATTTTTTGAGTTAAAAGTTTTTTTCCTAACTCGATGCACGTCATGAAACAAGCCTCAAGAACAAGAACTCTTTTGCAGCCTAACAATACAGTTAATAAAGCGCTCGCCTGTTTTTACTGATTTATCTTGTTTCATTGTTTGCCTAATATGTCAATACTTAAATCTAAATAATGTCCGATTAAATTACTAGCATTTCAGTATATATACTGTAGGAACTGGCAAGTTGCTTCATTTAAACTAATTTTGTGAAAAATAGTGATGTTGACAATAATTTAAAAATAAGTTGTTACGCGTCACAGACTGTATATTTACTCGTGTTTACGCAGCATGTCCGTCAGGAAAAGGTTGTCATTCGTTATTAGTCATTTGTATTTTCAAGAACAAATGACCAATGACAAAGTACAGTCTTAACGTCAAAATATACAATTTAAACGCGTATCAGTTTAGCACCAATTGTCCCAACCTCTTGTCTGAGTTCGATTTCAGCAAATAGGGACATAGGAGATCGCGGTGTTGTCAACTCATACTTCTTATGGGTGTTATCTTACCAATACTTCTACCAAACAGTCGGGAAATTCGTAACCAAATATGTACAAGGGTTTGAGACCAATGTTGTTGTGAATATTAGATTTGTCACTTACTAATCTTCTCTTAAGCTTAAACCTCTCCAAAATTAAGGGTTTCAGATTGTAGATTCCGATCGAGTGACAACTCTATTTTCAATAACTCAAAGCTTGCTGATTATATTCTCCGATCGGACATCTTGTCTTACGAGAGCTTTTCATGTAATGAAAGGGCTATGAATCAAGCTGTGCCTACTTCATTGGTCTATTGCAACCCTTTTGGCTTACGTACAACAACACACATAGATTAACATCTTCTCAAAAGAATTATCATGGGTACTCAAGCAGTTGCAATCTTGGAAGTGCATAGTTGCAGTGGAAATATAAGTTCAGCCTTTTGGCAGCAATGGGAGCTGAATCAAGACTATCTTTACCGTTGCTGTTTGCGATGGATGGGCGGTAATCATACTGATGCCGAAGACGTGCTCAGTCGAGCGATGCTCAAAGCCTGGCAGAAGGTACGAGAATGTACTGGTGTCATCACCAACTTTAGAGCTTGGTTAACTCGGCTGACTCATAACCTCTGCATAGATATACATCGAGAACGTAATACGGGTGCAAAGAAAGTTGAGAGTCTGGAAGCGATGACTGTGGGAGAAAACTTTTCACCAGTCTCAATGTTCGAGACTCCCGATGCAGGGCTGATGCGTAAAGAGTTAGGGGCGTTCATCTGCCGTGCCATTGATGACTTACAACCCAGACTGCGCGAGCCATTTGTTCTGCACTTTGTTCATAAAAAGTCGTATCAAGAAATTGCTCAACATCTCAGGATCTCCCTAAATAACGTTTATAAGCGAATCCAACAAGCACGAGATATTTTGCAAAAGCATTTGAGAAGGTATTTGTCAGGGTTAGATGATTCTTTGTTAGATTCCTCCAAACCTTCGGGCAAAAGGGAAAAACCTGTGGTGGAGAGATATTTATCTTATGAAACAATAATATCCGACTCTCAAATAGTCAAGACTATGGAGAGCATTGGTGAGAGAATTAATTATGAGATAACAGCAACATGTCTAAAAACACTGTCTCATACCTGGTATCACTCACCCAGTCCTTTGGTGTGGAGTTAAATTTTTACCTAGTCTTAGACCAAAAGCCAACACGACAAGAACAGAAGCTGAAAACATTAAATCAGTACGTGCAGCAATATCCTTCTGGATGGAAGAAACGGTTGGAATTGGCTAATCTGCTCTACGCAATAGGTCAATGGGAACGAGCGGTTGAGGAGTATCGCCAAGTCATTGAGCGCCAACCTCTATTGATTGAGGTGTGGTTGAAATTGGGGAAAATCTTGCAGCTAATTGGACAAGATTCTGAGGCAATAGCGGTTTATGAGAGTGCCTTGCCGATCGCACAAAATGAGCCAACTCGACAACATATTCGTGGAGCGATCGCAGTATGTATTGGTGACAGTCAGGGGGCGATCGCGGCTTTTGAGTCTGCGGCAACCCTTGAACCAGATAACGTAGCTCACTGGCTGGCATTAGGGCAGGTACACATGGGGAGAGAGGATGCGATCGCGGCTTTGCGAGCCTTTGATGCGGTTTTGTCACTCGACTCCGACGATATTATAGCGCTAATTAACAGCTATGATGCGCTAATGGCGCTGGGTAACGTTCGGGAAGCTGGGCGGCGCTTAAGTAAAGTAGGAGAGTTAGCTCCAGATGATTTCCGACTACTCAAACGACAGATAGATAATCGTTGCCGGATGAGATTAGTATTCGATGACGAGGGCAAGCAGACTAAACAGATGATTAGTTATGCTTTGCGACTAGCTCCTGGTGCGGCAGCTATTCATGAACTGCTGGCATATTATCACCTTTTCCGGGGGGAGTGGGCTAAAGGTGTAAGGGTGTTGGCAAAGTTTACTCAGGAACACCCAAATAATCCTAGCGGCTGGTATTACTATGGGCGATGCTTGTTCCACACGGGTGAATACCAGCAAGCGGTTCAGGCGATGCTGAAAGTTTATTATCTGTACCCCAAGGATCGTGAAATCTATCGGGCGTTGTGCGAGATTTTGCTGACTGTAGAGATGACCTTTCCCCCAGAACCTCTTCTGGGACGAGAGAGGGAAAATACCACTCTTGCTTCGGTAGTGGAGGAAATGCTTGAGCGTTTTGCTGAACACTGGAGTGTTTGGGCAACGGCAGGGCGAGTGCTGGTGGAAGGTTTTCAGGAAATTGAGCGGGGGTGTAGTGTCTCTGGGAGGGGGACACAACTTCAGCCCAATTTGGCGGATAGCTGGTTTCGTCATGGGCGGGTATTGGCACTGGCGGGGAAACACCAGGAAGCCGTGGAGGCCTTGTCACAAGGATGCCAATTGTTGCCGGAAGCGGGGAGTTATCTGCCATCTGTATCTGCTGCGGTGTGGCTGGGGGAGAGTTATCGGGTACTGGGGAATGATGCGGCGAGTCGGCAGTGGTGGCAAGAGGCTTGTCAGTTAACAAAGGAATTGATGGAGTTAGATCCGGCTATGGCTTGTTACTGGCAAGGGAGAGCCTTGGAGGGATTAGAGGATGTGAGCGGTGCGATCGAGGCTTATCGAAGTGCTTTGAGTCAGCAGTTGCTCTATCCTGCTCGTGGTGAAGTTCAAGAGGCTTTAAAACGGTTATCACCTAAGGTGCAAAAGGGTTCTGGTTCTTGATGCTGCTTTTATGGGGAGCGAGTTAGAAACAAAAGACTCTTACTCGAAAAATTCAGAAATTGCTCTCTGGAATCGTCTTAAAGGTATAGAACGGAAACACTGGTTCTAATCAATCTTACTTACAACAGAGGATGATTCAATATGAACAACTTACCATCAGCAAGACTTTGGGCTATCCAAGAAAATGGGGTTTGGGCACGTTGGGCACCAGAGCATAGTCGGTGGGATATCTTCAGTGAAAAAGTCTCGGAAATAGTTGCTGACCCCTCCACGCCGAGTGCTTGTTACTTCATCAACTCAGATGGTAGCATCCACTGGCGCGATGTTGATGGTAATGCCAACAAGGAGGGCTTTGCAAAGTATGCTCCTACTAACGAGAGCTTTCCTGGCATTGCTGCTAAGGCTATCAGTGTCGGAGGAAATAACCGACTTTGGGCTATCCAACAAAATGGGATTTGGGCACGTTGGGCACCAGAGCATAGTCGCTGGGATATCTTCAGTGAAAAAGTCTCGGAAATAGCTGCTGACCTCTCCACACCGAGTGCTTGTTACTTCATTAATCCAGATGGCAGTGTCCACTGGCGCGATGTCGATGGTGATGTCAACCAAAACTTTCCCGGCATAACTGCCAAGGCAATTAGTGTAGGTAAGTAGTAAACATTTGTCAGGGAGATAACCAGACGCTCTCTGACCGATGTTTCTGATGTACCTCGTTCAATCTTTCTAGCAATTCGTTGACAATTATTGAGCTAGGAGATGGCTTGATTAATAGAAATGCAAAAGGCGATTGGTGAGCAGGAATTTCAAGATAATTACGCCGTCATCACCTGTTCTACAAGACATTCAATGTAGCTGTGTATCGCCTGAAAAACAGTTACTTTTATCTCGAATTTACGGAAGGAGGAAAATGGCAGATATAAACGTTGAAGCATTGAAAAACTTTGCAAATAGTAAGGCAGAGAAAAAGCTGGTAGCGGTTGATAAAGATTTGGCTCAAGCAATCCAGAATCTGCTAAAAATTAGTAAATACTATACCGGAGAAATGGACGGTATTGTAGGGAATGGAACATTAGATGCTTTCGCAAAATACAAACAAGAACATTGGCTAGAGTATCCTGATACACTGGGGCCAACCACTGCATCATCGCTGCTTGAGATTTTAGAAAAGCATCAGGGAAGTAGTGATCAACCGCAGTCAAGCAGTGGTTCACAAAGTAGTAAGACAGGGCCATCAATGAAGTTGCCATCAGGGAAAATTGTCTTTTCTAACGAGCGCATTATTGACACAATCCCTTTGACATGGGGCGAAGTCACACACAAATGTACTAGGGTTCCTGAAAATCAGGTTGTTGTTGATAATATTGAAAAAATTGCTCGTGTTTTTGCAGAAGTTCGTGATAAATACGGCTCTCCTCTGGGCGTAACTAGCGGCTATCGTCCACCAGCAATTAATCGTCAAATTGGAGGAGCAAGAGCAAGTCAACATATTACTGGAAATGCTCTTGATATCTATCCTACGGATGGAAATTTAAAGCGATTGTATGAAGTGTGTAAAGCAATTCCAAGCGTAGTCGGCTTAGGCTCAGGAATGCATAAAGGTTTCGTCCATATCGATGCTCGTCCAGGCGGTCGCACTTACTGGAATTATCCATAGGTCAGAGTGTAAACAGAAGCAAAAAAATTAAGGATTTCAAGAGAATATGCAAAGCTTACAAGAGAAAAACGTGGTCATAATGACATCGGAAAAAAGTAGGTACAACAACATAGTAGAGCAGTTATCTATGAATAAAAAGGCACAGGGGCACTTTTTGTTTGGATATAATAACAAATTTGTATTATGGGATAAAGCATTATATCGATTGGGCAATGACGCAGAAAAGGATGAAAAACACAGAAATGATTATGTAACTTTTATGATGAAATTGATCTCAAGCAGTACAAACAAGGGAGTAGTAGTAGATATGGAGTTGGAGAGAAAACCAAACTTTACAATAGGAGAGATTGGGAATATACCAATGCAGATAATACTTAATTTAAGTAAACTCCCGTGTGCAAAAAGTGAGATTGATTGTCTACTCTTCAGTAACAACATAGTGCGGGACGGAGACATAATAAGCCAGATATTCGTCAATCATTTGCAAGATAAATTCAGGGATATGTACGTTTATTATTGGCAAGGTAAAAGTAAACTATGCGAATGGATAAGAGTAAGCGATCTATTCAATAAGGACTAATGTACAGTCACTTTTTATTTGTCGCCATACCAAATTAATATCATTGAGGCTGTGAAACCTGAACTCTCTAGCCTTCAACTCAGAAGCTATACAGGAAACTGATAGGCTGTAACAACAGAAATCGTTGCAAGTCTAAAGTCGATAAAGTTTCGCTTGATGACACGAATTTGTCTCAACGTCATTTAATTTATCACTGTACACCAATCCCAATCCATTTCCACCAAGGGCGAGCGTATTCCCTAATGCGACTCGCCATCCCACCTTAAAAGAACATATCAAGATGAGTGCAAAGCAAATTAATGCAGAAGGATTGAAGTTAATTAAATATTTTGAAAAGCTATATCTTAATGCTTATCAAGATGTAGTTGGCGTTTGGACAATTGGTTGGGGATGCACAGAAGGCATCCGTTCTGGTATGACAATTACCGAGGCTCAAGCTGAGGAAATGTTAAGAAAAGAACTCTCAAAATTTGAAGCGGCGGTAACTAATACTGTCAAAGTTGAACTTGATGACAATCAATTTGCGGCTTTAGTTGCTTTTAGTTACAACGTCGGTGCTGGTGCGCTCAAAGAATCTACGCTTTTAAAGCTGTTGAATGAAGGCAAATATCAAGAAGCTGCGGAGCAATTTTTGCGTTGGGACAAAGCAGGAGCTAAGGCATATTTAGGTTTATCTCGCCGCCGGAGAGCGGAGCGATCGCTCTTTTTAAGCGAACCTTGGGAATGGGCTAAAGATTGGAACCCAGGCCAATTAGTAGAAGAGTTAATGCCAAATGCTAATGTAACTGCTGATAGATTTCATGTAATGAAACAAGTAAATGACGAATTACATACTATGCGTAAAACCGAGAAAAATAAAAGTAACTGAAGAACCACAAAAATAGAGGAAAAAGCAGACGTGAATAACAGCAGGAAATTTGCTTACGGCAAGCCTGGATTGTTCCAAGCATTGGAAACTATAATCCCGATCGCTATAATATCGATATTGACCAGCAATGCTTGCCTCGCACAAATTATACCTGATACCACGTTGGGAAATCAAAACTCCCGCGTGATGAGTGGTGTCAACATTAAAGGAAATGGGGCTGACTTAATTGAAGGTGGTGTTCAAAGCGGAACCAACCTTTTTCATAGTTTTGCAGAATTTAATGTCAACAATGGGCAGAGGATATATTTTGCCAACCCTACAGGCATTGCTAATATTTTGAGCCGAGTTACTGGCAATAACCCTTCTAATATTTTGGGTACTTTGGGCGTAAATGGTGCAGCTAATTTATTTTTGCTCAATCCCAATGGAATTATTTTTGGCCCAAATGCCCAGTTAGATATTCAAGGTTCATTCCTGGCTACCACAGCTAACAGTTTTCAGTTTCCTGATGGTAGTGAATTTAGTGCTACTAATCCCCAAGCGCCGCCACTGTTAACAATGACTGTACCTGTGGGTGTGCAGTTTGGTTCACAGCAAACGGCAAGTATTACTAATCAAGGGAATTTGGTAATAGGAAAGGATTTAACGCTGAATGCAGAGAATCTGGATTTACAAGGACAACTCCAAGCTGGTGGTAATTTAACATTACAAGCGCAGGACACTTTAAAAGTTAGAGATAGCGCAACTAATCCTTTCATTGCAGCTGCGGGTGGGAATATGTTATTGCAGTCTGAAAATACCATTGTCCGTGATGCATATTTTTGGGCTGGAGGTAATTTTAGAATAGAAAAACTGAATGGCCATTTAGGTGAACTGTCTAGTTATGATTTTAATAATGGCGTTTTGTCTTTTTACCCTGTAGTAATTCGCGCTAGTGGGGATGTGAGTTTCGATAGTTACACAGGAGCATCTTTGCACATTCTAGCGGGTGGGAGTGTCAATATTTACGGTGACGTTACAATCTCTGGCGTAGACACCACAAGCAATTCTATTCAAGAAACTGTCACGCTGTCGGATGGAAAAACAGAGATAGACATTGATGGTAACGCTACACCAACACTCGATATCAGAGCAGGGGTAAATTCCAATTATATTGGAACTCCAGGATTTACACCCAATTTGTCAATTGGATTCAATGGGCAAAATCCTAATACAACCAATGAATCAACAAATGCAAATATTACCATTCAAGGTACTATTTCTAATATTTCAGGCTCTAAATCTAATAGTGAGCAGATATTTATAACTAATCAGTATAAACCCAATACAAAATTGGCGGGTGATATTACAACAGGAATAATCTCTACTGATGGTGATGTCACTGTTGATTCGCGGGGTGATATTACAACTAATGGTAAAATTAATACAAATGCAGATATTATATCTCAAACTCCTAGTAGGATTGCTGGAAATGTCACGATTCTATCTAGAGGTGATATCCATATTTTAAAGAATATAGAAGCCTCTAGTAATAGAGATACAGATAATTATAATGAGATCACTATTAATTCTAAGGAAGGTTCCGTTTATTTAAATGGTTCTAATTTAGATGTAACCAATACTGGTTCAGGCTATGCAGGAAATATCTATATTCATGCTAATGACAAAATATCGATTCTTAATGGCAGTAAGATAATGAGTCAGGGAAATTTTGGTTATATTGACATTGATACAGGCAGTTTGTCTGTGAATAATTCTGAAATAAATACTAATAATAATGGTTCAGAGTATGCAGGATTTATCATAATTAATGCCAGTGACAAAATATCGATTCTCAACGGCAGCAAGATAATGAGTCAGGGAAATTATGGCTTTATTATGATTAATACAGGCAGTTTGTCTCTGAATAATTCTGCAATAAATACTAATAATGGTTCAGAGAATGCAGTAGTTGACAGTATGAATGCTAGTGGAAAAACAAAAAATACCCCACCATCCAGTAATGTAAACCAGGATGCAGGATCTATCATAATTAAGGCCAACGATCAAATATCGATTCTCAACGGTAGCAAGATAAATAGTGAGGGAAATTCTGGTTATATTGACATTGATACAGGCAGTTTGTCTGTGAATAATTCTGAAATAAATACTAATAATAATGGTTCAGA
>VFQR01001560.1_pt1 | contig 17062 bp, 20 predicted proteins | sample 3512321 | NCBI WGS metagenome assembly VFQR01 (sample SAMN10412374, study PRJNA504923) | tailings metagenome | isolation source: Relicate 3 Philex TSF1 revegetated site | place: Philippines: Tuba, Benguet | collected 2017-08-29
GCATCAAACCGTCAGCTGACGGATAGTGTATTGACGGTTTTGTGCTCCCCTGCCCGCATGACGCAGTCAGGCAGGGAAACCCGCCACTTCGCCAAGCGCCAAACCGTTATGGGTCACTTAAAGACGATACCACAATGATGACAAAAACGAAAATTAGTATTGCCGGAATTGGCGGAGTGGGTGGGTACTTTGGCGGACTGTTAGCAAATCATTTTTATGAGCATCAAAATGTTGAAATCAACTTTTTTGTTCGTGGTGAACACCTAAAAGAAATACAAGCCAATGGTTTGAAAGTAATAAAAGGGGAAAGCGAATTTATTGCCAAACCAACTTTAGCGACAGACAATCCTGCTGAAATTGGCATTTCAGACTTCATACTCATTAGCACGAAAAGCTACGATCTTGAGGCAGTTGTTGAGCAATTAAGACCTTGCATAAATCGGGACACCATCATTTTGCCATTGCTCAATGGAGTGGATAGCAAAGAACGAATTCAAGGCATTTTTCCCGACAATATGGTTTTAGACGGTTGTGTATATATCGTCTCCCGTTTGAAACAAGCTGGCGTAATTGAAAATAGCGGTAACATTCAAACGCTTTATTTCGGGCTCGACAACGTAGTTCATGACAAATTACTGTTGCTTGAAAATTTGTTGAAGAAGGCGAACATTGAAGCATCGCTATCCGACAATATTGCAACGATTATTTGGGAGAAATTTATTTTTGTTTCACCGACCGCAACGGCTACTTCCTTTTTTGATGCGTGCATAGGCGAACTTATTGCAGACACTGAAAAACGTGAAGCCACTATTTCGTTAATCGAAGAAGTTAAACAAATAGCGAAAGTGAAACGGATAAAGGTTTCAGTCGACAGCACAGAGAAAACTTTAGCTAAACTCAAAGCATTGCCTTTTGAGACCACTTCATCCATGCATACCGACTTTAAAAACAACAAGCCTAATACCGAATTAGAAACATTGACTGCATATGTTGTGAACGAGGGTAGGAAATATAATTTAGAAACGCCCACTTACACGAAGATGCATGAGGAACTTAAAAAGAGAGGTGGCCAATAATTCAGTTTTTGCGCCAGGCCGGGTGATCCGTCGGCAGACGGGCAGGCTGTGCAAACCTGAAGGGTTGTGTCCGTCTCCTGATGGATTCAGTGCAGGTGGATAGTTTTGTGCTCCGAATTGAAAATCAGCGAAGCTAAACCCGCCCGAACGCAAAGCCCGAAATCCTTAGTGGTCATGGTAACACGACAGAAAATCACAGAAATGCAAAATCAAATTTTAGTAAGAAAAGGACAAAAAAACGACTTGGCTGAACTGCAAAAATTATTCGTGGATACGATAAGAACAATTTGTGCTGTTGACTATGACAAACAACAAATTGAAGTGTGGACTTCAAGCGTTGAAAACAAAAAACGCTGGAATGAAATTATGACAAAACAGTTCATTTTAGTTGCCCAAGACCAAGAGAAAATTGTTGGTTTTGCGACCCTTGACAATGGAAGATATGTTGACCTGTTGTATGTGCATAAGGACCACCAACGACAAGGAATAGCACAGCGGCTACTTGACGACATTGAAACCGAAGCAAGACGATTAAATCAACACGAACTGACTTCTGATGTGAGTAAAACTGCAAAGCCGTTTTTTGAAAAAAATGGATTTAAATCACTTGAAAAACAGACAATCTTACGGCAAGGTGTTGAAATCGTGAATTACAAAATGGTTAAACAACTATGACTTTATAGCGTACCGGCAAGATAAAATAGGAGTTCACCACAAAAACATGGCAACACGCAGGAAAAGGCGGTTGGTATTTCGTTTCGCTTTCCTATGAATTTACAAGGGAAATTAGAGATAGCTTGAAATCGGAAGAAGAAGGTTGGGGACGACTGAAAGCAACAGCGAAAATTGAAAACAGCGGATGGGAAACAGCTATTTGGTTTGACAAGAAACATAATACATATTTACTACCAATAAAAGCAGACATAAGAAAAAGGGAAAAACTTGGGGCAGACATAAACATGAAAACGATTGTATGGATTTAAAACAGCGAATCGCTAACACGGGTTTTGCGTCAGACGGGGTGATCCGTCAGCAGACGGACAGGCTGTGCAAACTTGGAGCTTTGTGTTCGTCACCTGACGGATTCAGTGCTGGTTGAAAGTTTTGTGCTCCGAATTGAAAATCAGCGAAGCTAAACCCGCCCCAACGCAGAGCCCGAAATCGTCAGTAGCAAGGCTGTTTTGATAGTAGCGACAATTAAACTATTTTAATTACAAATTAAGACCCAGTAAAAAATGAAAAAGACATACATAATTATAAGTAGTGTATTTATGATTGTGTTTTTATTGCTTGCTCTTAGGCCTATTACTGTCGACAGAGGAAATTGTAAAACTATTTCTGGGACAGTTAGCGAAGTTACTGAAGGTGGTGTTAAAGATCTTGTTATTGAACTATCGGGACAGGATGGTATTTTTTATATTAACAGGGGACTAGAGAATAAATTTGAATTATCTGAATTTACCACAAGGTTTAAAGGTAAGGAAGTGACTATTTCTATTGCAGACCATTGGACACCTTTAGACCCGTTTAAAAAAACCAATCATATAATAGAATTGACATTTGGACAAGAAGTTGTTTTTTCAGAGTTAGACTGAAAGTCCAACCAATAACACAGATTTTGCGCCGGATGGTGTATTGACAGATTTGCGCTCCCCTGCCTGCTTGACGCAGTCCCGTAGGGAAATCCACCATAGCGGCAAGCGGCCAACCGTCAAACTTTCTAAAAACACCTGAATTGAGAAAATTAAGTGCGAATTCAGCCTGTTTCGCGCTATTTTGTTTGTCGTTTTGCGGTTTTGAGACAGACTATCGTTAGCGGGCATTGTGAAGGTCATTGCCGACAAGAAAAACAAAACGAAAAAAAAGCATTGCAAATTCTTTCATCCTAATGAATTCAACCAGAAGCAAAATGACTCCAACGATTAACGACAAAATGGTTGAAATACCAAAAGGGACTATTGAATTACGTGATGACAGAACAAAAGAAAAGTGGAATGTAGAAATTGAATCCTTTTTGCTTTTCAAGTTCCCTGTGACACAAGACTTTTATTTTGAAGTAACGAATGAAAAGCCAAGTACATTCAAAGGGGATTTACGTCCTGTCGAAACTGTTACTTTTAAAGAAGCAGTGATTTTTTGTAATAAAATTTCGGTTCTAAACGGCTTGACACCTTGCTATCTCATTCAAGATGAAGGCGAAGAGATTTTCTTTGAAAAATCAGCGAATGGGTATCGTTTGCCCACAGAAGCAGAGTGGGAATATGCTTGTAAAGCAGGCTCCACAGACATAAGATATGGACAACTAAATGATATTGCTTGGTATAAGGACAACTCGGATAATAAAACACATGATGTTGGACAAAAGGCACCAAATGCTTGGGGTCTGTATGATATGTTGGGTAACGTTTGGGAATGGTGTTCAGACCTATACGACACAGAAGTTTATGGTTCTTACCGTATTTTTCGTGGTGGCGGATTTTGTGACGTAGAAAGAAGCGTAATGGCAACGACACGCAGAAGAAGTCACCCATTAAAATTTAAAATTGAGGACCTTGGATTTAGAATTGCGAAAAACTTATAGACAAGAACAACGAACCGCTAACACGGGTTTTGCGCCAGGCCGGGTGATCCGTCTGCAGACGGGTAGGCTGTGTAAACTAGAAGGGTTGTGTCCGTCCGCTGAAGGATTCGGTGCTGTTTAAAAGTTTTCTGCTCCCCTGCGTGCTTGACGCAGTCACGTAGGGAAATCCGACCGAACCCCCGCATAAGCGGGACATGCACGAAGCCCGAAAACGTTACAGGGCATTTAAAAAGACGACACCATGCAGACAAAAAAATATACAGCTTGGAAGAAAAACCGAAAGTTTGGAGACGTTTGGGGTGGACGAAATTTTCCAAAACTTGCTGACAAAATATTTAATCGACAGCATAATTTAACTGCACCAAAAAGTGGCGAGGCGACGCCAATTTTTATTGTTGACAATCCTTCACGAGATTTCTATTTTCCTGTAACTGTTGACGAAATAAAATCTACACTTGAGAAGTTGCCGAAAGACCACACCGACCATTTAACTCACATTTGGTTGCAGAAAATTAAAAAGACAGATTATCTAAAAGGTGACACTTTTCAAGGGTCCTTTATTTGTGGCAGTAAGGTTTATTTAATCGTTCTACATCCATTTCCGTCAGATAACAAAATGAGACTCGGAAAAACTAAACCATTACGCAAGACCTTAAATTATTATAAAAACTATACGACAGTGTTAAAAGAAGACAAGGACGGCTGGTATTTACAATGGACAAAGGAAGCAATTAGGAAATATTTTTTAGAACGTTTGTTGCTACACGAAATAGGACATTCCTTAGACAGCTTTTGGAAAAGGTATTGGAGCAAAGCGACAACAATAAAAAGAGAAAATTATGCAGACAGTTATGTAGCTGTGTGGGCGGACAAATTAAGAGAAACCTTTGAACCGAAAGAGAAAAACGACCTATAACACAGATTTTGCGCCAGGCGGGATGATCCGTCAGGCGACGGGCAGGCTGTGCAAACTAGAAGGGTTGTGTCCGTCAGCTGACGGATTCAGTGCTGGTTGAAAGTTTTCTGCTCCCTTGCGTGCTTGACGCAGTCACGTAGGGAAATCCGACCGAACCCCGCAAAAGCGGGACATGCACAAAGCCGGAAATCGTTAACGGTAAATTTAACGGACGAAAAACAACAGAAATGAAATTTATAAGCAACTCTCTACCAACATTGTTGACAGCAGTTACAGTCCTATTGTTGTTTGCTTGTGGACAAAGTAATCCCGACAAAAGTGCAACACAAACGACCAGCATCAAACCTAACGAACTCACCTTGTCCATTGACACCTTTTCGACTTTTCCACCCGAAATTGACGGTTGTTCTTGTTATTTTTCTAATGACTCGACAGAATTAAAAAAAGGCGAATACATTTATATGAATGATTACGCTGAGACTTCATGGTTAAAAATCAATGGCGTTCTGACAAAGTTCACCCAAACTGATTTTAAAGAAGTTGATTCTTTAAATGTAAAAGCAAAATACAAAAGTGACCATTACGAAATGACAATTGAATCTAAAGTCGGAATACAAAATGGTGACGAAACTTGGCTAAAAACTGGGATTATTAAACTGACAAATAAAAAAGGTGAGTCAATTACAAAGACATTTTATGGTGAATGTGGTTGCTAGTTTGACAGGCAGAAAACCTATCGCTAACATTCGTTTCCCACATCGGCGGGACGCGTGGCTGTAATGGCGGGGAGATCCATCGGGAGATGGGCAAATTGTGTTAATTTGAAGCTTTTTGTCCAGCATGTTGGGGAAATACTCAAAGCCGGAAAACGCAGGCGCTCATGCTATAACCTTAGTGCAAACATCAAACCGACGACATGAACGTAACAACCATACTGACTCACCAAATTAAGTTTAAGACTCTCTTTTTACTTTTAGTCGTTGGTTTATTTTCTTGTAACGAAAGGAATACCGACAAACCCGTTCAGGCAATTGCTGAAGAAGAAACCTCGACATTAAATTTATCTGGACAAGTTTATTTTTATGCACCTGAACTTGACGCAACAACCTGCGAGGCATTCGGAGAATGCGACTGTTGCTCTGGGAGTTTCTTGTTTCTTAACGACAATGACTTTTTGACGATGAACGTTTGTGAAGCAAACGAATGGTATTGCAAAGGGACCTATAAAATCGTCAATGATAATGTAGTTCTTACGTATGACAGTTTAATGGTTGAGAAAAACTACAATTGGGAAATGGTAACTGATACAACAGGAACTGTAACAACTGAATATTTTATTGAGACCTCAAAAACTAATGCACCGATATCTATCCTGACACGGATTGTTTGTGAGAAAAACATTTGCTTTAAAATAGACGACGAGCAAACGACCTATGCGACACTTGACAAAAATCAAAAACTCACTGACTTAACTAAGCAACTCAAGGACGGAGGAATTTGGGATAAACTTGAAATGAAATGACAGCTAACTTGAAACGACGCCGCAACGTGGTCGAACAAGCACGAACCGCTAACACGGGGTTTGCGTCAGGCGGGGTGATCCGTCAGCAGACGGACAAGCTGTGCAACCTTGGAGGGTTGTGTCCGTCACCTGACGGATTCAGTGCAAGTTGATAGTTTTGTGCTCCCCTGCCTGCTTGGCGCAGTCAGGCAGCGAAACCCACCACTGCGCCAATCGCCAAAACGTTGCGTAGCATATTAAATCATAATCTCAAGAAAAGGAAGTGAAAGTCAAAAGAATAATATCGACAATTTCAATTTGCATATTGATAGTTCTATACAGTAATACTTTTGGTCAAGTCCGAAATGATTATTGTTATGATAATATTGCAGATTATACTCCTCAGTTCTCCATAGGCTCGAAAAAATATGGTATTGGCTTTGGAAATTTCGTTAATTACAATGGAATCAATTTTTGTTTCATTGATAGAACCTGTAGACTAAATGGGTTAGGAATAAGTATAGTCGGCCCTATTAATAGTCAAAAACATTCGAATGGAATTGAAGTAAGTTTTGCTCCCCACGCACTTCAAATGAATGGAGTTTCGATAGGATTATTGGCAGGGCTAGTAAACTATAAAGCAAATGGCATTCAATTGGCTGGGCTATTTGGAGAGTATGGTTCCGTTAGAGGCATCAATTTGGTTGGAGGTTTAAATATGTGTGAATCAATAAGTGGATTTTCACTAACCGGCCTTTACTCCTTAGCATCTCAACATAACGGAATAGGTACTTGCTTAATAGCACAAAGAATCGATGAATCAGCTAATGGACTGTTTATTTCTGGTTTAATGTTCACTTCTGATAGTTTAAATGGACTTAGTTTATCATCAATAAACATAAATAAAAGAACTAATGGGATTTTATTTGGAGTTTACAATCATTCTGAGCAACTGAACGGTATTCAATTCGGACTCATGAATAAAATTAACGAAAATCCTATTCCGTTCAGAACGCTACCACTTTTGAATTTTAATTTCTCAAAGGACCCTATTCGAAGAATCGAAGTAGATTCTGTTCTAAATTCAAATGGAGATAGCGCAAAATACTCTTTCGACTATTTTCCCAGCGGTATTCTAAAAAAAGTAACAATTACTTCAAATAGAAGGACATTGTCCATAAAAGAGATGTACGAAAACAAAAAATTAAAATATACCTACAATTATGAGAATGACACTTTAGTTGAAAAATATTTCTATTCGAACGGTAATTTAAAATACGAAACGAAATCTTTAAATGGAACCTATTTAGGAAACTACATACTATTTGATAAAAAGGGCAGAAAAATTGATGAAGGAAGCCCAAATCATGACTACCCTAAAAACAAATTCCTTTCATTTTGGCATAAGAAGAAACACCTTAGAAAAAGAAAGGTAAAAAACGTGTGGTAGCAGGCATTTCCCGCATAAGTAACGCACTCAAAACTGCGTGATGAAGTTAGCGAGCGATACTCACGAAAGTGCGATGCTGTGGCTTGAAGGTGTTGTGTAAACTTGTTAAATCATGATTAGAAGCTTAATACTCTTTTTAACAATTACAATCTTTCAAGTGAATGGCCAAAATTGTGAAACTTACAAGAGAAATCTCTTTAAGCTATTGCCCTCAGAATTACCTGATACTTTAAATTGTACCGATACAAATGGTAAAAAACAGGGCTGGTGGTTAGTGTATGAAGTGAAAATAAACCCCGCGAGAATACCTGACGAACTCGAAGCAGGTGAATACGTAGAGAGTTATTCTTTAGGAAAGTTTTTAGAAGATCGAAAAGTTGGCACTTGGAAAACGGTTCAGAATGTTCATCAGATTTTTATTTCGCGAACCGATAGTTTTATTTATGAACCGGGTAGCACGACAATAATCTCAGGATACTTTGACGGTGGTTGGAATCGTGAAGAAGTGACCTATTCAAATGATGGAAAACGGATGGAATTGACTCATCAGGGAGCAGACTCGGAATTTCCCATTCAAGTTATATGCGACAAAAGTATGCCATTGGATAAACAATGTACGGTCAATTATAGAGGCCAAAACATAACCACATTCTCTTTTGAAAACTTTGAAATTGAAAAAGATTTTCTTTGGACTAAATATGTTCGCGAGCGTAATGAAATTGATAGAAATAAAAACTAAGCAGGGTGTAGCTAACATGCGTTTCCCGCCGAAATTGGATTAAATCAAGTGTTTATCTCTAATCTTTGTGCGCACCTGCCTGCTTGACGCAGACAGGCAGGGAAACCCGACCGAGCGCAAATCCCGAAACCATCAAACTGTCTAAATACCCCATGATATTCTGGATATCAAGTGTTGTTGATATTTGATTAAGCATAGTGTTTTTGGTATTTTCCTGTATGAAATACCTCACTAGAAAAGACCGTAATCAGCTGCCTTTATTTGTGGGCAGTTTGGAGGAGGCGATTGAATCCGACCATGAAGTACGCTTGCTTGAAGCTTTTGTGGATGCATTGCCGTTGGCTGATTTTGGATTTAAACTCGATCAGTTAGAAAATGGTCGCCCAGCCTACCACCCCGGAGATTTGTTGAAGTTGTACTTATACGGTTATTTATATCGGATCCGAAGTTCACGGCTGTTGGAGAAAGAATGCAAACGAAACTTGGAGGTTCGGTGGTTATTGAGGGGTTTAGCACCCGATCATAACACCATTGCCAACTTTATAAAGAACAATCCTGAGGCTATCCGTAAATCATGATTTTCTCATCTCTTTTCTCCGAATTTAGTACTTTTAACGGTAGCTGTTTTCGGGGAAGGCTTCAATGGAGTTTTAGCTAAACCGAAAGTTAAATTATATGATTGGCAGACTGCTTGTTTTGTTCTTTTTTTTAATTGGTTTTCATGCTACAGGTCAAACCGATAGCACATGGAACCTCATGCTCCTAAAAAAGGGCAATGAACCGATTATCCGGGAGGATATGGCCACATTCAGCAGCCACGGATTTAATTTATACCGCAATTGTTTTTATGATTTTCAATTTAAAGACAACAGCAAAAAGACATTGAGACTGACGGATATCAAACAAGATACTTTAGTGTTTATCGGTGTTTCCATGAGAACAGATGCCGACTTGGGCCAAATTTCGCAAGATACCTTCGTTGTGGCTTACGACGAGCTTTACAAGTTGTTGCTCATTCATGATTGGCACTCATTATCGGGCAAAAAGGTGATTTTGGATGACTTTTATTTTATTTTCTACAAATCTCCGAAGCCTAACTACTACGAAAGCAAGCTGGGTCATGTTTTTTCAGGTGGCCAAAGTGAAATCCTACCGAGGTTAACATCCAAGGGTATTGTATACTGTTTCGAATATCAAGGTAAACTCTATCCCTATAGCGGAAGTAGTTTGCCTACCCCAAATGCAAGTGATGAAAATAAAGACCAGCTTTTGAACGGCGTATTGGCTGTGTTGGATGTACTAGTGAATAGACGTATTACCGTAACCATTCAGCCAAAATCAGCTGGAAATTAAAGACTCAATTAGTTTTGGCAATTTAAATTTTATATTACTTATGTAAGCAGTTATGTCTTATAGTATCACAATTATAATATGCTTAATGTTGGCAAGCTTATGATAATGATAAACGAAGGTTGTTTAGGTTACATGGGAATTTTGATATTTAGTTATCGGCTGTTAAAATTCGTTCCCATTTAAATACTAACTCAGCTATGGAGTCATCTGTGCTGCAAGTGTCGTGAAAATTCGTTGTGAGCCAGAAAACAAATTAGGTGGAGCAAACAGAATAAGTAAATTTATTCCGAGTTAAAAGCATAAGTCATGACAACATCTGCTTTTGAAATTGTTGATTTAAAGGGTAAAGTCTTTGAAGTTGGGAGCAAGACACACTTTACAGACACCTGTGCTTTTTACTTTGAGTGTGACTGCCGTTGAGGTCAGTTGTTGTTTGATTCCGAATCAACATTTTACTACTTGGAACTTTGGTGCATCGAGCAGAGGAATAAAAACAAGGAAGAATTCGAGGATAAAAATCTACTAGAAGATAACCTAAGGTCTTCTCATTTCGACTTACAACCTAAAGCGTTGGATAGTTCTAAAGGCCCATTCATGTGCCGTATTTTCTGATAGTAAACAAAGGTTTAGTGCCTGCGCCCCGCTGTGGAGGGAGACTGCGCCGATTGCAAATGACCATACCAAAAGCATTTATCCAAGCTTAACACCTATCGCTGGGAGAGCTGAACCATCGGCCGTGGAGGCTGAGTATTTAGTTCTTTCTTTTTCGGTGCGAGATGGTGCCGATGACTAATTTAGCGCAAACGATTTCTCGCCGATGCGTTATTTGTTTGCGGCTGCTGCCGCCTTGATTCTGGTTTTTATTTTACTCATCCTCCGGAAAAAAGGGAAGGCTGTTGCCGATTATTATTTGATTGCCATCAATGTGCTGGTAGGTTGTTTTATGCTGTCGGATGTACTGGTTCAAAACTACCTGAGTTCGGCCACTGTCATTTTCCAGAACGGTGTGCCTTTATTGCTGTTTCCGGTTTTTGTATTGTATGTATTACAATTTCTCAACGCAGGCCAGCCGCTCGCGCGCAAATGGTTGCTGTTGTTTTTACCTGCCGTACTCTTTAGCCTATTGAGTTTTTTGGATCATTATGTTTGGAACAATTACAACAGCACAGCACTACTGGCCGAACATTTCAATAATCCCAATATCGCCTACCACCTCATTTTTAAGGGAGCGCAGCTTAGCTTCATGGGTGTACTGATAAGCCTAATCCGACGACTTTACCGTTTTGAAAAAGGTTTGAAGCTCGGGTTTTCTTCCGACGATTTGATTGATTTACGTTGGCTGCTTCATTTTACCTGGATTTATTTGACCTCGCTGTGCATCACCTTTGTGCTCTTTCTCGGGCAAAATGTAGGTTTGTTTCCCATTCAAATTCAGGAGGTATTTGGGATGGTGTACGGCCTGCTGGTGGCTTCGGTGTTTTATTTAAACTACCAGGGTATTCAGCATTATACCTTGGCACAGGTGTATACCTCCAAGGTAGCCGCATTGGGAGCAGTTGATTTGGCCCCGGAAGTTTTACAAAACACAAACCACGCGGAGGCAGCTAAACCGCTCACCGAAGAGGAAATGGCCTTGGAGTCGAAAGTTCTGGAGGTGATTGCTTCCAAGAAATTATACCTCGAGCCCAAATTTAGCCTCGAAGATTTAGCAGAACTACTGGGCGAAAACCGCCACAAAGTATCCAAGGTAATCAATGCCCAAGAGGGCCGAACTTTTTACGATTTAGTGAATCGCTACCGGGTTGATCATTTGAAGCAAATGCTCGACGATAACCGGAACGATCAGTTCACCATTTTGGCGATGGGGCTCGACAGCGGGTTTAACTCCAAAGCTTCTTTGAATCGGATCTTCAAAGCCATGACAGGAATTACCCCCAAACAATACCTCGAAAATCGAGCGCATTCGGTGCCTCGTAGCTGAAATAGGTCTCAAACTATCGCTTGAGTCGACCAGCCTTTGTTTTCAGTGGACATTTGCCCACACCAAAATCAAAAAAATGAAAACAATCCTGCTCACCAGCGCTTTGCTGTTCGCACTGTGCGGAAATCTCCAAGCACAAAAAAGCGACCGACCGCTCCCAACACGTGTAAACGTTGTTTTTGGCCTGAACCAGCCTTTGCTCAAGGGGTTTAACGCCGAAGTCAACTTCTTTTACAAACGTTTGGCTTTCGACTACTCCCACGGCATTTCGCTCAATCTAGACAACAGCCTCTTAGACGCCACCAATAAAGCTCTCGGCCTGGATGTGCACATTCCGTGGACCACGGGTTTTGGGGTAGGCTATCGCTTCAACGATTGGTTGAACCTACGTGCCGAACCCAAATGGCATAAATTTGAGCTCTACCACCAAGGCGACGCGCAAACGGAAGCCAACCGCATTGCCGCGTACACCACCTTTTCGATGGGCATAGGTGCTTATGCCAATCTGTTGCCCTTTAAACGCCAAAACAACTTCCTGAGAGGCATCATGGTAGCACCCAGCATACGGTGGTGGACGCGGGTAGCCTCATCGCTCGACAACCATCAACTTACGTTTGACAGCCGTACCCAAAATGCGCGTGTTACCCACGAAGCCATGCAAGTGGGCATTTCCAATACGCCATTGATTGTAAACATCAGCATAGGTTATTCATTCGGTTGGAATCAATAGGGCAGCGTAAGCATCGTAGTCATGAGATATTTTTTGCTTTTATTCTGGATGGGTATGGTGTGTTCGGCCGAAGCGCAGCAACACGACACCCGCCGGCCCACTGTATTTTTTGCTACCGGCCTGGTGGTGCCCCAATTTTATGGCGGTACCGAGTTGATGGCAGCCTACAGCAACCGACAAAATGGGCTGAGTCATTTCGCCGCCGCCGATGGATCGCAAGCCGAGGTAGGCAGTTACGGCAGCAATACCGGATTTTCGTTAGCGATTGGTTATTATGTGCCCATTCAAAAAATCACCGGGCTTAGCGTGGGGCTATTGGTAAACAGTGCCCAAACGGGAGCTACGCCCGCCAAAGCCGGCTATGCCGAAGGCTACTTTTTTAATTTTTTGAATTTTTCAGGTGCATTTCAGTACACCCCATTCGCCAACAACGGACTTTATGTACATGGCGAACTAGGCATGGGCTCGGTATTCACCAAAAACAGGTTTATCAATGCTGCCGGCGAGCAGGACTTCCTCCATCATTTTGGCATTGGATTGGAGGGTGGTGCAGCCCTCGGTTATACGTTTCGGCCATTTGCATCCCAAGCATTGGGTTTGTTTGTAGAAGGCCAGTATCAGTTTTACCAAACCCGTGTTGAAGTAAGCGGAATAGGCGACGACCAGTGGCGTTTTGGAGCGCTTCGGCTGACGGCCGGGATTAAGTTTTAGTAGGTACTTCAGCTGGACAAGAGGAAAGTCATTTCCCCTTGTCCAGCTTTTTCAATTGTTGGGAGCGGACATAAAAATTGTCATTTTTTCACTTTCCAGCAGCGCTTTTCCAAGCGTGAATTTGGTAGTTTAGCACGCTCCAGTACAAACGTGGTGGGAGATATTCAACACATCATGATTCAATTCTTGGGTAGTGGAGGCGAAGCAGGCCGACCTAAGGCAAACGAGATGATATGAAAATAGCTATATTGACTTTAGGAACACGAGGTGATGTGGAGCCTTATGCCGTTTTGGGCGAGGCGCTTCAACGCAGGGGACATGAAGTAACCTTATCGACCGCCAAAAATTTCGAGAAGTTGGTTTGCGGTTACGGCATCGACTTCGCACCGGTAGAAGCCGATTTTCAGGAGGTGTTGAATTCGGAAGAAGGCAAAAAAATGATGAAGGGCAACCCGCTAGCCATCCGACGGAATTTAAATACATGGGTATACCCACTCATTACCTCCTCGCTCACCCAGTTTTATTTGCTTGCCAAAAATAGCGACGTAGTGGTGTATCACGTAAAAACGCTGGCCGACAGTTTTGCCGATCAATTCCCTGAAAAGATGATTCGTGCCTCGGTGTTGCCAATCGTGGAGCCTACCTCTGAGTTTGCCAATCCAGCTTTTAGCGGAATTCCGTTGCCTAAACTTTTCAATCGGTTGAGCTATGCTTTTTCGAGTTTGAGCATGAAGCTGCTAGCCAAACCCATCAGTCGTTTTAGGGCCGAGTTTGGATTAAGTTCAAAGTTCAAGCTTCCGGCTGTGAAGAACATCTACGGCATTAGCCCCAGTTTTTTGCCGACGCCACACGATTACCCTCCCGCCTCCCGCTTTACTGGCTTTTGGTTGGGTGCCTCTAAGGAAGCATTGAGCGACGACTTAATGGAGTTTATTCAAGCTGGAGACCCACCTTTGCTCATCACCTTTGGGAGCATGCCTTTCCAAAGCAAGTTCAATTTAGAAGCGGCCCTGCTGCGGATTACACAGGAATTGAAGACCCGTATTGTGTTGGTGAAAGGTTGGGGCATAACCCAAGGCGATGCGCTCAAAGCTAACCCCAGCATAAAGGTCATTGCCAGCGCCCCCTACGACAAATTGTTTCCCCTAACCCATGCGGTGGTTCACCACGGTGGAATTGGTACCACGGCAGCTTGCATCCAAGCCGGAAAGCCTTTTTTCATTTGTCCGGTGCTGTATCCGGTTGGCGACCAGCTATTTTGGGGAAAGCACGCGCATGAGCGAGGGATAGCTATACGTCCTATTCCATTGCAAAAAATGACCGAAGCCGCCTTTGTGACAAGCGTTGCGGAACTGCTAAACAACACTCGACTGTATGAAAATGCCAAACGTTTGCAGCAGCACGTGTTTGCCGAAAATGGATTGGCGGCCGCAGCAAGTGCCATAGAAGATTTTGCAAAGGCGCGAGTGAACTGACCGATAGCATCGTTTGAATCGGCAGTTCATTTTTTAAAATCGACACGCATTTAAAGCTTACGCTTTTGTTCAAGCAGTCGGTATGTTTGTGTTATACCACGAAGTGATTACTTTACAGCATTAAGTGACTTAAACTTGGCCGATGGAATTATTGCGAAGCTATTTTGATCGATTTATTCAGTTGAGTGATGCCGAATGGCTCGACTTTCAAATTTGTTTGACCAAGGAACGAATAGGCAAAAAGGAGCAAATTCTGCAGCAGGGACAACGTTGCGATTTTCTTGCCTTTATTCAAGAGGGGGCATTTCGGTTTTATACGGTTAAGGAGGGCGAAGAAAAGATAACGGCCTTCTTTTTTGCGGGTGATTTTGTGACCAATTACCGCAGTTTTTTGACGGGCAAGCCCTCCGATCATTACATCGAAGCTTTGCAAGACGCGGTAATTTACCGCATCAATTTGGTGCAGCTCCAAAGCTTGTACGATAAGCACAAAACCATTGAAAGGTTGGGAAGACTCATCGCCGAGAACCTGTATTTGGTGGTGGCCAACCGGCTCGACTCTTTTATGTTTGAAACCCCAGCCGACCGCTACAATGCCCTGGTGAACCGCAATTCGAAACTGCTTCAAGAAATTCCGCAGTATATGATTGCTTCGTATTTGGGAATTAAGCCCGAAACCTTGAGCAGGATACGAACCCGCAAATAACTGGTGCTTTCGTTTCTTGACTTTAGTCAACGATTCTCGCCACTACCCCGCACTAGTTTTGTCCTATTGCTACAATTTAAACCATCAGGACAATGAAAAGAATGACTTTAGCGGGTATCGTTTTGCTCGTAATTGGTTCAGCAGCCTTTGCTCAAGAACAAGCTGTGAGCCGGAAGTGGGGTGCCGAACTCAATGTATTGTGGCCCATTTTCCCGGGCAATATGTACAAGGGGCAACTTACCTACGAAAGCTGGCGGAAAGGCGATTTGGCGGGCGATGTTTTTGCCGGCTTTCACATCAAGCCAACCGAGTTTAGAGAAGACGAAGGGTATTGGGCCAACTATGCGCTCACCTTTGGCTACCGACAGTTTTTTTGGAAGGGGCTGCATCTCGAGTGGTACAACGCCATTGGTCCGGGCTTCAACTGGAAAAATGCGGTAGACGGCAAAGACTACCAAAGTTGGGACTACGAAATAGGTTTGTTGGCGGGCTACCGTTGGGAATTTTTGAAAAAGGAAAAACGCGATGCCATGCAGTTTAGTCCCTACCTCAGCACACAGCATGGATTTTTTTATGTGGCTTCCCAAAGCAACCCACATCCCATCCGGAACTCTACCGGCGAAAGTGCCGTGTATGTGGGTACCTTAAACATAGGTCTACGATTTTGAGCTTCTGGCTATTTCGGAATGGAATGCCGTACGTACCCGAACTTATCGAATCACGCAACCGGTGAGGTTTATCGCCAGAAGTTGCTCGGAGGGTGGTTGGAAACAACCACCTTTTTTGTTAACTATCGTTAGTTCTCGCTATCGACCGACGAAGATTGACGCCGACATACGAAATTTGTCGTATTCGATATTCCTGCCAAACAACCGCGCTGCTTATTTGTACAAGCCCTTATGAATCGGCTCCTCTATCTCGATGACCAGTTGAATGCCTTACGTTGTTCGAGCCTACACAGCTTTGAAGGAGAAGGACGTTTTACCGGCCTGGCCATCAAGTTGGTGGTGCAAGGCGAGGAGCGGTACCACAGTCGCCGCAAAGACCTGCGCATACCTGCCGGTCACTACTTGTTAGGTAACCGTACCACTGAGGCTGCCATCACCATTCGCGGCAAGGAACAAACCTTAGGCGTATGTATCGACCTGGCGCCCGATTTGTTGTCGGCCGTGGCGGCGCAGCACTTTCGCGAGGGCGAAGCTTTGGCTGACTTTGTGCTCGGCGACGATTTACCCCTGCAGCAGCGTTCGCTGGCGCACAGTAGTCTCGGCAGGCAGTTGCAGCAGGTATCGGCCAATTATGCTCGTGGGCACTACCCCGTTGTGAACCGCTTCGATTTTCAGCAGTTGGCATTGGCAGCGCTTTCCGACCATGCCGAATATTATCGCGCATTTCGGCGTTTGCCGGTCGAACGCAAAGTGTCGCGCGCGCAACTTTTGGCCCGTTTGTGGGCCGTTCGCGAACAGCTCGATCGCGATTTTGCTGTAGATAAGGCTATACCCGAGTTGGCGGCCGACGCCAGCATGAGTGCCTTTGCTTTTATCCGGCAGTTTAAGGCACATTTTGGTGTAAGTCCGCATCAATACCGTTTGCACCGCCGTTTGGACTTTGCTGCCGATGCGTTAAAGCACCATCAATCGGCCGGTGAAGTGGCACTGCTGGCGGGCTTTGCCGATCAGGCTTCGTTTACCAAGGCCTTCCGGAATAAGTTTGGGATGCCTCCGGCGCGCTGGCAGCAATGAGCAATTTTTGACAAACGCACTGCATTGAGCGGGTAGAAATTTGTCTCCAAATTTTAAGTATGGAAACAACGTTCTCGGCGGTGAAAGTTTATCTCCGCAAG
>VFQR01001563.1_pt1 | contig 17027 bp, 10 predicted proteins | sample 3512321 | NCBI WGS metagenome assembly VFQR01 (sample SAMN10412374, study PRJNA504923) | tailings metagenome | isolation source: Relicate 3 Philex TSF1 revegetated site | place: Philippines: Tuba, Benguet | collected 2017-08-29
CGATATTAAACCAGACAATATTATTCTGCGTTCATCTGATGGCAAGCCAATTTTAATTGATTTTGGTGCAGTGCGAGAAATGATGGCAACAGTCATGCATTCTGAAGGCACTGTTAGTAATTCAATGATCATTGGTACACCGGGTTTTATGCCTAGCGAACAAGCAGCAGGACGCCCAGTTTTTGCCAGTGATTTGTATAGTCTGGCGCTAACAGCTATTTTCTTGTTGATGGGAAAATTGCCCCACGAATTGATGACAGATTCCTATACTGGAGAGCATGTTTGGAATCGGGATGCCATCAGTTCAAATTTGATGGAAGTTTTAAAAAAAGCAACTCAATTTGATGTTAGGGAGCGCTATTCAACCGCTAAAGAAATGCTGCTCGCTGTGCAAAATATTGCCAATTCCACAGCACCAAAAGTCCCAATGTATAGTCAAGTCTCTGCTTTTAATAATTCTGTGATTCGCTTGCCAGCCGATCAAAACAGCAAACAAAATGCTATTTTTATTGGTAGCACTTTAATCGGTGGTGGATTAATCGGTGGGTGCGTGATTATTGGTCTTTTGTTAGCAAACTCTCCCCAATCTGTGACATATCAAGGAGCTACGTCTTCCTTAATTCCCAAAACAGAAATTGGAGAAAATTCTTCCTTGTCTCTTCCAGCTGGAGCCGCAAATCATCAAATAAGGACAATCCGTGAATCAGCACTGACAAACGCCGCTAATCTACCTAGTTCTTTTTATTTCGTAGCAAATTCTAGTTTGCCAAATCTGCAAGCTGCCATCAAGCAAGTGAAAATTTTACAATCCCAAGGAATTAGTCAGTCAGGAGTGTTCTGGATACCAGATTACCCTAATTTATCAGAGAAAAAAAATTTATTTATAGTTTATGTAGCCACCTTTAAAGACCATTCCAATTGTATTAACTTTCTCAAAAATTACGGGCAAATCAATCCAGAAGCATATTGCGCCTTTGCTAGTAAAGATTTAAATGCACCAATGGACAGAGTGTCTTTTAAACAATTAAAGTGAAACAGATATTATGTCGGAGCATCCGCCTAATCACTTATCAAAAAAAACTCTCCGCGTCTTTGCGTCCTCGCGTCTCCCGAAGTTCTGTTTGCCCTTGGCGTTGGCGAAGCCAGACGCTCGCAAGCTCGCTAACGCTGCGCTATCGGCGGAAGCCGCCGCTCAGACTTCTCTCCGTGTCCCCGCGTCAGTCTAAACAATAAGTCTTCAGCCGGACATGATATCATGCCATTTCACGAAAATCTTGATACATATAGATTTTTCGTAGGGGTTTAGCACTGCTAAACCCGTACCCACCTATAGGAATCATATTTGATTTGGTGAAAAATCTAAGTATTTGTAGGGTGTGTTAGGCGTAAGCCGTAACGCACCATTCTTAAGGCTTTGGTGCCGTACTCTCGCCGATAACGCAACGCCAGTTCACTCAAGTCGGGAAACCCGCCCACGTGACTGGCTCCCCTACGTATCTTTTCAAAAATCAAATAGTAGTCCTATATTTGTATCATTATTAAAGTGAAATGGTATCAGTCCTAATGATAAGTCTTCAACCCTAGATGATATCACCCCACTAAACACAAAGGGTATAAACGGCGAGAGTCTCCAGATACCCGACTTCTCCAAGAAGTCGGGTATCTAAATTTTCATGAATGATTAAATAGGGGTATATCCTATTTCACTTCGTTAGCAATAATTCCAATTAAATTCAACTTACTCAAAATTTCAATCGCTTGAATTAATTGAGTTTGCTTGACTTTACCCATGCGCTCTACCATGACGATCGCGTTGCAAAAAGATGCGATAATCCTAGCATCAACTGTTGCTAAAATTGATGGAGCATCTATCAGCACTAAATCATAATTTTCCTCAAACAACTCAATTAGTTCTTTCATTCTCTGAGAACTCAACAGCTTGACTCGATCTTCTGGAACCGGGCCAGCAGTCAAAATATCAATGAATGGGTGAACCGGCTGAATATAATCTTGAAAATCGGTATTTGTCTCATCAACTAATAACAGAGATAGTCCCCAATCATTGGAAAGTCCTAATACTTTGTGCAAGTGAGGATTCTGCATGTTAGCATCAATTACTAACACCCGTCGATGCATTCGGGTAGCACTAGCTACTAACCCTAAAATTAAAGTTGTCTTTCCTTCTCCTGGTAATGCTGAAGTCAACATCAATGATTTGAAAGGAAAGGGATATTTTGATATTTTAATGTTTTGGTAGATCATGTCCAAAGATTCATGGACAGGCAACTTGGCACTGGTTTCTACCATCACAGGAGCTAAACTGTGCTGCTGGTTGTCAGACAGATTTAAAAGTCGCTTTTTGCGATGAGGCGATCGCAATTTTGGTACACTTCCTAATACGCGCAGATTAGTCAGTTTCTTTAAATCTGCCACGCTATAAATTGTGTCATTAAATTTCGACAAAATCAAGGCTAATAAAATACCTAAAACTGGCCCAATTACTCCTCCCCCCATCAAAAATAATAATTTGTTATTACCTACATAAGTACCCAAAGCAGGTTCTTCCAAAACTTGCCAATTATATCCTTCCTGGGAAATTTTCATTCCTAAGGACTGTTGTGACTGAAGCAGTTGTTCTAGAGTTTGATGACTAGTTTCTACCTTTTGTCGCAGACGATTATATTCGGCTATTAAGTTGGGATATTTGCTTAATTCCAAACGAAGTTGCTGTTCTGATTGCACTAAACTTTTTTCATTAGCCGTTAGTCCTAAAACATTGGTTTGTAGCAGAATTAATTCGTCTAATAGCTTGGGATCGACTCCTACCATGTCGGCTTTTAAAAGTTTTTCATCCTTGCTCCCACTAGTAAAATTTTTCACTTCTTGCCGTAACAATGTTAGTTGGTTTTGGCGTTGCTGTTTGAGCTTTTCTACTGATGGATAATCATCTGTATAACGCAACCGTTCCTTAGCCAGCGCTAGGTCAGTTTTTTGAATTTCATTTAATAGTGTTTGGTAACGGCTTGATTGATTTAAACTAGAAGAAATTTTGGCATTCTGTTGAGAAGAAGATGCTATTTCTTTTTGTAGGCTATCGTAGCGAGCGTTAACATCTTGAAGTTGGGCGCGAGTTGTTTGCAGCTGTTGTTGAATCTCAGCCAAAGATTGTAGCACGATTTTATTTTGTGCTTCCGGATCGACTAAATTATGTTTTTTGCGAAACTGTTCTAAATTTTTATCAGCTTGACTGACCTCTTTTTTGATTTCGGGTAGGCGGGTATTAACAAAAGCCAAACCCCGATTTAAACGCTCTTTTTGTTGTTCTGTGTTGTAGTTTTGATAGACTTTTTGTAAAGCTTGAAGTACTCTTTGTGCTTTAACTGGATCATCATTATGAAAAGAAACTTCAAATACTTGATTAAAAACTGGCTCGGCTTCTGTATTTGCTTGTTCTTCGGTGACTTTCAGAGGTGCTTTGTTCTGGTATTCTTTTTGACCTTTGAGATATTTTAAGGTTATATCTGGATAATCAGAATCAACTAAATCTACAGCTTTCTGAAGTAGCTTGGAACTCAGCATCAGTTTCATCTGAGTACTGTAATCAATAGTTTTAGTGTCTGCATCTTCTGTGATATTATTTGACTGGGAGCCTTGAGATAAATTAGAACTCACCAGTATCTGCATGTGGCTTTGATAACTTGATTTTGCAGTGACAGCGAAGAAGCTGGCAACTGACATAACCACACAGGATACTCCCAAAATCACAAAGCGTTGACGAAGCAAAATAGTAGGTAGTTGTCTGATGTCAACCCCGCTTTTTGCTGAGGTGATAATTTGTTGGTCTTGATTCAGACTAGTCTTAACCACTATCAAACTCCTCTAATATCGAAAGAATATATTTCTAAAATTGTGAGAAACATTTTTAAATGATTTTTTACACCTGAAATTTACAAAAAAATACTTAATTATTGTCCAGAAATTAAACCACTTGAAATGATCTTATGTCAACCAACGTTTTCATATTCATGAATTCATGCATATAAATTTTTAATCAGTACTAGAACGACAAGTTTTCAATAAATCTTTATTTAAAGAATAAAAATCTTGATAAAAAATTAATGATTTTTCTGGATTATTTAACTATGAACTATTGTAAGTTAGCACATTACTGATGGATAACAATGTTATTTTTGTAACTTGTTAGGATTTACGCACACTCGACAATTCTTTTCTCCGAGACGCTGGGTGTAGGAGTTGTGGTACTGGAAATTAGTTGAGAATAAATATTAATAGATCGGAATTTGATGTTATGGCTGCGATCGCCATATCAAATAAATATCTACAATGGTATCCACAATCTGTACCTACGGTGAGACTTTGATTGGATTCCACAAAAAAAGGAAGTAACTGGAACAATGGAGTTGATTCGTCAATCTGTTTGTCTTCCTCATCTCCCTCATCTCCCCATGCCCAATGCCCTATTTTCATTTAACAAATTCCGGTAGTTCTATCCAAAAACGACTACCTTGGGAGACTTCTGACTCCATACCTACCTGTCCACCCATGCGTTCAATGCCTTTACGGACGATCGCTAGTCCAATTCCAGTACCAGGGTAGGCTTCTATGCTGTGCAGACGCTCGAAAACACCAAAAATCCTCTCCCCATGCTGCGGTGAGATGCCTATGCCATTGTCTTCTACCCACAAACGCACGCAGTGTCCGCGGAGTTCTGTCGAGATTCTGATTTGGGGTTGAACTCCAAAAGAGACAAATTTGATGGCGTTGGTTATGAGATTTGTGATTACTTGCTCGACGGTACGGTAGTTTCCCACAACTTCCAACAGAGGTTCAGCAATCGTTACTTGGGCTTGCTTTTGTTGCAGGGATACTTCTAATTGGGTCAGTACTTGTTTGACTAATGAGTTGAGGTTAATTGGTTGCAGGGGCAAATCAATTCGACTCAAGCGGCTGTATTCTAATAAATCTATCAACAGGTTGTCCATACGCTCGACGTTGCTGGCGATGCGGTGGAGTAAATCTTGCCCGCCTGAATTCAATACGGTATCGTAGTCTTCTAAAAGAATAGTGGCGAATCCCCGAATAGCACGCAGAGGTTCTTGTAAGTCGTGGGAGATGGAATAGGCAAAGGCTTCTAGGGCACTGTTGGCTTCTTCAAGTTGTTGTGTGCGGTTGTGAACTAGTTGTTCGAGTTGTTCGGTGTAGCGCTGCAATTGTTCGCGCAAGCGGGATTGCTGAATGGCGATCGCTAATTGATTTGCCACTTCACGGGCAATTTCTACGTCTTCTTCAGTTAATGACCACGGTTGAATTACTCCCACGTTCAAGGAACCGATGAGCTGTTGTTGAGCAATCACTGGCACATTCATAATTAAACGAATGCCTTGGTCAAACAGCCGTTGTTGAACGCGATCGGGTCTGGGATGTTCAGCCAGGTTTTCAATCATCATCACTTGGTTTTGTTGCAAGTTTTCAATGTTGCCAAAATCATGTAATGAGAAAGTTTCACCTATGGCAAAGCCGATGCGATCGCTCGATTGTACAGCCAATACAGTGGCTTGTTGCTGTTCCCAATCAAACAACGTCACATCTATTAATTGGCAGGGAAGTAAGGGATAAGTCGCAGCCAAAGCCGCTTGGGCAATTCCTTTGGGAGAAATTGCCCCCAAAATCGACCGATCTAATTCTTGGAGAGTTTGTAATCTTGTGGCATAGCGCTTCAGTGCTTCTTCTGAGCGTTTGCGCCCGGTAATATCTTCCACTAATCCATCAATCACCTCCTCTCCATTAGTAATATTGAGAGTTTCATTCACTGATACCCATATATAGCTACCATCTGTTCTGCGTATCCTTAATTCCCGTTCTCGTCTTTTGTGTGGTGTAATATCTCCGGCTCTAGAAAAAATCTCATTAAAGCTACTATTAGACTGAATTTCTTCTAAAGAATCAAGTCTCAAAAGTCTGAGAAATGCACTATTAACTTCTAATAAGCGTCCGTCTGGAATTGCCCGAAACACGCCGACATTTAATTGGTTGAGTAAAGATTGTAGGCGGTTCTCTAAAAAACTAGCTCTTTGGCGAGTTTCATTACGTTCCAAGACAGACCTCACCGTTGCCGACAACCGAACTAAGTGCCTGGGTGATTTGAGAATATAATCATCGAGTCCGCTTTTCATCGCCTCAACGGCGATTTCTTGATTACCTGTGTTGGTAAACATAATCACCGGGCGGTCGGGGTAGCGGTTCTTCAGAAGATGTAATATTTCCAAACCATTGTTCCAACGGAGTTGATAATCGGTGATTGTTAGGTCAAAGCGACCTGCTACCAGTGCTTGCTCAAACTTTTCTGGTTCACCCACTTCCTCGATTTCTACATCAGGAAATTCTCGCCGCATCTCCCGGATAATCATGAAACGGTCGTTTGGATTGTCGTCAATAATCAGAATGTGCATGAGAAGCCAAAATTGATGCTTGAGAAGCTCTAGGTGCAGAATAGTTCCAAGTTTTATAGTCAGCGAATCAACTTGTCTAACTGAGGTAAACCAACGGCTGTTGATTTAAGTTCAGCCAGTAGGCATCAAGTAACTTGATCATTGCGGTCAAATCACTAAATGCCACCGGTTTCACTAAATAAGAATTAACACCCAAGTCATAAGCTTTATGAACATCGGTTGTTTCTTTAGAAGTTGTCAGCACAATGACTGGTAGGCGTCTGAGTTCGGGTTGTTGTTTGAGCCACTCCAAAACCTCAAACCCAGATTTGCGGGGCATTTTCAGGTCTAACAAAACCAATATCGGTAGCGGGTAGCGTTCTCGGTCGGCATATTCTCCTTCACCACAGAGGTAAGAAATGGCGGCTTCTCCGTTGCTGACAACCTGTAATGGTTGCATCAGATTAGCTTTGCGTAAAGCGCGACGAATTAACAGGACTTGATCTGAGTCGTCTTCTGCCAGTAAGATTGTCTGCTGCTCTGGGTTCATGTTTCCATTGAAAATTTTTGTAGTTCAATCCAAAAGCGACTGCCTTTACCTACTATTGACTCTACACCGACTTGTCCCCCCATACGTTCAACACCTTTGCGGACAATGGCTAAACCAATGCCAGAACCAGGATAACTTTCTTGAGTATGTAATCTTTCAAATACGTTAAAAATTCGCTGTTGATGTTCTGGTGCAATGCCAATACCGTTATCTTCTACCCAGAGGCGAATGGGAAATCGGGGGATGAGGGGATGGGGGGATGGGGGGGATGAGGGGGATGAAATACAATATACTCCTTGATCTCCCTTATCTCCCCATCCCCCCATCCTCTCATCTTCCCCAATAATTTCTGCCCAGATACGAATTTGGGGTTGTCTATTAGCAGGGACAAATTTAATTGCATTACTCAGTAGATTGATGAGTACTTGGATTAAGATTGTCCAATTGGCTGTAACTTGTGGAAGTGGTTGCTCTATGTTTATTTGAGCTTGTTGCGATCGCAATTCTACTTCTAGTTGGTTGATGGCTTGTGCAACAATGTCTGTCAGGTCAAGTACGTGCAGCTTAATTTCTACCTGACTCAAACGCGAATAGTTGAGCAAGTCTTGAATTAGTCCATCCATCCGTTCGGCTGAGGCGATAATTCTTTGAATAAAATCTTGTCCGTCGCTGTCTAATCGATCGCTATAATCTTCCTGTAGTGCTTGAGCTAAACCTTGCATTGACCGCAAAGGAGCGCGTAAGTCGTGGGAAACTGAATAAGCAAAGGTTTCAAGTTCTTTGTTGGCTTCAACTAAGGCGGCTGTCCGGTCGGTGACTCGTTGCTCTAATTCATTAGCATAGTTTCCCACCGCTTCTGCCATTTCTCGATAGCGAGTTTCACTTTCCCGCAACTTCAATTCTGTACGTCTCCAAGCTGCATTTAACTCGCTACTTAACACCGATACAATAGCAAATAATCCCAAGCGGATAAAGCCATCGAGGGTTAATATACTCAGTGAATAAGTAGGTTCTAAAAAAAAGAAATCGATCGCTAAGCTACACAAAAGAGTTGCAAATAAACTTGAAGTCCGAGTTCCATACCACGAACTCAGGACTACGGCTGCAAAAAACACTGAAAAAGTAATGTTATCTAACAGCGGCGATACAAGTAAAGAAAATAACAGTGCTAAACCACTAGCAAGTACAGCAATACCGTAGCTTTTTTCCCAGGAGTAATTTCTACTCTCCATTAGTCATCTCTTGGTTTTATTGAACAGAATTCAGAACTCAGGAGTCAGAATTCAGTATGAATTGTAGTCCGACTGGGTAATGAATATTGGTTTAAAACCGTACTTCTCTACGAGACGCTACCGCGAATGTCCCGCTACGCTAACGCCCCAAGTGGCGCGAAACTAGTATTACAGCAGTTTTCATGTATTTGAACTACATCTGTCGCAAGGGCACGGCAATGCTGTGCCCCTACCGCGTGGCCTATTTACCTGAAAATAGCTGTAAATTTTTTTTTCACTCATTTAAAACTCTATCCCTTCCCTATGGGACGCTGCGCGTAGCTTGCTTCCCTGTAAGGGTACATGGGTAGAGTATTCACCAATTCTGAATTCTGAATTCTGAATTCTGACTCCTTTTTATACTACTGTGCCAAAGCTACGATCGCGATGAATTTCAATCACTAAATCAACCGCTGTTCTATCTTTTACTAACGGTTTGATGAATAATTCCGGATGAAGCGATCGCCAAAAGTATTTGACAAATTGCTCTATCTCTGCATTGCTCATCCCTGATTTACCCGCAGCAATCATTTGTTGTTCTGCTTGTTTGCGCCACTCTAAAGAACAGCGGTAATCGGTGGGATATAGCACAATTAAGCTATCTAATCGCTCCCACAGTGGTAGATAATCCTGGAGGCGAAGATTCATATCGCGGGCAAATGCTTTATCTTCGTCTGTAATAATTGGCGGCGGCGCAGTTTCAAATAAATTTGCATCGATTGGTCGCACACCCACAAACCAACCTTCAAACAGTACAATATCTATGTTTGTAAAGATTTCTGGATGAGTGCGATCGCCAGCACCGCTGTAGGCAGATTTATCAAACCGGGGAATCATCACTGGACTTTGGAAATCGCGGATTCGATCTAGTAGATTTAAACCTAAGTCGATATCGTGGGTTCCTGGGGGACCGCGCCAAATCAAGCGGGGATCTTGTTGTGTTAAGAGCAAGCGATCGCTGTAAGTTTTATATAAGTCATCCAAAGACAAACTCACAGTCCGGTATCCCAAGTGATGGAGAATCAAGCTGAGAACTTTGCACATTGTGGTTTTCCCAGTTCCTTGTCCTCCCAAAATTCCCTGAATCAACGGGCGTCCCAACTGTTGGCGTTCCGATGCGAGTTTGATCCCCAAAGGCAGCCACAAGTCCCACAAAACTTGTAACATTTCCTTAGGTTCTACTTCCAGGGTAGTTTGGCAGAACTCGTTAAAAGCTGGCAAAACAGATTTTAATAAATGCGATAGAGGAGCGATCGCCTCATCCACATTTTCCGACCTCAAACCATCTGCCAATAAAGCTTTCCTTGCTTCCTCCTTCCCCATCTCCCTCATCCTCTTCTCACGATCCTAGCTTAAAGGCTTCGAGAAACATGCTGTAGATTAAACCAACTTTCAAGAGATTTAGTGATTCTAAAAGCAGCGATCGCCTGGTGAAAAAACTTTGATTGTAGAATATTCCGCTAGTAATTTCCGTCAACAGTACAAAAAAACCAGCTGCTAGAATATCTAAGTCTGCCCGTTGTCCAGCTGTGGTAGAAATTGCGTTTCCCAGAAAAAAACCGAACAAAAGACTGATGATCAGCAACGACATTCGCCGCCAAGGGTTTAGAAACCATTGCCCCAACTGTCTAGCAATGGCATCGAACAAATTATTAAGACGTGTGTTTTGCATGAAAGGGACTTTTGGGAAAAAGTCAACATATCTTGAAATATATCAACATTCAAATCCAGAAAATTGGTTTGAGCATCAGCTTGTTTGTTAATATTATAGATATCTACTGGACTTCCAGTGTTTATTCAAATTTTTTGTGAATTTTATCATTTACAGGAAAGTATAGAGCCTCTTCAAAGGCTAGCTTTCCACATCCAGGGTAAAATATACCACCTAGATTTATCTGGGGTTCGGCAATAGAAGCTTGATTGAAACCGCTAGCGGCTTCACAGAAGTTTTATTGTTAAATATCTAATTTCCTGCTTTTATGGAAGCTTACGGAGACAACCCAAGTAACCAATCTGTACACCCCTTGCTAGTCAAGGAAAAAGGAATTCTTTGCTTCAAACGTTTGTTACTTGAAATGATATTTATCATACATTCCTCACCAGAATTTGAGGAAAATCTATATTAGGCTAGTTTGTGCGATCGCCTTTTTATGATATTAGGCTACTATTTGGTCAAGCCTAAACAAATATTTATTTCTAATAACTATCAATATGAAAACTTCAGTGTATCGTAACCTCAGTGTTACAGCTTGTTGCTTGGGACTGCTTGTTGCTTTGGTGGGATGCTTAGGAGTGAGTGTATACTTTGAGTCCACCAACCCAGATACATCTTCGCAACTGCCCCCTGATACTTCTGAGTGGGACATAACTTCATCTACAGCAATTTCACCTGAGAAGAGTATCTTACCCGATAACCTATCGACTGTAGCAACGAACTCAAGCAATAAAGTACAAAATATCACTAAACAAAATACTCGTCCTGTCTTAGCAAATCGTGATAAATCAGCTACCAAATCCAAGGATCTGGGAACATTGCGGATGAGCAATCAAACGAATCAGCCTGTGCGGCTAGCGTTACTGGCGCGAGAGTCTGTAGCAAAAGGCTCTGGTGCTAAACAGATTAACTATGATGTCCCAGCACATTGGGATTTTGCTCCCCAAGAAGGTAGTGACAAAGGACTGATTTTATCTCTACCTGAGAATAACTTGAAACTGGAGAAGGGAGATATTTTAGTTGCCTTTGCACAAGATGGTTCCCGTCTTTACTGGGGTCCCTATGTTGTGGGAGAAACTCAGCAACCTAAATGGAATTCCCAAACCAAGGAATGGGAACTAGTATTGAGTCCGTAAAATGCTGAGTGAGGAGTGAGGAGTGAGGAGTTGTTCTATCGCCACCTTTGCATCTGCTTCAAGCTTACTCTTAAACACGTATAATTAATTTTGCTCAATTAATTATTCAGCACTTGTTTTTTCCAAGAAGAACAAAATATAAATAACCAACGACTATTGACTAGTAATTGTTGACTATTGACTAATGAGCATGAAATTGAGTGTGAAGGGCACTGTGGATCAGTGGTTCAACAAAATGGGAAAAAATTCAACGCTTGCGATAACGGCGTCGATTTTGTGGTTGATGATGATTGGCTGGATAGCTTTTGGGTGGAATTTGGGCAACATTGGCTTGATTGATGAGACAGAACCCTTATTTGCAGAAGCTTCCCGCCAGATGTTCATTACAGGTGATTGGATCACCCCATTTTTTAATGGTGACACTCGTTTCGATAAACCTGCTTTAATTTACTGGTGTCAGGCGATCGCCTATGCAATTATTGGAGTGAATGAGTGGGCAGTACGCCTTCCTTCTGCGATCGCTGCATTTGGCTTGATTTGTTTAGCTTTTTATACTGTGCAGTGGTATTTGGGCAAACAAGACGAATTAGAGCAAGTTTCACGTCCTACTCGCCGCTACTTAATATCGTTTTTGGCAGCAGCCCTGATGGCACTCAATGGCGAAACAATCATTTGGGCGAGAATCGGTGTCTCTGACATGTTGCTCACCGGCTGCATAGGATCGGCTTTGTTGTGTTTCTTCCTGGGGTATGCAAAGGGAGGGACACGGGGACACGGAGACACGGAGAAAGAACTCACCGCGTCACCGCGTCACCGCATCACCGCGTCTTCTTCTACCCGATCCCCATTTCCAAATCGATGGTATTTAGCTTGTTATGTGCTAATTGCTGCTGGAATTTTAACTAAAGGCCCGGTGGGAATTGTCTTACCAGGGCTAATTATTGTTGCCTTTTTGCTTTATGTGGGCAAGCTGCTAGAGGTATTTCGGGAAATGCGCTTATTCGTAGGTATACTGATAATTCTTGGGTTATCAGTACCCTGGTATGCATTAGTCATTTGGCGCAATGGCTGGAATTATATAAACGCCTTTTTTGGTTATCACAACCTAGAACGCTTCACAGAAGTAGTTAATGGTCATTCAGCACCTTGGTATTTTTACTTTATAGTAGTGCTGCTAGGCTTTGCACCATACTCAGTGTATTTACCCGTAGCACTATTCAGGCTGAAATTTTGGCAGCGATCGCACTGGCTTTCTCAAGAACGTTTTCAGCAATTGAATTTATTTGCCGGTTTCTGGTTTGTTGCTATCTTTGGCTTTTTTAGCATCGCTGTCACCAAACTCCCCAGCTACGTATTGCCTCTAATGCCAGCAGCAGCCATCCTAGTAGCCCTGTTGTGGAACGATCTTTTCCAACGAAAAATAGGATACGCAGAAAATCAAGTCAATAATTTTACTTCATCCCCCTCATCCCCCTCATCTCCTTTCCTCCTCTGGAGTGGCTGGATAAATGTAGCCTTTTTATCAGTTTTGGCAACCGTACTGTTTAACATCACCCATATATTAGGTAGCGATCCGGCTATAACTAACTTCCACGAACTCATTAAACAATCTGGTTTACCAGTCATTGGCGGTGTAATTTGGCTCGTTTGTGCTGTTTTGGTTGCGGGATTACTACTGAATCGTCGCTGGAACTCAATAATTGGTATAAATATACTCGGATTTGTAGCGTTTTTAATTTTTGTCCTCACACCTGCTTCATTTTTTATTGACCGCGAACGTCAATTACCCTTAAGAGAGTTGTCTGCAACTATACAGGAAGTCCAACAACCAAATGAAGAATTGGTGATGCTGGGCTTTAAAAAGCCGAGTGTAGTATTTTATAGTCAAACTCACGTCAATTATTTCAGATTTCCCCAAGAGACTCTAGAGCATCTGCAAAACCAAGCAGCCAAGGGTCTAAAACCACCTTCGCTACTGCTGTTGGCAGAACAGAAAAAACTTCTGCAAATGGACTTACAGCCAGATGACTACAAAAATTTATCCACTAAGGGTGCTTATAATTTGATTCGCATTCCTTTTTTGAAAAAGAAAAAGGAAAAAATAGACATATCGTAATTGGGCATTGGCACTGCGGAGTTAGGAGTTAGCAGTTAGGAGTTAGGAGTTAGGAGTTAGGAATTCTCACCTCTGCCCCCTGCCTGTTCATCTCCCTCATCTCCCCATGCCCCATTCCAATCAACATTTTTCATTTTGGCTATTGATAGCTAAAGTTTGATTAATTTGGTTTAGTAAATCTTCCATTGATATCGATCGCGGTAAAATCCGAGTAGCGATGGCACTGACAATAGTTTCTACTGATTCCAATCTATTTTTCTTTTGCTGGTCAATTCCTTTGTAAGCTACCCCAGGCAGAGAAAGACTTTCTGGGCAATTCAATGGCTGATTAAGTATTACAATTGGTGGTAACTTCAAAGGCGAATCTCCCAATGTTTTCAATGCTTTGAGTACATCTTTGTGGATTGCTGATTCTCCTAAGCAAATTAATAACAAGTCAACGCTTTGATGACGAATTTGTTGTAACACTTCTGCCCAACAGGGACTCATCGCTGCTTTGAAGCCTGCTGTTTGTAGGTACTGAATTAAAGCTTGGAACCACTCAGACCCCCGTTCAGATGTTTCACTGGTAATGGCGGAGTTTTGTTCTGTACGATAACCTTTGGCTTGCTTGCGTCTTACCTGGGGTAAGTCTCGCAAACAAGCCAAATCCACTACTAAAATGTTGGGAGGGCAGCAAACACCAGAAGCAATTTGCAGTACTGTTACTAAAGCATCTGTTTTCTCGGTGGCAGTACTGATGTCTTTTCCAAATGGTGTTAAGTAAGGAAATACAGATAAGCCTGGTATTTGTGAGGCTTTGAGGGTGGTTGCGACATCGCAAGTAACTAAGGGGATGGCCGCCAAACGTGGATGTTGAATTAGTTGTTGCAAATAAGTTTGGGCGGCGGTACTTTCCACATCGAGCAAAATTACATCAAATTGCCACACCCGCGCCAAGAGTTCTGCCTGGTCTAAGTCATCAACTTCAATTACCCGATGTTCTCGCAGTAACGAGTGGGGATTGACCGATTCCAACTCAGGATTCACTAACCTGAGAATTCGCAGTGGCGTCTGAGTTGGGACACTGGCAGTATTATCTGACCCCAGTGGCAAAACTCCTTGCACAGTACATAATTTTTCTAGGAGTGGTGCTAAAACCTGATATTCTACTGGCAAGCTTAAAAACCCATCGGCTCGGTTGGCAAATGCTTGCTCTTTTTCCGCTGCCGTTGCTGTCAGAATGACGGATATATGACGAGTTGCGGTGTCAGATTTGAGTAAGGTTAGCACATCCCAACCTGAGAGCAAAGGTAACAAGGGATTGAGAAATATTGCTATTGGTTGCAAGCGCCGAGCTTTTTCTACTGCTTCTGTCCCCGATCGCGCAATCACTACGCGATATCCTAAACTTTTGAGTTGTTCGGTCAAATCCTCTATATATCGGGCTACTGCTTCAACTACTAAAACCAAACGTTGGGAACTAGCAGCATGATACTGTGGGGACGTGGCAAGATGCTGACGACCTGCTGGGAGAATTTCTTGGGTCTGTTGGTGTCGTTGTTGTGTTTCTTCTCTGGTTTCGAGATCTGGTTCGGAAAAACCTGCTTTTGGGGGACTGGGAGGTAACAGTAGTGTGAACTGGCTACCTTTCCCTTCACGGGATAAAAAGCTGACATCTCCTCCGTGGAGTCGAGCCAGGGCACGAGTTAATACCAGCCCCAAACCAGTGCCTTCAAACTGGCGGGTGAGGGGATTTTCCAGTTGTTGGAATTTTTGAAAGATTAAATGTTGCTGGTGTTCGGGAATCCCAATACCTGTGTCCCAAACTGTAAAAGCAATCCATCCTTCCCAACGACTGACTCGCAACCCAATTTCGCCTGATACTTCAGTGAATTTAAAGGCGTTGGAAAGTAGGTGGATGAGCATCTGGCGCAGGCGTAATTCATCTGCAACAATTTGGTCTAGGCCTGGTTCAATGCAGAGGCTGAATTGGGGAGCAGAGGAACGGGTATTTGAAGTTGGGGATGCGACTGTGACTTTGCTGCTTTGAGTGTGAATGGCTTTGGCTTCGGATAAAGCGCGATCGCACACTGCCCGAATTCTGACTGGGGCTAGTGTCAGTTCCATTTGTCCTGTTTCCATCCTGGTCAAATCCAAAATGTCATTGACCACACTCATCAGATGGCGGCCGCTTTGATGAATCAGTCCTGCATAACGGGCTTGACGTTCGTTGAGTTCTCCCAACTGCTGGTCTACTAGCAATCGTGATAATCCCAAAACCGCAGTTAGGGGAGTTTTCAGTTCATGACTAATACAAGCTAAAAACTCATCTTTCAAGCGATTTAGTTGAATTAAATCGGCATTCTTCGCTGCTAATTCTTTACAAAGTTGCTGCTGTTCAGTGACATCAGTCGCTAAAACTAACCACAAATCAGTGTTGAGTGCAATCTCTGATTCAGCCCCCATGACTTTCAACTCTGGGCTATCCAATGGAATTTTGGCAAATTGCCAGATTCGTTCCTGACCATTTTGGACTTCTACAACGCAGGTACAAGTACCTAGTTGACTGTCCAAAAAGCAGCGACTCGATGTAGTTTCGGTGGTTGTCTCTTGTTCTTTGAGGTTGTTGAGACTAGACAAGCCTGGTTGGGGTTCACTTTTAATCAAGACCCGTGGCGTTGGTTGTTCTTCACCACCATTGGGATGAACTTTGATTCCTCGTTGTTTAACGTATTCTGGTTTTTTGGTTCGCACGGGGGCTAGTATTGCCTCTACCTGTTGTCTGACTCCTTCTGGGTCTTTTAAAACTCCTAATTGCTGCCACCAAGCTGGGTTTTGGGCTACTACCTCACCACTACCGGTTTCCAACATCAAAGGCCAAGGCAATGTTTCCAGCAACTTCACCAGTGGTTTCTGTACCAGTGGTTGGGGTTGATTTGGCATCTGCGCCGGAGGGTGAGTTGGCACAGCACCAGCAGTGAACGAGCCAGCCATTTTTTCCCTAGCTAGCGATCGTAACAACCGTGAGGTATCCACCAGTCCCAAATACTTCCCATCGCTGTCAATCAACGCCCAATCCAAATTTTGGGTTTTTTGGGTTTGTTCTTGGGACAAACGCCAACTCAATTGCTCAACACGCTCCGAAACTGATATTGTCTGTATTGGGTCAATCAGAGCTTGTCCCCAGATGGCAAGTGATTGCTGTAAATTTAAATTTTTATCTTCACTACGGCCTAATAATTTTTGGATTAAACGGACAGAGTACAGCAATCCGATGGGGTATTGCTGTTGATTGACTACTACCAAGCGATCGCACTGCTCTTTCTCAAAAATCTCCAGCACTACCGCCAGAGTACTTGTTTGAGGGCAGCTAGGTACGGTTGCTTGAAAGTCATAAAGCGGATAATCTAGCATTGACATAAGGCTTTGGGGGTCATTCTTCCTCCGGAAACCTCCGACATTGCCATCTGCCACCTGCCGATGTTCTTGACGCCTGAAGCTGTATCCTTTCAGAAGACTCATATAAGCAATTTTGGTTACGATTTCAACGCCATTAAAACAATGGGACTTACACTCACGGACACTTGCTAGCGTCCGACCTGGAAAACAGAGGCAACCTTTCTTTTTAGTGCTCCTCATTTCTAGCAAATAGCCTCACCAGTGTCTTACTGGTATTTAAACTCCTCATCCATAGCCACGGCTAAAACAATTATGGCTCCAAAGATTCGCTTTAGAACCTTGAGGAATTATAATGATTTAGAATGCGACATTCCTTTAAGTTCGTTTAAGTATCTTATCAAGGAGCAAAA
>VFQR01001565.1_pt1 | contig 17008 bp, 22 predicted proteins | sample 3512321 | NCBI WGS metagenome assembly VFQR01 (sample SAMN10412374, study PRJNA504923) | tailings metagenome | isolation source: Relicate 3 Philex TSF1 revegetated site | place: Philippines: Tuba, Benguet | collected 2017-08-29
AGCTTGTCAAACCGCTCGCGCTGCAGTTTGAGCAGGAGCTGCTCCACGGGCCGAATGGACTCGCGAAACAGCCTGTCCCACTCCTCGCCAGCTTGCTGCAGGTGCTGGCTCAATTCTGCTAACTCCACATCTGGCATGGGTCACGCGATGTCGGTGAACGTCAGCATGATGTCGTTCACACCATCCTCTTGAGGTTTGTAGATATCAAACTCCAGTGGCTGCTGCAGAAGACCACGGCTTCTCGCAGTTTTGGCCCCTCGCAGCATGCATCGGCCCAGCGAGATCTCGATTTCCGTCCATGAGGTATCGACTGCCCCGGTGCCCATGTGCAGCCCCTGGAGTGTGAGCACCACAGGCACTTCCCGGTTCTCAACTTCCAGATCCATGTCACGAATCATTTCATCCCACTTGTTGCTGCTCTTGGGTGGATTCAGCGTCACAGTATTGGTCGTGTCACCTGCCTTGAGTGACGAAGGGCGACGACTGTTGAGATACTCCACAGCCAGAGCATGCTGAGTCTGGAGGCTGAACCCGCCAAACAGCACTTCCTCACCATCGACCGACAGGGTGACATCTGGGCCAAACTCAAAGGCAATCAGTTTCTTCCGGTCATAGGGCACAGCTGGAGCATTTCCCACTGTGGCATTGCCGTCCTGATCTTTGCCCATCAGTGCCAGTTGGAGCATAATGTCTCCCCCCTCCTGTCCGGCGAGAGTGGCCTGATTCACACGAAGTCCCCGGTGCCGCTGGTTGCTGACATTGAGACCTTCGTACCAGTTGGCCGACTTGCTCGATCGATGTTTGGCTTCGGGACTGCCAAACGCCCAGACGAGCAGATACTCCGCCAGGCTGATGGTCTGGCCACTCTGCCGCCAGGCATAGAGTGGAGCATTGAGGTTTCCCGAGGGCATTCCGCGAAAGGCGCGGCCATGTTGTCGCTGCCTGAACCCTGTGAATGGGTTTGCATTCCGCACTTCGTTCACCATCTCCACGTCGTACACATCACATGGGCAATGAATGAGTGTCGGACTCCCGGGATAATCTCCCCACGATGACTCGTTGACCAGAGTCAGAAAGGATTCGTTTCCGGTTAATGTATTGCTCTCTGACATGATGGCTTACGCTCCTGCGTGATAAAGGTCGGTCTGGATCTCAAGGCCCACTCTGGCATCCAATCGCCATGCCTTGACGTTGTGTGATTCAAGCGTGACAGCAGAGAGCCGCAGCGGGCCCAGCGGTCGCGGCAGCCGGCCAATCACTTGCCGGATGTAAGTGACGGTTCCCCCTTCCGGTGTGGATTGACAGATGCATTTCAGGATCTGATCAGAGATCCGTTCTGCCACGGACAACTGATCCCCTCGAAACCACATCGAAATGAGAATGGGTGAGATCTGACGCTGCTGAGTGTTCAAGAACTCCTGCACTGTCATTTCCCCCCACGACACAGCAATGGCAGGGAGTTCATGCGGAGCGGGCCCACGCAACAACATTTCGGCTGTGTCGGCATCGCTCTGGTACTTCCTCACCCACGCAAAGCCCTCTGGCCAGTTCCAGTGATTAATGGCCTCCCAGACAGCCAGCCGGGCGAGTGTCAATTGGCAACTCATGCGAACACCTCCCCTTCCAGCGTCAGGCGACATTCCCAGGCCATCGCAGACTGAGCTGTGGCTGATTCCTGTGGATTCTCTCGGGTGGCTCGCACAATGCGGCCTGCTGCTCCCAGGTCAATGCCAGTTCCGATGCGCGTGAGGATCTGTTCTGCCAGTTGATCCAGAGTGGCGTCTGTTTTGGCAGGCATGGCCGCGAGAATCGCCAGCTCGAGAAGATGTCGATCCAGCCGCTTGGCCCCGACTTTGCCAACTTCATCGACCGCCACGGTATGCAGAAAGAGTTGAGTCGTGTTGCCAATCTGCGAGCGCATTTCCTCCTGAATCCATCCGGCGGACACCGTGAATGTTTTGGCCCAGGCTGGTTGACTGACATCTGTCAGCCAGCTGAGGAAAGCAGATTCGAGACTGGTCAGCCGACTCAAGGCAAGGTTCCTGTTTTGGTCGTATGAATCCGGAAGATTTGTTCCCAGTGATCCGAGTAACGAAAAGGAGCTTCGGATCGATTCGGATTGCTCACGGTGTAAAGATTGCCCAGGGCTTCGATCACAGCTCCCCGTTTGGGAATCAGGCGGGTTTCGCCAATGACCAGATCCTCAGCCACGATGAACCAGTCATGAGATTCGAACATCACACCCAGATTGGCTGCAGGATCGACAATCGGAATCGAGCTTTTCCCCGGGATGGCCTTAACGCCAGAAATGACCTGATCGCCATCCCGGTAAGTGATGGTGACACCGGCGGTTTTCTGGACTCTCCGTTGTCCGGCCACAATGCGGAGAGCCATGGGTGGCAACTCACTCACGACGATGAGACCTCCATCGCTTCGAGGCTGGAGACCATGCCGGGCGTCGGAGTGGTGGCGTTCCAGAGTTGATTCAGCAAGAAATTTCCTGAGCTTGTGGCATTTCTGGCCAGTCGCACGGAGTAGGTCTGCTGTTCGGTGGAATTCGGTGCGTCCGTGAGCTGGAACACATCGCTTTCTGTGGAATAGGCCTGCCTTTGCAGACCAAAGACAGCAATGACAGTCGTTCCTCTGAGCACAGTCAGCAGGAAGTACTTATTCGATGGCCCATCATCGATGTTGTTGCTGCTGCCGCTGATCTGAATTTGCAGCCTCACCAGGTTGGCCGCATTGCCCGGAGTGATCGTGCGACTGAGGACTTCAGTGCCGCTGGTGTTGGTCGGAGTGGTGGACATCGTGGAGGTGACAGTGGCAGTGTCTGTGCGTGTAGTCACCACACGTTGCCGCACCACTCCTGCACTTCCGCCACCACTGCCTGGTACATTGCCGAATCCCATGATCAATAGCCCTCCACAATTTCCACGACAGTGCCAGCGGCGTCGGATGCGAAATAGAGCACTAGGGAAATTCCCGGGCGGATCGGAATGTTTTTGTAGCGGCTGTCGAATCCCGTTCCCGCTTTGAGTGTCACATAAGGATCAGTGGCTGGTGCCCCCACTTTCTCGGGTTCAGTTGACCATCGCACATCAACCGACGTCCGGGCCTGCAGCGTGAACCAGACCGTCGTTGGGGAGAACGTGAAGGGGTATTCCTGCCCAGCGTTCGTCAGTTCGATGGTTCGCGTTTTCATGATCAATCGGGCCTGCTGGTGATTAGTGAAGAAAGCGGGGCTTCATGCCCCTAAGTTCGCATCCTGCTGGACGGCCCACCGGGTAGCGAAGCGGTGGATAAAACGGAGGCCATCAGGCGAGTTGCCGGGATACCGCCCGGCCATCAGACATGCTCGCGTCACCGTCTGATCTGGTGGCCTCCGTGTGAATCAATCCGTCACTCGAATGACGGGGTCGGGGATTCCTGCCACAGACGGGACAATCTTCTCCTTACCGATGGTCACACCCTGAATCCGGATCGACCCGGCCAGCCAGCCACCGGTTTGAATGATCACGGGCTTGCTGGCGTTGATGACCAGTGACTCACCATGCATTGTCCAGGTGAGGTCTGTCTGCTCAGGAATGATCAGTGACATCCCAGAGAGCTGTGGCAGTTCCAGTGGTGCCAGATGTCCTTTCCGGGTGTAAGTCGTCTGGATCTTGCCCCCGTTCCCCAGGATTGGCCGAAGCGAATCGAGCAGAGCCGAAATTTCCTGTCGGGCAGGGATGGAACCCAGGCTGATGAACCCCACTGTGCCCGGCTGACTGACCACCGGATCGTCGAGTGCTTTCCGGAGAGCCTGAGACATATCAGCCCATCGGGTACCGCTCGGCCAGTTCTGGATCACTTGGCCCCCCTGCCGCAGCTCATAGCGCGGCACAGCTCCCTCTGGGCTGTACTCCTGTCGGAAATGACCGGTCGGGCCGAATATCCAGCCGAATGGGATCAACTCAGTCCGCCCGCTGCTCCATTGCTGCACGCAGGGGAGATAGTTCGGTCTGGTGATTTGAGCCACATAGGTGTCAGGAGCTTTGGCAGCCACACCAGACTGCAATTGACTCAGTCCAGTGGCATCCCATTCGATGGCGGGGGAGCCACTGGGCTTAGGGGTGACCACAGCATCACCATCCACCCACAGAGCGTGTGGAAAGTCTGCCAGGGCTGGCGATGTCACGACCAGCAGCCACGAGCAGGCCCAAAGAGAGCACATCAATAATCGTTGGCACTTCATCGACTCATACCTCACCAAACCAAGAAAGTGACAGAGAAACTCCCGGCTCATGCCAGGACGTGTTGCGTTGACCAGTTGAATTTGCGGGGCTCTGGCGTCGTCAGATCAGAGAGACCGATCATCACGCTGTCGCGCTGTTCCAGCATTTCCTCGACAGCAGTGGGCGACACTTCGGCCCAGCCTTGATTCCCCCAGTCTTCACTGTGAGAGTTCGCCAGCCAGAGATACTTGCGGCCCTGGTTGTCGAGTCTGCGTGAATAGCCCAGAAAGGCCATGGCATGACCACCCAGAGCGCCACGCCGATATCTTTCCAGCACTCCGTCTGCCCGAGGTGTCATGCCACCCCAGCTGACACCGATTTCCACTCCCCCTTGATGCGTCGCCAGGAACTGAAACACCTGGTCGTAACTCCGACACATGGCGTGGTACTGGATGCGATAAGGCAGAGCGGCGGCGGCACAACCCGCCGGGATGGTGGTGGTGTAGAACCCGGGATAAGGAAACACTTCGTCGGGGCAGAATCCTTTGGTCTTGGCTAGGGTCAGTCCGTCAATCAGGCGTGACCCTCGATCGCCAGTCAATCCCCCGATCCGTTGTGACATCAGGTAACACCACATGGCCGAGAACTGCTTCACTTTTCCAGTGGCGACATGAAACCCAAGTTCCCCCACACTGGAGAGTGCAAAGCCCTGGCAACTTCCAACGCGGCCTTGATTCTCAATGCGGTGCCAGCGGCGAGGGTCGATTTCTTCGGGCGCTCCAAACAGATCAGACAACCTGTCACCGACATCGGTGGCTGTCTGCTCGATCGCACGAAAGTCCTCAATCGCTGGATCCCACCCTGATACGAACGTCATGGCTGTACCTCCTCATAAGCCTCAGCCAGTTCCCGCAGGAACGCCGCTGCGGCCGGTTTATCCAGCGACTCCTCTCCCAACCTTTTTTCCATCAACCGTTCGAGCTGCTCGCGCTCTGCCAGCCGCAGCTCTTTGTTACGTGAGTAGGTGGCCTTGGCGAATTCTTCGACGGTGTTGATTTCGCCGGACTCGACCTCTCCGGCAATCTTCAAATAGAGATCAGCCATTGCACTCCGGTAGCTAGCACTGGATGACTGGAGGGTAAGAGCAGCTTCGCTGTCGAGATTCTTTGGCTTTGGTAGTGGCAGAACAGGAGAAGTCCCACCGGTTAGCAACCAGCCATACCAAGCCAACACGACCACAATGAGAATGGTTGAGAAGTTAATCCTCATGCCACCACCTCCTTTCCAGTTTGCTTCTGGACTGAGATGGTCACTCCTCCGTCTGTCACGAGTTGAAGATGGATTGATCCGTCACTGGGAATCATGCCGACAATGGCTTCCAGATGAGAGAACAACGTGTTCTTAGGCAGTTGCTGTAGTTTCCAGCCAGGGGGTACCACCAGCGTATCAGGCAACACCAGCTCATCAGCAGGGGGCCCCTGATTGCTTTTCCCATCAGGTTTTGCGGGAGAGGCATCGTCTGGAACGATGTTTTGTGGCTCGATTTTCTTGAGCACACCTTGGAGAACTGACTTGAGATTGGGATTTTTTATCCAGTTAGAAACCATCCAACTCACAACAGTCAGAAGTCCGGGGACAAGCCAAGCAGCCCATTGAGTTACATCAGGGGCGGCCACCGCAGGTATCGCAGATACCATCGCAGCATCTCCAGTTGCCTTTGCCTGAGAAACCAGCGATTGATAATCACTGAACTTTCTTTGAGTGTTGGCAAAATCAGTGAACTGCCACATGCTGATGAGCAGTGAGATTATTGACATACACTTGAAGAGAACCGAAGCAATCTTGGCTATGACCGGAAACAGAGCAAACATGCAATATCCTTTGAATTCACGCCTCGGGGGGCTTGTGAGAATTGGCCGATTCGATGCCTGAAGCCACCACCTTGATGAGCTTCTCTATGCGGTCACCGGTCTTTTTCCCCTGACGTTCCAGCCGGGCCAGTGATCTCCGGTTGGCGTCGTGCTCTGACTTCTGGTGCTCAAGAATGCGGGCCATTCGCTCCCGGGTGCGGGCGTCTTTGAGTTGGGCCCGGGCACTTGCGGCAAAGCTGCGGGCAATCAGCGGGTTGAAGAACTGCCACAGCTCACGAATTCCAAAACCCGCTGCGATGATCAACAGGACTGGCAAGCCCAGTTCCTTACAGGCTGACACCACTTCTCCAAACAAACTCTCACCGGAAACCTGAGCCAATGAGGTCAGGCTGTTGGCTGTCGATGTCCCAAACTGCCAGATCGGCCACAGAACAGCCGTGATGGCAATTCCCGGAAACTCATACAGCCAGTGCAGCAAGCGGTTCATTGGTCAGGCTTCCTTGCAATTGATGCTTCCGTGATCAATCACGCTGAGAACATCAGCCCCGCATTCTTGAGGGCCGTCAGAATCGCATCGACAGCAGTCGAAATCGCTTGCACTTGAGTCTGTGAGTAAGTGCCTCCGATCGTCTGTGCCAGGGCTGCGACGTTAGCTGCGGTACCGATAGCTGCCGGCCGCAGCATCACGTCCACAAAAGCATCTGTGACGCTGGCCGCATTCACACAGACGCCCATGTGTCTGCCATCCGCAGCAGTCTTACTGGCCACACCAGGATCGACATCCCAGAAGAGATTGGTACCAAACGCGATATCTGTGCCTGCCCCTGTCGCTTTGGGGACGCGCACCACATGAAACGTATGCAGTGCCCCGAGCTTATTGGCAGGGATATCCAGCTTCGCCACGCCCAAAAACTGATTAATGGCGACAATAGCACCTGCGGACACATCAGCATTGGGGGTGTAATCAAAGTGTTTCCCATCGGAAACAGTTTCAGCGATTAAAGTCATGATCAAGAGCCCTTTTGGCCTGGTGATGCGATGAGAAAAAACACACAGAGAGAAAACAGCACAGAAGAATCAGCCGGGGTGATGGTGAGACCACCCCGGCGAACAATCAGGTACCGAATCAGGCGCCGGTCACTCGCACCGATCCTGCTGGATCTTCGAAGCCGATCCCCGAATCGTGGAAGGCCCGCCATTGCATCCCCAGTGTGGAGAACTCGGTCTGAGCCGATTCAATGATCGGTGTCTGCTGGCCATTGAGGAATGCCACGACAATTGCTGCCACCTGCTTCGGGTCCGCGAACAGGTACCAGCCCGTCTGAGACTGGTTGGCCATCGGCTTCCCGTTGCGATCCTTGATCAACACATTGTTGAGGTAAGGACTGCTGACCACCTTGAACTTACCGGCGTGCGGATTGTTCGCGGTGATTGGCTTATCCGCAGTCGTGCTGGCCACGACTGTCCCTTCCTTGTAGATCGACTCCGCCAGGCTCTTGTTGTTCGTGCCGACAAGCATGATCTTGGGAGCGGCCAGGATCGGCTTGCCGTTCTTATCCACCAGATTGGCAAACGTCTCTTCCGCCTTTGTGATGGCACCAATCGACAGGAGGTATTCTGCACCCGTCAAGAGATTCCCATTGCTGGCGTGGTAGAAGTTGCCGGCGTTGGACAGCAGAATCCGATAGACCTCCTCTTCGATGGAGATCGAGCCCATCCTTCCGAGAAGTGTCGGCAGTTGCAAGAACCCATTCAGATCATCGTTGATCATCATCTGCCGGGTCAGGGCAATGATCGTGCCCCAGGTTTCGAGCTGCGTCGAGAACTTGGCGTCTGCCAGTCCGGCATGTTTCAGCTCACCATCGGGCCCCACTTTCTGAAACGCGCCTCGGGAATCCAGCCGGATCCGAGAGGTGGGCTTGAAATCGACATTGCTCGAAGTATCGCAGAACAGGGGCCAGGTCACTTCGGCGGAGAGATACGAGGCTTTCAGTGTTTTTTGAGCCACGTTCTCGAGCAGACCGACGAAAGACATCCCTGTAAAGTTACCGGCTGCTTGCACTGACCGTTCAGCACTCACAGCAGCCTTGACGAAGGCTTCGGTCTTGCGTGAGCCCCGATAGACCTGCCCGGAGGCCAGGATGATGTCATCCATCACGGTGTGAATGCTGACACCACGATTACGGGCCGAGACGGCTTCGTTCATGGTCTTTTCGTCAAACATTGTGCCAATCTGCGATTCCTTCATGCCCACTGAGAGGAGCAGAGCCGCCTCCGTGACATTGGGCTTATCGGGAGCCCCGCCGTTCGGAACTGTCGGAGCTGGCGAACGACTGGCACGCAACACCTCGAGCTGAGCCTTTTCCACAGTCCAGCCTTTCTCCAGAGCTCTGGCCAGAATCTTTGGATGCTTGGCACAGACAGATTCAATCTCAGCGATGCGGCGATATTCAGCGGCCTTTCTCTTGGCCAGCACTGATCCCCCACGGCGTGAGGCGGGTGTCACGACTCGGCCCGCTTTTGCTTTGCGGCTCTGGCTGCGAGCTGGGACTTCGGGCTCTTCATCGTCTTCTGTGTCGGTGTCGTCACCTTCACCTTCGACGCCTTCTTCGTCGTCGTCACCTTCACCTTCCGCAGACTCTCCACCGCCTTCTTGGGCCACCTGCATTTTCTCGTAGACGGTTTTCATCCACGCCAGCTGATCTTCGGACATCTTGGCTGGATCCATGTCCAGCGACTTCAACCAATCTTCGAAACCCATGGTTCCAGCCTTTACTGCTGAAGAATTCCTTCCGCCGGATTTTCTGGCTGCGATACGAGCGGAAGTTCGTTCGTCAGCACCGAGAACAACAAAACTGGCTTCAGAGAGGACAGACTCACGGGCCACAAACACAGGGCCCCGGAATGTCCTGCTATTCACGACCACCGTCTGACCGGATGGCACAAACTCTTTGGAGACCACGTCACAACCCACGCTGACCTGCCAGCGGTATCCCTTGGCGGCCTTCTGGATGATCTGGCAGGCTCGATCACCTGCGCAGATGGGAGTGAGCACACCCTTGACCAGCAGCTCAGATGCCGTGGCCGTCACTTTGGTGATGTAGCCCACAGCGTCGTCAATTTCGTCGTTATGGCCATACAAAGCGGGTGGCGAACTGTTGAGGGTTTGAATCCCTTCCAGATCGATCACCAGCGGATACTGCCAGTTCGACAACTTCAGGATGCCGCCGGTATAGGCCACCATCTCAAAGTTGCGATTCCGCAATGGATCATCAGCAGCTGACGCTGCAGCACGAATCTGGAGAGCATGTCCTCTCAGGCGGGCGGATTTAGGCATTACGCTTTCCCTCCTAAGACGGCAGCCACAGCACGTTTCACCATGCGGCGCATCTTGCGTGCAGAGAGCGGCTGATCCTGCGAGGACGCCACCATCACTGTGGACGCAAAGAGTTTCTGCCGCACCATCGCCTGGTATTGCTCAATTGAGACGCCCAGAGCTTTCGCCTGGTCGTTCATCTCGGCTTCCCAGTCAAAGCCGTCTGCCGCGAACTCACGCTGGAATGTGGTCAGTCCTGAGGTGAGCTTCAGCAGGCGAGCCTGAGCAGTCTTGACGGGATCCAGATCTTCAGCAGGATCCCAGGCCCAGCTGTGCTCAATGAGATGATCGGGTTCTTCGATGATCTCCGGCAGCAGGCCTTCAATCAGTCGGGCCTCAGCCAACCAGGCAAAGAAAATGCGGTCGAGCACCGTGGCTTCACAATCCGCCTGATCAATGCCGATCGAGCGGAAATAGATCTGATGATCCAGTCGGCCCGAGCTGTAGTTGTAGCCGGCCGAGTTACCCGCAGCGACGTTGAACGGCATGTTCAGACAGCGGGCAATTTCATTGATGATCTGATTCTTGAAGTCACCATATTGCGTGACTGGCTGCTCGGCCTTGAGCTGCGAGAGCTTCATCCCTGCAGGCGTCGTCAGCAGTGAGCGACGGGGAATATCGATCTCGACGAATGGATCTGGTTCTTCTGCCCCTGAGGCATCTGAAGATTCCAGTACACCCGAGACATTGGCAGCGCTTTCTGCCGCACTGATGACGGCGAGTGTGTAGCGTCTCAGTTGAGCAAACAGGGGCAGGGCCGGCAGAAGTTCAGAAATCCCCCGCAGCTGGCCGGGTCGATCTTCCCGGAACCAGTGAATCACATTGGCCGCATCGTGCTTTTGTGGCTCCCAGTTGGGAAGAGCGATGTTGTCTCCCGGATGGTTGGGAAGAATGTCGTACTCACTGGGATTGCCAAAGCTGTCGTAACGAATGCCGTCCGTAGCGAGCGGATTTGTGATATCCAGATAAGGAGTGGTGACCTGATCCGCCTCAATCAGTTTGACATCCAGTTTGACCGGCGTGCGGAGCTTGCGATTCGTGGTCAGCAGGGCGAAGGCTTCACCGTCTTTGGCTCTCGCAATCCGCATTGTCCGCAACTTATGGGGCAGCTTGATTTCTTTCGCCCAGGCTTTGAACTCTCGCTCAATGGCCTTGTTGAGTTGTGGCTTGCCAGCGATGTTGAGGCCCAGTCGAGGGCCAGTTCCCACCATGTCATTGGCGAGAGTCAGGAGCATCCCAGCGGCGTAAGAGTTGTTGCAGGTCTCGTATCGGGCTCGATTCCGCACAACCTGTCGGACTTGTGGAGAATTGGCAGACCGTGCCGACAAACCATCGGCAAACCGCCAATGCTCCCGATTCTCAGAGGTGGTCTGGGCTGCGTCGTATCTGGCCCGAGCCATGGATGACCTGGTGCGTTCAAATTGACGTTCCACCACTTCCTGTTTCATCTCTGAAACGGAGCGACGGCTCGCAAAACTGAACAGACTGGAGAACCAGGCCACAAAGACACCTCATACACGGAAACAGATTCACCCGAGCGAATCGACGGGGATCAATTGGCCCCTGGGGGCACGATCTTGGAGATGAGCAGACCTCGCCGAGGCGATTTGAGAGCCTGGCTTGACTTCAGGTACCGATCTGCCTCGATGATTTCGGAGACAGAGCGATTCGATTCGCTGACACCATCCACTGAGGTACTGGCCGCTGTACTGGCGGCTTCCCGAATCAGTGGGGTCAGGTCATTGGTGGGAGCGGTTTCAGTCATGACGACTTCCTTCAATGGCTTTAGCGAAGCGTGCATTAAAGGAATTCGAGATAAGTCCCCCCTTTTTTCAGGAAACCAGAGCAATTCTGAAAAAGTCGTACAGGGGGTATGCGCTATTTTCTTTTTGAAGAATTTTCGACGAACGAAATCTCCCGGAATCGACGCCCGCAATGACGGCATTCCCGTGTCCGAAAAGTGCGCTTCATGCTGTGCCGCACATAGAGCACAGGAGCATGTCGGCAGCCACAATCGGGACAGCGAACGCCTTCCAGTTCCTCTTTTTCGCTCATGAAAGGCGTCCCCTTTCCCGCAGGGCGTTGATTTCTGCCTGAGTCAATCGTTTCTTCTTCTGCTGCTGTTCAGAGGAAATGCCGGGTAGACAGCACCCTTGCTCTGAAAGAGCAGCCATCGCTCCCACGAGACAGTCCCACAGGTGATTTTGCCGCCCGGGCCGGAGTGTCCATTCATCAACCTGACGACCAGCACCCCGCCCACTGGTAACGGTCAGGGTTTTTGCGAACTCGGCCGTACAATGACTGATGAATTCTTCATGGTCACCCGGTTTTCCGAAGAGTGATAGACACCCGGGGATTCCAGCAGCGGTTTGAATTCGCTTCGCAGTGAAGGTTTTCCAGTGGTTGGTGTCGATCGAGAAGTATTTTGTCCGCGGGGAATTGCGGACAGGGGAAATCATCCAGTGATCCCCGATCTGCTCACCAGTTTTGGCGACATACTCTGTCATCGGGATGGTGGACGCTCCGTAATGACGCCCGCGACTGGGCAAAATCAGGCTGGCATACTTTGCGCGGCGGGTGAATTCATAAACCAGGTCAGTGTTGTCCGCCGAGTCAACCAGCATTCTCGATATGCGGAATATCTGATCTTCCTCCGAAAGCCATTCCCGATCGGACAGCAGCTCCGAGAGAGTGTCCAGACCACGACGAATCGCCGCTTCTCTGGGAATATCAGGCCATAACGACTGCAGCGGCTTTCTCACATCCTTCAGACTGAGTGATCCTCGAGCCTGTTCCGGGTAAATTCCGTAATCAACCACGTGTGCCCGGAAGTCTTTGGCGCCGGCGAGGGCCAGCCAATACAGAGCAGAGTCCTGCACGTCGCAAAACAGGACGAGCTTACTGGCCCAGGCAGGAACAGTGCCTCTTGCCAGGTAAATGGCTTTGGAGGCGATGGACTGCATCGTCAAATCATCCTGCTTTGCTCCTGTGCGGCGTGGCTGCTGCTGACATTCGGAGGCAAACGCATCTTCACCATCATCAATCAGGATGTTGTAGGCGTGCTGGATGGCGGAGTACTCATCATCAGAGTTGAAAGCAGCTTCCCAGGATACGATACACCCTCTGTCAGCCTCTTTGCGGTTCGCCAGGTAGAGTTCATTTGCAGCTCGGCGGGCACGCATGCGGTCGCCAGGAATACTGCGATCCCACGACGAGCGAATGACGGCATACCGCTGCAGCCAGAATTCATCATGCTTTTCAGCCCATTCCCGAATCATGGGTACCTTTACCCAGTTCCAAGAACTGAACTTCTCGACGTCCATCAACTGATCGACGGCATCATCCGGTTCGATGACCGTGGCATTGACGACCGCCGCCATTTCCTTTTTGTGGCCGGACAGCCGCAACAGGTTTTTGATGATCACATTCAGACGTTTGCGGCACTGTTCCGGAGAGGCAGCCGATTCGTCGGTTTGGGGATCGTCAATAATGACCATATCGGGACGTTGGTTTTTCCCGTTGGGCATTTTGTGTTTTAGCCCACGGCTGGCCGACAGTAGCGAGTGGCAGGAAATGATCGCGCCGGCTCCCAGGGCTCCTTCGACCCACGGATACACGACTTTCAGTGAGTTCCAGTCGGTGTGCGTGAAACTGGCATATTGGGCAATACCGCGTCCGTCACACTCCAAACAGGGATCCTTACCCTTCCCTTTGCCAGAACCGTGACATGCATCGCATTTGCCAAAGTGCGAATAAGTTTGGGAGGCGCAGCGTTGCGGCTTCCATTCCAGCGACTGGAGTGGAAAACAGACTTCGGGGAAATCCTCCAGCAAAAGATCGTTCTCTGCCAGTTCCGTTTTGATGGAAGCCAGAGAGGTGGAACTTCCCTGTGCGTCGGAACTGAACAGAGCGATGTATCGCCGATGTCCGTACAGAGTGCCCCAGAGTGCGGAGTTTTCCGAGATCGTGGTTTTTGCGAAACCTCGATACACGGCGTTCCCAGCTCGGCCACCGTGGAGAATCACTTCCTGGATGCGAGGAATCACAATCTCAGTGTGATCTTTTGAGAATGGGCCCGATCCGGTTGACTCTGGAAAGTACTCCTGGAGAAACAAGCCCAGATTGAGCCTGCAGGCCTCACGGCGTTCTGGATCTCTTACCGGAGGAATGGGGCCGATGTTCGAAACCGCCGCATACATTCGGCGTGAACGCTCAGCCATCCTGTTGCGGTGAAGTGCCGCCTGATCAGCAATCGTAAGTGCTGGATCTCCAGACAATTGCGAAGCCCGCAAAGAAAGAAAGGGAGTCCGATCAGTGTGCCCATCCGGGTGGGGGCAAAAAACCATTCAGGTGTTGGGAAGGACCCACGGCGTTCTAGGATGTGTTTTGCCGTGTGGATTGGTCTGCATGACCAAAAGAACTGCCCGCCCGGTCTAATTGCCGTAGCGGGCTTGCTGTTGTGGTTGAGATGCAGGGTTATACCGCCTGCTGCTCTTCTGCCGGAACCTCTGGCACAGTCACCTGGTTTTCCATGTCGTCTGGAACGCTGTCCTGAGACTCGCGTGCAGTCAGAATTGCCAGACTTACACCTGTTGAAATCGACCCCACCCTTGCAGCGATGTGGCCAAATCGATTGGTCAGTTCATACGAGAGTGGATGCTGTGAATCCCAGATCACCGCGTCAGGACGTTTCCGCACACCACCAACATCAAAATGGATTCCCGACACCGACTCGGTGGAGATGACCAGCTTGACGAGCTCAGGGTTTGCGCCAGTGTCTTGAATTGCGTCCAAAACCTTTTGTCTGGTTTCCCTGGAGTCGATCACGAACAACACAGGACGATCATCGTTTACCAGACTGGCCAACAGCTTGATGAGTGTATCCGTTGTTTCCGCATGTGGTTCCACAGGAATCACATGGGTTCCACCCTCCTTCACAGCCTTGGCCAATTGTGATTGGAGTGTTCTGGCTTGGGCCTCAGACATAGTACCGCCTCGCTCGATCAAATGGAGCGGGCAGGTTCGCCCTCAGAAAACGCAACAGGTTCGCCGCGTGATCAAGGAATGATACGGGCGAACCTGAGTAACCTACAACTCAATTTTAATGCAAATTTATGGACAGGAAAGGAGTAAGGAGTGAGCTTCCATGTCGATATTCGACTCTTCAGCCTTATCCTTCAACTTCCTGTAAACCAGGCATGCGTCTTCATCTCGACCAACGATCTCTTCTTGGGACTTAGCGTTGTAGGCCGTTGCTCGAATGATGTGTGACAGCTTTATCTTACCGTCATAGACATCAATCTGAATGTTTGGCATTTCTTTGACCAAACTTGAGATGCCCTTGATCATCGAGCCTACAAGCTCCCCGGAAGACTCACCGTAAAAGACCGTCAGATTGTGGTCTACCCTCTCTGCAAAATACTGTTCGTCACTGGCAAAGAATTCGATGCAATCACCATCTTTGTTGTAAAAAGCGACTGGAGAGAACGCTTCTCTTGGTGAGCAATCTTGCAAACATTCTTCAATAAACGAGTGAGTCATACCAAGCTGGCCATTACAAGAGTTTTTGTTCAAAACGAACTTCATGGTCCACAGGGAGATCAGAGTCTACTGGATCGGGATCAACCATAAACCATCCATAAAGTACCCAATTTTCGTTGATCGCCGCCAGCAACAATCTACGTGATTCACCGTGAATTCTAGTAGATGTTTTCCAATCGATCCGAAATTTTGGCCTAGAAATATACCCAAGGGAGTTTGAATCGTCAACGTCTGTTGCTCTATCCGGAAAATCCCTCAGTCCGCTGAAGACAGCTCTTGGACGCTCAAGTGAAGGAATCACAATCTCATTCAGATCGAGTAACCTTCCTGGCCCGTGAGTCTTTAGCCAAAACCTTATTGTGTCTCGTGAGATGTAAATCGTTCTTCTTTTCCCGGTGTACGGGTCTATACCTGGTACCGATACGTACCCGTTTCTCTCTTCGAGGACAAATTCTTTTTGGCTGGTGCTCATTTTGGATTCCTTTTCTCCAGTTGTGAAGAATTAGAACGTCCAATTTATGAACAGTCCACAGCTGTTTAGTTGATAGTTTTGCGACAACTTTTGAATGCCGGTGGAACCTTCCAAGAAACACTAATCCACGAAGACTTACTTCGCAAAATTCTTCGTCCGCTTCCCCTCGGGCAGCAATCCCCGCATTCCCTGATCAGCCAGGAGAAAGATTTCGTCTAGGACAGGGGTGCGTTCTGGGTAGCTGCCGATGGCGTCCAGAATCAGCCACCAATCATCCTGGGTGAAGTTTTCCGTTCTTCCTTCCACCAGCCGTGGTACCAGTCGCACGGCTTTTACTGCATCCTGAAACGACCCTTCGCCGCCTTCCCAGTCCCAATACCAGCACATGATCATCCCGAGTTGGCCGTACAGGTCAGCCGTCCCCATCATTGTCCACTTCCGCTTTTGGCGGGCTGGCCTGGGCTTGGACACTTTGGGAATGCACTGTTTGACCTGAAGTTTTGCCAGATCTTGCACCCAACTCGGTGGAGCTGGGGGGCGATTGAAAAAGCTGGGATCCAGCTTGATTGAAACAGGGGCCGCATCTGCTTCAGTGATGTGGTTCTGGGCTTCGTCGATCATCACATGTTCCAGGTGAGATGAGTGGAAGTGGAAGTGGAATTCCGTCACCGGAAACATAGGTCATGAATCTGGTTGTGCTTTACCGAATCTTCCGCAACTGTTCGGGACGAAACCAAGCAGTTTTGTACTCCGATGCATAAAACCAACCGCACAAGGCTTGTCCTGAAAAGTCACTACCATCCATACCAAACCCGGCCACAGTCATTTCGGGGCCATCAGATTTCAATTTCACTACATCACCAGGTTTGATGTTATCAGGTTCAGCCATTTGTGTTTTCTCTGAGGTGTTGACATGAGGAGCAAACGGCTTGCAGTCTGAATTGCTCATTTCGACATTTCAATTGGTGTTTTCACCAACGCACATGAATTCGGCTCCTTCCCATCATGTGACCGCCTTATCGATCTTGGCTTCGATGGATTTCCTTGCGTCCTCACCGGCGAGCGTGGCAGATGCAAGCAAATGTCGCACGCATGGAGTAATCCCGAAGTCTGGATCCAGTCCACGGACAGTGACATTTGCACCTTCAAACCTGACTCCGACACCACTGGCTTTGTCAATCATGACCCGTGTGAGCTGGCTGTGCTGAGAAGGCACCAACCCCATTTTCTCGCACAACTCGACCGTCAGCGGCTCGTCGAGCAACTTTTTACGAGCGATTTGCTGCTTAACGAAATTGAATATGACGTCCATGTTTGTCTGTAGAGCTGGGACCCCCATGAGGCCATGTCCGGGCAAGAATGCACTGTAGGCGGCTTCAACTTGCTGATAGTCCATCCCAGATCCCTCTCTTTCATAAGGAATATCTTCGCACACCCAAACGAAGATGAAAGCATGAAACGAGTTGCGTTTATGGTGTAACAAACTGCTGCAGATTATTCCGTAGGATATACCACGGTTTATTCTTGCCGGATC
>VFQR01001566.1_pt1 | contig 16987 bp, 13 predicted proteins | sample 3512321 | NCBI WGS metagenome assembly VFQR01 (sample SAMN10412374, study PRJNA504923) | tailings metagenome | isolation source: Relicate 3 Philex TSF1 revegetated site | place: Philippines: Tuba, Benguet | collected 2017-08-29
CTGAAAATTTTAGGTGCGATCGCTTTGTGGCTGATTGCTCAACGCTTGATTGATTTTGGATTAAAGCTACTGCGACGTGCTTTCCGGAGTCAACAAGTTGATGCGACACTGATTAACTATCTTCTAAATATCATTGGCGTGACCCTGAGAATTGTTCTAATTGTGGCAATTCTCGGTTTTTTCGGCATTGAAACAACTTCCTTTGCCGCATTACTAGCCGCCGCAGGTGTGGCAATTGGCGCAGCATGGGGTGGATTACTGGCGAACTTTGCAGCGGGAGCATTTTTAATTGTTTTTCGACCCTTCAAAGTTGGTGATTTCATCTCAGCGGCAGGTGTCACGGGCACTGTTACAGAAATTGGACTGTTCACAACTAATATCAATACACCCGATAATGTGTTGACGATTGTGGCAAATAACAAGATATTTGCTGATAATATCCAGAATTTTTCTGCCAATTCTTACCGTCGGGTGGATTTGGTGGCTCAAATCCATCATGATGTGAAACATAATGAAGCGATCGCACTTTTGAAAGCAAAAATTAGCCAAATTCCAAATGTTCTCCAAAATCCAGCACCGGACATAGAAATTCTGGATTTCAATTTTGCAGGCCCTGTGCTAGCAGTACGTCCTTATTGCAATAATGACCACTACTGGCAAGTTTACTTCGACACTAATAAAACTATACGTGAAACCTTCGGTGAAGCTGGATATCCAATTCCCGAATACCGTTATGCAATAAGTGGTTCATCTGGTAATGGCATTAGTACTGTTATCCCACCACTATCGGAAATAACTTGAGAATTCAGAATTCAGGAGTCAGAATTCAGAATTCAAAGAGTTTTTATAGCTGGCTACCAGACTTCGCTTGTGTAGTTTCTTTCGTTGAAATTTGTTGTCAGAATTCAAAAGTAGTTGGGGAAATACCTTAGCTACTTTTTGATATCGTAAATTTTTGGAAAAACCAGTTTCAATTTCCGAAACAAGCCTGACAAATGGTGTAGAAAAAGGTTAGCTTAACTGTTAATCACAAGCGGCACCCCAGCAGCGATGGTAAAAGAATTAGCAATTTGCACCCGTGGACTAACTAAGCAATTTGACCGACATGTTGCCGTCAATGATGTTGATTTAGAAATCCAAGCGGGTGAAGTATATGGACTAATTGGCCCGAATGGCGCAGGAAAAACGACTCTCATCCGGATGTTGGCGACTGCTGAGGAACCGACTACGGGTGAGATTTATATTAACGGCGATCGCCTTTTACGTGACAAGAGTAACCCGAAACTTAAGCGTCGTCTTGGTTACTTACCTGATGACTATCCACTGTATGAGGATTTAACAGTCTGGGATTACTTAGATTATTTTGCGCGTTTGTATCGCTTGCGGGAACCCCGCCGCACCCAACGCCTACATGAAGTTTTAGAATTAATCCAACTTGGTAACAAACGCCACAGCATGATTTCTACCCTCTCGCGGGGGATGAAACAGCGTTTGAGTTTAGCGCGAACCATTATCCACGAACCGATTTTACTATTACTAGATGAGCCTGTTTCTGGGCTTGATCCCATTGCGAGAATGCATTTCCGTGAAATCATCAAGGCTTTGCGAGAAGCTGGGATGACTATCTTAATTTCCTCCCATGTTCTCAGTGATTTAGCAGAATTGTGTACTTCTGTGGGAATTATGGAACTTGGCTTTTTAGTAGAAAGTACTTCCCTACAGCAACTTTACCAACGTCTTTCACAGCAACAAATTGTGTTATCTACTTTGGGAAAAATAGAGGCACTTTTGAGTGAATTGAAGCATTATCCTTTAGTAGAACAGTGGGAGGTAATACCAGGAAAAAACAGCGTGCGGGTGAATTTTTCAGGGACTCAGGAAGATTGTGCCGAATTGTTGCGATCGCTCATTCAAGCAGGCATTCCTTTGAGTGATTTCCACTGCACACAAGAAGACTTAGAAACTATTTTCTTAAAATTAGGTCACAAACAAGCATCTTGATTCGTCAGGCAATTTTGGATTTTAGATTTGGGATTTTGGATTGAATCTACAGATAAATTCGCTTGTTGTGTACCGTCAAGGAATCATTGGTCAATAAGTATCACTTCCGATTTTTGGAGAGTTTTTTCCTATGATGCTCAATTTGATAGACAAAATTGGCGATGCAAATCCCCAATTCTTGCGGGAATTAAAAGGACGCCTGAAATTTTTTAATGTGGCGATCGCTGTTGTCACTTCTGTGCTACTGCAACTAGTAATTTTTTTATATCAGTTGCGCGATCTTCCTGACGATCGATATCCTCTAAACAGCACATATTGTCGTTTGCGTCCAGTATACCAGCAGCGACAAACAGATGTTTACAGACAATCAGATCAATCTATAATTACTGAATTCAATAATTTTCTGTCCAGGAATTTCTGCCCCGAAAACGAAATTAATTGGCAGTTGTGGTGGCGAGACCATTGGGAGTATATATTCCTCTCTTTGAGTGTAATTTTTATATTTACACTATTAGTTGCAGGAACTTATTTACTCATTAATGATTTAGCCAAAGAAGAACGTCGCGGTACGTTGAATTTCATTCGTTTGAGTCCCCAATCAGAAACTAGTATATTGACTGGGAAGTTGCTAGGAGTTCCAAGTTTAATTTATCTCGTAGTCTTAGTAGCCCTTCCTTTGCATTTGTGGGCTGGACGTTCTGCCAACATAGCTTTTAGTTACATTTTTAGTTACTACGCTATTGTTGTTAGTGGCTGTATTTTCTTCTATAGTGCTGCGTTACTCTTTGGATTAGTTAGTCGCTGGTTAAATGGTTTTCAGCCGTGGTTCGGTAGTGGTGCTGTTTTATTTTTCTTGTTTATGACGATGGTTATGGCATCGTCTTATAGCAACAGTTTAAATAATTCAGGTGCTTGGTTGAGACTTTTTAATCCTTGGGATGTCACCAATTATCTGTTTCCCAATTTGTTCCGTATATACAATGGTTCTCCTGTAAAAAACTTAGAGTTTTTCTACATTCCATTAGGGAAAAGTGTTGTGAGTGTTGTCGTCTTCCATTTGTTCAACTATGGAGTGTGTACCTACGGCATTTTCAAAGCACTGAGGCGTTGTTTTCGTAATCCTCAAGCTTCAGTAATCAGCAAAGGACAAAGTTATATAGTAGTAGCTTTTTGCCAGTTGATGATGTGGGGATTTACCTTACAAAATTGGGACAAAATTTTCGATTTAGATAGACAGGTTGAGCTAAATTTTGCTTTGATGGCAATATACAACTTGGGGTTAATTTTTAGTTTGATTGCAATTCTTTCGCCTCACCGTCAAGTTATACAAGATTGGGCAAGATATCGACATCAAGCTAGCAATAAAAGTATTTGGTGGGATTTAATTGCCAGTGAAAAAAGTCCTGCATTAGTGGCGATCGCCATTAATTTAATAATTGTTAGTATCCCTTGGTTCGTCTGGATTTCACTTACATCTGCTTTCAATATAGACGATAGCCCAAATTGGGCGGGCGACAATGTGGACAGGTTTAAAATCCTTTTAGCTTTAGCTTTGACTATTAGCATAATGTTGATTTATGCTACCATCGCTCAACTAATACTTTTGCTAAAAACTCCCAGACGTTCTTTCTGGGCAATTGGAACTGTTAGTGGAGTCATGTTTATCCCACCGATGACTTTAGAATTTCTCGGCATGTCTTCGTGGAAAAATCCCACTATCTGGCTATTTTCAACTTTTCCTTGGTCAGCGATCCAATATTCTCCGGCGACAACAATTTTGATGGCATTCTTAGCCCAATTGACTGTTCTGGCATTGTTAAATTTTCAGTTAACAAAGCAGGTGAGATTAGCAGGTGAGTCTGCTACGAAAGCATTGTTAGCAGGACGATAGTTTGATACAGCAGAATTCAGAAGTCAGAATTCAGAAGTCAGAATGGGCTTTGCCGGCTTCTCTATGAGACGCTGTGCGAACGCTAACAGAAGTAAAACGAGTTTTTAGCCTGGTTTTGGAGGAATATGTAATTAATTAATTTGAAATCTGTTCTAGTTTACATGGGTTATATCCTCGACTTCTTTAAGAAATCGGGGATTTTGTTTTTGCTATATTATTTATTAATTACATATAGTGAAAGTTATACAGTATATTCATCTAAATGAGGTGTACAAGGGCGGGCAGGATGCCCACCCCACAAGAAAGATTTATCATATTAAAATGTGTATTTCATTTCTCTGCAAAATGCTGTAGCATTTTCAAAAAGATTGTTGATATATCAATCTGCTGTAAGGATGTAGAGCTATGCGTCGCTATTCATCTATCTTTAGTAGAAATTTCATTAAATAGGTTGGAATTTTTCATCAGCACAACTACGACGAAAATTTGAAAATCATGCTAGATCCTTCTTCAGAAGACCTACGCCATATAGCCATTCAGTTTTTAGAACAAAGCCCTACCCAACGTCTGCAAATTCTCACCCAATTGGGCATAGCTCGTTATGAATTTTTAACTCAGATACGCCTCAATGAAGCAAATATCATTTGTATGATGCGGTTTTTAAAATATCCAAATCGTCTCAAATTTCCTAATCTTGAAGAAGCAGATTTGTCTGGTTTAATTTTAGATGGGCTAAACTTCATTCGGGCAAACTTATCAGCAGCAAATTTACAAGGCAGTAGTTTAGTTAATGCTGACCTTTTATTTGCAAATTTGAGCAAGGCTGATTTGAGAAATGCAGATTTGAGGGGTGCAACTTTGAATGAAACTATTTGGTTTGATACCCTAGTAGATCGGTGTCAGCTTGGTGCAGGTACTGGTTTAACTCATCTGCAACGCCAAGATTTACAACTGCGCGGAGCTAAATTTAACTAAGCTATTATGTATTAAATTTGTATATTTAATCGTCAGAATTTTCATTTATAGCGATTCTCTTTTGAATGAGGTATATGGGTAGGGGCGCACAGCTGTGCGCCCCTACGAGGATCTATTTTTTCTGTACCTCATCCATGTGGGAACCGCTATATATTGCAAAGGACAGATGACCAATAACCCAATACGGTTCACTTAAGGCTAAAACTCTTTTTCTTTAACGAACCGCAGAGGCGCAGAGGGCACAGAGAGAAGAGAGAAAGAGAGGGAAGAAATGCTTAACTGAACTGTATTGACTAATAACCAAGGACGACCCTAATGCAAAAATGTACGATCTAGACGCACATCACCTTATTCATGGATGTCTCTTGAAAAAAAGATAATTACAATACAAAAAGTTTTAAAATTATTAAATTGAGATTAACTTGGATAAGTTGATGAGTATTAAACTGCCTCAGAAATTGATGTTGCTTGGTTCTGGGGAACTAGGCAAAGAATTTGCGATCGCTGCTCAACGTCTTGGTAATTATGTGATTGCTGTTGACCGTTACCCTAATGCTCCAGCGATGCAGGTTGCTGACTGTTTTGAAGTGATTTCTATGCTTAGTGGCGATGATTTAGAAGCGATAGTTACTAAACATCAGCCTGATTTTATTATACCAGAAATTGAAGCAATCAGAACAGAAAAGCTGATGGAATTTGAGCAGCGAGGAATTACAGTTATCCCAACTGCGGCTGCGACTAATTATACAATGAACCGCGATAGAATTAGGGAACTGGCACATCAACAATTAGGCATCAGAACAGCTAAATATGGTTATGGAATCAGTTTAGAAGAATTGATTGCGGTTTCTGATGAAATTGGGTTTCCTAATGTTGTGAAACCAGTAATGTCATCATCTGGAAAAGGTCAATCTGTGGTGCAGAATAAGAGTCAGGTAGAGAAAGCTTGGAATTATGCGATCGCTAATTCTAGAGGTGATAGTCAAAAGGTAATTGTAGAAGAATTTATTAATTTTGAAATTGAAATAACTTTACTAACTATTAAACAGTGGAATGCGCCGACAATTTTCTGTTCTCCCATTGGCCATCGCCAAGAAAGAGGAGATTATCAAGAATCATGGCAACCCGCAGAAATTTCTGAAGACAAGATATTAAAAGCCCAAGAAATAGCCATCAAAGTAACTGATGCTTTAGGGGGAGTCGGAATTTTTGGTGTTGAGTTTTTCATTACCAAAGATGAAGTCATTTTTTCTGAACTTTCTCCCAGACCCCATGATACAGGAATGGTGACATTAATTTCCCAAAATCTCAATGAATTTGAATTACATCTACGAGCTATTTTAAACTTGCCAATTCCTCATATAGAACAATTTGGAGCATCAGCTAGCGCAGTAATTTTAGCTTCAGCAAAATCTGATTCTATTGCTTTCGTTGGTGTAGCTGATGCTTTGTTAGAAAAAGACGTGGATATCAGATTATTTGGTAAACCTAATGCCCATCCATATCGACGAATGGGAGTAGCTTTAGCGAAAGGTGTTAATGTCCAAGAGGCTAGAGAAAAGGCTACTAAAGCTGCAAGTAAAATTAAAATTATTTAACAATAAAGTTTTCAGGAATCAGAAGTGCTGATTTCTGAATTCTTTTTTAATTTTGCAATACTAACAAGTACAGTAATCAACAATATTCACCACCGCATGAAAATTTTCTCCGAGCATATATTGATTAGTATTGGAGAAAGTTTCTAAACTTAACAAGATTGTTTTTGTGCCCTGAGAGTCGCTTTTTTGAGGTTGGATCATAATTGCTACCTCATTTTCCCCAGCCGGAACAATTGCAAAATTAGCAATTGGCTGATAATCTACTCCGTATTCAGCTGTTCCCTTGATGGTGTACTTCACTAGTAAATCTTGAGTGAGATTGCCATTACGAGTAATTACAAACTTACCAAATTCTCCAAATTGAGATGCATCGATTTTTGTGGCTGTAATGTTTACAATCACTGGATAACTGGAGGTAGCAGTTAATTGATAATATTTATTTTTGTTGTCATTATTGGAGATTAGACTAAATTTAGTTAATTGTTCATTTTGAGAATAAAAATTGTCGAAACTGATCGTGTTAATTGGTTGTGAATTATGAACCAGGCAACTTAACTCTGGCAGGTGATTTGTGACTTCTAAATTCTTCGTTATTTTCTTCATTTGAGTAATAATAACTGTAGCGTTCATGCTGGGGAATAACTCCGTTGACAACTTGTCCTAAGACATTCTGACCAGATTTTTCTAAAAGCTCTTTTGCAATCATTGCACTAACACAATCAACTATTCCTGGACGAACTATAAATAATACACCGTCGGCCATTTGTCCTAGAGTAGCAGCATCAGCAGCAACGTTTAATGATGGAGCGTCAATAATTACGAAATCGTAGTAAACAGAAAAAGTTTGAATTAATGCAGCCATTTTTTTAGAGTCAAGGAGAGAACCAGGATTCGGAGGTATAACTCCACAAGTGAGGACATACAAATTATCCATTACTTGTTTGATAGCTGTATTAATTTCAGCTTGTCCAACAATTAAATTGCTCAGACCTTCATTATTAATTAATTCCCAAATTTTATGCTGAACAGGACGGCGCATATCCGCATCCACTAGTAAGATTTTTCGCTCCATTTGAGCCATTGTAATAGCTAAATTAGCTGCTACTGTGGATTTGCCTTCTCTGGGTACAGAACTAGTAATAACTATAACTTTTAATTCCTTATCAGCACTCATAAATTTGAGATTTGCCCGCAGCATTCGGTATGCTTCATTAATAGGCGATCGCGGTGCATCTCGAACCATAAGTCTTTTACTATATAACTCCATTTCTTCATTGCCACGAAGAGAGTTTTTTGACTGATTGAAAGCAGGAATAACCCCTAATAAAGTAAAATTTAATAATTCCTTTGCTTGCTCAGTAGTCTTAATGGATTTATCTATTTTTTCCAAAACATACACAATTGCCAAAGCAGCCAAACTAGACAATAAACCTGTACTCAAATACAAAAACATCGGAGAAGAAATTGACTCTTCTGGAACTTCAGCTTCCGATATCACGCTGGCATTTCCTAAACTTTGATTTTCTGCTATTCGGCTTTCTTGCAGTTTTTGTAATAAAAGGGAGTAGGTAGATTGCGCTGCTTGTACTTTACGTTCTAATTGTCGCTGTTGCTGTTCTAATCTGGGGAGATTGTTCAAGCGTTCTTTGTAAGCAACTTGTAAATTAGACAAGGTAGTAATTTGACTTGCTAAACCCAAACGTGTTGATTCTAAATCTACAAGTCTTGCAGAAAGTTGCTGTTCTAACTCTCCTAGTTGCAAATTATTATTTGGCTGTAGCGAATCTATTCCTACAACATTTTTTATTCGTTGTTGTAGTAATTCGTTTAAAGACTGTAATTTATATACTAAATTAATAATTTCTGGATGGTTATCCTGCAAAACAGTCCGCCTAGCTGCTAGTTGTGATTCTAACTGTTGGATTTCTTTGAGAATATCTTGTACTCCTGAAGTTTGACTCAGAGAAGTCATAATTTTGGCTTGCTCAGAGTTCATTTTTAATTGTTTTTTGATTCCTTGAGTTTGTGCCTCAGCATCAGCAAATCTAGATTTAGCTTCACTAATTTGTTGTTGTAATTGCGTGATGAGTTCCAGTGATTTGTTTGCTTCTTGTTCTAGGGATACAATTTTATTTCTTTCTTTAAATACTGCTAGTTCTGCTTCTGCTTGTCGAACCACTAATTCTGCATTTGGCAGTTGTTTTTCTATAAACTTGCGAGCAGTTGTAGCTTGAGTTCTATGACCAGATATATTGGATTCTAAATAAACATCTATTAGAGTATTAACAACTTGTGCAGCTATTTCTGGGTTTGTATCTTTGTAAGAAATGGTGAGAATGTCAGCTCCCTTGATTTCCTTCACCATCAGTTTTTGCAGAAATTCTTTGGTTGTTAAAGATACATTTTTATTGTCTTTGAGATTGAGTTGATTGATAGTAGCTTTGATAATTGGAATAGAACGAATAACTTCTGCTTCTGTATTGAGAGGATTACTTTTATCACTAACTAATGGTTCTAATTTACCGATTTCTGTTCCTACTCCTGTTAAAGAAGAAGTCGTGTTTGTTCTTTGGAATTTTAATTTACCTTCTGCTAAGTAGTAAGGTCTTTTGAAAAACGTAGCTATCTGTAAAATTATGAACACGCAAACAAAAACACTTACAGCAGCAGGCCAACGGCGCTTTATGGCTTGCCAATAGTTATGAAAATTTCCTGAAGACTCTTGTATTGTCATAAAAAAATTACAAGTAATACAATTTTGGATTTTAGATTTTGGATTTTGGATTGAAAATTACCTTCTTCATGTAGGTTATCTGAATCTATTTGTGGCAGGATTGACTGAATAAGGCCAAAAGTAAATGAGAATTTTAGTATTTATTTATCTAATAGACTGAAAGAAGTATTTTTAAACGATCGCTAGTGAAGATTTGATGTTTTTTGGTTGATTTTTTAGATGTTGATAATTGACTGTTTTAATTTGATGAATGACTATTTCTAAATCCTCGTCTGTGAGGTTAGAACCAGAAGGTAAGCAAAGACCACGTGTAAATAAATCTTCTGCAACTGCACCACCAAAACATTCACACTCAGCAAAAATAGGTTGCATATGCAAAGGTTTCCAGACGGGACGGGATTCAATTTGCTGTTCAAGAAGTCCTAGACGGAGTTGTTCTCGATTGGCGCTAAAAGCCTGAGAATCTATTGTTATGCAAGTCAACCAGCGAGTAGCATATCCATAATTAGCTTCTGGCATAAATTCTATTCCTGGTAAGTTTTTCAATGCCTGAAAATAAATTTCAAAGTTACGTCTTCTAGCCGCCACTCGCTGATTTAAAACACTTAATTGACCGCGACCAACCCCAGCTAAAATATTACTGAGACGATAGTTATAGCCAATTTGAGAATGTTGGTAATGAGGAGCGCGATCGCGTGCTTGGGTTGCTAGAAAACGCGCCTTTTCTACTAATTCTAAATCCTCAGAAACTAACATTCCCCCGCCAGAAGTAGTAATAATTTTATTACCATTGAATGAGTAAATACCAATGCGTCCAAAAGTCCCTAAAGAACGTCCTTTGTAGGTAGCTCCTAAAGCTTCAGCAGCATCTTCAATTAAAGGAATATCATATTGATTACAAGCCTGCAAAATTGGATCGATATCTGCACTTTGACCATATAAATGTACAAGGACAACTGCTTTAGGTAATTTGCCTTTCTTAGCGCGGTCTTCTAGTGCTTCTGCTAACAATTCGGGATTCAGATTCCACGAAGTGCGATCGCTATCAATAAATACTGGTTTTGCTCCTAAATAAATAATTGGGTTAGCACTAGCAATAAATGTTAAAGTAGAGCAAAAAACTTCATCCCCAGCCTCAACACCAACTAATTGCAAAGCTAAATGTAAAGCCGCTGTACCCGAAGTCACAGCAACAGCATAACCAGCATTAGTTATTTGACAAAATTCTTCCTCGAAAGCATCAACATGGGGACCAATAGGAGCAATCCAGTTTGTTGCAAACGCTTCTTTCACTAATTCTAGTTCGCGATTGCCCATGTGGGGTGTTGAAAGCAAAATTGGTTTCTTCATGCATATTACCTGAATTTTTTTGCTATCGATTAACTTGGATATTTGCCAGTTTTAAAGCAGAATTTTGTGTGAATTATCTGAGTTTTCAATCAATTCAAAGAACGATAGGCAGGAAAAAAATTGGACTCCAATAAATTCTTTGGTTCTGTTTTTAAAGATTTTGCTCGTAATTCAACCAAAGAATCATATTTTTCTGTGTCTGTAATTAAGCGTAGTGTCAAAAATGAATGTCTTTGTTTAGAAAACCCTGCTTTGAAATTGTAGAGGCTATCTTTAGCTGAACCAACACCACCACCTAAATGCAAAAATTTATTTCCGCGTTCTTTAGCCCAAAATCGAACGTAATCAAACATTAACTTACTAGGAGCTTGTTTCAAAAACTCATTTTTTGTTCCTCCAAGATGGTATTGAACTATTTCACAGCATTCGGTAAATATTCCAGCACAAGCTATTTGATTATTCAACTCTATGAGACATAGATAAATGTTTTCCTTCAAACTTGCTAAACTCTGAAAATAACTATAATCAAAATAAAAATGATTGTTTGCTTCTACGCGGTTCATAGTTTCATGATATATACTCATAAATTTATCTATATATTCTTCTAAATTAACTATTTTGGCAGTAAAGCCATTGCGTTTACATCTATTGATATGATTGCGATGTTCTGGTCTAGTTTGATGCCAAATTTCTGATGTTGATAGACTTAAATCTATTGATACAGTTTCTCCACTTACTTGACAAAGTGGTAAAATTTCATTTAGCCCTTGATTTAGTATTGGATGTAGCCTTAAAAAGGCTGAACAAATTTGGCGATCGCGCAATCCAAATATTAAATGATTTACTGCTAATTGCAAAAACTCCGGTGTATTTGCTGCGGCTTGATTCCATAAAATTCCAGGGTAACCATAAGGAGATACAATATCCCAAATCAATGGAATTTCAATGTTTGTCACCAATAAATTATTTACACAACGTAATAAATAAGGTAAAAACAATATTTTTTCATTTTCAAATATCAATATAGCTTCGGCAATAGCATTAATTCTTTTAGCTTCTAAATCTACATATTCTGGTAAATGATAAATGTCGTGATTTAATTTGTTTAAAATTTCTAACCACAATGGATCTGACAGACTAATTATTTTATAATCCATTGAGTTCTCCTATATTCAATATTTAGTTCAATTCGCATTTTTAAGTTGGCTAATTTATAAATTTCTATTCCCCATTCCCTACTCCCTAATTCCTCATCAATTACGCCCAGTTAAACGATAGTATTGATGTGGATACTGCCAACGGATAAATTGCTCAAAAATTGGATTTATCTCTACTTTGGCAGGTATATATGTGATGGGAAAGCCCATTCTTTCTTTGAATTCAACTATTCCCGGCTTTTCTCGCCAGTGCTGACCGATGGCAAACTCATAAATTCCACTAGAACGACGGCAAACTTGCACAAATTCAAAAAGTAATATTCTGTTAAGGTTGTTGTTTGATGCCTCAGTTGTAATGTAAAGATCCTCTCCATAGGCAGTACCGTTGATAGCATATCCGGTGATATAACCAGAAAGCTTTCTATCACTAAGTCCTGCAAGAATTAGCCGACGTTTGGGTACAACATAATCTACAAGATGCACCATATATTTCTCTCTAGAAAGCAATGATTTCGATCGCGTTCGTCTAATCGCTGAGAGAAAAACTTCGTATCCCTGCTCTTGTAGCAGCTGTGTATCTGTTAGCTCCACAATGTTAAATAGATGGCGATTTTTGCGGATGTTTTGTCTGCTGTTCTTGTTGATGCTATACAAATCGTAGTCTTGAATATTAGACAATAAATGAATCGGGATTGACCCGTTAGCATTTACCGCATCATCCTCGCACAATGATGCTTGGAATCCCCAGCATAGTTGCATCGGACGAGTTACCTGTTGAATTTGTAAACGGGCTAACAAATGGATTGGCTGATAGAAACCAAAACGTCGTTCTTCCCAATAACAACCACGATGAAAAATAACGTTTGCACCTTCCTTACTGCGCCAATTGGCGAATTCTTCTTCGGTCATTGAGGTCAACAGTGCTTTTGATACATCTCGCATTTGTTGAAAACTCATACTCCTTTAATATTTGTATTTTGAGTTGATATGACGACCAATTAAGCGATAATATTTATCTGGATATCGCCACTGAATGAATTGCTCAATGATGGGATTTATCTGTACTTTTGCAGGAATATGCTTTACTTGAAAACCCATTCCTTCTTTGAAGATACAAAGTTTTTCATCTTCTCGTGAGTGCAGGCCGTTAACAAGTTCACGAATTAACCCAGACCGACGACAGACTTGTGCAAATTCAAATACCAATCCGGTACCAATATTGGTATGCAACGCTTCAGTTGCGATGATTACTTCATCAATATAAGCAGTACTATTGACAGCGTATCCTGTAATATAGCCGAGAAGTTCATCACCATTAAAACCTGCAAGAATCAACTGTTTTTCAGAGACAATATAATCAGCAACTTCTATCAGATAATCTTTTTTTGAAGGTATCTGACGGTGAGCTGTTCGCTTCAATGCTGATAAAAAAACTTCATATCCCTGCTGTTGCAAAAGCGTGGATTTATTTAATTGCACAATATTGACTCGTTTGTAACATCTTCGCAGATGATTTCGGCGATTTGATGTCAGACTTTGGAAATCATAGTTTTCCAAATTAGGCAACCAATGAATTGGCATTGAAGCGTTAGCCATTGTTGCGTCTATTTCAGATAATGTTGCTTGGAATCCCCAAGATAGGGGCGTTGGAGAGTTAGCTTCTTGGGCGCTCAAACGTGCTAGCCAATGCAACGGCTGATAAAAACCCCGGACTGTTTCCTTCCAATAGCGATCGCAATGGCGAATCACGTGCCTTCCCCGTTTGCGGTACCAATCGGCGCATTCTTCTTCTGTCATTGAAGTTAAGACCGCAGCAGATACATTTGGTATTTGTTGAAGATTCATACTTTTTTAGTTTCCGTACTTTTATAGCCGATGAAAACCCTATTGTTCTTTAAGTTGACCAAATAATTACTAATTCATAATTCATAATTAAATGGGGTAATGCCCCCACTAAATTAAAAATTTAGTGGTCTTCAATTAGTGGTGGGTTCAAGCCCCCACTAATTGCAATTATGAATTATGTTGACCTGTGAATTCTTCTGATGTAACGTGACCTTCTTGACTAATACTTTTGCGCTGGATTACTTGCCAGATAGTCATCAGTAAAATTTTCAAATCAAGCCCCAAACTCCAGCGATCGATATACCAAACATCCAACTCAAATTTTTTATGCCAAAACCGATCTAATGTGCGGCGACCATTAACTTGTGCCCAGCCAGTAATACCCGGCTTGACTTCATGACGACGTGCTTGTTCAGATGTGTAGCGGTCAAGGTATTTGACTAATAATGGACGAGGCCCGACAAAACTCATGTCTCCTTTCAAGACATTCCAAAGTTGAGGTAATTCATCTAAACTCGTTTGACGCAAGAATTTACCGAAGGCTGTGAGGCGTTTTTCATCAGCAAGAAGATTGCCTTGGGCATCACATTCATTGGTCATGGTGCGGAATTTGTAAAAGTTAAAAATCCGAGCATTTTTACCGGGACGAGGTTGGGTAAAAATAACTGGACTACCCATCCGCAAATAAATAGCGATCGCTACAACTACAAGCAAAGGAGAAAGAAAAATTAAGGCGATCGCTGCCACAACTCTATCCAATATAAATTTAACTAATCTGCTATACTTTTTTAAATTAACACCTTCAAAATTCATCAATACACCCTCCAAATATCTCTCATGCCTCCTCTCTGCGCCTCTGCGCCTCTGCGTGATTTTTTTACGTAGACGCGTAGCGGCTTGCCGCAGGCTACCGCAGAGACGCAGAGAACACAGAGCTTTTATCCTCAATAAATTCCTAAATCTTGATAGTATTTACTCAACCGTTTAAAAACTAATTCTTCATCATAATCAACTTCCACACGTTGACGACTAGCTTGACCATAACTTTGTCGCAATTCATAGTTAGACAATAGTATCCCCAAGGCTTCAGCTAATTTTTTAGTATTTTTAGGTGGTACAATTAAACCTGTTTTTCCATGAATTACCGCTTCTCGACAGCCACGAATATCTGTAGCGACAACTGGTAAACCCATTGACATTGCTTCGACGATAGAGCGCGGTAATCCTTCATGAGTGAATGTAGGCAAAGTGAAGATATCTAATAAGCCTAAAATTTCTGGAATATCTGGGCGTTCTCCTGTCAAGATAACATTTTTTTCCATTCCTAAAGATTGAATTTTTTGCATCAATTCTTTTTGGAAAGGTTCAGGGTCACTACTAAGTTGAGAGCCAATTACTAAGACTTGTAAATTCGGATAATGAGGGAGTAATTTGGCTGCGGCTTCAATTAAATATCCGCTACCTTTTTTCTTGGTTATACGTCCAATTGTGCCAATAATCAAGTCGGTATTATCTGGAATACCTAAGGATTTTCGTAATTCAATTTGATGAGTGGGATTGAGGCGATCGCGTTGGAAGCGATGAATATCTACACCGTTACCCAAATAACGCAATTTTGTCGGCGGACAAAGATTAAATTTTTTAGCTGTGGCGATATCTTCATAATTTTGGGTAAGAATCAAATCAGTTATGAAAGCAGCCAGTTTCTCAATAGTAAAATAAAAATGATATTCACTAGGTGAGGAGCGATCGTGAAACGGAAAGCCGTGAGCAGTATAGACAATTCTTTTCACGCCAGCTAACTTAGCAGCAATCCGACCTAAAACAGCAGCAATGGGAGTGTGTACGTGAACAAGGTCATACTGATTCTGCCTGATTAATTGTGTCAATTGATAAATACTTCTCAAATTTCTCATAGGAGAAATTCGACGGTCAATTTGAATTGGGTGAATTTTATAACCCTGTTGTTGTAGTTTTTCAACTTCTGAACCTAGAGAACAAGCTATTTCAACTGATAGATTCTGAGACAAAAAATAATCAATTTGAGGTCGTAAAAGTGCCTCAACAGTGCCCCCAATTGCACAAATATGTAGTATTTTCATTATTCCCCACTCCCCAGCCTCACCCAAGAATTTTGAGTTAGCCGATGACTAGCTTTTTGATAATAAGAACAATACCAAGCTACAAAACGTTGAATTCCTACTTCAATAGGTGTGCTGGGTTTAAAGCCTACATCCTTGACTAAATCATCAACATCCGCATATGTAACAGGAACATCACCGGGTTGCAGAGGTAGCAAATTCTTTTGTGCTTTTATTCCCAAACAATTTTCCAGTACTTCTATAAAGCGCATTAATTCAACTGGTTGATTGTTACCTATGTTGTAAATTTTATAAGGAGCTTTACTGCTTCCTGGGTCTGGAGATGCTCCTGACCAAGCGATATTTGGCTGAGGAATTTTATCCATCACTCGCACAACACCTTCTACAATGTCGTCAATATAAGTAAAATCTCGGCGCATTTTCCCGTAATTAAACACATCAATTGGTTGTTTTGCCAAAATTGCTTTAGTGAATAAAAACAGCGCCATATCCGGACGACCCCACGGCCCATAAACAGTAAAAAAGCGGAGTCCAGTTGTTGGTAAACCATATAAATGGCTATAGCTATGAGCCATTAATTCGTTAGCTTTTTTAGTAGCAGCATATAAACTAACTGGATGGTCTACATTATCGTGAACAGAAAAAGGCATTTTAGTATTAGCGCCATAAACAGAACTAGAAGAAGCAAATACTAAGTGTTGAACGCCTGAATGACGACAACCTTCCAAAATGTTAATAAATCCCACTAAATTACTGTTTATATACGCATGAGGGTTCTTGATGGAATAGCGAACGCCAGCCTGTGCTGCTAAGTTGACCACCACATCAAAGCGTTGTTCAGTAAAGAGTTCAGCTATGGCTACCGAGTCTTCTAAGTCCAGTTGATAAAAACTAAAACCCGGTCTTTCTTGTAATTGAGCTAAACGGTCTTTTTTCAGGAAAACATCGTAGTAATCATTGAGGTTATCAAGACCAACAACTTCGTCGCCTCTGGTCAATAGACGTTGGCTGAGGTGAAATCCAATAAAACCAGCAGCGCCAGTCACTAAAATTTTGACCATGATGTTTCTCCTATAAGCTCCAGTAATGAATATGGGGTGGTAGTGTAGTTTGGCTAAAAATGGATTTGATATCCATGAGTACACCACCAGGACGCAAACAGTTCAGAAGTTGTTCGCAAGGCATATTTAAATAGACTTGATGAGTGACTGCAAGTATTACCCCGTCTAAATCACACAGGTTATGCCAATCGACTAAATCAATTCCATATTCTTGGTGTGCTTCATCAGGATCTACCAGAGGATCGTGTAAGAGTGGTTCAATACCAAATTGCT
>VFQR01001567.1_pt1 | contig 16964 bp, 12 predicted proteins | sample 3512321 | NCBI WGS metagenome assembly VFQR01 (sample SAMN10412374, study PRJNA504923) | tailings metagenome | isolation source: Relicate 3 Philex TSF1 revegetated site | place: Philippines: Tuba, Benguet | collected 2017-08-29
AAACAACCAGCCCCCACCACTCTACAACTAGAATATCTTGCAGCCAGTCGCGCTCTCCCCTATCGGAAAATCAAGCTCCGCACTGTGCTGCTGAGTAGCTTGGTTGTGACAACGGTAATGTTCATTGCTAGATTTCTCGGATTCACCCAGTCTTTAGAACTAGCGGCTTATGACCAGATGATGTCCTTACGTCCTGATGAACCAAAAGACGAAAGATTTTTAATGGTCGATGTCGATCCCGAAAGTCTTGAAAAGTTGAATGAAAGCAGGAGATATCCGGCTGGTAAAGGTTCTATTCCTGATGCCGCTCTAGACGATTTACTCAAAAATCTTTCCCAACATCAACCTAGTATGATTGGGCTAGATTTTATCCGTGATTTTCCGGCTGAAGATAACCTAAAACAACGTTTGCAGCAAACGAAAAACTTCATTTCGGTCTGTAAAAACAGTTATGAAAATAATCGGGGTGAAAAAATTCTTGGCTTTAAACACGCACCAGAAGTCCTGTTAGAGCAAGTTGGCTTTAGTGACTTAGTTGATGACGATGCTAAAGGTGGTCGTTTTGTGCGCCGACAATACTTGATGCAAAAGCCAGACTTTAAATATTGCAATACACCGGAAGCTTTGAGTCTAGTAATTGCTCGTCGCTATCTACAAGCCAAGGGTCAGCCTTTCACCTCTCCTCTAAATCCCGAAACCAAAGCTTATGACCAACCGATGCAGTTTGGTAAAACAGTGATTCCCCAACTACTGGGACTGGGAGGTGGCTATCAAGACATGGATAATCAGCTTCAAGGTTATCAAACGATGCTCAAATATCGTACTTTTGGCGGCGACCCCAATAATTTCGCGCCTAGAGTCAATATTTTGGCAGTTTTGGACAATAAAGTTTCTGCTGAACAAATTAGAAACCGGATTGTACTGATTGGCTTTACTGACAGGCAAAACAGACAAGCTGATTACTGGAGTACACCCTATGGTGACGTTGCCGGAGTAACGTTGCATGGGCAAACCATCAGCCAAATCTTGAGTGCGACCTTAGATAATCGCCCCCTCATTTGGTGGTGGTCTCTTGGTTATGAAACAATCTGGATGTTTGGTTGGGCTTTGGTAGGTGCTATTGTATGTTGGCGATTTAACCGCAATCTTTACACAGGTATAGCTGTAGGATTTTCTACAGGAAGTTTATACACTATATGCTCCGTAACTTTGGTAACTCAAAGCGGCTGGATACCTTTTATTCCAGCATTTTTAGCATTAGTGTTTACTGGAGGAGCAGTATTATACTTAACCAATAAACTCCGTAAAAGTTAAGTCAAAAAATCAGCAGACTAAGAGGAAATTGCAAAATGCTTCGTCCACAATTATCGATTCGGCGGTCAACTATTTTGATCTGCACTCTGACAACTGTTTTTTATTTTAATTTTTTGTCTCCTATTTTTGTTCGCAAAGCCCAAGCACAGAATGTCTTTGAGCGTATTGGCCAGATGTTTAATGGTTCTAGAGCCGAGGGAAATGCGTCTGGGCGATCGCGAGGAGGAGCAACGCGATCGCAATGCTCTCAAATAAATAGCAACAATCTCATTGCCTTAGTTTCTAATAACAATGGAGGCTTGACTACTCAGGATTATCCCCAGTTCTGGTTTTATTTACCCTTTGGAGGAAATTCCCAGTCACCTCCAGCTAAATTTAGATTATTAGATGAACAGAAAAAGTCTGTTTTGACAAAGCCTCTACTGTTCTCTTTATCAGAAAAAAAAGGCATTGTCAGCATTAGTCTTCCCTCTACCGAAAAACCATTATTGATTGGAAAAAAATATCATTGGTACTTCAAAATTGCTTGTGTCAATACTCAGGGATATAACACAAATATTAGCGTGAATGGTTGGGTAAAACGAGTGGGAGCGAGTCCTAAACTAGTAACAAAAATTAAGCAAACAGCATATCAACACCAGTACATTCCTTATGCAGAAAATAACATTTGGTATGAAACTGTTAGCCAACTTGCTCAGAACCGGGTTGCTAATCAGCAGGAATGGGCTAATTTACTATCATTTTTTAAACTTGAAGAATTTGTTAATTCCCCTGTTTCTGAACTCAAACTACAAAACTAGTAAGAAAAATCATTTGATATGGAAAAATTTTTTAGCTTGAGTTTCAATGAAGGGCAGACAGCAACAGTTGCTACAGTATCCGAAGCAGGAGAATTGTCTGATGCGCTTGAGCAAATGGGGCTGGTTGGTTCCCATCCGATTTTAGTCATCGTTGGTGGTGCAAGTCAGATGAGCGAAGCGGACTTTGTACGTATCCAAAGCTTGTTTATAGAAGTATTAGCCCCAATAGCGCAACGTTTAGGAGCATATATTGTCGATGGTGGTACAGATGCGGGAGTAATGCAATTGATAGGTAATGCTCGTCATCAAATCAATGCTCAATTTCCGCTGATTGGCGTAGCGCCTACAGGAAAAGTCATTCTACCCAATCAGACTGAATCTACTGATGATGCTGCACTTTTAGAACCACATCATACTCATTTTATCCTAGTCCCTGGCCATAATTGGGGTGATGAATCTGCTTGGATAGTACAAGTAGCAACCATGCTAGCTGGTGGCGCACCTTCGGTAACAATGCTGATAAATGGTGGAGAAATTACCTTTCTTGACGCTGCTAACAGCGTCATCGCTGGACGCTTGGTGATGGTAATAGCAGGTAGTGGTAGAACAGCCGATAAACTTGTCTGTGCATTAAATGGAGAAGCTACAGATGAACGTGCTGAAAAATTAGCTGCTTCTGGTAAGTTGCAAACCATTGATTTAGAAGCGGATTGGGAAAAGTTAACTCATACAATTACACATTTACTTTCTACTTAACAAAATACCTCTGCCAAAAAAAGAGTACGAGGAGGTAGATGATTTGAAAAATCGAATCCTCAAGTTTATCGACTACTTTAATCAAACAATGGCTAAACCTTTTAAGTGGATTTATAAGGGTAAAGTTTTGGCTATTTAATGGTCTGTTTATTTCCGCCGAACTGTACTAGAAGCTTTTGAGAAATTTAAAACTATGGCTAAGAAACAAGACTATAGTCAATACCTTAGACAGATATTCTGTGGACTGATTGACCAACTCGACTTGTCAGATTTGCGAAAAGACTTTCTGAAAAATCGCTGGCTCGACCAAGTTATGTGGCTGGAGGGAAAAGCCACTAAAGAACGCAATGCTCATCACAACCTCAGAATGATTACCATCATTGGCGGGGTAATTGTCCCAGCACTAATTGGTTTTCAGAAGGGGAACCAAAAGTGGCAAGAAATTGTCGGCTGGTCGGCTTTCGGTTTAAGTCAGGTAGTAGCCGTTTCTGCTGCGGTTGAAGAGTTTTTTGGTCATGGTGAGAAGTACCGCAACTATCGTAATACTGCCGAAGGCTTGAAAATTGAGGGGTGGCAATTTTTCCAAATGGCTGGCCCCTATCGTCAATTTAATGCCCACTCCGATGCCTACACCATTTTTGCTGAACGCGTCGAACAGTATATTCAGCAAGACTTACAGGGCTTTATTTCCCAGTTAACAGAACGACAAGAGGCAGGCAATAAGCAGACACAAGAAACAGTCACAAAGAATGCTGAACTTGCCCTAGAAAAGCTCAACGAGCAGTTGCAATTACGGGTACAGTATGAAGCCCAACTTAAGGAACTAGAAACCGAGAAACAGCGCGTCCAAGCCGAAAGGCAGCAGTTGGAACAAGAGCGCGATGACGAAAAACCAGCACTTCTGGCAGCTCAAGTGGACTCAGATAAGCAATCTGACTTAAATGCTGTTGGTAATTTATTGCAAGAGGACGAAGAAGATCGTGACAGCACCAGCCTCAACGCTGATTCAGTACAGTATCTCAGTGCTAACGAGATTCTGGCTAAGATTAAGACAAATCCTATAAGCAGGAACGTTACAGCAACAAACCAGCTCACTGAAACTAAACAAGTCTCCACAAGTATACCTATGTGTGGAGTTGAGCTAATTAAAAAGTTTGAAGGTTGCTATCTTGATGCATACAAAGATCCTTTAAGTGGAGGGCTACCGATCACAATTGGCTGGGGTACGACTAGGAAACGTGATGGTAGCCCGTGGTACATGGGAGAGAGAATTTCCCAACAACAAGCGGATGAACTGTTGATTTATCAGTTGGAAACAAGCTACTTACCCGATTTAATGAAAATACCTTGCTGGGGCGAACTCAACCCTCACCAACAAGGTGCCTTACTCAGCTTTGGCTACAACTTGGGGAGTAAATTTTACGGTCTCTCTAATTTTGAGTCAATGACTAGAGTCTTAAAGAATAAGGATTGGGCTAATATCCGCGAAACTTTCATTAAGTATCGTAATCCTGGATCAAATGTTGAGCAAGGACTTAAGAGACGAAGAGAAGCTGAAGCTGACCTATTCCTGAAACCCTACGTTTAATGGTTTAGCATTTAAAGTTTGAGGAATTAAGTTACAGCTCTTCCTGCTGCTATGAGGTACAGATATTTGGGATGCTATTAGTAGTCTGTCAAGCTAGTAATGAAAAGTTTGTAGTAAGCACAAAGCGTGCTTAGAAAATAAGGACTTCAATCCTTACTACGAACTTTCTTACCCGACTATTAGCACAGTTCAACGATAATTCAATCAATTAGTGTACCTTATAACTTCGGGAAGTGTCGTAGCGGAAACAGTAGAGAATCACAATTAATCTGCTTCAGTAGACAGAAAATGAAGGCACTCACCGCAAAACACGACTATGATTCGTAACAGCAAAAAGTATTCGATTAATGTAGACAAAATGGGGCAAGATGTTGCGATTAGCATTTCTTTGGAAATAGAAATCAGTCCTGAGCTAATCGATCTGGTGTTGCGTGACTTAAGAAGCGATGCCAGAGACTTTAATGAAGCCCGCATCCTGACTGAAATCATCCGCGACCCTATAATCATCTCTAGCCTCTGCCAACACATAGAAGAGGTTAAAAATCAAGACATTAGATATAAAGAAACTCCGCATGAAGACATGAATAATCAACATCTAACAAATCCAAACTGGAGCTTGAACACAGCAAACTATACTTCAAACGGCTCATAGCTGGACTTTTTAAAAGCGAATGCAAGTGCTGAGTGTTCAAGCTTTTGAAGGTTATTGAAAAGTAAAGCTCCAAGCGTTTTTTACTATAACAAAATTTTGCCGTTTCTTATTTATCTATGAACAGTTACAAGTAAATATCAAACAAATGGCTAATATTGTATCTATTGAAGAAAAATATACAGAACTATGGCAAAGCTGCAAGGTGCAATCAAATCTCTTGCCAGAGTTAGAAAAAATTGCTGAGAAGCTGTATTACGATCGCGGCTTTTACGAGAAAATCGAGTGGTACTATCCCAACTTACCTTGGTATTGGGCAGGAATCTTACATGCTAAGACGGATTTCCAGGGTTCTACAGAATTCTTCGATCGAGTCACGCACAAGCTGAGTAAGATTCAGGGCGAACAGATACCAGCAAAGCTCTCATCTCGCTTATTCGCCTTCGATGCGTGCAACGACTTCCAGGGCAAAGATAGCCAAGGAATTACGCCGTTTGTTTGGGCTGGAACTAATCACACCAAGACTATTGATTCGGCTGCTGGTTGTGCGGCCATTTTGTATTTTCTGCAAGCGATAGGACTCAAAGATGACCAGACCGAGCGGGGACAGTTTAATCTGAAGGTGACTTCTGACTCGGTATTTAAAAGCTGCTCATTGCCGTCCAACAAGCTCGATGCATCAGAAAAAACCAGTGTCAAAGCGGGGAAACAGTTAGAAATTACCGAGGTGGCGATCGCAGATGCTCAACATCTCCGAGTCATGCTCAAAGCTCCAGTTCAGGATCGGCGCATTTGGTTTATCTATGGTGGACATATCCAGATTGACGGCAGTAAAATCGCAACAGTCCCGACCAAGCCTAAAACTCTAGCAGAGAAAATCGTTGCCTATTGCCAGAAGAAGGGCTACAAAATTTACAAAGAACCTGGATACAAGAATATTATCTACATCGAAGGCATGAACCAGGACGGAACGCTCAATGACAACGCCCTCAATGTCTGGAACGACCTCCGCATCGTAATTGAGTTTAAAAACAGCAAGCCTGAAATGATTGGTTGTTGGGAAGCCACAACCAACCCAGGTAAGTACTATACGTACAATCCCTTGAACTCCAAAGGTGCGGCAATTATCGCCTTTGGGCAGTACACCGCATGGCAGGTAGGAACTCACGGACAGGCTTCTCCTCATGAAGCTCTTGTGCAAACTGGTGGTTCGGTCACCGTCCATCGCGATGCAAATCGGTCAGGCACGCGCGATGCAGGTGACTCTATTGATTCAGGTCATTTTGGCATTAACCAACATTGGGGAGGTGATAACCCTAAGTCCGACGTAGGAAGATGGAGCGCTGGCTGTCAGGTAGGTAGGACAAAACAGGGACATCGTGATTTCATGGCGATCGTTAAATCAGACCCACGCTACCAAGCTAACCGTAGTTTCACCTTCACTAGTACCATTATTGACGGCAAAGACCTCCTAGCACAGTTCCCTGCAAGTTGATGTTCTCCTGACGACCCGAACCATCTGTTGCGATCGCCTGCGAATTTTTCGTAAATAAAAGGGTTTAAGACCGATACCTCTAAAGGTAGCCCCAGCTTCAGTCGGGGATTTAAGCCCCGACTGAAACTGTCTAAAATGTTTGAATTTTGAATTGTTAACCCTCTCAAAGGGAAAAAGGTTATGGCACTGGGGGGTTAGGTTTGAGAGAAATTGGTGTTAATAATCATACTTTTCAAACATCCTCTAAGAGCTAAAACAAGCCTGTTATCAAACATAGACTGCTTTTAAGCAAAGTTCTGTGCCAGACACTAATAAGCATGAAACTAGATTCTCAAACATCTATCATTTCAAAACAGAGCGCTCTCGCTTTAGATATACGATCAATTTTTTGGCAGCAATGGCAACAGTATCGAGATTATCTTTATCGTTGCTGCGTCAAGTGGATGGGTGGAAACCCAACGGATGGTGAAGATGCGCTCAGTCGGGCAATGCTGAAAGCTTGGGAAAAGCTGCAAAAATATGGGGGGAAATTACTAATTTTAAAGCTTGGCTCGTGACGCTGGCTCATAATCTCTGCGTGGATATTCATCGAGAACGCAGTCGGGGCGCGAATAGAGTTGAGGATATAGATACGATTCCAGAGGAACAAGGGCTGGTTTCCTTTGACGATACGCCCCTAAGCGCTTTGGAGATAGGCGAGAAAAAGATTGTTATTCGCGGTGCGATCGCTAACTTACCGACAAGGCTACGCGAGACGTTTATCCTGCACTTTTATTCCCAAGTCAAGAGTCTGTGGGGGATAGAAATGAGGGAAAGTTTTTTTTGAGTCAAACTTCCTCCAAGCTGCTTTATTCCAAAGGGAACTTTATCGAAGAATTCCAAAAGGTAAGCAAGAAAACGTCTAGAGAGATAAAGGCGAAAAGAAATGAACTGGATTTCCCTCTCGTGAGAAATCTGAGTCTTGTTATTGAGTCGGGCGGGGCATCCAAGCTGAAAAAAATCTCTAACTTGGAAAATTCAGAAAGCGATCGCCAGATTCGTCTTAAGAATAGAATATGTCACTTTTCGCGAGACGTAGAAATTTCACCAAAAAGGAGAGGCTATGCAAAAATCACTATTTGTTTACCACTACCCTGTTAACGTGTCAAATCAAGAGGAAAAATTTTAAAATGGCATCCTATCAAGTCTATTTTCGAAACAACGGCGATCTCATCGCAGCTATTCGCGAGGGAACTGATTACTGGCTCTTCCATGTGAACGACCTTACCAGACAGGGCGAGATTGTCACACAAGTGACCGATTTAAATATCTTAAACGAGCGGACATTGAGCGTACAAGACCTCGCTCTAACTGCCAGATTGCGGACTGAAAGAGCCAATGAAAAAATCAATACAAATCAAAGAGTAGAGCAGAATTTCATTCCCTTTTCATTGAATGATGTCGTTTACATTTTAGAAGCAGAATACCTCAGTGCGATTGCAGAATATCACGGGCAAGTAGCGGCATCAGGTCCAGTAATGACCCGCGCTAACACTGCATGGGAAAAGCTTTCCCGCTTTATCAAACGCCAACGGGGTGATACAAAGATTGATTACACGAATCAAGAATATTCCTATTCACTTGCCGATAATTGGGTGGGTGAGACGGCTCATCTGTGTGCTGCATACGAGCTTACCAATAGCGTTCCTCAGCGCAAGATTACTATTGCATATCACTGTGAAACTCTCAATCCGAATTCACGCTTTACGCGATTTATGAGTAGTATTCCCACCAAAACTTCATCGGGAGCTACCACGACTAACATTAACGAGCAGTTAATTGCACCGCGCACAATCGGTCAAGCTGTCGCCGCACATCAGAAAGTTCTCAAATTCTATCTGCGCGACACTCAAGCCGCACGCAAAGAACAGATCGCCGCCTGGGTAGCGGAAAGGTGTAAGAATGCGTCTAATAAACGGTGTGCGGGGATATGGATTCGCAGAACGGGAAACAACAGTGGACATACTGCTGACCAAGACCTTTCAAAAGATCGCTTTCAGAAAATCTTTGAGGCAATGCACGAAGCAGGGATTCGTAACTTCATTATCCTGGGCGACGGCTTTCCTGATGGAGAGCAAAATCAGTGGGTTCTTAACCTACAGGATGTTCGCGTTTACGATTTCAGCCGAGTATGGGAGCAAAATAGCGGTCTTCCTGTAGCTACAGGTCTTCAGTTAGTTCCACCAGGCCAACACGGAGGCTACGCCGAACAGGTGGCTGTTTATACGACTCTCTATCGGGGCTACCAAAACCCAAGCGGGAATATCACCAATATCAATATGGAGTGCATCATCACCAACAAGTCAGGTGGACCAGATCTACCGAGTCTCGCTGGTGTTCCGCAGATCCAGATCGCGGAGATGGCAAATACAGAACTCATGATCCATCACCGTATGGGCTTTCAGTCTCTATGCTCGCCAATGTGGACTGTGTTACGCATACCACAGCGAGTGCAAGGAGAAGTCCAGACATTAACATTACAGCAGCAGGAGGAACTCCAGATGCTTATAACGCGCGCTGGTGCAGTACATAAGTGGCACATGAACGAACTTGGCGGCAACCGTTACACTTGGACAAAGTAGCAGCAAACGGTAGCGTTAGAGTGCCCATCTATTGTGCAGGAAAACTCCGGTTCAGCCAGAGTTTTTTACAGGAGAAACATAAAGAGAGGAACGACGCAGCAAAAAAAGATAAGAAGCATCCACCTCCCCCACCGCCCCCTTGAGTCCTGCCGTTCCCGCTAGATGAAAGCAACGATCAGCAGGTGGGGTTGCAGCACCTCGTGGAGAACGATCGCCAAGGCTTTCAGTACCAGAGCGTCTTGCGTCGCCCAAATTTTCTTAACCTCACCCAGCCCCCTCACACATCGCTGTTCGCGAAAGCGATAGGTTCCAGCCCGCAGTTGCGCCACAAGAAACAGTTTTTTCTCAGCCCACCACCGCCGCAACTGCCAGACATCGTTATTGTGGTGGTAGTCCTCTGGCGGCGATCGCACCGCCACTCTACTCATACGCCGCCTCAATAACCTCATCGCTAGTGACTCGTTCGATTAACCTCATTCGGTTCCCAGATAATCAGACGAAAAACATGGATTGACGAACTCCGTGCCGAAGCAGTCCCGTTTCTAGGTATATCGCCTTCTGGTGCGATCGCAGTCGGTAGAGTTTGGGGGAGTGCGATCGCCTCTTCTGGTGCGATCGCGGCTGGTAGAGTTTGGGGGAGTGCGATCGCCTCCTTTGCTGCTTCTGGTAATGGTTCGTGCAGTGCATTAGAGTTAGGGAAAAAACTTGTCACTCGAAAAATTCAGAAACTGCTTCTGGGATTCGTCTTAAAAGTGCGATCGTTGAGAAAAACGTAAAGTTTTAGGAAAAACTCAAATATCTATCACTTACCTTCATAACAAGTTTATGGGTTAGTGCAGGGGTATGAATATCTCAACAAGCGCGAGCAATTGCGTTATGAGCCAACGTTTGCAGTAGTCATAAAGAAACTGAGGTCTTGGCGTTACCCTCCGTTCTTTTCTGGAAAACTTTCTTCAGTTCAAATCATTAGGAGTAAATATTACAATGGCTAAAGTAGCTAGCACAGATGAGGTTAAAGCTGACATTTATGTTGGCGCTCAAATTGAGATCAACAAGCAAACAGTTGATCTCATGCCCAAAATTCCCATCAACAAGACTAAGGACTATGGTATTGAGTTTGAACTTCCCCGACCTTTGGAAATCGGTGAGCTGGGAAAGGCTCTAAGATCCATTGCAGTTCAGGATTTGGGAATGAAGCCAGAAGCCTTGCAATTCTTGGACGATAAAGAACCTACAGGAATCAAACCCTTTGATAATCTAATTCAAAAGGTCGTCACTGCTCAATTGACAATTAGAGCTTTGTATTACAAGCAGTATCCAAAAGAAGCAACGGCACAGTACTTCAAAGAGCATGACGACCAAAAAGACAAAGCTGGGCAAAGTGAATATTTGTTTGCTGCCAGTGCTAGTTGCCCAACAGATCTGGAGAAATCAGGTGACTTTTTCAAATTCAACGGATTATTCGTTGTGGTTGCCAAAGGGATTGAAGAGAAGAGAGTGACAAAAGTCATAGAAGAGTCCATTAAGGGAGTCCAAGCTGCTCTTCCAGCAGGCAACAATCCTGCTCTTCCAGCAGGCAAAGACTCTGGTTCTTCCGATAACACTAACGAAGAAAAATCAGAACCCTAACTAAAAAAGATAACGTTCAAGACCCCGCTTTTATTGATTAGCAAGCTCTCTAAAATTGTAAGATTTTGGATTGTGTCTTGCGTTCAATCTGCCCATCCTGAATCTGCTGTAGGCTGAGGTTCTACTCAACCTACAGCCTCAAGGACATTATCAGGATGAATCGCTACCTCTGTTAACTGGTGTTAGCTGGAAACGCCTAATGTCAGTGTCATGACTAACATTTATTCCTAGAAATTGAAGCCTCTATTCTTCTCTAGAGAATCTGCTTGCCCCATGAGTTTGTTACCATGCGCGATCGCTATTTAATGGTTCCCATTGAAGTCAATGCCCTCTGTCTATCTAAGAGTGAATTACTCGCCGGTGCAATGGCAGACTTTAGTCGGTTGCCATATTTTGATGGACAACGAGATGTCAATACTCACGTCACTAACATTAGTGAATCAATTGTTACGACTCCTTTTCAAAACTGCAATTTTCTAGCCCCTGCGGGTACTCATTTACATTGGCGATTACCGAAAGCACTGTGTAAAGGCAAGCAAGAAGAGGGAAAAAGCCCCCAATTTCCAGCAGTTCCCAATCGTTGGTTAATTACCCGTCGGGGAGGGACACTCAATCCTAAAGCTTGGGTTGTTGAAAGTGACTATCTGTGGCCTGAGAAAAGTACCCCTAAAAATGTTTGTATTCCCTTTCCCACCAAGCCTGATGAAGGCAAATATCAACCCTTCCGCTTTTTAGGTCGCCAAGTACCACTAAAAGATTGGCCCCTAAAGGATGCACTCGCAGAATATTGGGGAAACCAATTAACTGCAATTGGCTATGGCGATCCCGCTTTTGCTGCATTTTATCCCAACGCCTATAGCGTTTTTGGCTGCTACGATGCCGAAGTTCAGGAAGCAACGGAGAAACTTAACTATGATGTTTGGGGATGGTACAGCGATCCAGATCGAGATTATCTAAAGCAGTTTTTGCAGAACATTTCAAAATTAGGAAAATCATTCAAAGCGGCTTTAGAAGATGAACTCAAATGGATTGTCAATGGAGATGAACAACCCACTCAGATGCTCTGCTATGGTCGCCTGACCTTCCAGAAAGCGTTATCCAACAAAGCCCAATCTGAGGGTGATACACTGGTCACAATTGCGCTGGCGAATACCGGGACAGAAGCTTTATCTGCGTATCTAGCCGAGCAAGTCACCACAAAACAGCCAACCCCACGGGTATCCAAACAGGCACTAGAGAACTATTTAGAAGCGCTACAACTGTCCGCCAGCCTGGAGGGGCATCACTTAGACTTAGACACTCGGCTCAAGGAAGCCCGCCACGAAAAAGGATTCACAGGATTAGCGGCAGGTATCCTCTGGCGGATCGAAAAAGTAGACCCTAAAAAGGATTGGGATATTCCATCTGAAAATGAAGCGTCTGGCAATCCTTTATCGACTGCCAGAAATGCCTCCGAACCCTTGATTCCCGATGAGCTTGCCAGCGCACTTTTGCACCTCAATAAGTTGCAAGAGGAATACAATCGAGCGCTTCACGAAATAGAGTCCCGGCAAGACCAACTCTTTGCGGATTGGTATAAGTACATCGTTTGTGCCTATCCGCCGATTGGTCGCCTGAGTGAGTATCCCACACCAGATCGAGTCAAGCACTTTATCCAGACCCAAGGCATTGCTGCCTTAGATCGCCTGAAATCTGAAACAGGCATCTTAACTTTAGAAACCGATGATAAAGGAAAAGCGATCGGAGCTACTGCTTCACCAGAGACTCCTGCAAATAATCAGAATTCGTTAGCGTACCAAATTGCTGACTCTATCAATCTTATTGTCCAGCAATTAGATAACTTATTCCCAACTGACACCAGAACTCCATCACAGATCGCCTATCAACTGCAACCTCTTCCTGCACCTCGTTATTGGCAGCCTAATGAACCAGTCGTTATGGTGGTTGGAGAAGCGGCAAGGTTTACTGCCCCCCCTATTTCTGCGGATCAGCCCCTGACTTGTACCCTCTGGAACCCAGAACCATCCAGCTTTGCCCAGCAGATCGCATCTTTTTGGCGCGGTCAGCTTCAAGTCAATCCTGAAGGTGTTAATGAACTACTGAACGCATTAGATCGGCAGATCGCTCAATTGATTGGAAGTGACTCAGTAAAGCACCCAGGGCAGACCATCTGGCAAGAACAACCGTGGAATCCCTTCATGCTGGAGTGGGAAGTTGCGTTCTACCCCACCAAAGGTCAAAGTAGTAACCTTTCATCCAATCGCAACTATCCAACCAATTTTTTGACCCGTCACTATCAGCTCAATGATAACGCGATTGATCTAAAACACCAGGATTTAGAAAACAACTTCAGCGACAGCACGATTGTCCAAGATATCTACAGTGGTCGGAGTTTCCTCAGCAGCCATGCAACCCTGCACCACGAAGAACGAATTATTGATTACTTCAGCAAGCAGCTTGTTTTTGAGCATTACTGCCAACAGAAACAACTGTCCCAAGCAAATTTCTTTCCAACACAAGTAGACAATTTTATTGAATGGTTGCAAACTCAATTGCTCGCTCCAGGTAGTCAGTATTCTGAGTCGCAGAAGGCGCAATATGCGATCTACATATCGCTGTTACGTGCTTATCAGGAACTGCGGCAGACTGTGTGCCTCTCCCAGTGTTTGAGTGGATTGAACCAGGCATTGTTAGGACGGCGGCAAACTTTACAACTCGACATTACCGATCCCCTTGGCTTTCCGAAGTACCAAACCTTTGCTGATTTAGTCAGTAGGACTGTCGCCAGCCATATCATCAGTGCGCCGCAACCTCTGAATTTTTTCAACCCCATTCGAGCCGGAAGCATCAAGGTGTTGCGGTTACGCCTGGTTGATACCTTCGGGCAGAGCCAAACCTTACAATGGCAACAAACTCTCACTCCAGACCATCTCAAACCCACTGAGATCCATACCAAGGGCTACAACTCGACCAGTCAATCCATTGAGCTTACAAAGCCTATTATCCTACCACCCCGTTTAGTGCAGGGAACCCGACTTAATTTCCGTTGGCTTTCTGGCAATCCTAACTATGAAGGAGAAGCCTCGTCTCATCCATGCTTAAACCCCATCTGCGGGTGGATTCTGCCCGATTTTATTGACAACACTTTGGAAATTTACGATGCAGCAGGTCACTCATTAGGGGAAATAGAAATCCGTCAAGCTGGAGAGGAGCGTTGGCGCAGTGCGCCCCAGACGACCCACACCCTTGAAAGCATTGAGAACCCCTATTTGAAGCGAGTATTGAAGACGCTGTGCGGAGGAGATGATACTGATTCCACCGCAACAGATAGGTTTTTAGAGGAATTTATACAAGCACTGCGGACGGCATGGGACAACATTGAACCGGAGGATGTAGATCGTGACCCTGCGATCGCACTCATCATGGGGCAACCCATTGCAGTGGTCAGAGCGACGCTCAATCTACAATTACAGGGACAACCTGCCATCAACCAGGATTGGTCAGTTTTTCGACAAGATTTAGAACGCACAGAGCGGGAAACAAATCAATTTGAGCAGGTACAATTTCCCATTCGCCTGGGAGATTATCGCAAACTCAGTGATGGACTGGTGGGCTACTGGCTAGAAGACGAAGCTGGCAACCTCAGTCAGCAGGTTTATATTGCCCAAGCACAGGGTGTAAACCATGAGCGAATTGTCACCAAGCCACATCTGTTTTACCAAACAGTACAGGCTGCTCCCCAAGTCGTGACAGCACTGATCGATCCTAGAGCGAAAGTCCATGCGGTAACGGGAATTGCGCCCACAAAAGACATTTCCATTCCCAAAGAACATTATGTGGATGCCCTGAAGACCATTTCAATTTCCTTTTTAACGGCTCCGATCCTAACGCCCCGCAGAATGCATTTACCCCTCCCTGAAGAACAGGGCTACACTTGGTCTTGGTTTGAGCAGGATGAAGCTCAAAGTTGGTCTGAAATTTCCACGATCGGCGAGATTACGCGAGAAGCGTTTATCCAATATCTTCAACCCCAAATTCAATCATGCAGCCAAACTTCGGAACAGGATTTGAGTGGAGAAACCATTTGGGAACATCTGCTTAATGAGGTGAGTTGGCTGATAGTAGAGAACGATAAAGTGCTAGTAACGCCCTATGACAAGCGATCGCAACCCCAGCTAGAGAAACCTTATCAAAGATGGCAAAAACAAATTGAAACAGCGTTGGATGTATGTGCAGTCAAAATTCGTCCAGTGCAGATGGAGGCGGTTTTTGCCAAACAGGAGTTACGAGAAGGTTGGCTCAAGTTGAAGAAGACTAAACACCAAACCAACAGTTCTTGAACTCATTTCAGGTTGTATTTCTCACGACTTAACGCTTTGCTGAATAGCAACTATTGAAAAATTACGAGTCCTACCATGTCTGAAACCACCCATCAAGAATTTTCACAGCAAAATCCTCTCTCCTTTGCTCTCTACAATTTTCATGTGCGAGAGGATCGTAATCTTCTTTACATTAACGATAATCCTGATGAACTGCGATTCAATTTAGAGATCAAAAATTCCTTCAGCGAAACAATTAAGTTGAGCCATACTCAATCAAAGCCAGAAGCCCCCAGCCCTAACAATTATCATATAGAGCTTAAATTCAGACCTAACCAACTCTCCCCAAGATCCCGTGAAAAGATTGATTTGAGTGAGGACAGTAAAGAGGGCTGGAGCATGAGCCGACCCTATGAAAATCGCGATCGCACGGTTTCGCTTTTTCTTCTCAAGCGAAAGGATGAGCTCGTCATCGAAAAAGAAGGAACTAAATTGATTACATTGGCTGGTCTCGGCGCGAATTCTACTGACGGAGCAAGGGTCACTCAATTAGAAATAAATTATAAAGATTTCTACTTTGCACAGGAAAAATTTGATGAAAATGCTAACACAGAACGAAGAGCTATTGACTCTCAAACGCAGATAATCATTCTCACAGTTCTCAATTATTCCGGTAAAAGAGCGGCCAGTTTGACTGTTACGTTTGCCTATGCAGCAACCCTTCTCAATAATGGTTCAAATAGCGAACCTCTCGTACTTCAGATTGTAAATACAGGATCAGATGCAATTACTTTAAACGAAAATTCGAGGTTTGAAATCACAATTGATGCACAAGGAGATAGGGAAGAACCTTGGGCGCTTGCCAAAAAAGATGAGGCAATAATTTCTAAAATTTCTATTGGAAAAGAACTAATTCTTGAAAAAGAACTAAGTCAAAAGTACTGGCTTATAGAAGAGCCAAAACCAGATTTAGAAGATCCAACCTGGATAATTAGACCCAACTTCGCATGGAATCAAAAAGATGGTGAACAGGATCGGGTAAAGCAATTTACCTTTAAACAGAACGAGGACTTCTTCATTACAATAAGCAACTTTAAATCCTCACTTCGTCCAGGTATTGGGAATTTGTATGTAGCCTATTACAATTTGCCAGGATATATGGATGGAAAAAGAATACTGAATGTGACTAAAACCTGTATCACTGAGCGGAAGGGAGGAAAAGATGCTGATGGACAGATTGGGATTAACAAGTATCCTGACTCTAAAACTCAACTAGATGTAAAGGGAAAAATAGCGTCAGATTTCCTGGAGGTGAAGGGGGACGCGGTGGCAAATTCCCTCACGGTCAACAATACCGTGAGTGCCAGAAAGTTTGAGGGGGAAGGTGCATTTGTAACAGGCATGATTATTATGTGGAGTGGAGCAGCAGATGGAATTCCAGGAGGCTGGGCGCTGTGTAATGGAGATAATAATACGCCAGACTTGCGCGATCGCTTTATCGTAGGTGCTGGAAAAGAACACAAATTGAATGATTATGGTGAGCCCGATGAGCATAATCATTCAATAGACTTATCCAAAATAGAAGTTAATATTTCAAGGAATGGAAGTCATAGTCACGGCTTTCCAAGTGCCTGGTACAATCGTGATAACGCTACTCGAGAAGACACGCCCAACTTCAATGCTATAGATAGAGGAAGCGACAATATTAGGGACTCTTCTACACAAAGTAACGGCGATCACAGTCATTCTGGGACTATAAATCCCCACAACATTAATAGTAACCCCAGTCAAGC
>VFQR01001568.1_pt1 | contig 16948 bp, 13 predicted proteins | sample 3512321 | NCBI WGS metagenome assembly VFQR01 (sample SAMN10412374, study PRJNA504923) | tailings metagenome | isolation source: Relicate 3 Philex TSF1 revegetated site | place: Philippines: Tuba, Benguet | collected 2017-08-29
CGGCGGCCTGCGCTTCTTCCACGGCGTACTGGATCAGCGGCTTGTCGACGACCGGCAGCATCTCCTTGGGCATCGCCTTGGTAGCAGGCAGAAAGCGGGTGCCGAGGCCACCGACAGGAAACACGGCTTTGCGGATCGGACGGATCATGCGTCAGGCACTTTCTTGTTGTTGGACAGGGGCGATTCGGGCCCGGGCCACCGCGCGGTTTTACGCTGCCGGCCCCGTCTCGTGCAACTGGGGAGACCTCAGCCCGGGATTACATCTGGGGGTCGTTGATGCCCGGTTAATGGGGCAGAAATACGGCCCGGAACGGGGCGTGGCAGCGATGGCCCGGCCGCTTTCCCTGCCCGGGCCCAGCCCCTATCATGCCCCCCTGTCCGTCCCCAAAAGAATACCCGGAGAGGCCTGTGTCAGCCGCACCCGACCTTACACCTGCCGATCAACCGATTTTGCGCGCTCAACCCGCGCCCGGCATCGTCCGCCTGACCCTCAACCGGCCCAAGGCCTATAACGCCCTCTCGGTCGGCCTGATGACGGCCCTGCAGTCCGAACTGGATGCCGTCAAGGCAGCCCGCGACAGCGTCAAAGTGGTGATCATTGCCGCCAACGGGCCCGGTTTTTGTGCCGGCCACGACCTGAAGGAAGTGCGCGCGAATCCCGGCCGCCAGCCATACGAAGCCCTGTTCCGGCAATGCTCGATGCTGATGCAGTCGGTAGTCGCCCTGCCACAGCCGGTCATCGCACAGGTGCATGGCGTGGCCTCGGCGGCCGGCTGCCAGCTGGTCGCCAGCTGCGACCTGGCCGTGGCCGCCGACACCGCGCGCTTTGCCACGCCGGGTGTCAATATCGGACTGTTTTGTTCGACGCCGATGGTGGCGCTATCGCGCAATGTGTCGCGCAAGCATGCCATGGAAATGCTGCTGACCGGCGACCTGCTGCCGGCAGCCCGCGCCGCCGAGATCGGCCTGGTCAATCGCGTGGTACCGGCCGACACTCTGCCCGATGCCACGCTGGTGCTGGCGCAGCAGATTGCCAGCAAGTCGCCGCTGACAGTGAAGATCGGCAAGGAGGCCTTTTATCGCCAGCTCGATATGCCGCTGGCTCAAGCCTACGACTATGCCAGCCGGGTGATGACCGAAAACATGCTGGCCCGCGATGCCGAAGAAGGCATCGATGCCTTTATCGAAAAGCGCGATCCGAAATGGGAGGGTCGCTGACCATGAGCGCCGTATTGGAAAAGATCGACCACGACAATTACGACGACGACTACATCCGCAGCATCCTGCGCAAGGTGAATGTGATTGCCATGGCAGGTGCCAGCGCCAACTGGAACCGGCCCTCCTACTTCGCGATGAAATACCTGCAGCAGAAAGGCTATCGCGTCATCCCGGTCAATCCGAAGGAAACCGGCAAAGACATTCTCGGCGAAAAGGTCTATGCCAGCCTCAGTGACATTCCGGTGAAGGTCGACATGGTCGACTGCTTCCGTAATTCCGACGCCATCCCCCCGCTGGCTGAGGAGGCGATCAAGATCGGGGCGAAAGTGCTGTGGCTGCAACTCGGTGTGCGCAACGATGCCGCCGCACAGAAAGCCGAGGCCGCCGGGCTGCAGGTCGTGATGAACCGCTGCCCGAAGATTGAATACGGCCGGCTCAGTCAGGAGATCGGCTGGATGGGCGTGAATACCCGCGTCGTCAGTTCCAAACGCAATCGCAGGATTTAAGCTTATGACGGACAAGACCAGCCGGGCAGCAGAGAATACTTCGCCCTATGGCTTCGACACCCTGCAGGTGCATGCCGGCACCGCGCCAGATCCGACGACCGGCGCGCGTTCGACGCCGATCTACCAGACCACGGCGTTTGTCTTCGAGGATGCCGATCAGGCCGCCTCGCTGTTCAACCTGCAGAGCTTCGGCAATATCTATACCCGCCTGACCAACCCGACCACAGCGGTACTGGAGCAGAAGGTGGCTGCGCTGGAGAACGGCCGCGCCGCCACGGCGGTCGCCAGCGGCCATGCCTCGCAGATCGTCGCCTTCCACATGCTGATGAATCCGGGCGACCATATCGTTGCCTCCAGCAAGCTCTATGGCGGCTCGATCACGCAGCTCGGCGTCAGCTTCCAGCGCTTCGACTGGCACACGACGTTTGTAGACCCGGACGATCTCGACGGTTTCCGCAAGGCGATCACGCCCAGGACGAGGGCAATCTATGCCGAAAGCCTGTCCAATCCCGGCGGCGTGGTGGCGGATATTGAAGCCCTGGCCGAAATCGCGCATGCGGCCGGCATTCCGCTGATCATCGACAACACCATGGCCTCGCCGTATCTCTGCCGCCCCATCGAGCATGGCGCCGATATCGTGCTGCATTCGGCGACCAAATTCCTCGGCGGCCACGGCAATTCGATGGGCGGCGTGATCGTCGATTCCGGCAAGTTCGACTGGGGCCAGAACGACAAGTTCCCGCATCTCTCCAAACCCTCGCCAGCCTATCACGGCCTGACCTTTTGGGAGACCTTCGGCGACATGGCCTTTGCCGTCGCCTGTCGCGTCATCTCGCTGCGCGATCTCGGCCCGGCGATCTCGCCCTTCAATGCCTGGATGATCCTGACCGGCATGGAGACGCTGAGTCTTCGCATGCGCAAGCATTGCGACAATGCGTTAGCCGTCGCTGAATTCCTCTCGACGCATCCGCGCGTGGCCTGGGTGAATTATGCGGGCCTGCCGGGCGACAAGCACCATGCGCTGGCGCAGAAATATCTGCCCAAGGGCGCCGGCAGCACCTTCACCTTCGGCCTGAAGGGCGGCTATGACGCCGGGCTGAAATTCGTCGATGCCGTGCAGATTTTCTCGCATCTGGCGAATGTGGGCGACACGCGCAGCCTGGTGATCCATCCGGCCTCAACCACCCACCGCCAGCTGACGCCGGACCAGCGTGCCGCCGCCGGTTCCGGCGACGATGTGATCCGGCTGTCTATCGGTATCGAGGACGTCACGGATCTGATCAAGGACCTCGACAGGGCGCTGAACGCAGCGTGATCACTCGGCAGCCGCAGGCTGGGCGACCGGCACTGCGGCTTTGTCGCGTGGCAGCAGCAGGGCAAAAATCCCCGCGCCAGTAGCCGCAACCGCCAACAGGATGAACAGCACATCCAGCGTGCCGGTCATGCGGTAGATCACCGGAATCACCGCGACGCCGAGCGACGACACGCCGAGCGTCAGCACGAACTTGCCGCCGAAGGCCCGCCCGCGCTACTGCGGCGGGGTGTATTTCGCCAGGAGCGAATTCTCCGCCGCCTGCCCGGCGACATTCAGGCTGACCATCAGCGCCGCGACCGGCACCAGCGCCGGATGGATGAGCATCATGGCGATGACGATCACCGGAATCTGCAGCCACTGCACGGCAGCATAAACGCTGCGCAGCGCATAGCGATCAGCCAGTTCGCCGCCGACGATCTGCGACAGCGCCGAAGCTGTGTAGACGATGGTCACCATACCGCCGATGCCGAGCATGCTGTCGTTGAAGAAACCGGACAGGCGGCTGTCGAAAATCTTGGGCAGCGCGAAGGCAGTCGCCTGGAAGATCAGCCCGGTGCAGAGCATGGTGGCGGACATCACCCAGAAGACGCGCCAGATGTCGCTCTTGCCGGGGGGCGGCGTCGGCACGGCGTCTTCGCCGCGATCCAGCAACCGGTCGGTCTGCCGCGCCCAGAGGAAGGCGACGCCGGTGATCAGGCAGATCGCGCCCGGAACAATAAAGGCCGCCCGCCAGCCATAGAGATCGGCCAGGAAACCGGCGACGAGCGCCGCCGCCGCCGTACCGATGGAACCGAACACACCGTTGATACCAAGCGCGCGACCGCGATTGACCGCATTGCGCACCAGCCAGGGAATCCCGACCGGGTGATAGATCGCGCCGAACAGGCCGATGACGGCGAGGCCGAGGCAGATCGTCAGCGGCGTATCGGCCAGACCGGTGGCGATCGAGCCCAGGCCGACACCGAAGAAAAACAGCGCCATCATCCCCGAGGCGCTCCACTTGTCGCCCATCCAGCCGGCCGGGAGGGCAGCAGCGCCGAACAGCACGCTCATCGGGATCGACAGCGCGAACAGCGTGTCGTAGCCCAGGCCCCATTCACGCTCGAGCACCAGAACGACGGTGGCGTAGAGCAGCGTGAAGAGATGCGAATAGGTATGGGCGAGGCTGGAAAACACCAGCGTCAGGAAACCGGAGGAACGGGAGGACATCGGCAGACTCCAGAAGGTGCCGTCAGATTACGCCCGCGCAGGTCGCCGGCAAACCCTCAAAATGTACCGCTGCAATCAGCGCGGCCCGGTCTCGCCCAGCAGCCAGGCGACGTAATCGGCATTGCCGCCCGGCCCCACGCTGAGCGGCAGCACGCAGGGCACGCTGTAGCTATGCGCCGCCTTCACCGCCGCCGTGGCGGCCTCGACCAGATCCGCGCGGGTCTTCAGGATCAGTACGGCTTCCTCGCCCTGCTCCAGCCTGCCCTGCCACCAGTAGACCGAGCGCATGCCGGGAAGGATGTTGGCGCAGGCCGCCAGCCGCTCGCCGACCACTTTCTGCGCAATCGCCTCGGCCTCGGCGACGCTCGAGACCGTGCAGTAGAGCAGAACGATCTCAGTCATTGGCCTGCAACGACCGGTGATGCCAGAGCGTCACCGCAATGCCCAGCACCACCACGGCGCCGGCCTGGTGCAATGTGCCGAGCGAGACCGGCACATGGGCGAGCAGCGTAGCGATGCCCAAGCCAAGCTGCACCAGAACGGCCGTCAGCAGGGCATGGCGCAGACCGGTCGGCGCCTTCTCCTTCAGCGAAAAGGCGGTGACGACAGCCAGCACGAAGACGGCATAGGCCAGCATGCGATGCTGGAACTGCACGGTCATTGCATTCTCGAAAAAGTTGATCCACCAGGGGCTGGCGATCAGTAGGCCGTCCGGGATGAAGGCGCCCTCCATCAGCGGCCAGGTGTTGTGCGCCAGACCGGCATTCATGCCGGCGACCAGACCGCCAGACAGCACCTGAATGAAAACCAGCACGGTGAGCGCGGCAGCAATGCCGCCGCCGCGAACAGAGACCATGCGGCCATGACGCGCCAGCGACAGCGCGCCCCAGAGCAGATAGGCGAAGATGAAGAAGGCCAGACCCAGGTGGGCGGTCAGGCGATAGTGGCTGACATCAGGATGATCGACCAGGCCACTGGCCACCATGAACCAGCCGAGCGCGCCCTGACTGCCGCCGAGCAGGAACATCGCCACGAGATGCGGCTTCATGCCGGCGGGAATGCGACCGGCGATCCAGAAGGCGATCATCGGCAGCGCGAAGGCAAGGCCGATCAGACGGCCAAGCAGGCGATGGATGTATTCGAGCCAGAAGATGCTTTTGAAGCCCTCCAGCGTCATGCCGATATTGATCTTCTGGTATTCGGGAAACTGCTTGTACTTTTCGAACTCGGCGATCCAGGCGGCTTCCGACAGCGGCGGCAGCCAGCCGGTAATCGGCCTCCATTCCACCATCGACAGGCCGGATTCCGTCAGGCGCGTCAGCCCGCCAATCACCACCATCAGGGCGACAAGACCTGCAACGGCAAACAGCCACAGCGCCACGGCCTGCGCATCGCCCGCGCGCCGCTCGCTTACCGCCCTCAAGGCCGTCATGGTTTCCATGTCCTCAGATCCTGTCGCCACGCTATCGTTCGGGCGAAAAGAAAGACCGCAGCCCCCGTCCGGTCAAGGCCGGCCGGCTGCGACATTTTACCGTTTCTTGCGGCTCCGGAAGTCATAAATCCCGGGGCGCTGCCGGGGATCCTCCCCGGCCCTGAAAATCTGCGTCTTCTGCACTTTCTGGGTGCCAGTGGTGGGCAGGCTGTCGACGAACAGCAGCCAGCCCGGCGCCTTGAAATAGGCCAGCCGGTCGAAGCACCACGCAAACAGCCGTTCGGCCATATCGGCGGTCGCTGCCTCTCCGGCCATCAGCACAATGCAGGCCATCACCTCTTCCTCGCGCAGCTCGTCCGGCGCGGCCAGCACCGCCACCTGCGCCACGGCATCATGCGCCTGCAGGCAGGCCTCGATCTCGGCCGCGGCGATATTCTCGCCTGAGCGGCGGATGATGTTTTTCATGCGGTCGACGAAATACAGCATGCCACTCTCGGATTGCCGCACCACGTCGCCGGTGTGGAACCAGCCACCGGCCCAGGCTTCGGCCGTCGCTGTCTCGTTCTTCAGGTAACCAGAGAAAAACCCGCGACGCGGATCGGCGGCGGAATGACGCACCAGCAGTTCGCCCTCCTGCCCGCGCGGCAGTTCCATACCGTCTGGCCCGGCCACCATCGCCTCGAAGCCTGCGAAGGGCCGGCCGAAGGCGCGCGTGTCGATTTCGCGCGGCTCGTGGCAGTCGGAGAAGATGCGGCCGGTCTCGGTCATGCCCCAGACCTCGACCAGCGGGAAACCGAACCGATCCTCGAAAGTTTTGTGCAGTTGCGGCTCCACGCCGGCGCCGAGGCCGAAACGCACGCGATGCTGCTTCTCTTCCGCGCTGACCGGCTGGTTGAGCAGCAGCGGCGGCACGATACCGAGATAGTGGATGATGGTGGCGCGTGTCTGCACGATTTCCTGCCACCAGCGCGTCGGACTGAAGCGTTCGGTCAGGATCAGGCAGTTCGCCGTCAGCATGGCGCAGGTCGCCGTCACCATCGCATGATTCATATGGAACAGCGGCAGCGGATTGTAGAAGCGGTCCGCTCCCGGCTTCACGGTCAACAGTCCGCCCAGATCGCGATAGCAGGCACCGGCGGTGAGCGCATAGAAGTTGGTGAGGATGCAGCCTTTCGGCCGGCCTGTGGTGCCAGAGGTATAGAGCAGTGTGCATTCGGTCTCAGGGCCGATTGCGCCATCGCTCGCCCCCGTCTGCGGCGCAGGAAACACCTCTGGCAAAGCCGTGCAATCCAGCACCGGCAAAGGCTTTTCGCGACACTCGCGCGCGACGGCTTTCAGATCGTCGACGCGGTGCGGCATGCCCACCACGAGATCGGCTTCGGAATGCTGCATCTGGTACAGCATTTCGTCATGCCGGTAATCGGGATTGATCGGCACGATGCCGCAGCCGAGCGCATTCAGCGCCAGATAATGGAAAAAGAATTCCGGCCGCATTTCCAGCAGCAGGCCGACCCGATGGCCGAGGCCATAGCCGGCCGACCGATACCGCGCAGCCAGGTCGCCGACGATCTTCGCAACCGCGCCATAGCTGAGTTCCAACCCGTCGGGCGCGTAAGCGCGGTCAGGACGAGACGGAACGCAGAGAAAGCTGTTCTGCGGAGACGCGTCGGCGGCCTGTTTAAAGGCTGAGTAGACGGATGGCGGCAACTCCTTCCCCATGCAGGATTTCCTCCGGTCGTGTTCTCGTTGCCGTCATTCTGCTCAACGCAGCGTCAGCACCGCAAGCATCACGGCGCCGATGGCGATGCGGTACCAGGCGAAGGGGGTGAAGCCATAGCGGTTAATGAAGGCGATCACCGAACGCACCACCAGGACCGCGCAGAGAAAAGCCACGATGAAGCCGGTGGCGATCAGCCCGGCACCATCCAGCGTCAGGCCGTCGCGATTCTTGAACAGGTCGTAGGCCGTGGCTGCCGCCATGGTCGGCACCGCCAGGAAGAAAGAGAACTCTGCCGCCGCGGCACGCTGCACACCCAGCAGCCGCGCCCCCATGATGGTGGCGCCGGAGCGCGACACGCCGGGGATCATGGCGATGCATTGCAGCAGGCCGATCTTCAGGCTGAGGCGGAACTTAAAATCGTCCACGCTTTCGACCTCGCCCTCGCCCGTAAACCGCTCGATAGCGAGGATTGCAATACCGCCGACGATCAGCGCGACCGAGACGACCCACGGGTTGAACAGCACGCCCTTGATGAAGCCATGCGCGAAGAAGCCGATGACCAGCGCCGGCAGGAAACCGAACAGCACGTTGACGGTGAAGCGGTTGGCGCGGTCGTCGCGCCCCAGCCCCGACAGCGTGCCCCAGAGCCGCGACCAGTAGACCACGCAGATCGCGAGAATGGCGCCAAGCTGGATGGCGATCTCGAATACCTTGCCCGGTGGCCCCTCGAAGCCGAGCAGGTCGACCAGCAGGATCAGATGGCCGGTCGAGGACACCGGGATGAATTCGGTCAGCCCCTCGACGACACCGAGGAAGGCGGCCTGCAGATAGTCGATCAGCATGGGCCAGTTCCGGCCAGTTGCGGCCTGTTGCAGGCCCGTTCGGGCCCATTCAGAGCCCGTTTCGGCCAGTTGGAGCCTGTTTGAGCCCATTCTGGCCTGTTTGAGCCAGTTAGAGCCTGTTTAACGGCTACCTCGCGAGGGAATTCTTGACAGAAAACCGGTAAAAACATTCAGTCTCGCCGCCTTTTTGTTTCCTGGGGGCATCGCCGCGCCTGTCGGAACGGCCTCGGTCCGACGGCCGGGATTGGCCAAAGAGAACAAATATAGTACAAAACGCCGGATTCGGCAACGCCGGCCCGGCACTGTGACAGGCTCGAGCCTGACTTGGAAAGGCCGGGCCGATGAGTGAAACGAAATGCCGCATCAGGCGTTTATCAGAAAGTTACGACAACAGAAACGGAGCCTTCCCCATGCGCGCGATCCTGCTGTGGTTTCTCGGTATCCCGATCCCGGTGATCATCCTGCTGTATCTGTTCGGCGTGCTCTGACGAGCGCCGCTCTCCTACACATCCAGGCCGGCCGGATGACTCCGCGCCGGCCTTTTCATTGCCTCGACAACACGGTGGCCGACGGCCGGTCGTTCCGGTCGTGTCAGCCGCCCGGCCGGCCGCCGCCGCCGCCATCGATGCGGATGCCGACATTCTTGGTCTGCACATAGCTGAGCAGGGCTTCTTGGCCCTTTTCGCGACCATAGCCGGAGCGCTTGGTACCGCCGAACGGCGTTTCGATGCCGCCGGCAAACCACTCATTCACAAATACCTGCCCCGCCACCAGACGGTCGGCGGCCCAATGGGCCTGCCGCAGGTCTTTGGTATAGACACCAGCGCAGAGGCCGTAATCCGTGCCGTTGGCCAGCGCGATGGCCTCTTCCGGATCGTCGTAGACCTGAACGGCCAGCACCGGGCCGAAGACCTCCTCGCGCGCAATCGTCATCTCGGGGGTCACGCCGGCAAACACCGTCGGCTGCATGAAATGACCCGACATGCCATCGACGCGGCGACCGCCGGTGACGGCTTCCGCCCCCTCCTGCTGCGCGGCGAGGCACATGCCTTCCACCTTGTCGAGCTGAGCCGCTGAGATCAGCGGACCGAGATCCTTGCCCTCGATGCCGGGACCGATGCTGAGCGCCCTGGCGCGCGCGGCGATCTTGGCCACCACTTCATCATGCCGCGAACGATGCACCACGAGCCGCGAGGCGGCCGAGCAGACTTGGCCGGCATTGGTGAAAATGCCGATCGCCGTACTGGCTGCCACCTGGTCGAGATCGGCATCGGGGAAGACAATGCCGGCCGACTTGCCGCCCAGTTCCATCACGCAGGGAATGATGCGCTCCGCCGCGGCACGCAGGATGAACTGCCCGGTCTTTAGCGATCCAGTGAAGACGATATGGTCGACATCCCTGTGCGACACCATCGCCGCGCCGGTGTCGTGACCATAACCGCACAGCACATTCACCGCGCCATCAGGCACGCCGGCGCGCTTGCAGGCTTCGGCGATAAAGGTACAGGACAGCGGCGACAGTTCCGGCGACTTCAGCACCACGGTATTGCCGGTGGCGAGCGCACAGGCCACCGAGCGCGCGGCGATCTGCAGCGGGAAATTCCACGGCACGATCTGCACCGACACGCCATAGGGCGCCGGCACAGTGTAATCGACATAGCCTGCCCCCAGTGGGATCATGCGGCCTTCGATCTTGTCGGTGGCACCGCCGTAATAGGAGAAATAGCGCGACGCTGCCATGGCCTCGTTCTTCGCAGCCGTCAGAGTCTTGCCATTGTCGAGGCATTCGGCCAGGGCGATCTCATCGGCGAGGCTACGCATCTGCGCCGCGATCTCCAGCAGCAGCGCGCCGCGCGCCATCGGCCGCATGTCTATCAGAGTGCGGGCGTTGAAGCGTTTGCGGGCGGCGGCCACGGCACGATCCACATCGGCCGGCATGGCACGCGCGACTTCGGCGATCTGCTGGCCGGTGGCCGGGTTTTCGATGGCAATGCGCTCGCCGGTCGCACCGTCGCACCATTCGCCGTCGATGAAATTCTGCCAGTAGGTTTTGATTTCCGCCGCCATGGCTCTCTCCCTGAGACGTGGATGGCCGGGTCAAGCCGGCCATGACGGCAGTAATACATTGTCATGCCCGGGCCCAAGAGACGCTTCTTGGCCGGGCATCCACGTGTTTCTTTAACTGAACCGATTATTCTTGTTGAAACCGCGGAACACCACGCGACCCGCCTGGGCGCGTTCGCCGCGATATTCCTTCAGGTCGCTTTCCGTCTTCGTGCGGCCGGAAGAGTCGACCCAGCTCAGGCCCTGCTTGTAGGTGAAGGTGCGGGCATCCGACAGGCCGCCATCCTTGTATTTCTGCAGGGTGATGCCGCGGCCCTTGGTCATCTCGGGTACCTGATCGAGCGGGAATAGCAGCAGCTTGCGGTTCTCACCGACCACAGCCACCGTGTCGCCCTCGACCTGCGACATCACGCAAGCTTCCGCCGGGCTCTGCACGTTCAGAATCTGCTTGCCGGTGCGGGTGGCGGCCAGCATTTCCGCTTCCGGACAGATGAAGCCGCGACCGTCGCTGCTGGCGACCAGGAATTTGCGCTCGCCCTGATACTTCATCAGCGTGACGATATCCTGGTCGTTGCCGAGGTCGATCATCAGGCGGACCGGCTCGCCATGGCCGCGACCGCGCGGCAGCTTGTCGCAGTTGATGGTATAGGCGCGGCCGTTGGTACCGAACAGCAGCAGCTTGTCGGTGGTTTCGGCATGCAGCCAGAAGCGGCCCTTGTCGCCTTCCTTGAAGGCCGCGCTGCCATCGTCGGCGACATGGCCCTTGATGGCCCGAATCCAGCCCTTGGCCGAGCAGATCACGGTGATCGGCTCGCGTTCGACCAGCACCTCGAAAGCCTCTTCCGAGATCACCGGCGCATCGCCGATCCTGGTGCGGCGCTTGCCCAAAGCGGTCTTGGGGCCGAACTGCCTCTTCAGTTCCTGGATTTCGCCGGCAATCGCCTGCCAGCGCAGATCGGCATTGCCCAGCAGTTTCTTCAGATCAGCCAGTTCCTTCGACAGTTCCTTATGCTCGCCGCGCAGTTCCATCTCTTCCAGCTTGCGCAGACTGCGCAGACGCATGTTGAGGATGGCTTCGGCCTGCACATCGGTCAGCTTGAACCGCTTCATCATCGCCGGCTTGGGTTCGTCTTCGCGACGGATGATCTCGATCAGCTCGTCGAGATTGAGATAGGCGATCAGGTAGCCATCGAGGACTTCCAGGCGATGCTCGATCTTGCCCTGGCGGTAGCGGCTCTTGCGCTCCAGCACTTCATGGCGGTGATCGAGATAGGCCTGCAGGGCCTCGCGCAGGTTCATCACGCGCGGCAGCTTGCCGCCATCCAGCACATTGAGATTGAGCGGGAAGCGGGTTTCCAGATCGGTGCTGCGGAACAGGCTTTCCATCAGCACGGCCGGATCGACCGTCTTGTTCTTGGGGATCAGGACGAGGCGGACGTCTTCGGTCGATTCATCGCGCACGTCGTCCAGCAGCGGCGCCTTGCGCTCGGTGATCAGCTCGGCGATGCGCTCGACCAGTTTGGATTTCTGCACCTGATAGGGAATCTCGGTCACGACGATCTGCCACATGCCGCGCGGAAGTTCTTCCTGCGTCCAGACGGCGCGATGGCGGAAGCTGCCGCGGCCGGTTTTGTAGGCCTCGAGACGGCTCGATAGCGGTTCGACCAGGATGCCACCGGTCGGGAAATCCGGGCCCTGCACGAAATCGACCAGCTTCTCAATACTGGAATTCGGATGCTTGATCAGATGCAGCAGCGCGTCACACAGTTCCGGCAGGTTGTGCGGCGGGATCGAGGTCGCCATGCCGACGGCGATGCCGCTGGCGCCGTTGGCCAGCAGGTTCGGCAGGCCGGACGGCAGCACGACCGGCTCGTCATTCTCGCCGTCGTAATTGGGACGGAAATCGACCGTGTCGTCGTCGAGATTCGCGAGCAGTACATTGGCGACTTCGGTCAGGCGTGCTTCGGTGTAGCGCATCGCCGCCGCGTTATCGCCGTCGATATTGCCGAAGTTGCCCTGACCATCGACCAGCGGATAGCGCTGCGCGAAATCCTGCGCCAGGCGCACCAGCGCGTCATACACCGACTGGTCGCCATGCGGATGATACTTACCGATCACGTCGCCGACGACGCGGGCGCACTTCTTGTAGCCCGAGGCCGGGTCGAGCTTGAGCAGTCGCATGGCGAACAGCACGCGGCGCTGCACCGGCTTCAGGCCGTCGCGCGCATCGGGCAGCGAGCGCGAGGTGATGGTGCTGAGCGCGTAGGCCAGATAGCGCTCGGACAGCGCATCCGGCAGCGGCACGTTGCGGATATCTTCGGGAACGTCTTTGGGCGGGAGGTGCTTGCTCATGACGCGTTTTCTACACCAGACGGGGTCGGCTTTCTACTTATGGACCTGGGCATGCACGACCTCCAGCAGTCGCGTGCGGGCCTGCGGCACCGGTGTATGAAGCTGGGCAAAGAGGCGATTTTCCAGGAAATGGCCGGTCAGTGCGAGACCGTCTTCCACCGCCGCCAGCGGGTCGTTGAGTCGCGACTCGGGCACTCCCCGGCCGGGCACCAGAAAGGCAGGCAGTTTCAGCATGCGGTCGAGATAGGGCGCCGCCGCTTCGGCCGAGACGGCACGGCCGCTGCGCGGCGAGACATGCGTCAGATTCGTGGCGGCGCCGGTCGCAGCGCAGCTTTCCAGATCGATGCCGTAGCCCATCTCGGCGAGCAGTCCCATTTCCCAGCGCACATAGAGCGCGCCCCAGTCGCCGGGCTCTTCCATCTCGGCCATCAGGCCGAACAGCGCCTTGGTGGCACCGAACAGGTTGGGATGCGGCTCGCGTTCAGGCAAAGCGGCATCGACCAGAGCACAGACCGCGCGCAAAGCCGCCAGCCGCGCCGGATCGTCCAGCATCAGCGCGGCGGGATGCTTCAGGGCTTCCAGCGTGTAATAGCCGAGCTGTTCCGACAGGCGTGCGCGCCATTCGGCGCCGACCAGCTGGCCAGGCTGCAGAGCGCCGCCCCTGCCCGTGCCGGAGCCGCGCAGAAGTCCGGCATGCCGGCCATGGCTTTCGGTCAGCAATGTCACGATCCGGGCGCTCTCGCCGTGATGGCGAACGCTCAAGACAACGCCTTCATCCTGCCAGTCCATGCTTACGGCTTAGGGTGATTCTCCCCAGTCATCAAGAGAAACAGCCCAGCAAGCAAAAGGGCGGCCTTTGCGGGCCGCCCTTTTCTATCGGGTATGAACCGAAGGCTTACTCGGCGGCGTCGCCGACGGCAGCCTGCAGTTCGCTTTCCAGCGCATCGGCGAAATCGCGGTCGCGCTGGGCGGCGAGCGACTTCATGCGGTTCATGATCGCACCGGTGCCAACCGGGATCAGGCGACCGACGATCACGTTTTCCTTGAGGCCGATCAGCTTGTCCACTTTGCCGCCGACGGCGGCTTCGGTGAGCACGCGGGTGGTCTCCTGGAACGAGGCCGCCGAGAAGAACGACCGGGTCTGCAGGCTCGCCTTGGTGATGCCGAGCAGGACCGGCATGCCCTTGGCCACCTTGCGGCCTTCGGCTTCGGTCTTGGCGTTCACCTCTTCGAACTCGCTGCGGTCGACCTGCTCGCCGATCAGGAAGGTGGTCTCGGCCGGGTCGGTGATCTCGATCTTCTGCAGCATCTGGCGGCAAATCACCTCGATGTGCTTGTCGTTGATCTTCACGCCCTGCAGTCGATAAACCTCCTGGATCTCGTTCACCAGGTAGTTGGCCAGCGCTTCCACGCCCATGACCTTCAGGATGTCATGCGGCGCCGGGTTGCCGTCCAGCAGATGGTCGCCCTTGCGCACGAAGTCGCCTTCCTGAACGGCAATATGCTTGCCCTTCGGGATCAGGTACTCGACCGGGTCGGTGCCCTCTTCGGCCGGCTTCAGGATCAGGCGGCGCTTGGCCTTGTAATCCTTGCCGAACTCGACGCGGCCATCGATTTCCGCGATGACGGCATGGTCCTTCGGACGGCGGGCCTCGAACAGCTCGGCCACACGCGGCAGACCGCCGGTGATGTCGCGCGTCTTGGTGCCTTCCACCGGGATACGCGCCAGCACGTCGCCGGCATGCACCTGGGCGCCGTCCTCAACCGAGAGGATGGCGTCGGCCGACAGGTAGTAGCGGGCTTCCGCGCCGCTCACGAGAGTGAGGATCTCGCCCTTGCTGTCGCGCAGCGTGATGCGCGGACGCAGCTCGCTGCCCTTCGGGTTCTGCTTCCAGTCGGAGACGACCTTGTAGGAAATGCCGGTCGACTCGTCGGTGGCTTCGCGCATCGACACACCTTCGACGAGGTCGCGATAGTTCACCACACCTTCGCGCTCGGTGATTACCGGACGGGTATACGGATCCCATTCGGCGATGCGCTGGCCCTTCTTGACGCTGCCGCCTTCGTCGGCCACCAGACGGGCACCATACGGAACCTTATGGCGAGCGCGTTCGCGACCGTTGCCATCGACCAGGATGACCTCGCAGTTGCGGCCCATCACCACGAAACGGCCCTGGCTATCGGTCACCAGGTTGCGGTTCGCAATCTTGATGGTCGCATCGTAGGCGGCTTCCAGGCTCGACTGCTCCGCCACCTGGGCGGTGCCGCCGATGTGGAAGGTACGCATGGTCAGCTGGGTACCCGGCTCGCCGATCGACTGCGCGGCAATCACGCCGACAGCCTCGCCGATATTGACCTTGGTACCGCGCGCCAGATCGCGGCCGTAGCACTTGCCGCAGACGCCGGTTTCGCTGTCGCAGGTCAGCACCGAACGGATCAGCATGCTTTCCACGCCAGCCGTCTCGATGGTGTCGACGTCCTTTTCCTCGATCAGTTCGCCGGCCTTGACCAGCACTTCGCCGGTAAGCGGGTGCTTGACGTCGACGCTCGGCGTACGGCCCAGGATGCGCTCGCCCAGCGTAGCGATCACTTCGGCGCCTTCGACAACCTCGCGCACGGTCAGGCCGCGCTCGGTGCCGCAATCTTCCTCAGTGATGATGCAGTCCTGCGCCACGTCGACCAGACGGCGGGTCAGGTAACCCGAATTCGCCGTCTTGAGCGCCGTGTCGGCCAGACCCTTGCGGGCGCCGTGGGTCGAGTTGAAATACTCGAGCACGGTGAGGCCTTCCTTGAAGTTCGAGATGATCGGCGTCTCGATGATCTCGCCCGACGGCTTGGCCATAAGGCCGCGCATGCCGGCGAGCTGCTTCATCTGGGCCGCCGAACCGCGGGCGCCCGAATGGGCCATCATCCAGATCGAGTTGATCGGCTTGCGCTGACCGCTGACCTGGTCGATGTCGGTCTGAATAACCTTCATCATCTCGTCGGCGACGCGGTCGGTGCACTGCGACCAGGCATCGACCACCTTGTTGTACTTTTCGCCCTGGGTGATCAGACCGTCCTGGTACTGCTGCTCGTACTCGCCGACCAGCTTGCGGGTCTCATCGATATGCTTTTCCTTCGTGGTCGGGACGACCATGTCGTCCTTGCCGAAGGAAATGCCGGCCTTGAAGGCGCGGGTGAAGCCGAGCGCCATCATGCGATCGCAGAAGATGACGGTCTCTTTCTGACCGCAATGGCGGTACACCACGTCGATGACGTTGGTGATCTCCTTCTTGGTCAGCTGCTGGTTGATCACGCGGAACGGCACGTTCTTGTGCTTCGGCAGGATCTCGCTCAGCAGCATGCGGCCCGGTGTGGTGACGACGCGCGCAATGATCGGGTTACCTTCGCTGTCCACCGTATTCAGGCGGGCCTTGATGCGGTGATGCAGCGTGATCGCCTTGGCGTCCAGTGCCTGCTGGATTTCGGCAATGGTCGTGAAGACCGGCGTCTTCTCGACAATCGCGCCGCCCTGCAGAATGCGCTCCAGCTCGGCCTTCACGGCCGTCTTCGGCACTTCCACCTTGGTCTTGGGATCGTAAATGACGACGTCATCTTCCGCCCAGGCTTTCAGTAGCGCGTTCATGTCCTTGATCTTGACGACATCGCCAAGCGGGCTGTTGCGCTCCATCGTGGTGTAGTACAGGCCGAGCACGATGTCCTGCGACGGCACGATGATCGGCTTGCCGTTCGCCGGGCTGAGGATGTTGTTGGTCGACATCATCAGAACGCGAGCTTCAAGCTGGGCTTCCAGCGACAGCGGCACGTGCACCGCCATCTGGTCGCCGTCGAAATCGGCGTTGAAGGCGGCGCAGACCAGCGGATGCAGCTGGATCGCCTTGCCTTCGATCAGGGTCGGCTCGAAGGCCTGGATGCCCAGACGGTGCAGCGTCGGCGCGCGGTTCAGCAGAACCGGATGCTCGCGGATCACCTCTTCCAGGATATCCCAGACTTCCGGACGCTCCTTCTCCACCATCTTCTTCGCCATCTTGACGGTGGCGGCCAGGCCGCGCAGCTCAAGCTTGGAGTAGATGAACGGCTTGAAGAGTTCGAGCGCCATCTTCTTCGGCAGGCCGCACTGGTGCAGCTTCAGTTCCGGACCGACCACAATGACCGAACGGCCCGAATAGTCGACGCGCTTGCCGAGCAGGTTCTGGCGGAAGCGGCCCTGCTTGCCCTTCAGCATGTCGGCGAGCGACTTCAGCGGACGCTTGTTGGCGCCGGTGATGACGCGGCCGCGGCGGCCGT
>VFQR01001569.1_pt1 | contig 16942 bp, 19 predicted proteins | sample 3512321 | NCBI WGS metagenome assembly VFQR01 (sample SAMN10412374, study PRJNA504923) | tailings metagenome | isolation source: Relicate 3 Philex TSF1 revegetated site | place: Philippines: Tuba, Benguet | collected 2017-08-29
ACAACTTCCCGCAGGGCCGGCTCACCGACCACCGCATCAACCTCACGCTCTACCAGCTCACCAGCGTGATGGAGGGCGAGATCGACGAGGTGATCCATGCACTGCAGGTGGCGCGTGGCGCGGAGCTGCTCGCCGAACTGGAACAGGCAGGCAGATGACCCTGGGCGCACAGCTCGCCGCGCTGGCGGCCGCCGGCCTGCCGCGGCTGGAGGCCCAGCAGTTGCTGCTGCTGGCCTTGCAGCGCGATCCGCATGCACGTGCCTGGCTGCTCACCCACGACCACGCCGCGCTTGAACCCGCGGCCGCCGAGCGGCTGGCACAACTGCTCGCCCGCCACCGCGCCGGCGAACCCATGGCCTACCTGCGGGGCGAACAGGCCTTCTTCGGCCTGGACCTGCGGATCGACCCGCGCGTGCTGGCGCCCCGCCCCGACACGGAGACCCTGGTGCAGTGGGCACTGGACACTCAGCCTGATATCGCGGTGCTGCGTGTGCTCGACCTGGGCACCGGCAGCGGTGCGATCGCACTGGCCTTGAAGCGCCAACGCCCCGCCTGGCACGTGACGGCGAGCGACGCCAGCGCCGACGCCCTGGCCGTGGCCCGGGCCAACGCCGAGCGACTGGGCCTGGCGGTGGACTTTCGTCTCGGCCACTGGCTCGCGGCGGTGCCCGGCGAACGCTTCGGGCTCATCGTGAGCAACCCGCCCTACATCGCCGACGGCGACCCGCACCTGGCGGCCCTGCGGCACGAGCCGATCGGCGCCCTCACCGCCGGCGCGGACGGCCTGGACGACATCCGCACCATCGTGGCTCAAGCGCCCGGCGCCCTGGCACCGGGAGGCTGGCTGCTGCTGGAACACGGGCACGACCAGGCCCCGGCGGTGCAGGTGCTGCTGCAAGAACGGGGCTTTACCGCCGTGGGTGGCCGCACCGACCTGGCGGGCATCGTGCGCTGCAGCGGCGGATGCTGGCCAGCAGCGCGATAATCACCGCCTCGCCGGCCCGGCGCCGGCTGCACAGGATTTCCACCCATGAGCGACACCCAGACCCGCATCGACCAACTGGTCAAATCCCACGACGTGGTGCTCTTCATGAAGGGCAACGCCAGCTTCCCCATGTGCGGCTTCTCGGGCCGCGCGATCCAGATCCTCAAGGCCAGCGGGGTGGACCCGAAGGCCCTCGTCACGGTCAACGTGCTCGAGGACGAAGGCATCCGCCAGGGCATCAAGGAATACAGCAACTGGCCCACCATCCCGCAGCTCTACGTCAAGGGCGAGTTCATCGGCGGCTCGGACATCATGATGGAGATGTACCAGTCGGGCGAGCTGCAACAGGTGCTCGGCGCGCAAGGCTGATCCCCGTTCGCTCCGCGCGCAAGGCCGCCCGTTGGGCGGCTTTGTGCTTTTGGTCACGTGCGCGCGCAAAGTGAACTCAAGCGGGGATTTCCCGGCCCTTTTCGGTGCTCACAACAGGCACGCCGTGTGCTTGAATGAAAGTGCCGAACCGCTTGAAGGAGTGTTCCATGAGCAGCTCACGCAGCCTGGTTGCCTCACCCCCCATGGGCCTGCCCATCGCCCAGATGCGCAGCGTGTTCAAGCCTGAAGAGGTCGAACGCCGGCTTGCCAAACTGCAGGCCAGCGGCAACGAACGCGAACACGAGAGCCTGCGCAACACCTGGCAGCGCATGCTCGAACGTGGCCCGCAGCGCTTCGCGGTCAAGCCGTCGGGCGTGCCCGACATGGCGCCGCTCTACGACCTGATGCCCAATTTCGGTGAGGCCCTGGACGACGTGAAGCGCCACGTGGCGCTGAGCCAGGACAGCCGGGACAGCCTCGAACTCACCCCCATGCTGCTGCTCGGCCCGCCCGGCGTGGGCAAGACGCACTTCGCGCGCCAGATTGCCGAGTTGCTGGGCACGAGCATGAACCTGGTGCCCATGAGCAGCATGACCGCCGGGTGGCTGCTGTCGGGTTCGTCGTCGCAGTGGAAGGGCGCGCGCCCGGGCAAGGTGTTCGAGGCGCTGGTCGACGGTCAGTACGCCAACCCGGTGATCGTGGTCGACGAGATCGACAAGGCCAGTGCCGATGCGCAGTACGACCCGCTGGGTGCGCTTTACAGCCTGCTCGAGCACGACACGGCGCAGAGCTTCATCGACGAGTTCGCCGAGGTGCCGATCGACGCCAGCCAGGTGATCTGGGTCACCACCGCGAACGACGAGCGCGCCATCCCCGAGCCCATCCTCAACCGCATGAACGTGTTCGAGATCCAGCCACCCTCGCCCGAAGCGGCGCGCAAGATCGCGGCCAACCTGTACCGCGGGATCCGCGGCGAACACGACTGGGGCCAGCGCTTCGACCCCGAGCCGGCGGCCGATGTGCTCGACCTGCTGGGCAGCATGCCGCCGCGCGAGATGCGCCGCGCGCTGGTGACGGCCTTCGGCAACGCGCGGTTGGACAACCGCTACACACTTGAACCTGACGACATGCCGCGCGGCGGCCCGGGCAAAGGCCGCATCGGCTTCCTGCAGTAGGGATTCAGGCGTCGGGGTGCGCCCAGCGGCGCATCGCGGCGTACACCGAATTCGGGTACGGCGCGCGCCCGCGGCTGCCGTTGTAGCGGCCCAGCGCCAGAAAGGTGTCGCCGCGCTCGCGGTCGAGGTAGTGGCGCAGGATGGTGCAACCGAAGCTGATGTTGGCGTTGAGCTGGAACAGCAGGCTCGCGTCGCCATTGCCGATGAGCCGGGCCCAGAACGGCATGACCTGCATGTAGCCGCGCGCCCCGACAACCGACACCGCGTATTTGCGGAACGCGCTCTCGACCTGGATCACGCCCATCACCATGGTCGGGTCCAACCCCTGACGCGTGGCGTAGTACCACACGGTACGCAGGAATTCCTCGCGCTCCAGCGGGTGGCTTTTCTGTCTGGCCAGGCGCGGGCCGATATCTCGGCTCCAGCGCTCGAAACGATCGCGGGAGGCCTGAGGCAACAGTTCGTGGTTGGGCGGACCCGCCGATTCGATGGCCATGCGCAACGCGCCGCGCACCGAGTCGGCCAGGGGCTCTTCGACCTGCCCGGCGTGGGCTGGAGACAGCCAGCTGAATGTGCCCAGGGAGGCCAGTCCGAACAGGCCTTGACGGCGCGTCAGACCCGATGCGTTCATGCCTGAACGCGGCCCTTCACGTGGGCCAGGATGTCGGCGAGCTTCACCACGGTGGCGGCGCTGTCGCGGCGGTGCTGGTACTCCACCTCACCGGCCTTGAGGCCACGGTCGCCGATGGTGACGCGGTGCGGCACACCGATGAGCTCCCAGTCGGCAAACATCGCGCCCGGGCGCTCGCCCCGGTCGTCGAGGATCACATCCACACCATCTGCCAGAAGTTGCATGTAAAGATTCTCGGCCGCGGCCTTCACGTCTGCACTGCGGTCCATGCCGATCGGGCACAGCACCACCGTGAACGGCGCGATGGCGTCAGGCCAGACGATCCCACGCTCGTCGTGGTTCTGCTCGATGGCCGCGGCCGGCAGGCGCGTGATGCCGATGCCGTAGCAGCCCATCTCGAAGTGCTTGGGCTTGCCGTCCTCGTCGAGGAAGGTGGCGTTCATGCCCTTGCTGTACTTGGTGCCGAGGTAGAACACGTGGCCGACCTCGATGCCGCGCTCGATCGCCAGCGGGCCCTGGCCGTCGGGCGAGGGGTCGCCCTCGACCACGTTGCGCACATCGGCCACCAGCGCCGGCTCGGGCAGATCGCGGCCCCAGTTCACACCGGTCAGGTGCACGTCGACCTCGTTACCGCCGCAGATCCAGTCGGCCATCACGGCGACCTCGCGGTCGGCAACGATCTGAACAGGCTGCTTGAGGCCAATGGGCCCCAGATACCCGGGCTTGCAGCCGAAGTGCGCTTCGATCTCAGGCACGGTGGCAAAGCGGAAGCCCTTGTCCAGGCCCGGCACCTTGCCCACCTTGACCTCGTTCATGTCGTGATCGCCACGCAGCAGCAGCAGCCAGATTTGTGATTTCGCCACCTCGCCAGCCTCGTTGAGTTCGTCCGTGGCCAGCACCAGAGACTTGACCGTGGTGGCCAGTGGCACGCCCAGCAACGCGGCCACGTCGGCGCAGGTGGCTTTGCCGGGGGTGGGCGTGCGCGCCAACGCATTCGCCGGTGCGGGACGCGGGCCGACCGGGGCCAGCGCTTCGGCCTTCTCCATGTTGGCGGCGTACTCGCTGTTCGGGCAATAGACGATCGCGTCCTCGCCCGTAGCGGCGATCACCTGGAACTCTTCGCTCAAATCACCGCCGATGGCACCGCTGTCGGCCGCCACCGCGCGGTAGCGCAGGCCGAAACGGTCGAAGATGCGGCGGTAGGCCGCCGCCATCACCTGGTAGCTCGCCTTGGCCCCCGCTTCGTCACGATCGAAGCTGTAGGCGTCCTTCATGATGAACTCGCGTCCACGCATCAGACCGAAGCGCGGCCGACGCTCGTCTCGGAACTTGGTTTGAATCTGGTAGAGGTTGCGGGGCAACTGCTTGTAGCTGCGCAACTCCTGGCGCGCGACATCGGTAACAACCTCCTCGCTGGTCGGCTGCACGACGAAGTCGCGATCGTGCCGGTCACGGATGCGCAGCAACTCGGGGCCCATCTTCTCAAAGCGCCCGGTCTCCTGCCAGAACTCGGCGGGTTGGATGACCGGCATGGTCATCTCCACCGCCCCTGCGCGGTTCATCTCCTCGCGCACGATCGCCTCGATCTTGCGGATGACACGCAACCCCATGGGCATGTAGTTGTAGATGCCGGCACCGAGCTTGCGGATCATGCCGGCGCGGGTCATGAGGCGATGGCTCACCACCTCGGCATCGGCGGGCGCTTCCTTCAGCGTGGTGATGAGGAACTGGCTGGCTTTCATGAACAAGGTTCGGCCCCATCGGGCGCGCGGTCGGCTGTGTTGCGGGAGGGGATGCGCCGGCAGCGCTTGCGGGTATTTCCCTAGGCGCGACGCGGGCTGGAGCGGTGTGTGATCACTTCGCTTCTTACAGGGTGCGAGGCATAATGACCACAGTTCAAAAATCCGAGGTTGATTATGCTTGACAGAGAGGGTTTCAGACCCAATGTCGGCATCATTCTGCTCAACCAGAAGAACCAGGTGTTCTGGGGCAAGCGCATCCGCTCCCATTCCTGGCAGTTCCCGCAAGGCGGCATCGATCGGGGCGAAACCCCCGAACAGGCGATGTACCGGGAACTGCACGAGGAGGTCGGTCTGCTGCCGGAACACGTGAGCATCGTGGCCCGCACGCGGGACTGGTTGCGCTACGAAGTGCCGGACCGCTTCATCCGTCGGGATGCCCGCGGCCACTACAAAGGACAGAAACAGATCTGGTACCTGTTGCGCTTGGTCGCCCAGGATTGGAACCTGAACCTGCGCGCCACCAGCCATCCCGAGTTCGATGCCTGGCGCTGGAACGACTACTGGGTCCCGCTGGATGTCGTGGTCGAGTTCAAGCGTGGGGTGTATGAAATGGCGCTCACCGAGTTGTCGCGCTACCTGCCCCGTGTGGACAGCCCACGCAGCAGGTTCGCTCGCCATGGCGGCCGCACACACGCGGCCGACGATGGCACCTTTCTGGCCCCGGCGGGTATCGAGCTCCCGCCCGGTGCGAGCTTCGACCCTACCCCATCCCCGAGCCGCGGCCCGCTCAACGCCGAGTCCGAATGAAATTTTCTCGTCCTCTGTGGCTCTTGGCCATGACCTTGATGGCGGCACCCGTGCACCCCCAGGCGATGAATCCGTATGTGCCCGATCCCGAGCCCTGGAAGGAGGCCTCAGTGCCGGCCCCCACCCAATGGAGCGTCGAGCGAGCAGTGGAATTCCAGTTGGGTGCGGAGAGCGCATTGCGTTATGCGATCGACCCTCAGACGGTGAGCATCGGAGAGGACGGCGTTGCACGCTACGTATTCATTGCTCGCAGCAGCAACGGCGCTGTCAACGTTTTCTTTGAAGGCATGCGCTGCCAGACCGCAGAGGTCAAGGTCTACGCGCGATGGGACCCGGGCGCCCGCCAGTGGCGCGACAGTGGCAGCGAGCCCTGGCAGGCTCTGGACGTTCGTGGCGCCACACGCCGAGCGATGCAGATGGCGCGGGCCGGCGTGTGCGATGGCAAATCACCCAACCGCTCTCCGTCGCATATCGTCAACGCCCTGCGCAACGGCCGCGCCGACCAGTTCCGCTGAGGCCAGGCCTCAGCCCCGGCTGAGCACCAGGTTATCGCGATGAATCATCTCGGGCTCAGCCGCGTAGCCAAGCAGCCGCTCGAAATCCGACGACGATTTTCGGCAAAGCAGACGGGCCTCGGTGCTCGCATAGTTGGCCAAGCCGCGGGCGATCTCCAGGCCGCGGGCATCGCGCACAGCGATCACGTCGCCGCGAGAAAAGTCGCCGTCCACCGCCGTCATGCCAATGGGCAGCAGGCTTTTGCCCTCACCCACGATCTTGCTCACGGCGCCATCGTCCACCACCACAGCCCCGCGTAACTGCAGGTGGTCCGACATCCAGCGCTTGCGCGCCTGGTGCTTGGCAGTCTGCGCGACCAATGCGGTGCCGATCGACTCGCCCTGGCAGAGACGCATCAGCACATCGGGTTCACGACCCCAGGCGATGACCGTGGATGCACCCGACCCGGCTGCGCGCTTGGCAGCAAGGACTTTGGTGATCATGCCGCCCTTGCCGATGCCTGAACCTGCACCGCCCGCCATGGCCTCGAGCGCAGGATCGCCGGCACGCGCCACATGCACAAATGTTGCGGCCGGATCCCGCCGTGGGTCGGCGGTGTACAAACCCGTCTGATCCGTGAGGATGATGAGCACATCCGCTTCGACGAGGTTGGCCACCAACGCGCCGAGAGTGTCGTTGTCGCCAAACTTGATTTCGTCGTTGACGACGGTGTCGTTCTCGTTGATCACGGGTACCACGCCCAGCTGCAGCAAGGTCAGCAGCGTAGATCGGGCATTGAGGTAGCGCTCGCGGTCGGCAAGATCGGCATGCGTGAGAAGCACCTGCGCACTGCCCACACCACAGGCCCGCAACTGCGTCTCGTACATCTGCACGAGCCCCATCTGCCCCACGGCGGCTGCCGCTTGCAACTCGTGTATCTCCTTGGGCCGGGTACGCCAACCCAAGCGCTTCATGCCTTCGGCCACCGCGCCGCTACTGACCATGATCAGCTCACGCCCCTGCTGCACCAGCGCCGCCAGTTGCTGGCTCCACTGCCGAATCGCGGTTTCGTCAAGCCCACGACCTTCGTCGGTAACGAGGCTGGAACCCACCTTGACCACGATGCGTCGCGCCTCGATCAGCATGCGGGTGGCTTCGGATGTCGTGTTGTCGCGGTCTGCCTGCATGGGATAGAGAGGTCTTTCAGTCATCCCGCGCTGGCGCCTGGAACCGCGGATCCACGTCGACCGGCGCCTGTTCGCTGCGATGCGCGTTATGAATGTGCTCGAACACTTTCTGAGCGAGCAGCTCGCAGCCTTCGCGGGTCAACGCAGAGATCTGGAACACCGGCCCCTTGTAGCGAAGCCGGCGCACGATGTCCTTGATGCGTTGCTCGCGCTCTTGCGCCGGCAGCATGTCCACCTTGTTGAGGACCAGCCAGCGCGGCTTCTCGTACAAAGTCGAGTCGAACTTCTTGAGTTCGGCCGCGATGGCGCGGACTTGCGCAACAGGATCCACCGATTCGTCGAAGGGCGCGGCATCGACCAAGTGCAGCAGCAGACGCGTGCGCTGCAAGTGCCGCAGAAACTGATGCCCGAGCCCCGCTCCCTCCGAAGCTCCCTCGATGAGGCCGGGCACATCCGCCACGACAAAACTCTTCTCCGGCCCGACTCGCACCACACCCAGGTTCGGGTGCAGCGTCGTGAACGGGTAGTCGGCGATCTTGGGACGCGCATTCGAGATGGCAGCGATCAACGTCGACTTGCCGGCATTGGGCATGCCCAGCAAGCCGACATCGGCCAGGACCTTGAGCTCCAGCCTGAGCGCCCGGCGCTCACCCGGCCAACCAGGCGTCTTCTGCCGCGGCGCGCGATTGGTCGAGCTCTTGTAGTGCATGTTCCCGAAGCCGCCATCACCGCCCTTGGCAATCATTACCTGCTCACCAGGCAGCAGCAACTCACACACCACAGCCCCCGTCTCGGCGTCGGTGACGATGGTGCCCACAGGCATACGGAGCACCACATCGTCACCTTTGACCCCGAACATGTCGGAGCCTTTGCCATGCTCCCCTCGTTGGGCTTCAAAACGGCGTGTGTAGCGGAAATCAACCAGGGTGTTCAACGCGGCGTCAGCCAAGGCAAACACATGACCGCCACGACCCCCATCGCCACCATCGGGCCCACCGAATTCCTTGTACTTCTCGTGCCGGAACGAGGCGCAGCCATTGCCGCCATCGCCCGCGGCGACATCAATGGAGGCTTCGTCGACGAATTTCATGTCGGTGTTGTATCAGGGTGCCGGCCCGCGAAACAAAAAAGGCCCGCACGCGCGGGCCTCTTGGTCGGGTACCGGAACAATCAAACCGGCGTCACGCTCACCACGTGACGACCCAGCACGCCCTTGACTGCGAAGTTGACGTGGCCGTCAATCGTTGCAAACAAGGAGTGATCCTTACCGATTCCGACGTTGGTACCGGGGTGGAACTTGGTGCCGCGCTGGCGAACGATGATCGAACCAGCCGTAACAAGTTCACCACCGAAAGCCTTGACACCCAGCATCTTGGGCTTGGAGTCCCGCCCGTTTCGCGTGGAGCCGCCGCCTTTTTTCTGTGCCATCTTGCTGCTCCTTAGGCCGAGATCGAAGCAATCTCGATCTCGGTGAAGTTCTGCCGGTGACCTTGGCGCTTCTGGTAATGCTTGCGGCGACGCATCTTGAAGATGCGTACCTTGTCATGACGTCCGTGCGCCACGACTTTCACCGTGACTGTTGCGCCAGAGACCAAGGGCGTGCCCACTTTAAGCTCGGTGCCGTTACCGACCGCCAGAACCTGATCAAACACGACTTCCTGGCCCACTTCCGCAGCAATCTGTTCTACTTTGATCTTCTCGCCGGCAGCAACGCGATACTGCTTGCCACCGGTTTTTATGACCGCGTACATAGGGATCCTCTCGAAGTTGCCCGGCTCGGGGTCTGAGCCGGCTTCAGCGAACGCATTTTCGCCGAACTCGGAATTATAACCAGTCGCTGGCACTATCGCAAACCGGGGCGTCGCCGGCCATCCGTCTTCGCGTCGGCCACCGTCCAGCGAATGGGCCTTGCTGGTAGCCGTTTCTATAATTCGTGCGTTCGCCTTGCTCTTCGTCACCGCGGCCCTGCCTTGTCTGCTTCACCCCCCCAGCCTCACCCCCTTGATCTGATCCGAGCCGACATGAGTCAGGTGGACGAGGTCATTCGGGCGCGCCTGACCACGGACGTGCCACTGGTCAGGGAGGTCGCGCAGTACATCATCTCGGCCGGCGGCAAGCGCTTGAGACCCGCCCTGCTGCTTTTGATGAGCGGTGCGCTCGGAAATACCGGGACCAACCGCCATTCGCTGGCGGCGGTGGTGGAGTTCATTCACACCGCTACGCTGCTGCACGACGATGTGGTCGACGAATCCACGTTGCGGCGCGGCAGGCCAACCGCCAACCAGACTTTCGGCAACGCCGCCAGCGTGCTGGTCGGTGATTTCCTCTATTCACGCGCCTTCCAGATGATGGTCGAGGAAGGCAGCATGCGCGTCATGGAGGTGCTGTCTGATGCCACCAATGTCATTGCTGAAGGCGAGGTGCTTCAGTTGATGAACATGCACGACGCGTCCATCAGCGAGGAGTCCTACCTGCGAGTCATCCGGTCCAAGACAGCCAAGCTTTTTGAAGCGAGTGCTCGACTGGCCCCGATCCTGGTGAATGCGCCGAGGCCCATAGAAGACGCGTGCGCTGCCTATGGGCAAGCCCTGGGCACAGCCTTTCAGGTCATCGACGACGTTCTGGACTACGAAGGTGACGCCGAGGAACTGGGCAAGAACCTTGGGGATGACTTGCGGGAAGGAAAAGTCACGCTGCCCATCATCTGCGCGCTAAGGGTGGGCAACGAAATGCAGCGGGAGCTGATCCGCGATGCCATTGAGCACGGCCGACTGGAAAATCTGCCAGCGATCCAAGCCATCATTGTCGGCACGGGCGCACTCGAAACCGCGCGTCTTGCAGCCCATTCAGAAGCAGAACGCGCCATGGCCGCAGCAAGGCAACTTCCCACCAATGAGTACCAAACCGCTTTGCTACAATTGGCGGCTTCACTGCTGGGCCGTCGCGCTTGACGGCCCGCGGGACAATCGCTGATGGCGCCTGTCGCCATCGAGCACGGATCGCAAGATCCAAACGGGGTGTAGCTTAGCCTGGTAGAGCGCTACGTTCGGGACGTAGAGGCCGGAGGTTCGAATCCTCTCACCCCGACCATTCGGTCCAATCCATGCAGCGCGCACATGGCCTGAGGCCTCCCTCCAACGAGTCCTGGAAACAACGTCACCTGACGTGATCCGCGTTTTCCCAGACAACTGGCGTCAATAACAGCGTCCAAGTTGTTGATTTCCGTTAGATTACGCAGATATGGCGTCAGTCGATACGGTCAACCAGGAAATCCCGTCCATGGCATTGCCAGGGCTCGGGCGCGCGCTCGTTTCTGCAGGCAAGCTCGGCCAGAAGGCAGCGGAAGACCTCTACCGCAAGGCCCAAAGCAGCCGCACCAGTTTCATCGCCGAGTTGACCGGCTCGGGAGCCGTCTCACCTTCGGATCTGGCTCATACGATGTCAACGGCCTTCGCCGCTCCGTTGCTTGACATCGATGCAGTGGACGTCCAAAGACTGCCGTCCGGACTTCTCGATCCCAAGATCTGCGCTGACTTCCGGATCGTTGTGCTGAGCAAGCGCAACAACCGACTGATCGTCGCGACGGCCGACCCCTCCGATCAGCAAGCTGCGGAGAAGATCAAGTTCGCCACTCAAATGGGGGTGGACTGGGTTATCGCCGAGTTCGACAAGCTGACCAAGCTGGTAGAGGCTCAGACCAAGTCGGTAACCGAGGCGATGGAAAACATCGTCGGTGATGTCGAATTCGACGATCTGGCAACGGAAGCAGTCGTTAGCGACGCCGCCGAGAAAACGGCGGAAGTCGACGACGCTCCCGTCGTCAAGTTCCTGCACAAGATGCTGATAGACGCGTTCAACATGCGTGCGTCAGACCTGCACTTCGAACCGTACGAGCACAGCTACCGGGTGCGCTTTCGCATCGACGGTGAATTGCGCGAGATCGCTTCGCCGCCCGTCGCTATCAAGGACAAGCTGGCCTCGCGTATCAAAGTCATCTCGCGGATGGACATCTCAGAGAAGCGCGTGCCCCAGGACGGGCGCATGAAGCTCAAGGTCGGACCGGACCGCGTGATCGATTTCCGCGTGAGCACGCTGCCCACGCTGTTCGGCGAGAAGATCGTGATCCGTATTCTTGATCCGAGTCAGGCCAAGCTGGGTATTGACGCCCTTGGCTACGAGCCCGAGGAGAAAGAACGCCTGATGGATGCGATCCAGCGGCCCTATGGCATGGTGCTTGTCACCGGCCCCACTGGCTCGGGCAAGACGGTGTCGCTCTACACCTGTCTCAACATCCTGAACAAACCCGGCGTCAACATTTCGACCGCTGAAGACCCTTCGGAAATCAACTTGCCTGGTGTCAATCAGGTCAACATGAACGAGAAGGCGGGTCTCACCTTCGCCGTCGCTCTCAAGGCCTTCCTGCGTCAGGATCCCGACGTAATCATGGTCGGTGAGATTCGCGACCTGGAAACAGCCGATATCGCCATCAAGGCCGCGCAAACCGGCCACATGGTGATGTCCACGCTGCACACCAACGATGCGCCGACCACGCTGACCCGGATGATGAACATGGGCATTCCCACGTTCAACATCGCGTCCAGCGTCATCCTGATCACCGCGCAACGGCTGGCTCGACGCCTTTGCCCCAATTGCAAGGCGCCTCTGGATGTTCCTCGCAAGGCCTTGCTTGAAGCTGGCTACAAACCCGAAGAACTCGATGGCACCTGGACGCCTTACAAACCGGTGGGCTGCTCGGCCTGCAACAACGGCTACAAAGGGCGCGTCGGCATTTACCAGGTGATGCCTATCACCGAGGAAATCCAGCGGATCATCCTGCGCGGAGGCACCGCGCTCGACATCGCCCAGCAAGCTGGCAAGGAAGGCGTGCGCAACCTGCGCGAATCCGGATTGCTCAAGGTCAAGCTCGGCTTCACTTCCCTTGAGGAAGTGCTGAGCGTAACCAACGAGTGACCTTCCCCCGTTCACGCTCCCAGAGGATTTTTCATGGCTACCGTCGCTAGCAAGACAAGCAAGAGCGTCAAGGACTTCGTGTTCGAGTGGGAGGGCAAGGACCGCAACGGCAAGCCCGTTCGTGGTGAAACCCGCGCGCAAGGTGAGAACCAAGTCACCGCGACGCTGCGCCGCCAGGGCATCTTGCCCGTGAAGATCAAGAAGCGCCGCACGTCATCGGGCAAGCGCATCAAGCCCAAAGACATCGCGATCTTCACGCGCCAGTTTGCCACCATGATGAAGGCAGGTGTGCCGCTTCTGCAGGCCTTCGACATCGTGGGTCGTGGCAACCCCAACCCCAACGTCACACGCTTGCTCAACGACATCCGCGCTGATGTCGAGACGGGCACGTCGCTGAGCGCCGCGTTCCGCAAGTACCCCCTCTACTTCGACAGCCTGTATTGCAACCTCGTCGAGGCGGGTGAGGCCGCCGGTATCCTGGAAGATCTGTTGGACCGTCTCGCGATCTACATGGAGAAAACCGAGGCCCTGAAGTCGAAGATCAAGTCCGCGTTGATGTATCCCACCGCCGTGATCATCGTGGCTTTCGTGGTGGTGGCGGTCATCATGATCTTCGTGATCCCGTCGTTCAAGCAGGTGTTCTCCTCTTTCGGTGCCGACCTCCCCGCCCCGACCTTGTTCGTCATCGCGATGAGCGAGTTCTTCGTCGAGTACTGGTGGCTCATCTTTGGCGGTCTGGGCGGTGGCTTTTACTTTTTCATGCAGGCCTGGAAACGCAATGAGAAGGTCCAGCGTTTTATGGATCGCCTGCTGCTCAAGCTGCCCATCTTCGGACCTCTGATTGAAAAATCGGTGGTAGCGCGCTGGACGCGCACGCTGGCCACGATGTTCGGTGCCGGCGTGCCGCTCGTAGAGGCTCTGGATTCCGTGGGCGGCGCCTCGGGGAATTCGAAGTACGCGATCGCCACGGAGAAGATCCAGCAGGAAGTCTCCACCGGCGTGAGCCTCACAGCCGCAATGACCAACGCCAACATCTTCCCGTCGATGGTGCTGCAGATGTGCGCAATCGGCGAAGAGTCCGGCTCCATCGACCACATGCTCGGCAAGGCCGCTGACTTCTACGAGGCGGAAGTGGATGACATGGTTGCTGGCATCTCCAGCCTGATGGAACCCATCATCATCGTCGTCCTGGGAACAGTGATCGGGGGCATCGTGGTATCGATGTACCTGCCGATCTTCAAGCTGGGCCAGGTGGTCTGAGTGGTCGAGGCGGACTGGTTTTCACCCTGGATTCTGGGTCTGCTCGGCCTTTGCATCGGCAGTTTTCTCAACGTCGTCATCCACCGCCTGCCGCGCATGATGGAGCGCGAGTGGCTGAATGACATCGCTGATTTCCTGCAAGACCACGCGCTGCTCCAGCGTGTGCTGTCCCCCACGGCCCCGCGCGCGGAAGAAATCCGGCTTCTAGGCAAAACGCTTGCCGATGAATCATCAGCGCTGCCAGCACTCGGCTTGGCACGCCCGCGCTCGCGATGCCCGTCTTGCGGGCATGTGTTGCATTGGCATGAAAACATCCCGCTGCTGGGCTGGTTGCGTCTGCGCGGCAAATGCTCGGCTTGCGGCACACCCATCGGCATGCGCTACCCGATCGTGGAGGCGACGACCGGCTTGCTGTTCGCGGCAGTGGCGCTCAAGTTCGGCGCCGGAGCGACCACGCTGGTGTACTGCGCGGCGGTGGCGCTACTGATCGCCGCCGCATTGATCGACCTGGACACCACGCTGCTTCCCGACAACCTGACCTTCCCGCTTGCCGGCCTGGGACTTTTGGCCGCCTGGCTCGGCTGGACTCCAGTGTCCCTCCAGGAGTCCGCATTGGGGTTGTTGTTCGGGTATGCATCGCTGTGGGCCGTGGCCTTCCTTTTCTTCCTGCTGCGCGGCGTGCGCGGCATGGCCGAAGGTGACTTCAAGTTGCTGGCTGGCTTGGGGGCACTGCTGGGCTGGAAGCTGTTGTTGCCGATCATTCTGTTGTCGTCGGTGGTGGGCGCGGCGGTCGGCCTGTTCCTGATGCTGGCACGCCAACATCGGCGCGACGTCCCTATCCCCTTCGGCCCGTATCTTGTTGGCGGTGGCTTGGCTGCCTTGTTCTTCGGCAATACCCTATTGGGCCTGCTGTTGCCCGGCCTGTTGGCGTGAGGCTCGGGCTTACTGGCGGCATCGGCAGCGGCAAAAGCACGGCGGGCGCGCGGCTGCACGCCTTGGGTGCCGACTTGATAGACGCCGACGCCATTTCGCGCCAGAGCACGGCGGCTGGCGGATCAGCCATCGAACCCATCCGCCGGGAGTTCGGCGATGCCTTCATCGGTACAGACGGCGCGCTGAACCGAGAGATCATGCGTGCACACGTGTTCAGTGACCCCGCAGCCCGGCGACGTCTGGAGGCCATCGTGCACCCCATCGTGGCGCATGGCATATCGACGCGCGTCCACGCCAGTCGCGCGCCATGCATCGTTTTTGATGTTCCACTGCTGGTCGAATCGCCTCACTGGAGGCCTCAGCTCGATCGCGTGCTGGTGGTGGATTGCAGCGAGGCCACTCAGTTGAGAAGGGTGCGTGCACGCAGTGGCTGGGACGACGCCACTGTCCATGCCGTGATCCGCCAGCAGGCCTCACGCGCGCAGCGCCTGTCGGCCGCCGACCTTGTGCTCTTCAACGACGACGACAACCTTGACCGCCTGCATGCCTTGATCGACCGGTTGTCGTCGCGCTTCGGGCTATGATCAGCCCGACCGGTGGCCCAGGGTGCTGCCGGCCCCCGCGCCCGTGATCCTCTACGAATACCCCTTCAACGAACGCATCCGCACCTACCTGCGGCTCGAGCAACTGTTCAAGCGACTGGCTTTGCTGGTGCCCCGCGAACATGCGCTCGATCACCACTACGCGATTCAGACACTGTTCGAGATCATGGATGTGGCCTCACGGGCCGACATGAAATCGGACGTGCTCAAGGATCTGGACCGGCACAAGCAAACCCTGATCGGCTACCGCGGCAACCCCGCCATCTCCGAGGACGTACTCAACACCGTCATCGCTCAACTCGACGGCTGCTTCGCGCAGATCGCCGAGACTGCGGGCAAGCCCGGCCATGCACTCACCGAGAACGACTGGCTCATGGCGATCCGCAGCCGCATCGGCATACCCGGAGGTACCTGCGAATTCGATCTGCCCGGGTACTTCCACTGGCAACACCTGTCAGCGCCTCAGCGCCAGGCAGACTTGGCCACGTGGTCGCAATCGCTGGCTCCATTGGCCGAAGCCGTGATACTGCTGCTCAAGATGATGCGCGACACCGGCACGCCACAGAAGGTGGTGGCCACCGCGGGGCAGTATCAGCAGAACTTGCCACAAGGTCGCAGCTTTCAACTGCTGCGCCTGCGCATCGATCCCACGCCTGGCCTCATCCCCGAGATCAGTGGCAACCGCCTGATGTTCTCCGTCAGACTCATGCGTGTGGGTGACCATCAGCGCCTGCACCCGGCGGGCGAGGACGGCAGTTTCGAACTCACGCTGTGCGCTTGAGGCCGCCATGAGCCCGCGAACCGACGAGCGCCTGGTGCGATGCCCAGCCTGTGGTGGCGACAGCCCCTACACGCCCGCCAACCGCTGGCGCCCCTTCTGCAGCGAGCGCTGCCGTCAGCAAGATCTGGGTGCCTGGGCCAGCGAGCAGTACGCCCTGCCTGAGCGCGAGGGACAGAGCGACCCGGATTTCGAGAAGAGCTGAGCCTCGGCGCGTCAGCGCGAGGCCGCCTCTTCCTCAAGCCAGCGCAGCACGGGTACCGTACCAGGCAACACCGGCTCGCATTGCACCGGCAAGCGTTCCCAACGGTACTCTTGGCCTTCGTGCATCTGGAGCTGGCCGCTCCACTCGAACACCTTGCAGAAGTTCAAACGCACCAGCGCATGCGGGTAGTCCACCAACTGGGTCTTCCAGGCGTGCACGGCATTTATGTGCACGCCGATCTCCTCGATGAGCTCACGGCGCAAGGCTTCCTCGACAGACTCGCCCACTTCCAGCTTGCCGCCCGGAAACTCCCAATAGCCGGCGTACACCTTGCCCTCCGGCCGTGATGTGAGCAGGAAACGCCCATCGGCATCAATGAGCACACCGACCGCGACTTCCGTGAGTGGTCGATCCGGTTGGCCCACCACGCGGCCACCGTCCACCACAAGCACGTCGTCCCTCATGCCACCTGGCCGTGCGCACCGGCATAGTCACGCGCGAACTGGTAGGCCACGCGCCCGCTGCGCGAGCCGCGCTCAAGCGCCCACACCAGCGCCTGCGGCCGGGCGGCGTCGATGGCGGCGACAGACACACCGAACGAGGCCAGCCATTGCGCCACGATCGCGAGGTATTCGTCTTGGCTGAACGGATAGAAACTGATCCAGAGGCCGAAGCGTTCGGACAGCGAGATCTTTTCCTCGACCACCTCACCCGGGTGCACCTCACCGTCAGCGGTGTGCGTGTACGTGAGGTTCTCCTTCATGTACTCGGGCAGCAGGTGGCGCCGGTTGCTGGTGGCGTA
>VFQR01001570.1_pt1 | contig 16941 bp, 16 predicted proteins | sample 3512321 | NCBI WGS metagenome assembly VFQR01 (sample SAMN10412374, study PRJNA504923) | tailings metagenome | isolation source: Relicate 3 Philex TSF1 revegetated site | place: Philippines: Tuba, Benguet | collected 2017-08-29
CGACCTCGCCATCCGCTACACCAAGACCGAGCGCGTGGCGCCGGGCGCCGAGCGGTTGTTCGACGAAGATATCCTGCCCGTCTGCCACCCCTCGCTCGTGGCCAGCAACGTGACGCCCCTGCGCCGGCCGCAGGACCTCGTGCATCACACGCTGCTGCACCTCGACTATCACGGCGCGCGCAAGACTTGGTTCGACTGGGGCACGTGGCAGACCGTGCTCGGCATCGAGGATCTGAAACCGGCGGGCCATCTCTATTTCAGCCGCTACGACCAGCTGATCCAGGCGGCCATGGCCGGCCAGGGCGTGGCGCTCGGTGTCTCGCCGCTGATCAACGAGGCGATCCGGGCTGGCTCGCTGATTGCCCCCTTCGACAAGCAGGTCGCCGGCCCGCACGGCTATTATCTGGTCCGCTCCTCGACCGGGCAGACAAAGCCGCAGGTCGCCGATTTCATCGCATGGCTGCACGAGGAGGCTCGCGAGGGCGCCGTCACCGAAGCGCTGATGGACGCGGTCGATCTTTAGCGGCCATCCCTGTCCGTGCCGCCTTGCCAAGGCCGGCATTCGCGGGCATAGAGGCCCTCGCAACGGAGACGTGGCCGAGCGGCTGAAGGCACTCGTTTGCTAAATGAGCATACCCCAAAAGGGTATCGAGGGTTCGAATCCCTCCGTCTCCGCCATCAATTCGCTCACGGCAGTTTCGCTTCGCTCAACGCCTCCGCGGGGGCGGCCTTTCGGCCGGTCGCGCGGCCTGCCCGCGCTTGGAACATCGATCTCGTTCTTCGCCGCGCCCGTCGGTGTGCTGCGCGCCTCGCCGACACCGCCTTGAGCCGGCTTATGCGCCCCAGAAAGCAACAACGCCGGCCTGACCATAGCTGGCCTCTCGCTGGGCCGGCCAATCGTGACGACCTTCCCATGCCGCAATGCGCAAAGATCGGAAGCATTCCAAATTGCGGCATCTTTATGGATATTTGTTGACACTATCAGTCAGCTTATCTAGCAGAACCCAGGGCCGTCGCTGAGCGGCGGCCCGTGCCAGCCAGCGTCTCCAGCCAGCCAGCCGAACAGTCAGGTCAGGCATAGGGGCTTGGGACAATGTCTCGCTACAGGTACGGGGCGCTTGTCGCGTCGGTTTCGGCGTGCGCGCTGTTGGCATCGCTCGGCGGTGCGGCCGCACAATCCGGCGGCGACGAAATCACGGTGACGGCGACGCGCGAGGAGCGCCAGCGGCTGGACGTTCCGGCGACCGTCGACATCATCTCGCGCCGACAGATGGAGGAGCGCCAGACGCGCGATATCCAGGATGCCGTCCGCTACATCCCCGGCGTCAGCGTCGAGCGGGTCACCTCCGCGACCGATCCGTGGAAGAATCTCGGCGGCTTCACGGTCCGCGGCGTATCCGGCAACCGGGTCGCCATCACCGTCGACGGCGTCCGCATCATCGAGCGCATCACCGACGGCACGCGCGACCTCATCGATATTCCCTACATGAAGTCGATCGAGATCATGCGCGGCCCTGCCTCGGTGCTCTGGGGCGCCGACGCACTCGGCGGCCTCGTCGCCTTCCGCACGATGGATCCGCAGGATCTCATCCGCGGCAACGAGCGCGGCTGGGGCGCCCGGCTGCACACCAGCTTCGACAGTTTCACCCGCGCGATCATGAAGACGGCCATGGCCGGCGTGACCATCTCGCCCAATGCCGAAGCGATCTTCTCATTGAGCCACGGCACGTCCCTGCAGCCGACCTATTCGACCGCGCGGGCGGATGGTGGCCTCTGGCCCTGCCCGGCCACCCGCGCCCTCCCCTGCAACATCACCGACCCGTTCCGCGCCCATAACTGGAACGGCTTCGCCAAGTTCGTGTTCAGGCCCGCCGACAACCACGAGCTCCGCCTCACTGTCGAGCACTACTCGAAGATGACCGTCGCAACCCAGCTCTGGGATCGCGGCATCATCGCAACCGGCAACTGGCGCAACGACAACTTCTTCCGCGACCAGTATCTGGAGCGCCAGCGCCTGACGCTGTCGCACGACTGGACGCCGGGATGGGGCTGGATCGACGCGATCCGCACCAACCTCAGCTATTCGCCGCAGCGCCGCAATCTCGACAGCTATCGCTACCAGACGGGCACCGGCGGCGCCAATCTCAACCAGCAGCGCCTGACCTACGACATTCTCGACTATTCCGAGAAGTTCTATCAGGGCGATGTGCAGCTGACGTCCAGCTTCAATCTCGGCCCCTCGCGCCACACCTTCACCTACGGCTTCCAGGGCGACGTCGCGCGGACGGATTACTACCGCCAGAGCACCGTCACCAACCTGACGACGGGCACCAGCACCACCACCATCGCCGGCGGCTTCAACTTCGCCAATGCGACGACGACGCGCGCCGACTTCTACCTCCAGGACGAGATCAGGCTGCTCGACGATCGCTGGACGATCACGCCCGGCGTTCGCTGGGCGAACTACCGCATGACGCCGCGCCTCGGCGCCGGCTATCAGCCCGTTCCCGGCGCGGAGCCCCGCGAGGTCACGTCGAGCCGGTTCATTCCGCAGATCGGCACGATCTTCAAGCTGACCGACATCTACTCCGTCTACGCGCGCTACGGCGAAGGCTTCAAGATGCCGACCGCGCAGCAGCTCTATCTGTCCCTGCCCGGCGGCGCGGGCGGCGGCGGCAGTCTTGTGCCGAACCCGGCCCTCCGGCCGGAAAGCGCCCGATCCTACGAGGCTGGCTTCCGCGGCCGGTTCGAGCGTGGATGGTTTTCCATCGGCGCCTTCCACACGAGCTACAAGGACTTCATCGTCAACTTCCAGCCGGTACCCGGCACCGCGGATCTGACCAACGCGAACCTCTCCTCGGTCGTGCTCTGGGGCATCGAAGGCTCGGCGGAATACCGCGTCACGGATGACATCCATGTCCATGCCGGGTTCTCGTACCAGTTCGGCAACCAGCGCTCGGCGCCGACTTCGCCGATCACGGCCTTCGACGCGGCGAGCCCGTTCAACGGCGTCCTCGGTCTGCGCTGGTTCAAGCGTGACTGGAACCTCGACGGCGAGGTGGTCAGCCGCTTCTCCGCGCCGGTTTCCCGCGCCAGCGCCGCGACGGTTTACAAGCCCGGCGGCTGGTTCGTGCTCGACGCCTTCGTCAACTGGAAGCCGCGCGAGAACGTCACCCTGCGCGCCGGCGTCCAGAACATTTTCGACACCCGCTACTTCCAGAACCTCTCGGGCAATTACGCGATCACCCCGACCACGGCCGTTGCCCAGCAGAACCCTCTCGAACTCCAGGTCCAGCCGGGCCGGACGCTGAAGCTCTCGGCAACCGTCGACTTCTGACGCGCCTCATCAACCGGCCCGCCCGTGCCCGGGCGGCCATGCAGCAGGGCGGCCCGAACTCTTCCTCGAAGGAGAGCGGGCCGCCCGCCCGTTTTCCAGCACGAGACCCGACAATGACCGATGCCAAAGCCATCCGCGAAGCCCTTGCCTGCTCCGTCGCCGCCGCCGTCGAGGCAACCCGCGGCATGGGCCGGGTCATGCTGTCGGTTTCGGACAAGGGCGCGACCCATGAGCGGATCGGCGTGGTGGACACGGTGACCGTCGAGCCCGATGCCGTTGCCCTGTCCGGCAGCGCCCATGACTCGCGCATCGACCTGAAGGTGATCAGGGGCGTGGTGGCCGACCGCTCGGCCAAGATGAAGGACAGGGTGCTGCCGCGCCTCGAATTCCAGGATGCCGGCGGCACGACGCTGTTCAGCATTATCGGCCTCGACGGAATCGAGCCGTTCGACACGGCGCTGGAATCAATCGGCGCGGGCTCACCTCTGCCTGAGAAGGAGCGGCCGGCGCCGCCCGCCGGCGGCAATCCGCCCGCCGAGATCGACCCGGAGGACATCGGCGCAAAGCCGCTTCATGCTGCGAAGGACAGCGGCACGACCATAGGCGTGGTCTATCGCGGCAACGGCCTCGAGCAGCGCTGGACCGGCACGGTGGCCGAGGTGCGCCCGGCCATGGGCTTCATCAACATCATCCAGCCGGACTTCCACCTGCACCTGAAGGCCGGCGCCGTCGCGCGCTGGCGCAGCGAAGCGGCCGGAGACGGCGTCGCGCTTCATGCGGAGGATGCCGAGGGCCAGCCGCTCGGCCTGATCCTCACCGGCCCTGCCTCGCTCGCCTGAGCGCGGGTCCGCCGTGATCACCAGCCTGAAGCAGATCTGGCGCCTTGCGGTCATCTGTGCCTGGCGGCCCGGCGGGCGGCTTGGAATCCTGATCTTCGCCGCGGTTTTCGGCCTCGGGCTGATCGGCATCCACATCACCGTCCGGCTGATCCGCTGGACCAATGACTTCTACAACGCGCTCCAGCGCCTCGACGTCCAGGCGGCGGTGCATCAGATCGGCGTGTTCTTCATACTGATCGCCATCAGCGCGACGCTGCATCTCACCGCCACCTATCTGCGCAAGCTTTTGCAGATCCGCTGGCGGCGCGTGCTGACCGACGCAACGCTGGAGGCATGGCTTGCGGGGCGCGCCTACTGGCATATGCGCGACCGCACCGAGCACGGACTCGACAATCCCGACCAGCGCATCGCCGACGACTGCCGCATCTATGTCTATCGCCTGACGACGGAGGCGCTGGAGTTCATCACCGCCATCGTGGCGCTGTTCACCTACGTCGCGATCCTCTGGTCGCTGTCGACCTTCCCCCTCGCCTTCACGCTGTTCGGCTTCGACGTCTCGATCGCCCGCTACATGGTCTGGGCCGCGCCCCTCTATGTCGCGATCTCCTCCGGCGTCACTCACTGGCTAGGCGCGCCGCTGGTGCCGCTGAATTTCGAGCAGCAGAAGACCGAGGCCGATTTCCGCTTCGCCCTGGCGCGCTTCCGCCAGTCCGGCGAGCAGGTGGCGCTGTCACGCGGCGAGCAGGCGGAGCGGCGGCTGTTCGACCGGCGCTTCAATGCCATCGTCGGCAACTGGTACCGGCTGATGAACCGCGAACTGATCCTCGGCTGCTTCACCCGGCCCTACATGCAGACCGTGCTGCGCATTCCGCTGTTTCTGGCGCTGCCGGCGTTCCTCGCGGGGCGCGTCACCTTCGGCGGGCTGATGCAGATCGGCTCGGCCTTCCAGAACGTCGTCACGACCATGTCCTGGTTCATCTTCTCCTACCGCGACCTCGCCGAACTCGCGGCGGCCTCCAAGCGCCTCGACAATTTCCTGGAATCGGCCGGGAGCGCGGCGGGAACGCCGAGCGGCGTCTCCCGCAGCCCGGACGGCGGCGAAGCCCTCAGGCTGTCCGGGGTGGTGCTGAAGAGCCCCGTCGGCCACGACATCCTGCATCTCGACGGCCTCGACATCCGCCGCGGCGAGACGGTCTGGCTCAAGGGCCCGTCCGGCCGGGGCAAGACGACGCTGGTGCGCATGCTGGCCGACATCTGGCCGGATAGCGCGGGCCGCGTCGACCATCCGGACGGCCGGATGCTGTTCCTGCCGCAGCAGGCCTACCTGCCCATCGGCTCGCTGAAGGATGCGGCAGTCTATCCGGCCGATGCGGCCGATATCGACGAGGGTGAGGTTACAGCTGCGCTGAGGCGGGTCGGGCTCGGCCGTCTTGCGGAGCCGGGCCTGCTCGAGACCGACGTAAGCTCTCTCGGCCTGTCGGGCGGCGAGCGCCAAAGACTGGTGCTGACGCGTCTGCTGTTCGACAAGCCCGACTGGGCCCTGCTCGACGAGGCGACCGGCGCGCTCGACGAGGCGGCGGAGACGCAGGTGCTCTCCGCCCTGCGAGAGGCCCTGCCCGGCACCACCTTCATCCTGATCGCCCACCGGCGGCCCACCGGCCTCGGCGACGTGCGGGAGGTGGAGGTGAACGGCTCCGCGCCCGCCTGAGACTCAGGCGGCCGGGCGCAGGAGCGCCCTCGGAACCTCCTCCGTGATCACGGAGAAGCGCTCCAGCGTGTGCTGGCCGAACGAGGTGATCATGGCGACATCGCCTGCGTCGCGCCCGCGCGCGATGAGCAGCCGGCCGATCCGCGGCACGTTGTGCCGGGCATCGAACGTGTGCCAGCCGTCTTCCAGACGCACCTCGAACCAGGCGTTGAAATCCATCGGCGCCGGGTCCGGCGGCACGCCGATATCACCGAGATAGCCGTTGCAGTAGCGCGCCGGAATATTCAGTGCCCGGCACAATGCGATGGCGAGGTGAGTGAAATCGCGGCAGACGCCGCAACGGCTCTCGAGGGCATCGCGGGCCGTGCGCGTGGCGCAGGCTTCGGGGTAGCTGAAGCGCAGATGCTTGTGGACGAAGTCGCAGACTGCCTGCACCCGCGCCCAGCCCTCCGGAACATGCCCGAAAGTCTGCCAGGCAAAGGGGGCGAGCAGATCCGTCTCGCAATAGCGGCTCGGCATCAGGTAGTAGAGCGCCTCGGCATCGAAGCTCTCGACCGGCATCTGACGCGTGCGTCGCGCCTGCGGATCGGGCCGACCGTGATCGGCGCAAACACCTTCGAGGCGAAGCCGCAGCCTGCCCTTGCCCGTTATGCGCCGCGCGAGGTTGCCGTGCGTGTCGCGGAACTCGGTCACGCTGGCCGGAACATCCGTGCGCAAAGGCTCCTCCGCGACGATGTCGCGGCGCCTGTCGGGGTGGATATCCATCAGCGTGACGAGCGTGGTGGGGCCGGCGAAGCCGAGCTCGATGTCGAAGCCGTAGCGGATGTGCATGAGGTGTCTCGCGGGTCAGCAAGCGAGAAACCATGCAGCAGGGACAATGTTCCGCACCGCCAGGCCGCGCCTGCCATGCGAAGTGCGGGCGCGACGCCGGAAACCAGAGGCAGATCAGACGGTTAGAAGGTGGGATGGTGGGGGAAGCAGGACTCGAACCTGCGAAGGCGTAGCCAGCGGATTTACAGTCCGCCCCCTTTGCCGCTCGGGACATTCCCCCGTCCCAGACCCGTTGGACGAGGCCGCGGGGCGAGGTGCGCTTGATAGGGACGCCCCCCTGCCCTGTCAACCGGCAAAGCTTCGGGGCCGCGTCCCGGCATTGCGAAGCCGGACCCGTCGTGGGATGAGAACCCATGACCACACAGTCGCCCAAAGGCTCCGGAAAGCCGTTCCGCCCGTTCTCCCGCCCTGGAAAGCCGTTCAAGGGCCGCGGCGGCCGCGTGCTGCGCGAACCCGCTCCCGATTACGAGAGCGGCACGGTGCTGCTCTACGGCTGGCACACGGTCTCCGAGGCGCTGCGCAACGGCGGCCGGAGAATCCGCACGCTGCTCGCCACCGAGAACGCCGCCAAGCGGCTGAACGAGGAGGGCATCGCCCACTCCGCCGAGATCGTGCCGGTGCGTGAGATCGACAAGCGCCTTTCGGCAACGCCGGACGCACTGCATCAGGGTCTGTTCGCCGAGGCCGACCCGCTCGATGCGCCTGACATCGAGGACATGCCCGCCGACGGCGTCCTCCTGCTGCTCGACCAGATCACCGACCCGCACAATGTCGGCGCCATCGTGCGCTCGGCCGCGGCCTTCGGCGTCAAGGCCATCGTCACCACCAACCGCCATTCGCCGGAAGCGACCGGCGTGCTCGCCAAGAGCGCCTCGGGCGGGCTGGAGCATGTGCCCTTCGTGACCGTGCAGAATCTGTCGCGCGCGATGAACCAGCTGAAGGATCGCGGCTTCCAGATCATAGGCCTCGACAGCGAGGGCGAGGCGGATCTCGACGCGGTGAAGCTCCGCGCGCCCGTCGCGCTCGTCCTCGGCGCCGAGGGCAAGGGCCTGCGCCAGCTCACGCGCGAGAATTGCGACGCGCTGGCGCGCATCGACATGCCCGGCGCGATCAAGAGCCTCAATGTCTCGAACGCGGCGGCGCTGGCGCTCTATGCAGTCACGACGCGGCTCGGCCTGCGCCGCTGATCAGCGGCGACGGCGGTTCGGCCGCGCCGGCGGATCGTTCAGCGTGATCACCCGCGCCTCCGATCCGCTCGGATAATAGGGCCTGCGCTCCATCGTCGGCGCGCGGCCGGGTGCGCCCATTACCGGATAGGCCCCCGAACGCGGAGACAGGGGATAGACCGGCACGACCTCGCGGCCGTGGGCGTAGATCGGCGGCTGGTAGATCGGCAGCGCCTGTCCGTAGTCCACGCGCGGCGCCCGCGGCACCACGTAACGCCATTCGCCGGCGCGCCGCTCCACCACGAAACCGCAACCCCCGCACTGGTGATGATGGCGGACGACGTAGCCGCCCTCGCCGCGACCATCGACGATCTCGACCCGGCGGTACTGCGCCCAAGATGCGGTTGAGACGATCGGCGTGACGACGAGCGCGGCCAGAGCCGCGCGACCAAGGGACCATCCCATGACGGCCGATCCTTCCAAACGAGGGCGCCACACCCGCGGGAAGCCTAGCGCAACGAGCGTCGTTCAGAAACCCTGACGCGCAGGTCTGCCGGCAACTTCGTCGATGACGGTGAATCCGGGCCGTATCGGGCGGCTTCAGCCGGCCATGGCAAAGGCGGCGAGCAGCGCCCCGGTCAGAAAGACCGCCGCCAGCGTCGCCGAGATATGGGCGAAGCGGTAGAAGGCCTCGATGCGGGCCATGGAGATGGCGGTCTGCGCGAAGGCAGCGGCTGGCCGATCATGCTCGGCGAGCAGCAGCCAGACCTCGGTGCGCTTGTAGGGTTTGCGCGGCGCGCGCCATGCCATCAGGATCAGCACGGCAGCGGTGAGCAGGAAGCACACGCCGCCGACCTTCAGCGACAGGGTCGGCGTGCCGGCGAACCCGACCATGGTGGTCATGATGGCCAGCGTGCCGAAGCCACAGGCACGCGCCGTCGAGATCATCGCTGCTTGCCTGATCGATGGCGACATCAAGCACTCCCTGCCCGGTCACAACATCACAATATCAGGCACGGTTCCGCTGACGAGGCGCCGCGGCCGGTCTCACGCCCTGTTGATCACGCCGCAGGTCAGACGATGCCGAGCATGCGCAGGAAGGCCGGCAGGCTGACGAGCGCGGTTGCCCCCAGCCAGATGGCGAGCGATGTCGACGTACTCGCGGCAAGGCCCTTGGCCCGCTCGTAGAGCGCCGCCGGCACGCCGGCGAGCAGCACGGCGCCCACCGCCAGCAGAAGCGACGAGAAGTAGAACTGCAGCACCGGCGATGTGATGTAGAAGCTGCCCAGCAGCGGCCGCAGCAGCACGAAGCCAGGCTCGAACCACGGCGAGAAATGCATGCCGTTGACGAGGCCGAGCGTTGCGATGCCCAGCAGGTAGCCGTCCTGCTTGAGGGCCTGCTCACGGTCTTCCGGCTTGTCCTGTTCGCTCATCTCAGCCTCCGACCCGCGGCAGGAAGCCATACATGGCGGCGATCAGCAGCCAGACCATGCGGGCGATGATGAGCCAGAACACGCTGGCGATCATCACGAGGCCGTTCGGCACGACCGCTGGCGTGATGACGCGGACCGCCTTCAATACCGGATCCGTCACCTGGGCGAACACTTTGAGGATCACCCGGCTCTGGTCGCCACGGAACAGCAGCGTCAGGATGTAGCGTCCGAGCAGCGTATAGAGCAGCGCGGCAAGGACGAGGTTCGGCCCGTGGTAGAGCCAGTCGGCGAGTGTCGCATTCATCAATATGGCCTAGCGCGGGACGGGAGCGCGGTCAAAGAACGGGCGGGGGACCGTGGCCCCCCGCCCGCATGCCATAGCTCGGTGAAGGCGGCCGTCAGGCCGTCTTCTCCTCCATCAGGGTTTTGCCCTTCGGCCGACGGCAGGCGTCGATAAAGTCCTGCATCTCCTTGGAGGGCTCGGGCGTCATCAGCGACACCACGAACATCACCGCGAACCCGACGGGCAGACCAAAGAGTGCCGCCGAGATGTTGTTGATGTTGAACCACCCGACCTTGGAGGCGAGCGGGTGTGAAGCCGCCACCCAGCCTTCCATGGCATTCGGAGCCGCCATGGCCGTCGAGAGGTCGACGACCGGCGCCCAGTTGATCGGGTTGAGCAGCGCCGACATGCCCAGATACTTCACACCGAAGCCCGGGAAGTAGCGCGACACCACCAGATAGAGCATGCAGACACCGAAGCCGGCGAGCATGCCCGCGATCGCGCCCTGCTTGGTCGTCCGCTTCCACCACACGCCGAGAACAAGCGCTGGGAAGAGGCCGGCCGCCGCGATCGAGAAGGCCCAGGCCACCATCGAGAGGATGTCGGCCGGTCTCTGCGACGCCGTCCATGCCGCCGCAATGGCGACGAGGACGAGGAAGATGCGGGACACGATGAGCCGGCGCGCGGTGGGCGCGTTCGGGTCGATCATCTTGTAGTAGATGTCGTGCGACAGGGCGTTGGCGATGGCCAGCAGCAGACCGTCGGCGGTCGACAGCGCGGCGGCGAGGCCACCGGCGGCGACGAGGCCGGCGATCACGTAAGGCAGGCCGGCGATCTCCGGTGTCGACAGCACCACCACGTCGGTATTGATGCCGAAGTCCTGCCAGCGCAGAACGCCGGCATGGCCAGAGATGGCGCCGCAGGCGGCAGCCACGGCCTGGGCGGATTCAGCCGCCTTGCCGCAGATGGTCACCAGACCGAGCGAACCCCAGTTGTAGACCCACTGCGGCATCTCGGCGATCGGCTTGCCGATCAGCGTCGTATAGACCTCCAGCTTCGAGAACGCCGCATAGGCGGGCGCCGTGAAGTAGAGCAGGAAGATGAACAGCAGCGACCAGGCCACCGAGATGCGGGCTTCCTTGACGCTGGGCGTCGTGAAATAGCGCATCAGGACGTGCGGCAGCGAGGCCGTGCCAACCATCAGGCAGAGGATCAGCGCGAAGTAGTTCGCCGGCGAGTAGCTGGTGAACGGCACGACGTGCTGCTTCATGCCGGCCGGGGCGAGCCCCTGCTGCACGAAGCTCTGCTCGAGCGAGGAGATCTGGCTGATCGCCTGCCCGTAGGTGAGCTGCGGCAGCGGCAGGCCGAACTTCTTGGCCGACAGGATGACGACCGGGATGAGGTAGGCGACGATCAGCACGATGTATTGCGCCACCTGGGTCCAGGTCACCGCCCGCATGCCGCCAAGCATGGAGCAGACGAGAATGCCGGCAAGGCCGACATACACCGCCACGACGAAGTCCATGCCCAGAAAGCGCTGGGCAATGATGCCGGTCGCGAAGATCTGCGCCACCACATAGGTAAAGGAGCAGGCGAGCAGCACGATGACGCCGATCAGGCGCGCCGCGTTGCCCTCGTACCGGGCCGCCAGGAAGTCAGGCACCGTATAGGCGCCGAACTTGCGCAGGAACGGCGCGACGAGGATCGCCACCAGCACGTAGCCGCCGGTCCAGCCGAGCACGAAGGCGAGGCCGTCATAGCCGAGCAGGAACAGCGAGCCGGCCATGCCGACGAATGAGGCACCCGACATCCAGTCGGCGCCGGTGGCCATGCCGTTGTAGAAAGCCGGCACGCGCCGGCCCGCGACATAGTATTCCGACACCTGCATGGTGCGGGAGACGATGCCGATGAAGGCATAGACCAGGATCGTGAAGCCCACGAACATGTAGCCGAGAACCCGATTGGGCACTCCCAGCTGTTCGAGCAGGGCGATGAGCACGATGAAAACAGCAAAGCCGCCGGTATAGATGCCGTAGACCCTGCCGAGATTGTTGACGAAATCGCCGCTGCCGGCGGAACTTTGTGTCGACATGCCCGCCCCCTATTCCTCTTCCGCCACGCCTTCTTCGACATCGATGCGGTCCTGGGCCTTGGCGAACCAAAACAGCATGGCGACGAAGGCGATCAGCGAGCCCTGCGCGGCCATGTAGAAGCCAAGCGGGAACCCAAGGATGACGACCTTGTTGAGCGGCACGACGAAGATGTGGATGGCGAAGCTGAAGAAGAACCACAGCCCCAGCATGATGTACATGAGCTTACTGGTTTTCGCCCAGTATGAGTCCTGGCGATCCGCCATTGCGGCACCCTCCCTGATTGCACCTCTTTTGGGCGCTTTGGTTTCCGGGTTGGGTGACGACCTGGGACTGACTCGACCGAGTCGCCCCCACTCCCTGCGGGAATGGTAGGTTTCCAGTCGAACTTTCGTCGCTTGAACTTTAGGATAAGCCTGCGCCCTTAAGCCCGATTCAGGGTGCGACAAAACGCGCCAGGCGCTGGATTGCAGCCCCCGGACGCATGCGGGCGGCGCGGCTGCGACGACGAAATCCGGAGCGCGACGAAAGTCTTATCGACCATTTGCCATGGCGACATCCGCGCGACGGGCGTCCTACCGAGGGCTGATCGCGGGGACCTCGGGTCGTGCCGCCAACAGCAAAAAAGACCGGACCGCCTCGGGCGGCAACCGGTCCCTCCCAGGACTTCAGGAAGGAAACCGCCATGTCCATGAGCACCGCTGCGGGCGCAGGGGCCTCGCCCCGCCCGATGACCAAGGAGGAGCGGAAGGTCATTCTCGCCTCCTCGCTCGGCACCGTTTTCGAATGGTACGACTTCTACCTCTACGGCTCGCTGGCCGTGATGATCGGCGCGCAGTTCTTCGCACCCTTCGATGCCAATACCCGCGCCATCTTCGCGCTGCTGGCATTCGCCGCCGGCTTCCTCGTGCGCCCGTTCGGCGCCCTCGTCTTCGGCCGCCTGGGTGACCTCGTCGGCCGCAAATACACCTTCCTCGTCACCATCGTCATCATGGGCGCCTCGACCTTCCTGGTCGGCCTCCTGCCCTCCTACGCGACCATCGGCTGGCTCGCTCCGGTCATCCTCATCATCCTGCGCATGGCCCAGGGCCTGGCGCTCGGCGGCGAGTATGGCGGTGCGGCGGTCTATGTCGCGGAGCACGCCCCTCCGGGCCAGCGCGGCTACTACACCTCGTTCATCCAGACGACGGCCACCGTCGGCCTGCTGCTCTCGCTCATCGTCATCCTCACGCTTCGCCTCTACATGGGTGAGGCTGCCTTCGCGGCCTGGGGCTGGCGCGTTCCGTTCCTGCTGTCGATCTTCCTGCTGGCGATCTCGGTGTGGATCCGTCTGCAGATGAACGAGAGCCCGGCCTTCAAGAAGATGAAGGAAGAAGGCACCCACTCGAAGGCGCCGCTGTCGGAAGCCTTCGGCCAGTGGAACAACGCCAAGATCGCCCTGCTCGCCCTGATCGGCGGCACGGCCGGCCAGGCGGTGGTCTGGTACACGGGTCAGTTCTACGCGCTGTTCTTCCTCCAGAGCATCCTGCGCGTCGACCTGTTCACCGCCAACGTGCTGATCGCCTGGTCGCTGGTCCTCGGCACCGGCTTCTTCATCGTGTTCGGCGCCCTGTCGGACCGCATCGGCCGCAAGCCGATCATCCTGGCGGGCTGCCTGATCGCGGCTGTCACCTACTTCCCGCTGTTCACCGCGCTGACCAAGGCCGCCAACCCGGCCCTGCACCGCGCGCACGAGCAGGTGAAGGTGGTGCTGACCGCCGATCCGGCCGGTTGCGGCAACGTGTTCAACCCGGTCGGAACCCGCGTGTTCACGCAGCCTTGCGACGTGTCCCGCGTGGCGCTCGCCAACGCCGCGATCAAGTACGACTTCGTCAACGGTCCCGCCGGCTCGCCGGCTGCCGTGACGGTCAACGGCACCGCGGTTCCGATCGATGCGCAGTTCGCCGCGGCCCTCGGCCGGGCAACGCAGGCCGCCGGCTATCCGGCCGCGGGCAATGCCGAGATCATCAAGGTCAACGGCTTCTTCTCCGCACTCGGAGACGGCCGCGCCCTGTGGATCATCGGCATCCTGTTCATCCTCGTCCTCTACGTGACGATGGTGTACGGCCCGATCGCGGCCCTGCTGGTCGAACTGTTCCCGACCCGCATCCGCTACACGGCCATGTCGCTGCCCTACCATATCGGCAACGGCTGGTTCGGCGGCCTCCTGCCGGCCACCTCCTTCGCGATGGTGGCCGCCACGGGCGATATCTACTATGGCCTGTGGTATCCGATCATCTTCGCGATGATGACTTTCGTGGTCGGCCTGTTCTTCCTCCCGGAGACCAAGGACCGCGATATCTTCACCTACGACGGCAACAAGTAACCTCCTCTCGAGGAGGCACAACAGGCGCCGGGAGCGATCCCGGCGCCTGTTTCGTTTCGGCGGAGGCCAAGCGGCTTGCCTTGGCGGCGGCGGATTGATAGCGAGGGCACCGGGCCGGCGTAGCACAGCGGTAGTGCAGCGGTTTTGTAAACCGAAGGTCGGGAGTTCGATCCTCTCCGCCGGCACCAGCCCCCTCCCCGCCGGGTCGCGACAAATCCTGGTCACAACCCCGTGACCGCACTGGACGCCCGGCGACATCCGGCAATCTCCATCGCAATGTGTCGCCGCTTGACGTTGCGTCGCGACGCAGACCTGCTGGGAGAACCTCATCGATGACCACGATCAATCGCCGCCATGCGATGGCCGCCGCGCTGGCGGCCCCTGCCGTCGCCACAAGCACGCTCGTCACGCCCGCACAGGCGCAGGCGCCAGCCGCGGCGGCTCAGGCCCCCGGCTTCTACAAGTACAAGGTCGGCGACATCACCGTCACCGCCGTCAATGACGGCTTCTTCGCGCGCCCCGTCGAAGGCTTCATCCGCAATGCCGAGCTGCCTGCGGTTCAGGCAGCGCTCACAGCGGCCTTCCTGCCGACCACAGCCGTCCCCATTCCGTTCAACACGCTGGTCGTGGAAACCGGCGGACGCCTCGTGATCATCGACGCGGGCAACGGCAATACCGGCGCGCCGACCTCTGGCACGTGGATGGCCAATTTCCGCGCCGCGGGCTTCGACCCTGCGCGCGTCAATACCGTCCTCATCAGCCATTTCCACGGCGACCATATCAACGGCCTGCGCCTGCGCGACGGCACGGCCGTCTTCCCGAATGCCGAGATTCAGGTGCCGGCGCCGGAATGGGCCTTCTGGATGTCCGATGAGCGCATGAACCAGGCCCCCGAGGCCGGGCGCGGCGGCTTCCAGAACGCGCGCCGCGTGTTCGGGCCCATTGCCAACGACGTGAAGCGGTTCGAGCCGGGCGGCGAAGTCGCGCCGGGCATCACCTCCATCGCGGCTTACGGCCATTCGCCGGGCCACACCTGCTTCGGCATCGCCTCGGGCACCGGCAAGCTGATCTATATGGCCGATACCACCAACCACCCGGCCCTGTTCGTCCGCAATCCGGACTGGTCGGCCGTCTTCGACCAGGATGCCGACGCCGCCCGCGCCGTTCGCCGGCGCATGCTCGACATGGCCGCGACCGAAAAGACGCGCGTCCACTTCTACCACGCGCCCTTCCCCTCCAACGGCTACGTCGCCAAGGACGGCAACGGCTACCAGCTCGTGCCGGCGCAGTGGACACCTTCGATCTGAGCGCCAAAGCAGGCTGTGAGCATCTGCCCGGACCGATTCGTCCGGGCGGACTTCAGAATGCAAATTCAAACGTTTCACATGGCTCCGATGCCGCGCGCCAATCGACATTGGCGGCGGTTTCGGCCAGTCTCCCGCCCAAGGAGCCGGACTATCGATCCGGCCTGACGGGAGGGACTCATGTCGCAGCGGATCGCGGTTGTCACCGGAGCCGGATCGGGGATCGGGCGGGCCTCGGCCCTCGGGCTCGCCAAGGCGGGTTATGCCGTCGTCGTCGCCGGCCGGCGCAAGGACGAACTGGACAAGACCGTGACCATGGCGGCCGGCGGCACGATCGTCGCCGTGCCGACCGATGTTTCGGACGAGGCTTCCGTCGCCGCGCTGTTCGCGACGGTCAAGGAGCGCTTCGGCCGCATCGACGTGCTGTTCAACAATGCCGGCATGGGCGCGCCCGCCATCCCGATCGACCAGTTGTCGGTCGCGCAGTGGAAGCAGGTGGTGGACGTCAACCTCACCGGCTCTTTCCTCTGCGCCCGCGCCGCCATGGCGATGATGCGCGCGCAGGACCCGAAGGGCGGGCGCATCATCAATAACGGTTCGATCTCGGCCTATGCCCCCCGCCCCTATTCGGCGCCCTACACGGCCACCAAGCACGGCGTTCTCGGCCTGACCAAGGCGATCTCGCTGGATGGCCGGGCGGACAGGATCGTCTGCTCGCAGATCGATGTCGGCAACGCCGCCACCGAAATGACCGAGCGCATGACCAACGGCGTTCTGCAGGCGGATTTCTCGGTGAAGGTCGAACCGCGCATGGACGTGAAACACGTCGCCGAAGCGGTGGTCCATGTCGCCAACCTGCCGCTCGACGTGAACGTGCTGACCATGACGGTCATGGCCAACGACATGCCCTTCGTCGGGCGCGGCTGAGGCGGCTCAGGCCACCTGCCCCCTAAGCCAGGCGAGGTAATCCTCATCGCCGTCCGGCACCTCGATGACGAGGAAAGCCGGCGTCTCGTATGAATGGGCCGCGCGGAACGCGGCCCGCGCGGCTTCCAGCTTCGCGCGGGTCGTCTTGACGATCATCACCGCCTCGTCCGTCCGCTCCACCGCGCCCTTCCAGCGGTAGATGGAACGCATCTGCGGCAGGATGTTCACGCAGGCCGCCAGCCCGCGCTCGACCAGAGCCACGCCGATCGCCTCCGCCTCGACAAGGTTTGCGGCGGTCGTATAGACCAGAACCACATCGTCCGGCGCCCCTTGCGTCACGTCGTCCCTCCCCGCATGCATCCTTCATGATCGCATGCCAGACTGGCCTGCCATGCCGGACTTCAAGCCCGACCCGAAGAAGATCGCCTTCGTCGCCTCGCCGGCCGCCGAGGCACAGGATGCCTTCGCGCGCCTGACCGAACGCTACGGCGCCGTCGCCACCGACGAGGCCGACGTGATCGTTGCCCTCGGCGGCGACGGCCTGATGCTCCAGACGCTGCACAAGTCGATCTCCACCGGCAAGCCGATCTACGGCATGAACCGCGGCTCTGTCGGCTTCCTGATGAACGAATATGCCGAGGACGCGCTGATCGAGCGC
>VFQR01001571.1_pt1 | contig 16912 bp, 12 predicted proteins | sample 3512321 | NCBI WGS metagenome assembly VFQR01 (sample SAMN10412374, study PRJNA504923) | tailings metagenome | isolation source: Relicate 3 Philex TSF1 revegetated site | place: Philippines: Tuba, Benguet | collected 2017-08-29
GCCGGAAATCTATGACGGCATCATCGAGATCAAGGCCGTCGCCCGCGACCCCGGCAGCCGCGCCAAGATCGCCGTCATCTCCTATGACAACTCCATCGACCCGGTCGGTGCCTGCGTCGGCATGCGCGGCAGCCGCGTGCAGGCCGTGGTGAACGAACTGCAAGGCGAAAAGATCGACATCATCCCGTGGAACCAGGATCAGGCCACCTTCCTTGTGAACGCCCTGCAACCGGCTGAAGTGTCCAAGGTCGTGATCGACGAAGAGGCCGGCAAGATCGAGGTGGTCGTCCCCGACGAACAATTGTCGCTCGCCATCGGCCGCCGCGGCCAGAACGTGCGCCTTGCCTCGCAACTGACCGGGCTCGACATCGACATCATGACCGAGGCCGAGGAATCGCAGCGTCGTCAGGCCGAGTTTGCCGAACGCACCAAGCTGTTCATGGACACGCTCGACGTTGACGAGATGATGGCGCAGCTCCTTGTTTCCGAAGGCTTCACCAACCTCGAAGAGGTCGCCTATGTCGAGGCGGACGAACTTTTGTCCATCGACGGCTTTGACGAAGACACCGCCGCCGAACTTCAGGCGCGCGCCCGCGACTTCCTGGAAGAGCAGAACCGCAAGGCTCTGGAAGCAGCCCGCGCCATGGGTGTGGAGGACAGCCTCATTGAATTCGAAGGCCTGACCCCCCAGATGGTAGAGGCGCTGGCAAAGGACGGCATCAAGACGCTGGAAGACTTCGCCACCTGCGCCGATTGGGAACTGGCCGGTGGCTGGACAACCGAAAACGGCGTGCGCAAGAAAGACGAAGGCGTTCTCGAGAAGTTCGAGATGTCGCTGGAAGAAGCGCAGCACCTCATCATGACCGCGCGCGTCATGCTGGGCTGGGTGGACCCGACCGAACTTGAAACCGCCGCTGCCGACAGCGACGAAGACGAGGAGGCCGAGGCCTGATCGCAGGCCTCGGGTTCAGGGAACGCCCATGACGCGGGGTGGCCGGGAAACGGATCAGGACGGACCAGAGCGCAAGTGCATCGTCACTGGCGAAAGCCAGCCGAAAGCCGGTCTGATCCGTTTTGTCGTCGGCCCCGACGGGACGATCGTTCCCGATGTGCTGGGCCGTCTGCCGGGGCGGGGCGTTTACGTTGCGGCAGACCGCAAGGCGATTGACAAGGCGGCGGCAAAGGGTCTTTTCTCCCGCGCCGCGCGTCAGCCGGTGAAGGTGCCCGAGGGTTTGTCCGATCTGATCGAGGCGCAGCTCCTGCGGCGGGTGGTCGATCTGGTCGCAATGGCGCGCAAGGCGGGGCAGGCCGTCACGGGCTATGAAAAGGTGAAGGACATGTTGGCCAAGGGTCAGGCACGCGTGCTGATCCAGGCCAGTGACGGGTCGGAACGCGGCAAGACCAAGCTGCATCCGCCAAGGGAAGAGGGTGGCTTTGTCGGCTGTCTTTCCTCGGGGGAATTGGGTTTGGCTTTCGGTCGCGAACGTGCGATACACGCCGCGCTTGCGGCTGGTGGACTCGAACGACGTGTTGTAGAGGAAGCGGCAAGGCTTGCGGGAATCCGCGGGCATATCGGCGGAATTTCCGCCGGAGAGGATACGAAGACGGCATGAGCGATACTGACGGCAAGAAACCCCTCGGCTTGGGTGGCGGGGCACGTGGCCCCGGCCAGGTGAAGCAAAGCTTCAGCCATGGCCGCACCAAGAGCGTCGCCGTAGAGGTGAAGCGCAAGCGCGTGGTTGTCCCAACCAAACCCGGCACGCCGGGCGCGGCGGGCGGCACATCCGGCGCTGCGGCGCATCTGGGCGACCCCTCCAAGCGGCCTGCCGGCATCTCTGATGCCGAAATGGAACGGCGTCTCGCCGCGCTTCGCGCTGCCAAGGCCCGCGAGCAGGAAGATGCTGCCCGCCGCGCCGAGGAAGAGCGTGCGCGGGAAGAGGAGCGGCAGCGCCGCCGCGAAGAGATCGAGGCAAAGGAACGCGAGGATCGCGAACGCGAAGCCGCGCTCCGCGCCAAGGCCGAGGAAGAGGAGCGCGCCGCCCGCGCCGCCGAAGAGGCCAAGGTCGCAGCCGCCGCCGCCCGCAAGGCCGAGGTTCTGGGCACCCGTCCGAAATCCGCCGCTGCACCCGAAGCGCCCGCCGCCAAAGCCGCCCCCGCCGCCCCGGCAGAGGATGCAACCCGTGGTGGTGCCGCTGCACCCCGCGCGCCCCTTGCCCCGCGCAAGGCCGAACGCGAACGCGACGAACGCGCCACCGACCGTGATCGCGGCAAGGTGAAGGGCGACGAAGGCCGTCGCGCCGGCAAGCTGACGCTGTCGGATGCCATCTCGGACGAAGGCGGCCGCCAGCGGTCCCTTGCCGCGATGAAGCGCAAGCAGGAAAAGGCCCGGCAAAAGGCGATGGGCTTCGGCCAGAAGGCCGAAAAGCAGGTGCGCGATGTGCAGCTGCCCGAAACCATCGTCGTGTCGGAACTTGCCAACCGCATGGCCGAACGCGCGGCCGACGTGGTCAAGGTGCTCATGAAGATGGGCATGATGGTCACGATGAACCAGACCATCGACGCAGATACCGCCGAACTGGTGATCGAGGAATTCGGCCACAAGGCGGTCCGGGTGTCCGATGCCGATGTGGAACAGGCCATCGAAACGGTTTCCGACCGTGACGAAGACCTTCGTCCGCGTCCGCCCATCGTCACGATCATGGGCCACGTCGATCACGGCAAGACCTCGCTTCTGGATGCGATCCGCAAGGCCAATGTCGTGTCGGGCGAAGCAGGTGGCATCACCCAGCACATTGGCGCCTATCAGGTGACCACTCCGAACGGCTCGCTCGTGTCCTTCCTGGATACGCCCGGCCACGCGGCCTTTACCTCCATGCGCGCCCGTGGTGCGCAGGTGACGGATATCGTGGTGCTTGTGGTGGCTGCGGACGATGCCGTGATGCCCCAGACGATCGAGGCGATCAACCACGCCAAGGCCGCCAAGGTGCCGATGATCGTCGCCATCAACAAATGCGACAAGCCGGATGCCGACCCGCAAAAGGTCCGCACCGACCTGCTTCAGCACGAGGTTGTGGTGGAACAGATGTCCGGCGACGTGCAGGATGTCGAAGTTTCGGCGAAAACCGGCAAGGGCCTCGACAATCTGCTCGAAGCGATTGCCCTTCAGGCCGAAATCCTGGAACTCAAGGCCAACCCGAACCGGGCAGCCATGGGTGCGGTGATCGAAGCCAAGCTGGACGTCGGTCGCGGCCCCGTGGCCACGGTCCTGGTCCAGAACGGCACGCTGCGCAAAGGCGACATCTTCGTTGTCGGCGAAAAGTGGGGCAAGGTTCGCGCCCTGATCAACGACAAGGGCGAAACCGTCACCGAGGCCGGACCCTCCGTCCCGGTCGAGGTGCTGGGTCTGAACGGCACACCCGAAGCGGGCGACGTGCTGAACGTGGTCGAAACCGAAGCGCAGGCACGCGAAATCGCGGATTACCGCGAAAAGGCCGCCAAGGACAAACGCGCCGCTGCCGGTGCCGCCACCACGCTGGAACAGCTCATGGCCAAGGCCAAGGCGGATGCTGACGTCGCGGAACTTCCGGTGCTGGTCAAGGCAGATGTGCAGGGTTCGGCCGAGGCGATTGTTCAGGCTCTGGAAAAAGTCGGCAATGATGAGGTGCGGGTCCGCATCCTGCATTACGGCGTCGGTGCCATCACCGATACCGATGTGGGCCTGGCCGAGGCCTCGGGCGCGCCGATCATCGGCTTCAACGTCCGCGCCAATGCCACGGCCCGCAACGCCGCCCAGCAAAAGGGTGTCGAGATCCGGTATTATTCGATCATCTACGATCTGATCGACGATATCAAACAGGCCGCCTCCGGCCTGCTCAAGGCCGAGGTGCGGGAAACCTTCATCGGCTACGCGCGCATCCTTGAGGTCTTCAAGGTGTCGAATGTCGGCAAGGTTGCCGGTTGCCTTGTCACCGAAGGGGTGGCCCGCCGTTCTGCCGGGGTGCGCCTGCTGCGTGACAACGTGGTCATTCATGAAGGAACCCTTAAGACGCTCAAGCGTTTCAAGGACGAGGTCAAGGAAGTGCAGTCCGGTCAGGAATGCGGCATGGCTTTCGAAAACTACGACGACATCCGTCAGAACGATGTCATCGAAATCTTCGAGCGCGAAGAGGTGCAGCGGTCCCTGGCATGATCCGGGTGAACGTCAACGAAAAAGGCCGGGCAGCGATGCCCGGCCTTTTTCGTTCTCCCCACATGTTTCAGTTGGCGTTTGCCGCCTCGGACCGCGACGGCGCCACGGGCAGACCGACAAAGGTCTTTTCATCCACGCGGACCATCAGCTTTCCATCCGCAAGCTGACCCACCACTATTCCCTGAACTGACACGCAACTTCCGATCGTGATTGTTCTCAGCATTCTCGTCCCCCCATACGCAACAAAGATTAATCTTCATTGTTGCTAAAGCCAGAACAATTCTTGGCCGCCAAGACCGGCTCGCCGGAAATTTCGTATATCTCCGGTTTAAAGCCAGTCGCGCAGAATGGGGATCAACGGAATGTCGGCCGGGGGCATCGGATAATCCCTCAGATTCTGCGCCCGCACCCAGGCCAGACGCTGCCCTTCGCGCCCCTGAACGATTCCCTCCCACTTGCGGCAGGCGAACAGCGGCATCAGCAGGTGAAAGCCTTCATAGCTGTGGCTGGCAAAGGTCAGGGGGGCCAGACAACTGGCCCAGGTGTCGATCCCCAATTCTTCCTTCAACTCGCGGATCAGGGCCGCTTCCGGCGTCTCGCCGGGTTCCACCTTGCCGCCGGGGAACTCCCAGAGCCCCGCCATGGATTTCCCCTCTGGTCGCTGCGCCAACAGGACCCGGCCCTCCACATCTATCAGCGCAACGGCAGAAACCAGGACAACCTTCAAGACCGGTAATCCGCATTGATCTCGATATACCGGCTGGTCAGATCGCAGGTCCAGACCGACCGTTTGCCGCGTCCCAGCCCAAGATCCACGCCGATCACCAGATCCTCGCCCTGCATATAGGCCGCGCCATCCTCCTCCCGGTAGTCCGGGTTGCGCCAGCCCTTCTGCGCCACCAGAATATCGCCAAACCGGATCGTCAGCCGATCCCGCTCCGCCTCGGCCCCGGACTTGCCCACCGCGGCCACGATCCGCCCCCAGTTCGGGTCTTGCCCGGCAATCGCCGTTTTCACCAGGGGCGAATTCGCCACGGCAAAGGCCACCTTTGCGGCATCGGCATCATCCTTCGCGCCTGTCACCCGCACCTCGACGAACTTGGTCGCGCCTTCGCCATCGCGCACCACCTGATGCGCCAGATCCAGCATCACGTCCCGCAGCGCCGCCTCAAAGGCCTTGGCCACCGGCCCTTTCACCTCTGTCGCCGCCGACCGCCCCGTCGCCGCCACCAGCAGCGTGTCCGAGGTTGATGTATCGCTGTCCACCGTGATGGAATTGAACGTCGCATCCACGTTCCGCGACAGCATCTTCTGAAGATTGGCCGCCGACACCTTGGCATCGGTAAAGATATAGACAAGCATCGTCGCCATGTCCGGCGCGATCATCCCCGATCCCTTGGCAATCCCGGCAATCCGGATTTCCCCGCCGTCGCCCTGAACCACGGCAGCGGCGCCCTTGGGGAAGGTATCCGTCGTCATCATCGCATGCGCCGCCATCTCGATGGCGTCCTCGCGCAGCGCCTCAACCAACGCCGGAATCTGCGAGGTGATCTTCTCGAACGGCAGTGGTTCCCCGATCACCCCGGTGGAAGAGGAAAACACCCGGCTTGCCGGAATCCCCAAGGCCTCGGCCACACCTCCGGTCACGGCGGCCACGGCGGCGTCACCTATCCTGCCGGTAAAGGCATTGGAGTTGCCCGAATTCACGATGATCGCCGCCCCCGCCCCGGCTGGCACCTTCATCGCCAGCTTGGCCTGACAATCCCGCACGCAGCCCGACCGCGTGGACGACCGCGTGAATACCCCCGCCACCGCGGTATCGGGGGCCAGTCGGACCAGCATCACATCCTTGCGGTTCTGATAGCGCACCCCTGCCTCGACAGCGGCAAACTCCACCCCCGCAATCACCGGCAGTTTCGGAAAACCCTTCGGAGCCAGCGGCGACACGGGTTTTGCCTTCTTCTTCGCCGGGGCGGCGGTCATGGCCGCCCCGATCTCTTCTCCCATCACACGGGCCTTCAGCTTGCGGACCTTCTTCTTCAACGCCCGCGCCTCGGATTTCCAGTCGGTCTTTGCCATCGGCCCGTCTCCCGGTTTCACTTGTCCAGCAGAGTTGCATCCCGAAGCAGGGCCGGGTCAATCCCCTCGCCGGGGCGGGTGATCTCGGCGGCAGCCGTCAGTTCCGCCAGCTTTGCCTCGACTGCCGCCTGTTCGATCTGGGCGGCCAGTTCATCCCGCACCTCGTCGATGGTCGGGTTTTCGGCATCGCGCACCTCATTCACCTTGATCAGATGCCATCCGAAATCCGTCTGCACGGGCTCCGTAACGGCTCCGGGCGTTGCTGCCACGACAGCGGCCTCGAACGGGGCCACCATGATGCCCAGCCCGAACCAGCCCAGGTTGCCGCCATTCATCGCCGATCCGGTATCGCTGGAGTTGGCCTTTGCCACTTCGCCGAAATCGGCACCGCCCTCGATCTGCGCCTTCAACTCGCGCGCCTTCTCTTCACTGTCCACAAGGATGTGCTGCGCGGAATATTCCTTCGATGCCGTTGCCTTGGCGTATTTCTCTTCATAGGCGGCCTGAACCGCCTCATCCGTCACCGCGGCGTTGACGATCTCCTGCAAGGCCTTTCCCGCCAGATAGCTGCGGGCATCCGTTCGCATCCAGATTTCATCCCGCTTGGTCGCGGTTCCGGCCACAGATTGTTCCAGCGCAGCCTGCTGGATCGCCTGATCCATCAGGCCGGCGAACAACATCTCGTCCGGCAGCGCCTGATATTGCGGCGGCAGCTTTTCCCGCAGGATGATCAATTCGCCAAGGGTGATCTCTGTCCCGTTCACCGTGGCCACCACCGTATCGGCGGTCGGCGCAGCGTCATCTTGCGCGAATGACGGCAGCGCCACGCCGCAGGCCAGCACAAGCCCTGTCCAGAACCCGGAATGTTTCGCCATTTCACCTTCTCCTGATCGGGCCGCTTGCCCAAGCGACGTTGACTATGTCCGGCCTGTCCCTTATCTCGCGGGGGTCGCGTGCGACGGGGCCTGCCGGGCCACTTGGCTCTTCTATGGAAGGCGTTGGGGTCGGGCAAGGCCGGTGCCTCACACGATGATGTCAGGTAGGCGGAGAAAACATGCTGGGTCTTGGAACACTTGCACGGAAGGTGTTCGGAACGCCGAACGACCGCAAGGTGAAGTCGGTTCGCCCCCTCGTGGCGAAGATCAACGCGCTCGAGCCGGAATTCACGGCCCTCAGCGACGATGGCATCAAGGCCAAGACCGCCGAATTGCAGAAGCGCGTGCAGGAAGGTGGCGAAAGCCTGGATGCCGTGCTGCCCGAAGCCTTTGCCAATTGCCGTGAAGCCGCGCGTCGCGCGCTTGGCCTGCGCGCCTTTGACGTGCAGTTGAAGGGCGGCATCTTCCTGCATCAGGGCAATATCTCGGAAATGAAGACGGGCGAGGGCAAGACCCTCATGGCCACCTTCCCCGCCTATCTGAACGCGCTGGCGGGCAAGGGCGTGCATGTCGTCACCGTGAACGATTATCTGGCCAAGCGCGATGCCGAATGGATGGGCAAGGTCTATGCCCAACTCGGCATGACCTGCGGTGTGGTCTATCCCTATCAGAACGATGTCGAAAAGCGCGCCGCCTATCGCTGCGACATCACCTATGCCACAAACAACGAACTTGGCTTCGACTACCTGCGCGACAACATGAAAATGTCGATCGAGGATATGGCCCAGCGCGGCCATTTCTTCGCCATCGTGGACGAGGTGGACAGCATCCTGATCGACGAGGCGCGCACGCCCCTCATCATTTCCGGCCCCTCGCAGGACCGCAGCGATCTGTACCAGAAGGTCGATGCCCTGATCCCGCTCCTGCGCGAGGAAGATTACAAGATCGACGAAAAGACCCGTTCCGTCACCTATACCGAAGACGGCAACGAGAACATCGAGAAACTGTTGCAGGAGCATGGCCTGCTGCCCCCCGATCAATCGCTCTACGATCCGGAAAGCACGACGCTGGTCCATCACGTGTCGCAAGCGCTCAAGGCGCACAAGCTGTTCCACAAGGATCAGCAATACATCGTCCGCGATGGCGAGGTGATGCTGATCGACGAATTCACTGGCCGCATGATGCGCGGCCGCCGCCTGTCGGAAGGCCTGCATCAGGCAATCGAGGCCAAGGAACACGTCACGATCCAGCCGGAAAACGTCACGCTGGCCAGCGTGACCTTCCAGAACTACTTCCGCCTGTACGAAAAGCTGGCCGGGATGACAGGCACTGCCCAGACCGAGGCCGAAGAATTCATGGAAATCTACGGCCTCGGTGTGGTCGAGGTGCCGACAAACCGCCCCGTCGCGCGGGTGGATGACCACGATCAGGTCTATCGCACCGCGAAGGAAAAATACGAAGGCATCGTCAAGACGATCAAGGAAGCCAATGCCAAGGGCCAGCCTATCCTTGTTGGCACCACCTCAATCGAAAAATCGGAACTGCTCTCTGGCCTGCTGAAGCAGGCAGGCATCCCGCACAACGTGCTCAACGCACGCCATCACGAACAGGAAGCCAAGATCGTGGCCGATGCGGGCCGTTTCGGCGCTGTCACCATCGCCACCAACATGGCCGGTCGCGGCACCGACATCCAGCTTGGCGGCAATGTCGAAATGAAGGTGATGGAGGCCATCGCCGCCGATCCCCACCTGCACCCCGATGAGGTGCGCGCCCGGATCGAAGCGGAACATGCCGAAGAAAAGGCCAAGGTCATCGCCGCGGGCGGTCTCTTCGTCCTTGGCACCGAACGCCACGAATCCCGCCGGATCGACAACCAGTTGCGCGGCCGCTCTGGCCGTCAGGGTGATCCGGGCCGATCCTCCTTCTTCCTGTCGCTCGACGACGATCTGATGCGGATCTTCGGGTCCGAACGGCTGGATTCGGTGCTCTCCAAACTGGGCATGAAGGAAGGCGAGGCCATCGTTCACCCTTGGGTCAACAAATCCCTCGAACGGGCGCAGGCCAAGGTCGAAGGCCGGAACTTCGACATCCGCAAGCAGCTTCTGAAATTCGATGATGTGATGAACGACCAGCGCAAGGCCATCTTTGGCCAGCGGCTCGACATCATGCAATCCGAAGACATCAATGAAATCGCCGCCGACATGCGCCATCAGGTCATCGAGGATCTGGTCGATTTCCACATGCCGCCCAAGACCTATCCCGATCAATGGGACATCCCCGCCCTGTCCGAGGCGGTGAAGGACAAGCTCAATCTCGATTTTCCGGTTGCCGATTGGGCCGCCGAAGAAGGCGTGGATCAGGACGTCATGCGTGAACGCATCACCGAAAGGTCCGATGCCGCCATGGAAGAAAAGGCCGAGGCCTTCGGTCCCGACACCATGCGCAACATCGAAAAGCAGGTGCTGCTTCAGGCCATCGACGGCAAATGGCGCGAGCATCTGCTGAAACTTGAACATCTCCGGTCTGTCGTGGGTTTCCGTGGCTATGCCCAGCGTGACCCGCTGTCGGAATACAAGACCGAGGGCTTCACCCTGTTCGAATCCATGCTCAACTCGCTGCAGCAGGACGTGACGCAAAAGCTGTCGCTCATCCGCCCGATGACCCGGGAAGAGCAGGACGCGATGATGCAGCAACTGCTTGCGCAGCAGCGCGCGGCGCAGGCGGCGGCGGCCCCGGCCTCTGCGCCGGCCTCTGTGCCGGCTTCCGCTCCGGCGGCCCCTGCGGCCCCTCAGGCTGCGGCGGGCGGTGCTGGCCTTGCCCTTGCCGAGGCTGCCACCGCGCGCCCCGGCTTCGATCCGGAGAACCGGGCAACATGGGGCAATCCGTCGCGCAACGATCCCTGCCCTTGCGGTTCGGGCCAGCGGTTCAAGCATTGCCACGGCGCGAACGACTGACCGCGAAGCCGTTTCCTGCGCTGCCACAATCCTGCCCATCCCGGGCCACTATCGCCTGTCATATCCTTTCGCAGTAATAGGTGCGTCAGGGACTGACATGGATCGCAAGCGCAGTATCGGCATGGCGGGTGGCACGGTGCTTCTGGCACTCGGGGCCGGGCAGTATATGCAGTCGGGATCGGCCCAATCTTCGGCCGCCATGGCCCCGGTCCCACGGGCCGAGGTGGCGGCACCCCTGCGCCTTGCCGCAGGCACGCCGCTTTCCGCCCATGAACCCGCGCTTGACGCTCAGATCATCCCTGCGGCCTTGTCGGACCCGGAGCTCGCTACCCTGCCCGAACCGCAGCTGACGCCCGCATCGCTGGCCGAGGCCTGCCCCGTGACCCTCGATGCCTTCGCCGCCGCCGATGCCATCCTCTCCATCAGTCTGACCGCCCCCTGCCGACCGAACCAGACAGTGGTTCTGTCCCATGCGGGGCTAGCCGTCACCTACCAGACCACCGCCACGGGCGCGCTCTTTGCCGATATCCCGGCGATGGATGCCTCTGGCGCGCTGTCGATCCGCTTCGCTGACGGACAGTTGGTCGAGGCACGCGCCCCTATGCCCGAAGTCGCCGCGCTGCGCCGCCTTGCGGTGCAGTGGATGCAGGATGACCGCTTCCTCCTGACCGGGGAAGAGGCGCCGGTCCTGCTTGGCACGCTGTCCGGACCGGTGCCGATGCAGGCCCAGGTGATCACGCTCTCGTCCGATACGGAGGCGCCGCTTGTGATCGAGGCCGAAGTCACCGACCAGACCTGTGGACGGGAACTGCTGGCCGAAGTGCTCTACAGCGAAGCCGGTCTCGTCACGCGCGCCGATCTCAGCCTTGCCATGCCCGATTGCGATGGGGCGGGCGGTTTTGTGGCCTTGAATAATCCTTTGCCGGACATGAAACTCGCCGCCGCAAGGTAAAGGCGGCGGGATGGGATGCAGCGTGTTTCTTGGTGTGCGGCGGCGGTTTTCGCCTGCCTGATGGCAGGCCCTGCGGCAGCACAGGATGTGACGCTCACCGCACGGGACGGCGGCCTGTCGCTCACCGGTACGCTGCAGGGTTGGGATGGCGAATTCTACCGCATTGATACTGAATACGGCCCGCTGACGGTGGATGGTCAGGGTGTCATCTGCGAAGGCCCCGGCTGCCCCGATCTGATCGCCCCCCGCATCCCCATCCGCATCGTGGGCGAGGGCGATCCCGGCCGCGCGCTGATTTCCCCGCTGGTCGAGGCCTTCGCCATGTCGCGCGGGCTGGAACACAGACCCGACGGAGATACCGCCACCCTCACCGACCCCTCGACAGGGCAGGTTCTGGCAGAGTTCTCCTTTCAACCGATGGATCAGGAAGGTGCCCGCGCCGCCCTGATGGCGGGCCGCGCCGAGATGATCCTTTCGGCTGGAACCGAACCGGATCTCGGATCGCGTCCACTGGCCCTCGATGCTCTGGTGCCCATCGTCGCCGCAGACAATCCGGTCGCCCAGATTTCCTCGACCGATCTTGCCCGCGCCCTGTCGGGCGACGTTGCCAACTGGGCCGAAGTGGGCGGCCCCGACATGCCATTGGTGCTGCATGGTCTGCCTGCCACCAACGGTCTGCAACGCGCGCTGGCAGGCCGTCTGGGCCGCGAGGTCGAGGCCACGGTGGTGCATCCCGATTTCGCAACCCTTGCCGCTGCCGTTGCCCGCGATCCCTGGGCTCTGGCCGTGACGGCACGGGCAGTCGCTGGCGCGGCGCGCGTGATCACCCTGACCGACAGTTGCGGCTTTCCCCTGCTGCCCACTCCCCTTGCCGTCAAGGCCGAGGATTACCCTCTCGCCTTGCCGCTGCACCTCCTGACCCCGCGCCGCCGCCTGCCGCTGATGGCGCGCGAGTTCCTTGAATTCCTGACGCTTCCGCAAGCCCAGCAGGTGATCGCGGCGCAGGGATACGTGGATCGCAGCGCAGAACGCCAGCCCATGACAGCCGATGGCCTGCGCCTGATCAACGCGATTCAAGGGGCCGGCGCCGAAACCACGCTGGCCGATCTGAAACGCCTTGTCGATGTGATGGATCGGGCCGACAGGCTGTCCTTTACCTTCCGATTCGAGGATGGGTCCAGCACGCTGGACGCCCATTCTCGCGGAACTCTCGAAGATCTGGCCCGCCTGCTGGAATCCGGTGGCTTCCGGGGGGAATCCCTTATCCTTGCCGGGTTTTCCGACGGGTCCGGGGCTGCCAGCGCCAACCTCTCCCTGTCGCAAACACGGGCCGAGGCTGTTCTCGCCGCCCTCAAGGCGGCCGCGCCGGGATTGCCTGCCGACCGCCTGCCGCAGGTCATCGCCTTTGGCGAGGCCTTGCCTATGGCCTGCGATGAAACGGGCACAGGTCGCCGGTTGAACCGGCGTGTCGAACTTTGGCTCCGCCCCGATTTCCTCAGATCAGACGTTCTGCCCGCAGACTGACCTCGCGGCTTTTGCCGATGATCAGATGGTCGTGCAGGGTAATGCCCAGCACGGCGCAGGCCTGCATGATCTGCCGTGTCATGTCGATATCTGCTGCCGATGGCGTCGGGTCGCCGGAGGGGTGGTTATGCACCAGGATCAACGCAGAGGCCCCCAGTTCCAGCGCCCGCTTCACCACCTCGCGCGGGTAAACCGGCACATGATCCACAGTCCCTTTCGCCTGTTCCTCATCCGCGACCAGCACATTCTTGCGGTCTAGAAACAGGATACGGAAATGCTCCTGCTCGGCATGGGCCATCACCGTATGGCAATAGTCCAGCAGCGCGCTCCAGGATGACAGGACCGGGCGCTGGATCACCCGCGACCGCGCCATGCGTTGGGCCACCGCCTCCATCAGTTTCAGTTCCAGTATCACCGCTTCGCCCACGCCATGCACCTGCATCAGTCGGGCAGGCGGCGCCGAAACAACCCGCGCAAGATCGCCGAATCTGTCCAGAAGCCGCCTTGCAAGTGGCTTTACATCCTGCCGCCCGATCGCCCGGAACAGGATCAGTTCCAGCAGTTCATATTCCGCCACGCCCTGCCCGCTGGTTTCGGTAAACCGTGCGCGCAGTCGTTTGCGATGGTCGGTGATGTAGCTGGGCAACCGACCCGTCAGCGGTGCGGCACAAACCGCTTCATCCTCATCCCCGGCGGGGAAAAGCGGCAGCGTGGCTTCCTGAAAGTGATGCGCCTGTTTCATGGGTGCAGTCTGCCCCGAACAGGTGAACAGGCCCTTAACATCCGCCATGAAGCAAGAAAGGGGCCGACAGTTCCCTGCCGGCCCCTTGTGCCCTAGCCTTGTCCGGGGTCAGCTCTTCATTCCGTCCCAGAAACCCTTCACCTTGGAAAAGAAGCTCTTCCCCTCGGGATTGTTCTCCTCGCTCAGCTTCTCGAACTCCTGCAAGAGTTCCTTCTGCCGCGCGGTCAGGTTCACGGGCGTTTCAACCGCCAATTCCAGCACCATGTCGCCCAATCCGCCGCCGCGCAGGGCTGGCATGCCCTTGGCGCGCAGACGCATCTGCTTGCCGGTCTGGGCGCCCGCCGGCACCTTTACCCGGCTGCGCCCGCCGTCGATCGTGGGCACCTCCACTTCGCCGCCGAGGGCCGCCGCGGTTATGCTGATCGGCACCCGGCAATAGAGATGGAGGCCGTCCCGCTGAAAGATCGGGTGCTCGCGCACTTCGATGAAGATATAAAGATCGCCCGAAGGCCCACCCCGCAGGCCGGCCTCGCCCTCTCCGGCAAGCCGGATGCGCGTGCCCGTCTCCACACCTGCGGGAATATTCACCGAAAGCGACCGTTCCTTCTCGATCCGGCCGGCGCCACCGCAGGACCGGCAGGGGTTCTTCACGATCTGGCCCATGCCGTTGCAGGTGGGGCAGGTGCGTTCCACGGTGAAAAAGCCCTGCTGAGCCCGCACCTTGCCCATGCCGGAACAGGTGGGGCAGGTCACAGGTTCCGCGCCACCTTCTGCCCCTGTGCCACGGCAAGTGTCACAAGCCACCGAAGTGGGCACATTGATCGTCTTCTGAACGCCCTGATAGGCCTCTTCCAGCGAAACCCGCAGGTTGTAGCGCAGGTCCGATCCGCGCTGCGCGCGCGACCGGCCACCGCCGCCCCGGGACCCACCCATGAAATCTCCGAACAGATCCTCGAACACATCGGAAAAGGCACTGGCAAAATCGCCGTTGCCACCACCAAACCCTTGCGCCCCACGCCCGCCGCCGCCTTCAAAGGCGGCATGGCCATAGCGGTCATAGGCAGCCTTCCGGTCGGCATCCTTCAGAACGTCATAGGCCTCGTTCACTTCCTTGAACTGCGCCTCGGCATTCGGATTGTCCGAATTCCGGTCAGGATGCAGTTCCTTGGCCTTCTGCCGATAGGCCTTTTTCAACTCTTCGGCCGAGGCACCGCGCGCCACGCCGAGAATGTCATAGTAATCTCGTTTTGCCATTCGGGACAAAACCCCCTCTCAGAACCGGGTGGGGGCGGTCCGTTGCCGAACCGCCCCCTCTTCCGATTCACGCGGTGTCACTTCCGCTTGTTTTCGCCCAGATCTTCGAAATCGGCATCGACGATGTCATCGTCCACCGGACGCGGCCCATCCTCTTCGGCCCCGCCAGCTTCCGACTGGCTCGCCTTGTAGATCGCCTCGCCCAGTTTCATCGCCGCTTCGGTCAGGTTCTGGATGCCGCCCTTGATCTTGCCGACATCCTCGCCCTTCAGCGCCTCTTCCAGCGGCTGCATCGCCAGTTCGATCGCTTCCACGGTCGATGCATCCACCTTGTCGCCATGCTCGGTCAGCGACTTCCTGGTCGAATGCAGCAGGCTTTCGCCCTGGTTCTTGGCTTCCACCAGATCACGCCGCGCGCGGTCTGCCTCGGCATTCGCCTCGGCATCCTTGACCATCTTCTCGATGTCCTCGTCACTCAGCCCGCCCGAAGCCTGAATGGTGATCTGCTGGGTCTTGCCGGTGCCCTTGTCCTTGGCGCTGACGGACACGATGCCGTTCGCGTCAATGTCGAAGGTCACTTCGATCTGCGGCATGCCACGCGGTGCCGGGGGGATGTTTTCCAGGTTGAACTGGCCCAGCATCTTGTTGTCGGCTGCCATCTCGCGTTCGCCTTGGAACACCCGGATCGTCACGGCGTTCTGGTTGTCCTCGGCGGTCGAGAAGATCTGGCTCTTCTTCGTCGGGATCGTGGTGTTGCGGTCGATCAACCGGGTGAACACGCCACCCAGCGTCTCGATCCCCAGCGACAGCGGGGTGACGTCCAGCAGAACCACGTCCTTCACGTCGCCCTGCAGAACACCCGCCTGAATCGCGGCGCCCGCAGCCACAACCTCATCCGGGTTCACGCCCTTGTGGGGTTCCTTGCCGAAGAACTTGGTGACTTCCTCGATCACCTTCGGCATCCGCGTCATCCCGCCGACCAGAACCACCTCGTCAATGTCGGACGTGGTCAGACCGGCATCCTTCAGCGCGGCGGCGCAGGGCTTCATCGACTTCTTGATCAGGTCATCGACCAGCGATTCCAGCTTGGCACGGGTCAGCTTCACCACAAGGTGCAGCGGCTGGCCGGTATTCTTGTCCATGCTGATGAAGGGCTGGTTGATTTCCGTCTGCTGGCTGGACGAAAGCTCGATCTTCGCCTTTTCGGCGGCTTCCTTCAGGCGCTGAAGCGCCATCTTGTCCAGCGTCAGGTCAACGCCGTGCTCTTTCTTGAACTCGTCCGCCAGGTAGGTAACGATCCGCATGTCGAAATCTTCACCGCCTAGGAACGTGTCCCCGTTGGTGGACTTCACCTCGAAGAGGCCATCGTCGATTTCCAGAATGGTGATGTCGAAGGTGCCGCCGCCAAGGTCATATACCGCGATCGTGCGGGTTTCCTTCTTGTCCAGACCATAGGCCAGCGCAGCCGCCGTCGGTTCGTTGATGATCCGCAGCACTTCCAGACCGGCGATCTTGCCGGCGTCCTTGGTGGCCTGACGCTGGGCGTCGTTGAAATAGGCAGGCACCGTGATCACGGCCTGCGTGACGGTTTCGCCGAGATAGCTCTCGGCGGTCTCCTTCATCTTTTGCAGGATGAAGGCGGAAATCTGCGACGGGCTGTAATCTTCGCCCCCCGCATTCACCCAGGCATCGCCATTCTTGCCCTTGGTGATGGTGTAAGGGACGAGTTCCATGTCCTTCTTGGTCAGCGGATCGTCGAAGCGGCGACCGATCAGACGCTTGATCGCAAAGAGGGTGTTGTCGGGGTTGGTGACGGCCTGACGCTTGGCCGGTTGCCCGATCAACCGTTCCCCATCCTTGGTGAAAGCGACGATCGAGGGCGTGGTGCGCGCGCCTTCGGAATTTTCGATAACCTTGGGTTTGCCCCCGTCCATCACCGCGACGCAGGAATTGGTGGTGCCGAGGTCGATACCGATAACTTTGCCCATAATATCCCATCCATTCATAGGTTTGACACCGCCCCGCGACGCTTCCCGATGATCCGGCAAAGCGCCTCGGCGGCTCGTTTGTGACGCGGATATAGGAGCGGTTTTGCTTGGCACAAGAGATTGCCGCGCCTAGTTGTTGCACCATGCGCTGCGGCGCTTTGAAGGAGAAAGATCGCAATGGTGGAGAGAGTGGGACGCGGCCTTGCTGCGCGCATAGGCGGCTTGGGTGCAGCAGGCCTTGCCGCAGCGCTGATGGTCGTGAGCGGCTGTTCGGGCGCGCCGGAACAAGGTGCCGGCACCGAGGCGGCTACGCCAGGGACAGTTGCCGGGCTGACTGTCACCAATGCGCGGCTCG
>VFQR01001573.1_pt1 | contig 16906 bp, 18 predicted proteins | sample 3512321 | NCBI WGS metagenome assembly VFQR01 (sample SAMN10412374, study PRJNA504923) | tailings metagenome | isolation source: Relicate 3 Philex TSF1 revegetated site | place: Philippines: Tuba, Benguet | collected 2017-08-29
TGACGTAGTCCGAAAGCGGCGGGAGCGGATGGGTCAAGACGGGCAGCGCCGCGACCACGCTGAGCACCAGGAAGAGTGCGAGAATCGTTCGCGGTGAGAAGTCGCCTGCCCGGCGCCGTTCGCGCCGCGAGACTGTCGAAGATTCCATTGCCGACCGCATTTCCGATGCTTGCCCGATTCGAGGCTTCGCGGACAATCGCGCCGCAAAGAAGGCAGCAGGGCGGACCGGCACGGCCCTTTCGTCCACCGTGGCAAATCGGCTAGAAGATTGCCGAAATCCGGAGCCGAGATTCATGAGCCACGATGCGACCGCCGACGACGCCCACCAGCAGGCACGCATTCTTGCGCAGGCGCTGCCGCACATGCAGCGCTATGACGACCAGGTCGTCGTCGTGAAGTACGGCGGTCACGCCATGGGCGACGAGCAGGTGGCCCGCGATTTCGCCCGCGACATCGTCCTACTCGAGCAGACCGCGATCAACCCGGTCGTCGTGCATGGCGGCGGCCCCCAGATCGGCCAGATGCTGGACAAGCTCGGGATCAAGTCGGAGTTCAAGGACGGCCTGCGCGTCACCGACCAGAAGACGGTCGAGATCGTCGAGATGGTGCTCGCGGGCTCGATCAACAAGCAGATCGTCGGCTTCATCAACGAAGCGGGCGGACGCGCCGTCGGCCTTTGCGGCAAGGACGGCAACATGGTGAAAGCGAAGAAGGTCACGCGGACGACGCGCGACAAGGATTCGAACATCGAGAAGGCGATCGACCTCGGCTATGTCGGCGAACCCGATGAAGTCGACACCACGGTGCTCGAACAGATTCTCGGCCGCGAACTGATCCCCGTGCTTGCGCCGGTCGCGGCCGGCGTGAACGGCGGCACCTACAACGTCAACGCCGACACCTTCGCCGGCGCGATCGCAGGCGCGCTCAATGCCAAGCGGCTGCTTCTCCTGACGGACGTTCCGGGCGTGCTCGACAAGAACAAGAAGCTCATCCCGGAACTTTCGCTCAAGGATGCCCGCAAGCTGATCGCGGACGGCACGATCTCGGGCGGCATGATTCCGAAAGTGGAAACCTGCATCGATGCGCTGGAGCGCGGCGTCGAAGGTGTCGTCATTCTCGACGGCAAGGTTCCGCATGCGGTTCTGCTCGAGTTGCTCACCGACCACGGTGCCGGAACGCTGATCACGCGCTGATGCGGCGCACGCTTGCAGCGATCCTGCTTCTGCTCGCGACGACGGCAGCCCGCGCGGATCTCGAAATCTGCAACCAGACGAGCTTCGTGATCGAAGCCGCGATCGGCATCGAGACGAAAGGTGCCGCGGCTACGCGCGGCTGGTTCCGGATCGACCCCGGCATCTGCCGCTCGGTGCTGCGCGGCGATGTCGCCGCCGATCATCTCTACCTGCACGCACGGGCGCTTGCGCTCTATGGCGCGCTGCAGCCGCTCAGCGCCGCGCATGTCGAACTCTGCGCCGGGGACGGCGACTTTCTCATCGCTGGCGCAAGGAAATGCACGAAGGCTGGCGAGCGGCTGCTTCCCTTCGCCGAGATGCGGCCCAGCAAATCCGGCAAACACGCCACGCTCTATGTCGCGGAAAGCGCGGGCTACGAAGGCGAGCAGGCGCGCATCGCGGCCATCCAACGGCTGCTCACACTCGCGGGCTTCGATGCGGAACCGATCGACGGTTCGCTCGGCGCAAAAAGCGAAGCCGCACTGGCGGCATTTCTGAAAAGCAGAAATCTTCCGGAGCAGGCGGCATCGCGGTCCGATTTCTTCGATCTGCTGCTCGCGGCGGCACGCGACGGCGGAGCGCCCGGCCTGCTCTGGTGCAACGACACCAGGCACGCGGTCATGGCCGCGCTCGCGGTCGAAGACAATGCCGCGATCACGACACGCGGCTGGTGGAGGATCGCACCCGGCGCATGCCTGCGTCCGGAATTGCCGCGCCGCTTCTCCGGACGTTTGTTCAGCTTTGCCGAAGCAGTCGATGCCGCAGGCGCACTCGTCGAAACGAAGGGGCGTCCTTTGTCGTGGGGCGGCAAAGAAAAGCTCTGCGTCAAAAACATCCGCTTCGAAATCAGGGAACACCGCAACTGCGAAGCGCAGGGGCTCGACGTGAAACCTTTCGTGGCGGTCGATCTCTCGCCGGTGAGCGGCGCGACGATCCGGTTTCGCGAACCCTAGGCGCAAGTTGACAAGCGTGCGCGTCATGCGAAAACGCCCTGCTTGCATTCAACCGGAGCCTGAACCGTGAAGCCCGCCGAACTCGAAAAGATCATCGACGAAGCCTTTGCCGATGCCGCCAAGATCGGCCCCAAGACCAAAGGCAAAGTCCGCAAGGCGGTCGACGAAGCGCTGGATTTGCTCGACGCCGGAAAGGCGCGGGTCGCGGAGAAGCAGGCGAGCGGCGAGTGGCGCGTGAACCAGTGGCTGAAGAAGGCCGTGCTGCTTTCCTTCCGCCTGAACGACATGGAAACCATCAAGGGCGGACCCGGCCGCGCGGTGTGGTGGGACAAGGTGCCGTCGAAATTCGACGGCTGGAAACCGGCGCAGTTCCGGAAGGCGGGATTTCGCGCGGTGCCCGGCTGCGTGGTGCGGCGCTCGGCCTATATCGCGCCCGGCGCGGTGCTGATGCCGAGCTTCGTGAACCTCGGCGCCCATGTCGGCGCGAACACCATGATCGATACCTGGGCAACGGTCGGCTCCTGCGCACAGATCGGCTCGAAGGTTCACATCTCCGGCGGGGCGGGCATCGGCGGCGTGCTTGAGCCGCTGCAGGCAGGGCCGGTCGTGATCGAGGACAACTGCTTCGTCGGTGCCCGCGCGGAAGTCGCCGAAGGCGTGATCGTGCGCGAAGGCTCCGTGCTTTCGATGGGCGTTTTCCTCGGCGCATCCACCAAGATCGTCGATCGCGAAACGGGGAAGATCTACATGGGCGAAGTGCCGCCCTATTCGGTCGTTGTGCCGGGTACGATTCCGGGGAAGACGGTTGCGGGCTCGAACGAACCGGGTCCGGGTCTTTACTGCGCCGTGATCGTGAAGCGCGTCGACGAGAAGACCCGCTCGAAAACCTCGATCAACGAATTGCTGCGGGACTGAGTACGCCCGTAAGGGCTTCTCTGCCCCGCGCTGCCCGGCATTTTCGTAGCCATCCTGCCCTTCCTGTGGCTCGGGCTGACGTTCGAGTACTCCAATTCGTATTGGCTTCTTGTGCCCGGGGGCTTTGCGCTATTCTATCCCGGTCCGGCAATCCCGGCCGGGAAAGCGGCCTAGCCGCGTAATCCAGATCGCGTTGTTTGCGCGTCCAGAGTGCTTTTGATGAACCCCATTCAAGCTTTCACGAGCGTCGAAGGCCGCATCACGCGCCAGCAGTTCTGGCTCGGCATCGTTGCCATCACTTTCGTCGGCTCGCCGATCGTGGGCCTTGCCACCTTCATGGGCGGGGCCACTGCCGGCGCGATTGCGAACCTCCTGTTTCTTTGGTGCGGCTTCGCGCTTTCGGCCAAACGCGCGCAGGACCGCGACCGGCATTACCTCTTCGTGGCTGCGTTGTTCGGCCTTGCAGCACTCGTGACGAACCTCGCTGCCAGCCAGACCAAGGCCGTGGGCCGCATGGCTTCCGAACAGCACCCGCTTATGTTCGTCGTGTCGCTCCTGTTTCTCGGCTATCTGCTCTTTCTCTTCGTCGACCTCGGGCTGCGGCGCGGGACCGTCGGCTCGAACCGGTACGGACCCGACCCGCTGCAGCCGTAAGATGGAACGCCTGCGCGATTTTCCCCGCGCAGCATATCGCTCATGAAATATCGCCAGCTCGAATCCAACGAAATCATTCATACCATCGACGAGTTGCATGTGCGCATCTCGCAACGGTTCCCGAAGTCGGATCTCGCTGCGGTGTGCGAAGAACTGCTCGTGGTCGCCAAGGAAACCGAGGCGAAGTCGCATGCCGTCAATGCTGCGAACTATCCGCTGCGCGGAATCATCGTGGTGCTGATCGCTGCCGCGGCGGGACTCGTATATTTCCTTGTCCGGGCGATCCAGCTGCGAACCGGCGACGTCGATCTGATCAACCTGCTTCAGGGTCTGGAAGCGGGCACCAACCTGATCATCTTCATCAGCATTGCCATATTCTTCCTGTTCTCGCTGGAATCGCGGATGGCGCGGACGCGCGCACTGAACGACCTCAACGAGCTTCGCTCGATCGTGCATGTCATCGACATGCATCAGTTCAGCAAGGACCCGAGCGAACTACTGAACGCCGACAGCACGCGGGGCATGTCGCGCACCGATCTCACGCGCTACCTCGGGCATTGCAGTGTCATGCTGTCGCTCGGTTCAAAGCTCGCTGCTCTCTATGCACAAAAACTTCCGGACGAAGTCGTGATCGATGCGGCAAGCGACCTGCAGAACGTCGCGAACGGGCTGAGCCTCAAGATCTGGCAGAAGATCGCCATTCTGGAATCCTACGAGGACTACCGCGAGAAACAGAGGCTCGGAAATGTCTAGCCCCAACGCCGTCGAAATCGCCCAGGCGCTGATCCGCTGCCCTTCCGTCACGCCGGCGGAAGGCGGCGCACTGGATACGCTCGGCAAAATTTTGTGTGACGCCGGTTACGAAGTGCATCGCGTGCCGTTCTCGGATGCCAACACACCCGACATCGACAACCTGTTTGCGAAGATCGGCAGCGGTGCACCGCATTTCGTGTTCGCGGGTCACACAGATGTCGTGCCGCCCGGCGACGCCGCGCGTTGGTCGCATGCGCCGTTCTCCGGCGATATTACCAATGGCGAGTTGTTCGGGCGCGGTGCATGCGACATGAAGGGGGCGATTGCGTCTTTCGCAGAGGCCGCGATCAAGTTCGGAAAGCCGAAACGCGGAAGCATTTCCTTCCTGATTACCGGCGACGAGGAAGGGCCGGCGGTCAACGGCACGCGCAAACTGTTGCGCTGGGCGCGCGAGCACGGTGAAGTTTTCGATCATTGCATCGTCGGCGAGCCGACCAACGTGTCCGCGCTCGGCGACATGGTGAAGATCGGACGGCGCGGATCGCTTTCCGGCACCTTGGTCGTCACCGGGCTGCAGGGCCACGTCGCCTATCCGCACCTCGCCGACAATCCGGTACCAAAGCTGATGCGCGCGGTCACGGCGCTGCTTGCCGAACCGCTGGACGAGGGCACCGGGAATTTCGATGCCTCGAACCTCGAAATCACGTCGCTCGAAACCGGCAACCGCGCGTTCAACGTGATCCCGGCAGAGGCGCGTGCGCAGTTCAACATCCGCTTCAACGATCTGCATACGGCAGACAGCTTGCGGGAACTCGTATTGCAACGGGTGATCGCGGCAGCCGGCGACGACGCCCATCTTCAGATCGACTGGGAACCTTCCAGCGACTGTTTCCTTACGCCGCGCGGTTCGTTCACCGATCTCGTGGCCGGCGCGATTGCGGAAACCACCGGCAACGCGCCGAAGCTTTCGACCTCGGGCGGCACATCCGACGCGCGCTTCATCAAGGACTATTGCCCGGTCGTAGAATTCGGCCTCGTCGGCCAGACCATGCACAAGATCGACGAGCGTGTGCCGGTTTCCGACGTCGAGAAGCTCGCGCAGATTTATCTGCGGGTTCTCGAGCGCTACTTCGCGTAATCCACGCGCACCAGATAAAGCCCGTCCGGCGGTGCGACCGGACCACAGGCAGAGCGGTCTCGTGCTTCCAATGCGTGCTTCATGTCGGCAGGCGTCCATCTACCTTCGCCGACCTGTTCGAGCGATCCGACCAGCGAGCGAACCTGATTATGCAGGAACGATCTCGCACTGGCTTCGATACGAATCTCTTGCCCATCGCGCGTGACCTTCAGCACGTCGAGCGTCTTCACCGGCGACTTCGCCTGACATTCGGTGGAACGGAACGTGGTGAAGTCGTGATGACCGATCAGATGTTGTGCCGCTTCCTGCATTTTTTTCTCGTCGAGCGGACGGGACACGCGCCAGACTCGTTCGCGGTCGAGCGCGAGATCGGCGCGGCGATTATGGATGCGATAAACGTAATGCCGCTGGGTCGCGGAAAAACGCGCGTCGAAATCATCGCCTGCTTTTTCCGCCGACAGGATCGCGACCGGATGCGGCCGCAGATGCGCGTTCAGACCGTCGCGGATCGTATCGGTTCCCCAATCTTTCGCGAGATCGATATGCGCCACCTGCCCGAGCGCATGCACGCCCGCGTCCGTGCGCCCCGCACCCGCAACCTTGGCGCGTTCTCCGGAAAGTTTTTCGACCGCATCCTCGATCACACCGGCAACGGTGAGGCCGCCGTCCTGCACCTGCCAGCCGAGAAACGGCGAACCGTCATATTCGATGATGAGTTTGAAGCGCGGCATCAGCCCAACTTGATCCCTTTGCCGATCTTCGCTCCGCGCAGAAACTCTTCCGCGCCCATCGCCTTCGCGCCCGCGCGCTGCACGTCGACGAGACGGACCGCACCTTCACCCGCGGCAACCGTCAGGTATTCGTCGAGGATCGTCCCGGGCGTTCCGCTTCCCGTGGCGACTTCCGAGCGCAGCACTTTCACGCGCACCGGCTTGCCGTCGATCTGCGCTTCGAACCACGCCCCGGGAAACGGCGAAAGACCGCGGATGTGATTGTGCACGTCGCGCGCAGGCTTCGACCAGTCGATTCTGGATTCCGACTTGCCGATCTTGTTGGCATAGGTGACGCCGGTTTCGGCCTGCTGCGTGAATGACAGCGATCCGCGTTCGAGCGCCGCGAGTGCGCGGCCCATCAGGTCGGCGCCCGCGTGCATCAGCATGTCGTGCAGTTCGCCGGTCGTAACATTCTCACCGATCGCGACATGCTCGGCGAGCCCGACAGGGCCGGTATCGAGCCCCTCTTCCATCTTCATCACCATGGCGCCGGTCTCGCGGTCGCCGGCCATGATCGCGCGGTGAATGGGCGCGGCGCCGCGCCACCGCGGCAGCAGCGAAGCATGCAGATTGAGACAACCGAGCGCCGGCGCGTCGAGAATCGATTTCGGCAGAATCAGTCCATAAGCGACGACGACTGCAACATCGGCGGCATGGGCGCGGAACAGCGAGGCCGCTTCGTCGCCGCGCAGCGTTTTCGGATGATGGACGGCGATCCCGAACGTCTCCGCCGCCTGATGCACCGGAGATTTGCGCTCGCCCATGCCGCGCCCGGCGGCAGCCGGTTCGCGCGTATAGGCCGCCACGACTTCGTGCCCGCGCGCGACGATCTCCGAAAGCGTCGGCACTGCGAATTCGGGCGTACCGAGAAATACGACGCGCAACGGAAATCCTTTCCGCGTTTCAGTCCGCGACGGTCGCGCGCTTGTTCGCCTTCGCAACCTTGGTGAATTTCTTGGTGACGCGATCGCGTTTCAGCTTCGAAAGATGATCGATGAAGAGGATGCCGTTCAGGTGATCGATCTCATGCTGGAGCGCGCGAGCAAGCAGGCCGTCCGCTTCGATTTCCTGAATCTTACCCTTCTCGTCCATATAGCGGACCTTCACCTCGGAAGGCCGCTCCACTTCCTCATAGTATTCCGCAATCGAAAGGCAGCCTTCTTCCTTGCTGTCCTTTTCGCCGGAAGCGGCGATGATCTCGGGATTGATGAAGACCATCGGATCTTTTTCTTCGTCACCCCGGGTTGCGTCGATCGTAACGACGCGCTTCGCAACACCGATCTGGATCGCGGCGAGGCCCACGCCAGGCGCATCGTACATGGTTTCGAACATGTCCTTGATCAGCGTCTTGATTTCAGCGTCGATCGTTTCGACCGGCGTCGAGACCTTGCGAAGAACGGGGTCGGGCAGCTGCAGAATGGTGCGGATCATGCGCGCGAGATAGGTGATCGCCCGATTGCGGTCAACGCGGACAGGCCACACTTGCCGCGAAGGCCTTCCGGTGAGATGTTCCCTCTTCGTTCCGGACAGAATCAGTGGGAAGCGGCGGCGTGATGGGTGAAATCCTGTTTTCGATCAACGGCATGAACGTGACGCTGGGCATGCTGGTGGCAGCCCTTAGCGGGCTCGCGGTGCTGCTTCTGCTCGGCGTCCTGTTCGCCCAAAGCCGGCAGAGCCGCGCACGGACCTTCGAAGCCCAGGAGCATTCGCTGCGGGTCGAGGAGTTGCAGCAGCAGGTTTTCGAACTCCTGAAAGCGCAGTCGGCGACCACCGGACAGGTGCAGTTTCTCGCACAGGGCTTCGGCAGCAAGCAGGAAGAACTCAGCCGCACCGTGAACGAACGGCTCGACGCGGTCACGCATCGGCTCGGCGAGAACATGACGAAAGCCGCGCAGGCGACTTCGGAAGGACTTTCCAAACTGCACGAGCGCCTCGCGGTCGTCGATGCCGCGCAGACCCGCATGCAGGAACTGACCGGCCACATGGTGACGCTGAAAGATGTGCTTGCGAACAAACAAGCGCGCGGCGCATTCGGTCAGGGACGCATGGAAGCGATCGTCGCCGACGGCCTGCACAAGAACGCCTACGCCTTCCAGCACACGCTTTCGAACGGCAAGCGCCCCGATTGCGCGATCTTTTTGCCCGGCGACGAACGCCCGCTCGCAATCGACGCGAAGTTTCCGCTGGAAGCAATCACCGCCTATCGCGAAGCACAGACCGATGACCTGCGCCGCGGTGCGCTCGCGCGGCTCAAGCAGGACATCAACAAGCACGTGAACGATATCGCCGAACGCTATCTCGTCCCCGGCGAGACGCAGGACATCGCGCTGATGTTCGTGCCTTCGGAGTCCGTTTACGCCGAGTTGCACGAAGCCTGCGACGACGTGTTGCAGAAGGCGTTTCGCTCGCGCGTTATCCTGGTGTCGCCGTCGCTGTTGATGCTTGCGATTCAGGTCGTGCAGGCGATCGTGCGCGACGCGCAGATGCGCGATGCCGCCGAGAAAATTCAGGTCGAGGTCGGCAAGCTCGTCGAGGACGTAGGCCGGCTTCGGGATCGCGCGGTGAAACTGCAGACGCATTTCGCGCAGGCTTCGGAAGACGTCGGACAGGTCCTGATTTCCGCCGAGAAGGTGTCCAAGCGTGGCGGGCGCATCCAGTCGCTCGAACTCGACGAGGATGCGATACCGGCAAAGGCCACGGACAAGACGCCTGCGGTTCCGCTCCAGCTGAAACTGGGCGGCCGCGAGTAGCCGCCCGATTCCCAAACGACTGCGCCTGTGCAACAAGCGCAGCGCATGGCCGAATCCGCAGAACCTGCTTCGACAATCTCAGTCCGTTGGCTGAAAGCGGTCGCGGTCTATACGCGAACACGCGTGTTGATCGTGATGCTGCTCGGATTTTCGGCCGGGCTGCCGCTCGCGCTCGTCACCAGCACGTTGCAGGCCTGGCTCACGCAGAGCGGCATCGACCTGAAAACGATCGGGCTCTTCTCGCTCGTCGGACTGCCTTACACCTTCAAATTTTTCTGGGCGCCGCTGGTCGACGCCCTTCGCGTACCTGTGCTCACGCGGCTGCTCGGCCGCCGCAGAAGCTGGCTCGTGCTTTCGCAACTCCTGCTCATCGCGGCGATTTGCGTGCTCGGTTTTTCCGATCCGAAATCTTCGATCTTCTATCTCACCGTTGCCGCACTTCTCGTTGCCGCCGCTTCGGCAACGCAGGATATCGTGATCGACGCTTTCCGCGTGGAAAGCTTGCCGCAGGAAGAACAGGCCGCGGGAATCGCGAGCTATATCCTTGCTTATCGCGTGGCGCTGCTCCTGTCGGGCGCGGGCGCGCTGCTGTTGGTGGCCTATCTCGAAGCCCGCGGCATGCCGCAACTCACGGCGTGGAAGATTTCCTACATCGCGGCTGCGGCCTGCGTGGCCGTCGGCCTTATCGCAGCCCTGCTTGCCAAGGAACCTGCCAGCGAAAGCGAAGCCGGAGACGGCTCGCCCGTGCGCCGCGTTTTCGTGACCGCGTTTTCCGCGTTCGGCGAATTCCTTTCCCGCCCGCTTGCGATCACCGTGCTTTTGTTCGTGCTGCTGTTCAAGTTCTGCGATGCCTTTGCGGGCGTGCTCACCGTCCCCTTCGTGCTGAAGACCGGATTCAGCCTTGCGACCTACGCAACCGTGGTGAAGGGCGTGGGCTTCGCGGCAGCCGTGATCGGCGGACTTGCCGGCGGCGCGCTTGCCCGCGCACTGCCGCTCACGACCTGTCTCTGGATCGCCGCGATCATCCAGATGCTGTCGAACCTGATGTTCTCCTGGCTCGCCTGGATGGGCCCGGACGTTTCCGCCCTGACGCTGACGATCATCGTCGAGAATTTCACGTCGAATGCGGCGAACGTGGTTTTTGTCGCTTACCTGTCCGCGCTCTGCGGGGCCCGCGCGCATACGGCAACGCAGTTCGCGCTTCTCTCCGCGATCGCCGCCGTCGGACGCACGGTGCTCGCCGCAAGCGGCGGCTATGTCGCGGAAGCGACCGGCTGGTTCTGGTTCTTCGTGGTTACCGCACTCGCCGCCATCCCGAGCATTCTCCTGCTCTGGTGGCTGCAGCGCCGCGGCCACTTCGAGCAGCTCGCAGGCACGAAGAGCTAGCTACTTCTTCTTTTGCGACGTCGGCTTCGGCGGATAGACGAGATATTTTCCGAGCGGCGTGAGGTCGTCGAAGAAAGGCTCGCCGTCGCACTCGTTCTTGCTCCAGAAGCGGGAAAGCACGAATTCTTTTCCGTCCCAGCGCCAGTTTCCCGACGTACCGCAATCGCCGACGCCGCGACCCTTATGAAAGGATTCCAGCGTTTGCTTCTTCTCGTCGTACGACGGGTTTGAAAGCTGGAAGGTCTGCACGATCCGGTTCTTCTCGTCCGGAATCCTGAACTGCAACAGCCGCGCCTTGGACAAGTCCGCGGGGTTTGCCGCGAAGAAAATGCTCCCGAAATTGTAGGCCGCGCTCCAGCACGAAAGCTCGATCAGCTTGAGGCCGCCGCCGAGATCGCCGGCGAATTCAAGATCCTTGTTCTTTTCGTCGAGTTCGTTGTCGCACTCCGCCTTTTCATAGGCTTGCTCGGCGACCGCTTTGGGCAGCGAAAACTTCTGCGCCTGTGCCGAGAGGCTGAAAAGACAAAGCACCGCAACCGCAAGCAAGCGCATTCGCAAACCCCTTAAAACAATGTCCGCTGCCGGATCGCAGCCGAAAGCGTGCCTTCGTCGAGATAGTCGAGTTCACCGCCGACCGGCACGCCATGCGCGAGCCGCGTGACCTTCACATCCGCATCGCGCAAGAGATCCGTGATGTAATGCGCAGTGGTCTGCCCATCCACGGTCGCGGAGAGCGCGAGCACGACCTCCTTCACCTCGGGTTCGTGCGCCCGCGAAACGAGGGACGCGATGTTGAGATCGTCCGGGCCGATCCCGTCGAGCGCAGACAACGTGCCGCCGATCACATGATAGCGGCCGTTCACCGCCCCTGCCCGCTCGAGCGCCCAGAGATCCGCGACATTCTCCACCGCGATGAGCAGCGACGGATCGCGCGTCTGGTCCGCGCAGACCGAGCAGGGATTGCGGGTGTCGATGCTGCCACAGGTATCGCAGACAACAATTTTATTGAGCGCGTCGCCGAGCGCCGCGGTCAGCGGCTCCATCAGTTCTTCGCGTCTCTTCACGAGGTGCAACGCTGCGCGGCGCGCGGAGCGGGGGCCCAGCCCCGGCAACTTCGCAAGCAACTGGATGAGCCGCTCGATTTCCGGCCCGGCAACGACGCGGCGCATTAGAGCATGGCCCCGAAGCGTGGGTGCCGGTTTTCGGACAGGATCATGCTCAAATAAAAACTCCGGACTCAGAAGAGTTTCATGCCCGGCGGCAGCGGCAAGCCGCCCGTGAGCGCCTTGGCTTTCTCCTCGACGAGCTTTTCGGATTTCGTGCGCGCATCCGCGCTGGCCGCAACGATGAGGTCTTCCACGATTTCCTTCTCGTCCGCCTTCATCAGGCTCGCGTCGATCGAAACCTTGCGGACGGTACCCTTGGCATTCATCGTGACCGAGACAAGACCGCCGCCTGCGCTTCCGGTGACTTCGAGGGTCTCGAGTTCGGCTTGCATGCGCTCCATGTTCGCCTGCAATTCCTTGATCTTCCCCATCATGCCCATCATGTCGCGCATGCCATTCGCTCCTTATTCGTCGTCTTCCTCGATCGGCATGTCGTAGCCGTCGGCAGGGTTCTCGGATTCCTCGGACATCGTCTTCCGACGCACTTCGACAATCTCCGCGCCGGGAAATGCGTTCAGCACCGCCTGTACCGCCGGATGATTGCCGACGTCGGCTTTCAGCTGCGCCTGCGTATTCTGTTCCTTCTCGCTCAGCGTTTCCCCACCGCGCTCGCGCGCAACGATCACGACCCAGCGGCGGCCCGTCCATTGCGAAAGCTTGGCGCCGAGCGTGCCTGCGAAATTTACCGGCGCACCCTGATCGAGCGAGATTTCGAGCTTGCCTTCCTCGATCTTCACGGGGCGGGCGAAATTCTTCAGTGCGTGCTTGATCTGGAGGTCGCGGTGCTTCTCCGCGAGTGCATAGACCTCTTCAAGCGACTGCAACTGCGGCGCGCTGTCGGGCGCAGAGGCCGGACGCGGTGCCGCACGCCCGATCGCATTCGTGCCGCCTTGTGCGCTCCCTTGCGCCATCTGCATGCGCGGTGCGCCCGACGGAACACCACCGCCATTGCCGGAAGATGTGCCTGCACCGGCGCCACCGCCATCGCCGAGCATCTTCAGCGCTTCATCGGGGGTCGGAAGATCGGCGGCATAAGCGAGGCGCACCAGCACCATTTCGGCGGCCTGCGCGGGTTTGCCGGCTGTCGCCGACTCGGAAATTCCCTTCGAGAGCATCTGCCAGGCACGCGACAGCACGCGGATGGAGAGCCGCTCCGCGAGTTCCTTGCCGCGCTTGCGCTCGGCTTCGACGAGGCTCGTGTCTTCGAGCGCGGACGGCACGATCTTGAAGCGCGTGAGCAGATGGCTGAATTCCGCGAGATCGGAAAGCACCGCCACCGGATCGGCGCCGAGATCATACTGCTCGCGAAACAGCTTCAGCGCCTCCGCGATGTTTCCGCCCATCAAAGCTTCGAACAGATCGATGATGCGCGTGCGGTCGGCGAGCCCCAGCATCTCGCGGACTTCGTTCGCCTTTACGCTTGCGCCGCCATGCGCGATCGCCTGATCGAGCAGAGACAACGAATCGCGCACCGAGCCTTCCGCCGCACGGGCGATCAAGGCGAGGCCTTCCGGCTCGGCGTCGATCTTTTCTGCCTCGGCGATCTTGCCGAGGTGCTTCGCGAGCGTGTCGCCGTCGACGCGGCGCAGGTCGAACCGCTGGCAGCGCGAAAGGATCGTGACCGGCACCTTGCGTACTTCGGTGGTCGCGAAAATGAACTTCGCGTGCGCGGGCGGCTCTTCCAGCGTCTTCAGGAGCGCGTTGAACGCAGCACCGGAGAGCATGTGGACTTCGTCGAGGATGTAGACTTTGTAGCGTGCGCTCACCGGCGTGTAGCGCACGGCGTCGTTGATCTGGCGGATGTCCTCGACGCTGTTATGCGAGGCCGCGTCCATTTCGATCACATCGACGTGGCGGCTCTCGAGAATTTCCTGGCAGTGCCGGCCGGGCTCCTTCATGTCGAGCGTCGGACCGGTGTCCTTGCCGGATTGCGGAACATAATTCAGCGCACGGGCAAGAATGCGCGCGGTGGTGGTCTTGCCGACGCCGCGAACGCCGGTCAGCAGATAGGCCTGCGCAATGCGTCCGCTCGCAAACGCATTCGAGAGCGTGCGGACCATGGCCTCCTGGCCGATGAGGTCGTCAAAATTGCGCGGGCGGTACTTGCGCGCGAGCACCCGGTAGCCGCCGGCTTCGTCGCCGAACAAGGAGGCGCCGTCTGCCGCGTTCTTTTTGGGCGTATCGTCCATCCCGGCCGCCGTTCGAGGAATTGGGTGGGAGGCTGGAACGATGACCCAAACCGGTCTCGTTAGGGCTGCTTCCTTCCGGACCTGACCCGGTTGGCGAGTGGCTCGTCCACCGCCAACCTCCCACTCTCTATATCGGGCGCGGCGGTACGGAAGGCAAGCACGGACGGCGATTTCGCCATATTGTTCCTCGAACTCGCGGGGATTCGCAGAAAATGACGCAGGAAATTTCGCTCGATCCGCGGCTCTTGCGCGATTCCGTCGCCATCGGCCGGCTCGCGCTCTGCGAAGTACGGCTGCAGGACGACACGCGTTTTCCCTGGCTCGTTCTCGTGCCGCTGCGCCACGGCGTCACCGAGCTTTTCGAGCTTTCCGCCGCCGACCGCGCGATTGCCGCCGAAGAAATCGCGCAATGCGGAGCGGCACTGCGCGCCGTCACCCAATGCCTGAAAATCAATGTCGGCGCGCTCGGCAACATCGTGCGGCAGTTGCACATTCATATCGTCGCGCGGGACGAGACCGACGCGGCATGGCCGGGCCCGGTCTGGGGTGTCGGCAGCCGCGTGCCGTACAGCGAAACGGAACGCGCAGCGCTCATCGCAAGGCTCCGAAGCGCATTAGCCATGCACGGCTGACGGATTGCGGGCCGCCCGCCCGCATGCCAGCGTTCAACGAATAAAGACGCCGCAGATGTCCCATTCCATTCCCGAAACCAGACTGACCTACGCGGGCTCCGGCCTCGATCGCCTGAGCGAGCAGCGCGGCGACATCGCACTCATCGAATCCCTTCGCACCGATGCGCGCAATTTCGTGCTCGCGGGCGAGTCGTTCTTGCTCGCAAAGCGCGGTGCAGGGTTCGACGCCGGCCTTACGAACGAGGAAGCTGCGGTCGCGGGTGACACGCTCGAAACCGCGCTCCTTGGCAAGGACCCGCGCGGCCGCGGACATTTCGCAAGAGCGATCCCGCCTTCGCGCATCGATGCGATCAAGGCGCACGAAGGCTTCATCGTCGTCGACCTGCGCTCGATTGCCCTGCAGGGACTGGTCCCGCCGGAAGACCTCTCCGCACTTGCGACCGCGAAAGCGCTTCTGTTCTGGCATGAGCGGCATCGCTTCTGTGCGAACTGCGGCAAGCCGACGAAGCCCGCGCAGGCGGGTTGGCGGCGCGACTGCGGGAGCTGCTCCGCACAACATTTCCCGCGTACCGACCCTTGCGTGATCATGCTCGCGATCCACGGCGAACAATGCCTGCTCGCACGCCAAACACGATTTCCTCCCGGCATGTGGTCGGCGTTGGCCGGCTTCGTCGAGCCCGGCGAAAGCTTCGAAGAGGCGGTACGGCGCGAAACGATGGAAGAAGCCGGCATTCCCGCAGGCCGCGTATCCTACTTTGCGTCGCAGCCATGGCCGTTCCCGATGTCGATCATGATCGGCGCCTTCGTCGAAGCCAAAAGCGACAAGCTCAAGATCGACGAAGTGGAACTCGAGGCCGCGCGCTGGGTGACGAAGGACGAATGCCGGCTTCTGCTCATGAACAAGCATCCGGCGCGCTTCTTCGCGCCGCCGCCGCTCGCCATCGCGCATCACCTGATCAAGACCTTCGTCGAGCGCGGCGAAGGCGTGTTCGGCTGATTACTTCGCCGCTTCGCGCGCCTTCATGCGGAACGGATGCGCGGGATAGACGCCGAGAATCTTCAGCTCTTCCGAAAAGAACTTCAGTTCCTCCAGCGCGAAGGTGAGTCCGCGGTCATCCGGATGGCCTTCGACATCCGCATAAAACTGCGTCGCGAAAAAATTTCCATCGATCTGGTAGGACTCGAGCTTCGTCATGTTGACGCCGTTCGTGGCGAAACCGCCGAGCGCCTTGTAAAGCGCGGCGGGCACGTTGCGCACTTTGAAGACAAACGTCGTCACGACGACCCCGTTGTTCGGCTTCGCCCACGACTTGTCTTTCTGCAAAATAATAAAGCGCGTGGTGTTGTGGGCTTCATCCTCGATATTTTCGCGGATGATATCGAGACCATAGATCTCGGCGGCAAGCGCGGATGCAATCGCCGCGCGCGTCGGATCGTTGGCTTCCATGATCTGCCGCGCGCTGCCGGCCGTGTCGGCGCCGATTACGGCCGTGAGCCCCAGTTCGCGGATCACGTTGCGGCACTGGCCCAGCGCCATGACGTGGCTCTGCACGGTCTTCACCGTCTTCAGCGATGCGCCCTTCACCGCCATCAGCTGATGGGAGAGCGGCAGGAAGAATTCGCCTACGATCTGCAAACCCGAATGCGGCATCAGGTGATGAATGTCGGCCACGCGCCCGGCAACCGAATTCTCGATCGGAATCATCGCGAGGTTCGCTTCGCCGTTCGAGACGGCAGAAAATGCGTCTTCGAAGGTCGCGCAAGGCACCGGCTCAAAATCGGGAAAGCGTTCGCGGCATGCGATGTGCGAATTGGCGCCGGGTTCGCCCTGAAAGACGATGGTTTGCTTCTTGGCCATGTCAGGAGTTTCTCTGTTTACCCGCAAGCAGCGTGCGGGCCTTTTCGAGGTCGGCAGGAGTATCGACGCCGAGCGGTACAGCGTCAACGATCGCAACATCGATGCGCATGCCGTTTTCGAGCGCGCGAAGCTGCTCGAGCTTTTCGCGCTTCTCAAGCGTACCCTGCGGCAGTTTCACGAAGCGTTCGAGCGCGGCGCGGCGGTACGCGTATATGCCGATGTGATGATAGAGCGGGCCTTCGTTCGCGGGCGCGGTCGCACGCGTGAAGTAAAGCGCGCGTAACCGGCCTTCGCCGACCGGCGTTCCGACGACCTTCACGACATTCGGATTGGTTTTTTCTTCCTCTTCGGTGATCGCCACCGCGAGCGTCGCAATATCGACGGCGGGATCCTGCAGCGGCTCGACCACGCGGCGGATCGACTGCGGCTCGATCGCGGGGAGGTCGCCCTGCAGATTGACCACGATGCCGACACGGCCGGCGGGGTCCGCCTTCCCAAGCGCTTCGA
>VFQR01001574.1_pt1 | contig 16906 bp, 15 predicted proteins | sample 3512321 | NCBI WGS metagenome assembly VFQR01 (sample SAMN10412374, study PRJNA504923) | tailings metagenome | isolation source: Relicate 3 Philex TSF1 revegetated site | place: Philippines: Tuba, Benguet | collected 2017-08-29
GGTGGTGACCGGCGGCTTCTCGGAGGTGAACCGCTCGCGCCGGGTGGAGATGGCGCAGGAGGAGTTCCGCCGCGCCGCGCCCGACAGTCTCGCGAAGCTTAGCGGCGATGCGCTGGAGACCTATATCGGCCGCCACTATGCCGCCTACTGGCTGAAGGTGGACCTCGCCACCAAGATCGAGCACGCCCGCTTCCTGCTCGAGACCGAGGCGGCCGGCAAGTCGCTCGCAACGCGCGTCGATCTCCTGAACGGGCAGGGCGTGACGCATCTCACCGTGCTCGCGCCCGACCATCCGAGGCTGCTGTCGATCATCGCGGGCGCCTGCGCGGCCGCGGGCGCGAACATCATCGGCGCGCAAATCTACACCACCACGGACGGGCTCGCGGTCGACACCATCTCGATCACGCGCGGCTTCGACCGCAACGAGGACGAGGAGCGCCGCGCCCGCCGCATCGCGGAGGGCATCGAGAAGGCGCTGCGCGGCGAGATGAAGGTCGGCGAGGCCGTGGCGGCGGTGGCGGGGAAGTCGTCGAGCCGCCATCGCTCGCGCACCTTCCGCATCGTGCCGGAAGTTGCGATCAACAACACCTGGTCGACGCGCTACACGGTCATCGAGGTCTCCGGCCTCGACCGGCCGGGCCTCCTCCACGACCTGACCGCGGCGCTCTCCCGGCACAGCCTCAACATCGCTTCCGCCTATGTGGCGACCTTCGGCGAGCGGGCGGTCGACGTGTTCTACGTCACCGACCTGATGGGCGCGAAGATCCAGACGGCCCAGCGGCAGGCGGCGATCAGAAAGGTGCTGATGCAGGTGCTGGAGGAAGAGGCGCGCTGAGCCGATCCCCTGCCGCAGCGCGCTTCTGGCCCAGCGGTTGCGGCGGTCAGGCAAATTCCGGCGCGAGGGCCGTGTAGGTGGCGATATCGGCCTTGATGTTGAGCCGCTCGAACATTTCGTAGGGGTCGAATCCGGCCGCCCGCTGCGCGGTGCCCACCGCCTGGCGCGCCCGCTGGATCGCCTCCTGGTTCCGCCATTCCACGATCGTCACGAAATTGAATTCGCCGGGCCCCGAGGCGTGTTCCAGCACCATGTCGCCGACGAAGCCGGGCATGGTCTTGAGCAGATCGTGCGTGACCCGGACGCGCTCCACGAACTCGTGCCGTGCCCGCGCCGGAACGGCGAACTTGTCGATCCTGTAGTAGCGCGGCTCGTCGGTCGAAGCGGTCATGTCTGTCTCCATCGATGCGGGCGCGCACGGCGGCCGCGGTCGTTTGCGTCGAAGCGTGGGGGAGGCTAAAACCTCAAGTAATCTTGAGGTCAAGGGCCATGGACAAGGGTCATGAAAAGTCATCGCGGACGGACGGGCGACTGCCGCGCGAGCTGTCCGTCGGCGCGGTCGCCGCGCGCAGCGGCGTCGCGGTTTCGACGCTGCATTTCTATGAGGCCGAGGGGCTGATCGCGGGTCATCGCACCGCCGCCAACCACCGCCGCTACGGCCGCGACGTGCTGCGTCGGATCGCGGTCATCCGCGTCGCCCAGCGGGCCGGCATTCCGCTGAAGGAGATCGCGGCGGCGCTCGGCTCACTGCCGGCCTCGCGGACCCCCACGGCAGAGGACTGGGCGAGGCTCGCCGCCCGCTGGAAGAGCGACCTCGACGACCGCATCGCCCGGCTGACCCGCCTGCGCGACCAGATGACGAGCTGCATCGGCTGCGGCTGCCTGTCGATCCGCGACTGCCCGCTGCGCAATCCGCTCGATGCGCTCGGCGGTGCAGGGGCCGGGGCGCGCCTGCTCGATCCCGACGAGCCCCCGGCCGTCGATAGCCGTTAACCCTGACCGGAGATGAACGCCGTCCCGCAGAATTGCCTTAACCCCCCCTTCATTGCGCCGGGATTACCCCGGAGAGAGCGGAACAGGGTGCAAAGGGGCTGACGGGACGGATGGCAAAGGGCCGCCGCGGACAGGGCGACAGGATCGAGCCGAGCTTCGGGACGGCGCGCGGGGGGATGGACCTTCGCGCGGGGCCCGACGACCGGCCCTCCGTGCGCGTCGCCGAGCCGGTTCGCCCCGCCCCCAAGCCGCGCAGGACCGAGCGGGAACCGGAGGTCGAGGTGGCGAAGGCCGAGCGGCGCCGTGGATCGAAGCGGGACCGGGACGAGCGCCCGCGCCGAAAGAAGCGCCGCGGCATTCTCGGCACCCTGTTCATCTGGGGCCTGACCGCCTCGATCTGGGCCGGTATCCTCGTCGCCGGCGTCATCGCCTGGTATGCCGCGCACCTGCCGCCGACCCATTCGCTCCAGGTGCCGCCCCGGCCGCCGAATATCGCCATCGTCGCGGCGGACGGCGCCGAACTCGCCAATCGCGGCGATACCGGCGGCGCGGCGATCCAGATCCGCAGTCTGCCGCGTCACGTGACGCAGGCGCTCATCGCCATCGAGGACCGGCGCTTCTACTCGCATTTCGGCCTCGACGTGGTCGGCCTCGCCCGCGCGGTCTTCACCAATGTCACCCGCCGCGGCATGCATCAGGGCGGCTCGACGCTGTCGCAGCAGCTTGCCAAGAACCTGTTCCTGACCCCCGACCGCACCCTCGGCCGCAAGGTGCAGGAGGCCCTGCTCGCGCTCTGGCTGGAGCACAACTACTCCAAGGACCAGATCCTCGAACTCTACCTCAACCGCGTCTATTTCGGCGCTGGCGCCTATGGCGTCGAGGCTGCCGCGCGCCGCTACTACGACAAGCCGGCGACCGCCCTGACATTGCCGGAGGCGGCGGTGATTGCCGGGCTCGTGAAAGCGCCCTCGCGCCTCGCGCCGACGCGCAATCCGCAGGAGGCGCAGGAGCGCGCCAGGCTCGTGCTCGCCGCCATGGCCGAGCAGGGCTACATCACGGAGGCGCAGGCGCGCGCCGCGCGCGACAATCCCGCCATCGCCAGCCGTGCGGTGCCCGGCGGTTCCATCAACTATGTCGCCGACTGGGTCATGGATCTGATCGACGACTATGTCGGCAAGGTCGAGACCGACCTCGTGGTCGAGACGACCATTGTCGGCCCCATGCAGCAGGCGGCCGAGTCCGCCCTCGTCGAGACGCTGGTGCGCGGCGGCCAGCGCTATGGCGTCGGTCAGGGCGCGGTGGTGGTGCTCGACACGGACGGCGCGGTGCGCGCCCTCGTCGGCGGGCGCGACTATTCGCAGAGCCAGTTCAACCGCGCGACGGCGGCCCGCCGCCAGCCGGGCTCGGCCTTCAAGCCCTTCGTCTATCTGGCGGCGCTGGAGCGCGGCCTCACCCCGGACACGACGCGCTCGGATGCGCCGGTTCAAGTGGCCGGCTGGCGACCGGAGAACTACACGCGCGATTATCGCGGCGACGTCTCGCTGACGACCGCGCTCGCCTCCTCGCTCAACACGGTGGCGGTGCGGCTCGGGCAGGAAGTCGGGCCGCGCTCGGTCGTGCGCACGGCGCAGAAGCTCGGCGTCGGCTCGGCGCTTGCCGCCAACCCGTCGATCTCGCTCGGCACGTCCGAGGTGAACCTTCTGGAGCTGGTCGGCGCCTATGCGCCCTTCGCCAACGGCGGCATCGGCGTCATCCCGCACCTCATCACCAAGATCCGCACCACCAACGGCCGCGTGCTGTTCCAGCGCCGGCCGATGAACAACGGGCAGGTGGTGGAGCCGCGCCACGTCGCCATGATGAACGCGATGATGAACCAGACGACCGTCTCCGGCACCGCGCGCACCGTGCGCCTGCCGGGCTGGATCGTCGCCGGCAAGACCGGCACCAGCCAGGAATTCCGCGACGCCTGGTTCGTCGGCTATTCCGGCCGCTTCGTCGCGGGCGTCTGGCTCGGCAACGACGACGGCACGCCGACGCGGCGGCTGACCGGCGGCGGCCTGCCGGTGGAGATCTGGAACCGGGCCATGGCGGAGGCGCATCGCGGCCAGCAGATCGTCGACCTGCCCGGCAACTGGCGCTCCTTCGACGCGCCGGGCCGCATCCTGCCCGGCGACGGCCTCGACCAGCCGATGACCATGTCACGGATCGAGCAACGCGCGCCGCAGCGCACCGCCCAGCGGCCGGGCGGCACGGAGAATCCCGGCGACGTGATCCGCCCGCCGGCCGGCAACGGCTTCTTCGAGCGGCTGTTCAGGTAGGGCCGTTTGGCGATTGCTCGGGCGCCGGATGACGTTCTCGTCGTCATGCCCGGGCTTGGCCCGGGCATCCACGAATTCCTTCTCTGTCGTGTTCAAGTCGTGGATGGCCGGGACAAGCCCGGCCATGACGGTGTGGCAAAACCTAACCGGTTTGCTGCCCGTCAGTCCTTCATCAGGACGAGACGGTGCAGCGTCGCCTTGCCGAGGTCGAACAGCGTCCACGAGGCGGCGAAGAAGACGAGGTACTTGTTGGTCACCGGCACGCCGACGAGCGCATGCGCCTTGTCGCGGTTCTCGACCAGCCGGTCGAACCAGGCGCGCAGCGTCGGCCGGTAGTCGTGCTGCGAGTCGTGGACGAGGCGGAAGCCGGCCTGCCGCGCCCAGTCGAGATGATCCTGATGCAGCGACAGGGTCGAACCGGGAAAATAGGCCTGCGCCGCGACCATCGTCACCGGCCAGCGATCCGTGCCGTTCAGCGAGAAGAAGTGGAACACGGCCCGCCCGCCGGGCTTCAGGGCCGCGTGCAGTCGCCGGTAGAGCGGCAGCACCTCGTCCGGCTTGATGTGCTCGAACGAGCCGATGGAATAGATCTTGTCGTATGTCCCGGTGCCGTAGTCGCGGGTGATGAAGTCGTCGAGTTCGGCGTTCAGGCCGAGCGTGCCGCGCACATAGGCGAGCTGGTCCTGCGAGAGCGTCAGGCCGGACAGGTTTTCCGCGTCGCCGGTATGGGCCTGGATATGCTTCATCATCGAGCCCCAGCCGCAGCCGAGCTCGATGATCCGCTCGCCGGGCTTCGGGTCGATCAGCGAGAGGATGTGGTTGGCCTTGTTGAGCTGGGCGTCCTCGATCGTCTCGCCGGGCGAATGGAAATCGGCGCAGGTGTAGAACATGAAACGCCGGTCGAGGAACAGCGCGTAGAAGTCGTTCGACACGTCGTAGTGGTACTCGATCCCCGTTGCGTGGGAGGGTTCGAGAAACCGCCGGAGGATGCGCTCGCGTAGCGGCGCGGGCGGCCAGTTGTCGATCAGGGACTGGACGAGGGCGGGCTGCCGCGTGGTGATGAAGCGCCAGAGCGGTTCGGGATCGACCGGCTTCGCCGAGCGGGCGAAATAGAACGGCAGCGCATAGCCGATGCCGTAGGCGAGCGTGTCCCTGATCCCGAGTGCCGCGCGCACTGCCCAGGAAGCCGTGCCGAGGCGCAATTGGGCCCGCGTCGCGCCGGATGGCGTCAAGGCCGCGGGCCGGTCCGTCATGCGCGGCCTCGCGCGCTCTTCTCGGGCCTGACCCGCGCGGCGATCCAGTTGGAGAGTTCCAGCCGACGCCGCGTCTCGTCGGTCAGTTCGGTATCGAAGCCGTGCCGCCAGGCGACTGCCGCGTCGGCCGGATCGGCGTCGAGCGCGTCGAGGTCGGCGCGCCAGCGGCCGAGTTCGTCCAGCGTGCGGAAGAAGCCCTCCCCGATCAGCGTCTCGCCGAGCGCGCCGCCGATGGCAGCGACCTCGCCGAACGAGAATTCGGGATGATACTGGACGGCCCAGGCGGTGGTCTTGCCGGCCCGGATTTCCACAGCCTGCACCTCGCTCATGCCGTTGGAGGCAAGGAGCGTCGTGCCCGGTGCCATGGTCTCCACCTCGTCCTGATGGATCGCCGGCGCATCATAGGCCGCCGGCCGCCCCGCGAGCATGGGGTGGGCGCGGCCGGCCTCGTTCGGCACGATCTTGCGCGCGAAGCCCATCTCGCGGCCCTTGGGATTGCGGCGAACCACGCCGCCCGCCGCCGTCGTCAGGATCTGCAACCCCCAGCAGGAGCCGAAGACCGGCGTGCCCGACTCGAAGACCTGCCGCGCGAGGTCGATCTGCGCGGTGATCGCGGGCGTCATATCGTAGATGTTGAGCGAGGAGCCGGTCAGCGCCACGCCATCATAGCCTTCGAGGCCGCCGGCATCCGGCAGGTTGGCGCCGGGATCGGCGGGAAAGCAGAGGTCGATCACGGCGTCGGGGGCGAGGTCTTTCAGCACTTCGGCATAGGCCTGCGATGGTGTCGCACCGCGGTTTTTCGCGTGCCGGGCGCGATCGGCCGCGGTGTTGCCTTCGACGACGAGGATGCGGAGAGACATGCGGAGGGCATTCCTGCGTGAGACTGTCGGCGCAGATTGCACTGCCGAATGGGACGGGAAAAGGGCCTGACCATTGCCCGCGGCCGCCAAACGCGCCATGACGTGCGGTGACCGCACAATGGGCCACTCACTTTGGACCAGCCTTCCGAACCCTTCCGGCAGATCGACCGCGATCACATGCTGGGCCTTGAAAAGGGCCTCGCCGTCATCGCCTGTTTCGATGCGGCGCACCCGCGCCTGACGATTGCCGACGTCGCGCGGATGACGGGCCTCACGCGCGCCACCGCGCGGCGCTGCCTCATCACCCTCGCGCGCATCGGCTATGCCGAGACCGACGGCCGCCTGTTCGCGCTCACCCCGCGCGTGCTCCGGCTGGGCTATGCCTATCTGTCCTCGACGCCGCTGACGACCATCCTCCAGAGCGCGCTGGAGCGGCTCAGCGAGGAGATCGGCGAGAGTTCGTCGGCCTCGATCCTCGACGGCAGCGAGATCGTCTATGTCGCGCGTGCCGCGACGCGGCGGATCATGTCGGTGGGCCTGTCGGTCGGCGCGCGCCTGCCGGCCTTCTGCACCTCCATGGGACGCGTGCTGCTGGCGGCGCTGCCGGACGATGAGGCGCGCAGGCGCATCGACGCCGTGCCCCGGGCGCCGCGCACGGGACGCACGGTAACCGATGCCGAGACCATCATGCGCCTGTTGGACGGCGTGCGGAGCGACGGCCATGCCATCATCGACCAGGAGTTGGAGATCGGGCTCGCCTCGATCGCGGTGCCGGTCTTCGACATTCGCGGCCGGACGCTAGCCGCGATCAACGTCGGCGTGCAGGCGACACGCTTCCCGCCTGAGCTTCTTGTGCGCGATCTTTTACCCAAGCTGAAGGCCGTGCAGGCCGATCTCGCCCGCATCGTGAGCTGACCAGGGGCGAAACCCTGTGGGCGGCGGCCGCGCCCGGTTGAAATCGCGGCATGCACCTGCGAGCGTCCCGGCCATGCATCAGCCCGTTCCCCCACCAGCGCCAGAGGAGGCCGCCAATCCGGCGGACAGCCGCGTCACGCCGCTGATGGAGCAATATATCGAGATCAAGGCGGCCAATCCGGACTCGCTGCTGTTCTACCGGATGGGTGATTTCTATGAGCTGTTCTTCGACGACGCCGTCAGGGCCTCGCGCGCGCTCGGCATCGCGCTGACCAAGCGCGGCAAGCATCTGGGCGAGGACATCCCCATGGCCGGCGTGCCGGTCCATGCCGCGAACGACTACCTGAACCGGCTGATCCAGCTCGGCTTCAAGGTCGCGGTCTGCGAGCAGGTCGAGGACCCGGCGGAAGCGAAGAAACGCGGCTCGAAATCGGTGGTGAAGCGCGACGTGGTGCGCCTCGTCACGCCCGGCACGCTGACCGAGGACACGCTGCTGGAGGCGCGGCGCAGCAACTACCTGCTCGCGGTCGCACGCGCGAAGACCTCCTCCGCCGGCACCGACGGCTTCGGCCTCGCCTGGGTCGATATCTCCACCGGCGAGTTCCGGGTCGCGGAGACCGACGGCGCCCGGCTCGCCGCCGAGATCGCCCGCGTCGATCCGCAGGAGATCGTCGTCTCGGACGCGCTGTTCGCCGATGCCGAATGGGGCGAGTTCTGGCGCGGCTATCGTTCGGTCTCGCCGAGCCCCCGCGATATGTTCGACGGCGCAACCGCCGAGCGCCGGCTTGCCGCCTATTTCGGCGTGAAGACGCTGGACGGTTTCGGCGCCTTCTCGCGGCTCGAAGCCACCGCCGCAGCGGCGGTCGTCACCTATGTCGAGCGCACGCAGATCGCCTCCCGCGCTCCGCTGTCGCCACCGGTCCACGAGCCGGCCGGCGCGGCCATGCTGATCGACGCGGCGACCCGCGCCAATCTGGAACTCGTCCGCACGCTCGGCGGCGAGCGGCAGGGTTCGCTCCTCTCCGCCATCGACCGCACGGTGACGGCGGCTGGTGCGCGCATGCTGGCGGGCCGGCTCGCCAATCCGCTGACCGACCCGGCCGCCATCGCCGAGCGGCTCGACGCTGTCGCGGCCCTCGTCGCTGCCCCCGGGCTGCGCGCGGATATCCGCGAACAGCTCGACGCCGCGCCCGACATGGCGCGGGCGCTGACCCGCATCGCCATGGATCGCGGCGGTCCGCGCGACCTCGCCGCCATCGGGCAGGGGCTGGTCGCCGCCGCCGCGCTGGCCGAGGTCGTGGCCGGCGAGGCCGCAGGCGAGTTGCGGCAGGCGGCCGAAGGGCTCGCCCGTCCCGATCCAGCCGTCGCCGCCCTGCTGGCCTCGGTGCTCGCCGACGACCTGCCGCTCATGAAGCGCGACGGCGGCTTCGTGAGACCCGGTTACAACGCCGCGCTCGACGAGACGCGGGCGCTGCGCGACGAGAGCCGGCGCGTCATCGCCTCGCTGCAGGCGCGCTATGCCGAGGAAACCGGCGTCAGGACGCTGAAGGTCAAGCACAACAATGTGCTCGGCTATTTCGTCGAGGTCTCCCAGCAGCACGGCGACGCCTTCCTGAAGCCCCCGCTGAACGCCACCTATATCCACCGCCAGACCATGGCCGGCGCCATGCGCTTCTCGACCACCGAGCTCGGCGCGCTGGAAGCGAAGATCGCCGGCGCGGCCGATCGGGCGTTGGGGCTGGAGCTCGACATATTCGGTGAACTGGCGGCGGCGGTGCTGGCTGCAGCCGGCCCGATCAAGGCCGCGGCGGAGGCGCTTGGCGTGACGGATGTCGCCGCCGCGCTGGCGACGCTCGCCGTCGAGCAGTCTTATGCGCGTCCGCTGGTCGACAGCTCCTTCGCCTTCGCTGTTCGGCAAGGCCGCCATCCCGTGGTGGAGCAGATGCTGCGCAGCGGCGCGCCCTTCGTCGCCAATGACTGCGATCTGTCAGGGAACCCGGCCGGCGATGGCGGCGGGCGCATCTGGCTGATCACCGGCCCCAACATGGCCGGTAAATCGACCTTCCTGCGCCAGAATGCGCTGATCGCCGTGCTGGCCCAGATGGGCTCCTTCGTGCCGGCGACCTCCGCCCATATCGGCGTTGTGGACCGGCTGTTCTCGCGCGTCGGGGCTGCCGACGATCTCGCGCGCGGCCGCTCCACCTTCATGGTCGAGATGGTCGAGACGGCGGCGATCCTCAACCAGTCGGGCCCGCGCGCCCTCGTCATCCTCGACGAGATCGGACGCGGCACGGCGACCTTCGACGGCCTGTCCATCGCCTGGGCGGCGGTGGAACATCTCCACGAGACGAACCGCTGCCGGTCGCTGTTCGCGACGCATTTCCACGAGCTGACCGCGCTGTCGACGCGGCTGAAGCGCCTCCACAACGCCACCATGCGCGTCAAGGAATGGCAGGGCGACGTGATCTTCCTGCACGAGGTGGCCGACGGCGCGGCCGACCGCTCCTACGGCATTCAGGTGGCGAAGCTCGCGGGGCTGCCTCCCTCGGTGGTGGAGCGCGCACGGCAGGTGCTGTCCGAGCTCGAGGCGACCGACCGCGCTGCCCCTGTCCGGCGCATGGTGGACGACCTGCCGCTCTTCGCAGCGGCTCCGCGCCCCGCGCCGGCGGCGAAGGCCGATCCCGCTCTGGACCTGCTCGACAATCTCGACCCCGACGACATGACGCCGCGCGAGGCGCAGGAGGCGCTCTACGCCCTCAAGGCTAGGCGCGCGAAGGGCGCCTGAAGCGGATGAAGGCCAGCAGCAGCGCCGACCACAGGATCGGCAGGGCGAGGCCGACGAGGGTGCCGGTCCACACGTAGCCCGCGCGCGCGAAGAGGTGGATCGCCAGCAGGAAGGCGGTGAAGCCGACCAGCATGACGAGGCCGTTGATGAAGGCGGCGGCGACGACATTGCCGCCGAGCCGCCGGTGCATCAGCAGGATGAAACTCGAATAGCTCGCCGGGAACAGCGCCGCATAGCCGGTGATGGAGGGTCCGACGCGCTCCGAGACAAGGATCACCGAGACGACCACCGCAACGACGATGGCTGCACGCAGCGGAATGTCGAACCAGCGGCGGCGCGCCGGCGGCGGCGTGCTCGCGGTCCGCCAGCCCCAGGTGGCGGCGATGGCGACTGCGAAGACCGCGAGATTCAGGAGGACAGCAGATGTCGTCGTCCAGGTGAAGGCGCGGACGAGCAGCATGGCGGCGACCCAGGCGGCGATCAGGCCGGCATAGGAGACGATGAGCCCGGAGCCGCGCCGCGCCAGCGCCGCATAGGCGAGCGCCGCCGGCACGATGGCGACATTGCCGGCAAGGCTTGCGAGCGAGGCTTCCGCGATGAACGGCGCGTCGTGGTCGAGCGCCAGCAGCACATAGGCCGGCCCCGTCGAGACCGGCAGCGACAGCACCATGGCGGCAAGGAACGGCCGCGTCCGCTCGGCCACCAGCGAGGCGGCGACGACGATGGCGGCGGTGGTAAGCGCCTTGAGGATGAGCGCGAGGAAGGACAAGGCAGCAGCCCCGGCGGGAGGGGCTATCCGTCTATCGGGTTCTTGATGGACGCGGCAGCCCGCCCGGATCATTCCTGCCTTTCGCAGGAATGATCTAGATTCCTACACGATCGCGTTTTGCACGCTGCTCGCGCGCTTCTCTTCACGCGAACCGGCTTCCACTTCGCTTGAAAACGCGTCAGTGCAGGACGCGCCCGCCATTGGCGTGGATCTCGGCGACCAGCGCCGCGACGCCTTCGAGATGGGGGTTGACCGCCAGCGCTGCCTCGAAGGCGATCAGCGCCTCGGCCTCCCGGCCATGGCGCAGGCAGATCTGTGCGAAGCCCGACAGCGCGCCGAAATGCCGCGGCTCGCGCTTCAGCGCCTCCATGATATCGGCGACCGCGTAGGCGTCGTCACCCCGGATGAAATGCAGCGTCGCGCGCTTGTTCCAGGCTTCCGACCATTCGGGGCGGGCATCCACCAGCGCGTCCAGCACCAGATGGGCGATGTCGTAGTCCTTGGCGGCGATGGCGTTGATCGCCTGTTCCATGGCCTCGTCGGCGTAATCGTCCTCGTGATTGGTCCAGATCGCCCAGATCAGGTCCTGCAGCTCATAGGCCGGCTCATGCGGCCGGAAGCGCGAGAGGTCGCGGAACAGCGCGTCGAGGCGGCGCGGCTGGCCGGGCGCCGGCTTCATCGAATCAAGGCTCAGCACGAGCTTGATGCAGTCGTCGAAGGCGATCAGGTCGGCCACGGGCACTCCGCTTGTCTTCTCCGGCCCCCTCCCGTCAGCACCGGAGGGTGAATCTTAGCTGGGGATCGCAGATCAGCAAGCCAAGATCATGACCGAACTTTGAGCAGCGTCACGGCAACTGGCGGCGCGCCTCCGCGAGAATCTCCACCGCCTCCGCCAGCGCAGGACCGGGACAGGCGGTCAGCGCGGCGGGCAGGGCGATGCGGCGTTCGGAGGGAAAAAGCCGCGCGAGGGCTGGATGAAGCAGCAGCGCCGAGCCGTGATCGGCCGCGCGCGCGGTCGCCTCGCTCACCACCAGCGCCTCCGGCCGGGCGGCGACGATCGCTTCCAGCGACACGAAGCGGCCGAGGCCGGTGGTGCTGGCATCGGCATGGCGGAAGCCGGCGCGGGCCAGCACCTCGCCGGTGAGGGACGCCGGGCCGGCGGCATAGCCGCGCCGCTCGTAGGGCAGGGCGGCCGGCATCCGGCCGAGTTGCAGCGGTAGGGAATCGAGGCGCGCGGCCAGCGCTTCGCCGCGTTCGGCTTGGCCGAGCAGGGTGGCGACGCGGCGGATTTCGGCCTGCGTCTCGGCGAAGGTCGCAGGCAGCGCCATGCGCTCGACCCGGTAGCCGCGGGTGGCGAGGATGCGCCCCGTACCCAGCCGGTCGAGCGGTCCGACGAGCACGAGGTCCGGATCGAGCGCCAGAACCTCCTCCGCCGTGCCGCCGGTCTGCGGCAGGCCGCGCGCTGCCTCGGCTGCGGCCGAGATGGCCGCATCCGTGGCCAGCCGGGAGACGGCGACGATCTGGGTGCGGTCGGCCAGCGCCAGCACGAACTGGTCGGCGCAGAGATTGAGCGAAACGACGCGCCGCGGCGCTGCCGATGCATGCGCAGGGAAAGCGCCGGCCAGCACGAAGGCCAGCACTGCGACGAAACGTCCCGGCCTCACGCGGCGTGAGGGGTCGGCGACTGTGCCAGCAACATGCGCAGGCTCGCCTCGTCGCGGGCGCTGCGCAGCTTCTGGACGTTGCCGGGGTCGCGGGTGAGGCGGGCGATGCGCGACAGCGCCTTGAGATGGTCGGCGCCCGCGCCCTCCGGGGCGAGCAGCGTGAAGACGAGGTCCACGGGCTGGCCGTCGATCGAATCGAAATCGACCGGCTTCTCCAGCCGCGCGAACAGGCCGGTGACGCGCGCCAGTTTCGGCAGCTTGCCGTGGGGAATGGCGATGCCGCTGCCCGCGCCGGTCGAGCCGAGCTGCTCGCGGGCGCTTAAAGTCTCGAAGATTTCAGCGGCCGGCCGGCCGGTAAGCTCCGCCGCGCGGGCGGCGAGGGCCTGGAGGAGATGCTTCTTTGAATCGGCCCGCAACGCGGGGATGATCGCGCCTTCGGCTATGATGTCTGGAAGCGGCATCGGCTGCCTTCTCGGAAAGTGCGGGCCAGTTCGCGGCCGTCAATACGGGCCATGCAATGACGGTGCCATGACGGTGTCTGTCGCGACCCCGCCGGCCGGCCCGTCAGGCTGGCCCGTTTGGTGGCGTCGGCGGGTCGACCCAGCCGACATGCCCGTCCGCGCGCCTGTACACCACATTCACGCGCCGGTGAACTGCATGGTGGAAAACCAGCGCCGAAGCACCCGTTACATCCAGTTCCATCACGGCATCGGCGACGGTCATCCGGCGAAGGCTGGCGGTCTGCTCCGCGATGATGACGGGCTCGAAGCCAGCCTCGCTCTCATCGCCGGTGCCCTCCGTGGGCGCTTCGATGATATAGGAGGGCATCGCCACTGCCGCCGACATCGCGAGATTGCCCGCGCGGTCCTTCAGGCGTTTGGAATAGCGTCGCAGCCGCTTCTCGATCCGCTCGACGCCGAGATCGCAGGCGATATAGGGATCGGCCGCGAAGGCCTCGGCCTGCAGGGTGGTGCCCGTCGGCGTGTGCAATGCCGCCACGGAGCGGAAGCCGTGTGCTTCCTTCTCCACGGTGACGTGGCCTGTCACTCTGCCGTCGAGATATCGCCCTGCAGCCTCACCGACACGTCCTGCGATCCGATCGCGCAAAGCCTCGCCGATATCGAGGTTCTTGCCGGAAATCCGCAGAGCCATGAGGCTCCTCCGATTGCTGTTCGAATGTGCCGCCGCCCGGTCGGACGACGGTCCCGAAGCCTTCTTCTTATGCCTCTCAGGGGTAAGGACTGGCGGCGGACAAGTCAATGCGACAGAGGGGTGACGGGTGGCTGTCCGGGGTGTCCCAGAGGTCACCGATCGGGCACGAAAGGCGTACCGAGGGAGGCCGGCGCCTGGCTGCCGCGCCGGCTGGCGCTGATGACGACCAGCACGACGATCGTCGCGAGATAGGGCAGGGCCGACATGAGCTGGCTGGGAATGCCGAGCCCCTGCGCCTGTGCATGGAGCTGGAGCACGGTGACGCCGCCGAACAGGTAGGCGCCGATGGCGGCGCGAACGGGGAGCCAGCTCGCGAAGACGACGATGGCGAGCGCGATCCAGCCGCGCCCGGCGGTCATGCCCGGTGACCAGAAAGGGGTATAGGCGAGCGAAAGATAGGCACCGGCAAGGCCGGCGCAGCCGCCGCCGAACAGCACGGCGAGGAAGCGTATCCGCAGCACGGAGTAGCCGAGCGCGTGCGCCGAGGCGTGGCTTTCGCCGACCGCGCGCAGCACGAGGCCGGCGCGGCTCTTGAACAGGAACCACCAGATGCCGCCAAGCAGCGCCACCGAGGCGTAGACGATGGGGTCCTGCGCGAAGATGAACTTGCCGATAACGGGGATGTCGGAGAGGTAGGGAACGACGATCCTGGCCATCGGATCGCGCCGCGCGCCGATGAAGTCGCGCCCGATCAGCCCGGACAGGCCGAGGCCGAGGATGGTGAGCGCAAGGCCCGTCGCGACCTGGTTGGCGGCCAGGCCCAGGGTCAGCCCGGCGAACAGCGCCGCCATGGCCATGCCGGCGGCGACCGCCGCGAGAACGCCGGCGAGCGCCGAGCCGGTCATGATCGCGACCGCGAAGCCGGTGGCCGCGCCGACGATCATCATGCCCTCGACGCCGAGGTTGAGGACGCCGGAGCGCTCGACCACCAATTCGCCGAGCGCTGCGATCATCAGCGGCGTCGCGGCCGTGACGATGGTGAGCAGGATCGCCTCGAACAGGCCCATCAGGTGGTCCTCCCGGCGGTCAGGACGCGCAGGCGATAGAGCAGGAACGTGTCGCAGCCGAGCACGAAGAACAGCAGCAGGCCCTGGAAAACGCGCGTCACGTCGAGCGGGATGCGCATGGCGATCTGGGCGTTTTCGCCGCCGATGAAGGTGAGCGCGAGGAACAGCGCGGCGACGAGCGCGCCGATCGGGTTCAGCCGGCCGAGGAAGGCGACGATGATGGCGGTGAAGCCGTAACCGGGCGAGATGGAGGGCTGCAGCTGGCCGATAGGGCCGGCGACCTCGATGATCCCTGCAAGACCCGCCACCGCGCCGGAGACGGCGAAGACGGCAAGCGTCGTGCGCCGGTCGTCGAAGCCGGCGAAACGGGCCGCGCGCGGCGCCTCGCCCACCAGCCTGATCTCGAAACCCTTGAGCATCCGCGCCATGACGAAGGCGGCAATGAGTGCCACCGCGATGGCGATGATGAAGCCGGCATGAAGCCGCCCCGATCCGACCAGCAGCGGCATGGTCGCCTCGGGCTCGAAATTCACCGATTGCGGGAAGTTGAAGCCCTTGGGATCGCGCCAGCGCCCGCGCACGAGATAGTCGAGCGTCAGTTCCGCGACATAGACCAGCATCAGGCTGGTCAGGATCTCGTTGACGCCGAAGCGTGTCTTGAGGAGCGCCGGGATCAGCGCCCAGCATAGTCCGCCGAGCGCGCCGAGGGCGAGCATGGCCGGCAGCAGCCACGGCCCGTCCGGCGCGCCGTGGGTCGCGAGCGCCAGCCATGAGCCGAAGACCGCGCCCATGACGAGCTGCCCCTCCGCGCCGATGTTCCAGTTGTTGGAACGGTAGCAGAGCGTCAGCCCCACCGAGATCAGGATCAGCGGCGTCGCCTTCACGGCGAGTTCCTGCAGGGCCCAGCCGTCGCTGAGTGGATCGACGAAGAAGACCTTGAGCGCGGCTGCGGGATTGCGCCCCATCAGCGCGAAGAGGATGGCGCCCGCGACCATGGTCAGCGCCACGGCGACGAGCGGCGAGGCGAGGCTCAGCCAGCGCGGCCGGTCGTCGCGGCGTTCGAGCACGATCCTCATGCCGCCGCCTCGCCGCGTATGCCGCCCATGAGCAGGCCCACCTGTTCGCGATTGAGCGACAGTGCGGGTGCGGCCTCGGACAGCCGGCCCCGCGAGATCACGGCGATGCGATCGCTGATCTCGAACAGCTCGTCGAGGTCCTGGCTGATGACCAGCACCGCCGCCCCGCGCGCGGCGAGATCGATCAGCGCCTGCCGGATGGTCGCTGCGGCGGCCGCATCGACGCCCCAGGTCGGCTGGGCGACGACCAGCAGCGAGGGCTCGCGCAGGATGTCCCGGCCGACGACGAACTTCTGGAGGTTGCCGCCGGATAGCGCCCGCGCTTCCGGGTCGGGTCCGCTCATCCGCACGTCGAAGGCTTTGACGACCTTGTCCAGCCATGCAGACACCGCGCCGCGGTCGATCAGACCGCCGCGCGTGAAGCCGTTGGTCGCGTGGCCCGACAGCAGCGCATTCTCGCTGAGCGTGAAGCGCGGCGCGGCGGCATGGCCGAGCCGCTCCTCCGGCACGAAGGCGGCGCCCCGCTTCCGGCGCTCAGTAATGGCTTCACTGCCCGCAGCCATCCCATCGATGACGACCGCATCCGGCGCGCTCCTGCGCTCGCCCGACAGCGCAGCGAAGAGCTCGTCCTGCCCGTTGCCGGCAATGCCGGCGATGCCGACGATCTCGCCGGCGCGCACGGACAGCGAGACGTCGCGCAAGGACGTGCCGTGCGTATCGGCGGCTGGCAGCGACAGGCCGCTCACGGCCAGCCGCACAGCGCCCGGCTCATGCGCCGCCGCGCGCACCCCGCCGACATCCGCGCCGACCATCATGCGGGCGAGGCTCGCCGCCGTTTCGATGCGCGGGTCGCAGGCGGCGACCACGCGCCCGGCGCGCAAAATGGTCGCGCGGTCGCAGAGGCGGCGCACCTCGTCCAGCTTGTGCGAGATGTAGAGAACGCTGCGGCCTTCCGCCTTCAGCGTCTCAAGCGTCTCGAACAGGCGGTCGGCCTCCTGCGGCGTCAGCACGGAGGTCGGTTCGTCCAGGATCAGCAGTTTCGGGTTCTGCAGGAGCGCGCGGACGATCTCGATGCGCTGGCGCTCGCCGACCGAGAGACGCCAGACCTCGCGGCGCGGCTCCAGCGGCAGGCCGTAGGCGGCCGAGAGACGCGCGACTTCCGCCTCGATGGTCGCCATCGGCGCACCGGCGGGCAGCGACAGCGCGACGTTCTCCGCAA
>VFQR01001575.1_pt1 | contig 16903 bp, 12 predicted proteins | sample 3512321 | NCBI WGS metagenome assembly VFQR01 (sample SAMN10412374, study PRJNA504923) | tailings metagenome | isolation source: Relicate 3 Philex TSF1 revegetated site | place: Philippines: Tuba, Benguet | collected 2017-08-29
AAGGCGGCCTGGTGGCGCACGAGTGCATCCTCGACATCCGTCCGCTCAAGGACAGCAGCGGCATCAGCGTCGACGACGTGGCCAAGCGCCTGATCGACTTCGGCTTCCACGCCCCGACCATGTCCTTCCCGGTAGCCGGTACCCTGATGATCGAGCCGACCGAGAGCGAGTCCAAGGAAGAGCTGGATCGCTTCTGCGACGCCATGATCGCCATCCGCGAGGAAATCCGCGCGGTCGAGCAGGGCCGTCTGGACAAGGACGACAACCCGCTGAAGAACGCCCCGCACACTGCCCTGGAACTGGTCGGCGAATGGCACCACGCCTACAGCCGCGAGCAGGCCGTGTACCCGGTGGCGAGCCTGATCGAGGCCAAGTACTGGCCGCCGGTTGGCCGCGTGGACAACGTCTACGGCGACCGCAACCTGGTCTGCGCCTGCCCGTCCATCGAGGCGTATCAGGACGCGTAAGCGCCAAGCCGTAGCCCGGATGAAATCCGGGAGCTTTCAACAGCTTCCCCGGATTGCATCCGGGCTACATCCACCCCGATTCCTTTCGGCTCCCCTCACCGGGGCGGGCCGACTGCATCCCGAGAAAAACGATAAAGAGGGCCTCACCATGTTCAGCAAGCACGACCAACTGCAAGGCTATGACGACGCCCTGCTCGCGGCGATCCAGGCCGAGCAGCAGCGCCAGGAAGACCATATCGAGCTGATCGCCTCGGAGAACTACTGCAGCCAGCGCGTGATGCAGGCGCAAGGCAGCGGTCTGACCAACAAGTACGCCGAAGGCTACCCGGGCAAGCGCTACTACGGTGGCTGCGAGCATGTGGACAAGGTCGAGGCGCTGGCCATCGAGCGCGCCAAGCAGCTGTTCGGCGCCGACTATGCCAACGTGCAGCCGCACTCCGGCTCCTCCGCCAACAGCGCCGTCTACCTGGCGCTGCTCAATGCCGGCGATACCATCCTCGGCATGAGCCTGGCCCATGGCGGCCACCTGACCCACGGCGCCAAGGTGTCGTCCTCGGGCAAGCTGTACAACGCCGTGCAGTACGGGCTGAACCCCGCCACCGGCCTGATCGACTACGACGAGGTCGAGCGTCTGGCTGTCGAGCACAAGCCGAAGATGATCGTGGCCGGCTTCTCCGCCTATTCCAAGACCCTGGATTTCCCGCGCTTTCGCGCCATCGCCGACAAGGTTGATGCGCTGCTGTTCGTCGACATGGCGCACGTCGCCGGTCTGGTTGCCGCTGGCCTGTATCCGAACCCGATTCCCTTCGCCGACGTGGTCACCACCACCACCCACAAGACCCTGCGCGGCCCACGTGGCGGCCTGATCCTCGCGCGCGGCAACGAAGAGATCGAGAAGAAGCTCAACTCCGCCGTATTCCCTGGTGCCCAGGGCGGCCCGCTGATGCACGTGATCGCGGCCAAGGCGGTGTGCTTCAAGGAAGCGCTGGAGCCGGGCTTCAAGGCCTACCAGCAGCAGGTGATCGACAACGCCCGCGCCATGGCCGAAGTGTTCGTCGAGCGCGGCTATGACGTGGTTTCCGGCGGCACCGACAACCACCTGATGCTGATCAGCCTGGTCAAGCAGGGCCTGACCGGCAAGGCGGCCGACGCGGCGCTGGGCGATGCCCACATCACGGTGAACAAGAACGCCGTGCCGAACGACCCGCAGTCGCCGTTCGTCACCTCCGGCATCCGCATCGGTACCCCGGCGGTGACCACCCGCGGCTTCAAGGAAGGCGAATGCCGCACCCTGGCTGGCTGGATCTGCGACATCCTGGGCGACCCGGAAAACCCGGCCGTGATCGAGCGCGTGCGCAGCCAGGTCGCAGACCTGTGCGCCACCTTCCCGGTCTACGCTGACTGACACCCAACGTACAACGGGCCGCACCGCGGCCCCAACCGGTGCGCGCGGCGCACCCAACAGGAAATCGACATGACCACTGAAACTCTCGCCAAGACTCCGCTGCACGCCCTGCACCTCGAACTCGGCGCGCGCATGGTGCCCTTCGCCGGCTATGACATGCCCGTGCAGTACCCTCTGGGCGTGATGAAGGAGCACCTGCACACCCGCGAGGCCGCCGGCCTGTTCGACGTTTCGCACATGGGCCAGATCCTGCTGCGTGGCGAGAACGCCGCGCGTGCCCTGGAAACCCTGGTGCCGGTGGACATCATCGAGCTGCCGGTGGGCCTGCAGCGCTACGCCATGTTCACCGATGCCCAGGGCGGCATCCTCGACGACCTGATGGTCGCCAACCTGGGTGACGACACCCTGTACCTGGTGGTCAACGCCGCCTGCAAGGATCAGGACCTGGCCCACCTGCAGAAGCACATCGGCGAGCAGTGCCAGATCGAGTGCCTGTTCGAGGAGCGCGCCCTGCTCGCCCTGCAAGGGCCGAAAGCGGTCGACGTGCTGGCCCGCCTGGCGCCTGAAGTGAGCAAGATGACCTTCATGCAGGTGGCCCGCGTGCGCCTGCTGGGCAGCGAATGCATCGTCAGCCGCAGCGGCTACACCGGCGAAGACGGTTTCGAGATTTCCGTCGCCGTCGACCAGGCCGAAACCCTGGCGCGCAGCCTGCTGGCCGAAGCGGAAGTCGAGGCCATCGGCCTGGGTGCGCGGGACTCGTTGCGCCTGGAAGCCGGCCTGTGCCTGTACGGCCACGACATGAGCAGCGCCACCACGCCGATCGAGGCCAGCCTGCTGTGGGCCATCTCCAAGGTGCGTCGTGCCGATGGCGAGCGTGCCGGCAACTTCCCGGGCGCCGAGCGCGTATTCGAGCAGCAGCAAAAAGGCGTGGCGCGCAAGCGCGTCGGCCTGCTGCCGCAGGAGCGCGTACCGGTGCGTGAAGGCGCGGAAATCGTCGACGCCGACGGTACCGTGATCGGCCAGGTGTGCAGCGGCGGCTTCGGCCCGACCCTCGGTGCGCCGGTGGCCATGGGTTACGTCAATGCCAGCCACACCGCCGTCGACAGCGACGTCTGGGCCGTGGTGCGCGGCAAGCGCGTGGCGATGAAAGTGGCCAAGACCCCGTTCGTGCCGCAGCGCTACTACCGCGGCTGATTTGCAACGTAGCCCTGCGCTGTAGGAGCCGCGCCTCGCGGCGAATGCGCCGAAGGACGCGAAAGCTTCGCCTCGGGGCGAGGCTCCTACATTCATTGCGCGCGCTCTGCTCCGTAGCCCGGATGCAATCTGGGGAGGCCCTGAAAAGCTCCCGGATTGCATCCGGGCTATGTTGATTCCACCCCTGATCCGCTCATAGACACCCACTCGCATCCGGGCACAGTTCGTAGGGCGGTGAAACCCGCCACATAGCCCCTGGCGGGTTGCACCCGCCCTACAGGTAACTGCTCCGTAGCCCGGATGCAATCCGCGGATGCCCTCAAAAGCTCCCGGATTGCATCCGGGCTATGTCGTTTCCACCCCTATCCGCTCATAGGGCACCCGCCCGCGCCCGGACACAGTCGTAGGGCGGTTGAAACCCGCCACATAGCCCCTGGCGGGTTACACCCGCCCTACAGGTGACTGCTCCGTAGCCCGGATGCGATCCGCGGAGGCCCTGAAAAGCTCCCGGATTGCATCCAGACTATGTCGTTTCTACCCCCTGATGCGCTTTCACGCCCGGCGCGCGTTCGTAGGGCGGGTGCCCCCCACATAGCCCTGGCGGGTTGCACCCGCCCTACAGGTGACTGCCCCGTAGCCCGACAATCGTCTGCTGCGCGACCTTGTTATACGTTATCACACAACATTAGCCACTCCAGTTGAGTCATCCACTCTGCTCGGCATATCCGTCAAACCTCTTGCCATCGGCAATAGCGCCGCTATGCGGGACTTTACCACTCATACTTTGGTCTAGCCGGACGTTGACAAGCGACAAAAAGGCTGTCGATAATCCCTATAGTTATATGACGACATATGACATAGATAACAACAATAAATCAGGACCAGAACATGACCCTCCTCGCCTCTGCTTCAGCGCAGCCGCCAAGCGCCTGCTCGGACCCCGTCGCCCTCGCACGCCCTGCAACCGGATTCGCCGGAGGCTGACACCAGCCGCCGGCAATGACCGGTCGCGGTTCGGCCGGCCTGCCCCACGGGGCATTCACACCCACCCGCCATGCAGGCTGCCAATCGGCCAGCAGGGGATGGTTCGTTCAAAAACTGGGAGCACAACAACAATGACCGCACGCAACACCCTTCCCCTGGCCCTGCTCGGCAGCACCGCGCTGGCGCTCGTCATGCCCACTGCCACTCATGCCGCCGGCTTCGTCGAAGACGCCAAGGTCACCCTCGGCCTGCGCAACTACTACTTCAACCGCAACTTCCTCAACCATACCCAGAACAACCAGGCTCAGGCCGAGGCTTGGACCCAGAGCTTCATCCTCGATGCCCGCTCCGGTTTCACCCAGGGCACGGTAGGCTTCGGGCTCGATGTGCTCGGCCTGTACTCGGTCAAGCTCGATGGCGACCGCGACGTGGCCAACAGCCAGATGCTGCCGATCCACGATGACGGCCGCCCGGCCGACGATTTCGGTCGCACCGCGGTGGCTGCCAAGGCGAAGATTTCCAAGACCGAGCTGAAGGTCGGTGAGTGGTTCGCCGTACTGCCCATCCTGCGCGCCGACGATGGCCGTTCACTGCCGCAGACCTTCCAGGGCGCGCAAATCACCTCCAGTGAATTCGATGGCCTGAACCTGTACGGCGGTCAGTTCTGGAAGAACAGCCAGCGCCACGACGCCAGTCGTGAGGACATGTCGTTCAACGGTATCGAGGGCGATGACTTCAACTTCGGCGGCGGTGAGTACCGTTTCAACGGCAACAGCACCATGCTCGGCGCATGGCACGCGCGCCTGGAGGACGTCTACAAGCAGAGCTTCGTGCAGCTGACCCACAGCCAGCCGGTCGGCGACTGGGTGCTGGGCGCCAACCTGGGTTACTTCAACGGCAAGGAAGAAGGCGCAGCCAAGGCCGGCAATCTGGACAACAAGGTCTATCAGGGCAGCTTCTCCGCCAAGACCGGCAACAACGGTTTTACCCTTTCCTATCAGCGGCTAAGCGGTGACACCAAGTTCCTGCGCATTGACGGCACCAGTGGCGGCACCCTGGTCAACGACGGTTTCACCGCCAGCTTCGACGCGCCCGAAGAACGCTCCTGGCAGGTGCGTCACGACTACAACTTCGCCGGCCTCGGCATCCCCGGCCTGACCCTGATGAACCGCTACACCAGCGGCTCCAACATCCACACCGGCGGCCGTACCGATGCCGAGGAATGGGCGCGCGAATCGGAGCTGGCCTACACCATCCAGGAAGGCAGCCTGAAGAACCTGAGCATCCGCTGGCGCAACTCCAGCGTCCGCCGCGACGTCGGGGCCGACGCCGACGAGAACCGCCTGATCATCAACTACCCGCTGTCGATCCTGTAATTCCAGGCGCGCTCGCGCGTCCGATTGTCTCCATGTGTTTACGGCACTTTACGCCCGTCCTCGTGACGGGCTTTTTTTCTGATCTGCGCCAGCCCTGTAGGGTGCGCCGTGCGCACCGGTTCCAATGCCAAACCCAAGGGTGGATGTCGTTTTTTACATCCATCAGAGCGGCGGATCTGTAAAACCTGTCCACCCCAGGGCGCCATACGATGGCTCGCAACGAGCCCCCGGTGCGCACGGCGCACCCTACCTAAAGCGCTCCACCATCTGCGCCAGCACCGTCAGTACATCCCGCCCCAGCTTCTTAGAGCGCGCGCCATTCCAGCCGGTGCGCGGCTGCGGGTTATCGTCGTGGTCCTTGAACGGCATCTCGATGGTGAACGACAAACAATCGAAGGCTTCGCCCACCGCGTTGCAGGCCAGGGTCAGGTTGGCCTGGCCGGGTTCGTCGCGCGGGTAGCCGAAACGGGTCTGGAATTCGGCGCCGATGCCCACCAGGCGCTGGCGGAAATCCTCCTCCAGCGCGGCCAGGCGCGGCGTATAGCCGGGGTTGCCCTCGCAGCCTGCGGTGAACACGTGGGGGATTTCCTCGTCGCCGTGAATATCCAGGAACAGGTCGACACCGATGCGCTGCATATGCTGCAGCGCGAACAGCACCTCGGGGCTGCGCTCGACACTGGCCGACTGCCAGGCGCGATTGAGGTCCTGCCCGGCCAGGTTGGTGCGCAGATGGCCGCGATAGGCGCCGTCCGGATTCATGTTCGGCACCAGGTAGAACTCGGCCTGGCTGAGCAGCGCCTGGACCTCGGCGTCATGCGGGTCCTGCAGGCGTTCGATCAGCCCCTCCATGAACCACTCGGCCATATGCTCGCCGGGATGCTGCTGGGCGATCAGCCACAGCTTGCGCGGCGCAGCGGCCTGACCGCCAATGCGCAGCAACTGGATATCGCGCCCCTCCAGGCTTCGGCCGCAAGCCACCAGTTCGGCGCCGCGCTCCAGCGCCGTGGCGATCAAGCGCTCGTGGCGTGCCCGCGGGTAGGGCTCGAAATAGGCAAAGCGCACGCTCTGCTGCTCGGCCTGCAACTCGAACTGTAGTTGCCCGTCCTCGAAGCGGGTCGGCACGCGAAACCAGTCCTGCTGGTCGTAACTGGCCACGGCCTGGTAACCGTCCCAGGCCTTGTTGTAGGCCGACTGCCCGGCGTTGGTCAGACTGAAGCCATAGCGCTGTCCCGGCTGCAGGCCATCGACCTGGAAGTGAAACCACTGGAAATGATGGCTGTTGAGGTCCGGCCGCATGGCCAGCAGCACGCGCTGCGGGTCGCTGGCGTCGATGACCTGGATGTTGCCGCTGTCGAAATCCGCACTGATCTTCATGAGCGCCTCGTGAACGAAATCAGCGCTCAGGATTGCAGCTCACGAGGCGAGTGTGAAGTCAGCCCTGCACGAACGGATCAGAGCGAACTAAGGTGAGCGAGGCAGGCCTAACAGCGACTTGCCTCGTTTTCTCGCCCAGGGAGCCCATTTCCATGCCCAGTCCAGCCAAGCCCTTTCACGCCGCCGCCCTGTTCGCCCTTGCGCTGCTGGCCGGATGCGCCGGGCGCGAGCCCGACTCCGCCGCGCCCGCGCCACAGCCGCAGGTCGAACAACCCGTGACCAGGACCGAGCAGGATCAGCTGCGCCAGCAGGCCCAGCGTGGTGATCTGGACAGTCAGTTCCAGCTCGGCAGCAGCTACTTCGTCGGCCAACCGGAGAAGAACCTCAAGCAGGCCGAGTACTGGTGGAAGCAGGCCGCCGACAAGGGCCATGCCATGGCTGCAGTGAGCCTGGCCTATCTCTACACCGGCCGCGATGCCCCTGAGTTCGCCAACCAGCAGGGCATGCTCAAGTACCTCAATCAGTCGGCCGCTGCCGGCAACCCCATGGCCCAGCATGTGTTGGGCAACCTCTACCGCCGTGGCGAGGGCGGCGTACCACGCGACCCTGACCAGGCCCAGCGCCTGTACCAGAGCGCCTGCCAGCAGCGCTACGAGCCTTCCTGCGCGGCGCTGGGTGGTCAGTAAGTCGAATACCCACTCCTAGGGCTGAAGGTCAAACAGCGCCTTGCCGCTTTCCATGTCTCTCGGGGCAGAGAAGTGCTCGTGGAAGATCAACCAGCGGCCACCCTGGCGGCGCAGGCACTGGGTCACGCGCATCCAGCAGGTCTGCAGCTCGCCCTTTTCATTGCTGCCGCCGCAGTGCAACAGGTAGTGGGTAACGCCGAGATCGCCGCTGGCGGTGAAGGTCGGCTCGTATGGCTCGAACATCCCCGGGCCGCTGCACATCTCCATGCAGGCCTGCCAATGTGCCTGGTACGCCGGGCGCCCCTGAAAGCGCAAGGGGCCCACGGCATCGTAGGACACCACGTCCTCGACGTAGTGACTCATGATGCGCGCCACGTCCTTGCTGCGGCAGGCTTCGGTCCAGTCGTTCAGGGCTTCTTGCAGTTCGTGCTGACTCATGTCGTTCTCCTTCTCGGCCGTTCCGGCCTGCTGGCTCTGGCAATAGTGGCTGGGCGTCATGCGTGCGCATGGATATCCAGCTCGCGCACCGGGCGCACCTCCACGCAGCCGACACGGGCGGCGGGAATGTGTCCGGCGAGCTGGATGGCCTCGTTGAGGTCGCGCGCCTCCACCAGATAGAAGCCGGCCAGTTGCTCCTTGGTTTCGGCGAAGGGGCCGTCGGTGATCGCCAGCTTGCCGCCGCGCATGCGCACGGTGGTGGCGGTCTGCACCGACTGCAGCGCCTCGGCGGCGAGCATGCGCCCGCTCTCCTGTACAGCATTGGCGTAGGCGAAGCATTCGCTGTCATGCGGGCTGTCGGGGGAGCCGTGCAGCTCCTGTTCGTTGGCGTAGACGAGGCAGAGGTATTTCATGACGCACTCCAGTTCCCTGGTGGGTGGATACTGGATAGTCGAATGCGCCGTGAACGTTTCGACAATGGCCGGAAAAAGATCGCAGAAGCCGATAAACGGTAGGGTGCGCCATGCGCACCAGCCTTCTCCGTAGTCTTTGCGCACTGCCTAGTTAGAAGTCTGCCGGCGACCTCGGTGCGCGCGGCGCCCCCTACTCCGGGACTTCGACGCTGACGTGAATGGCGTCGTGGCGCCAGAACTCCAGGTCGCAGTCGATGATGCGCCCATGCTGGTCGCGGTTGACCCGGGTGATGCGCAGCGCCGGGCTGCCCGGCGCCACCTTGAGGCTGGCAGCAGCTTCGGCATGCAGCGCGGTGGGCACCATGTCGAAGCGCACGCGACCATAGTGAATGCCGTATTCGCTGGCGTAGAGGTCGGTCAGCGAGCGGGTCAGGTCGAAGTCGAGGATGCCGGGGAAGTAGGCCGGGTTGAGATAGTGCTCGACATACAGCACCAGGCGCCCGTCGATGCGCCGCGCGCGGCAGACCTGATAGACGCTGGACAACGCCGGCAGCTCCAGCACCTGGCAGATCTGCGCGCTGGCCGGCATCAGCCGGGCACTGAGGACTTCGGTCGCCGGCACCCGCCCCTGCTCGGCCACCATGGCGTGGAAGTGGGTGCGAACCAGCGGGTTGTAGGCCACCCGCGTCGGCGAGACGAACCAGCCGCGGCGTTCCTCGCGATAGACCAGCCCCTGCGCCTCCAGCTGCCCGAGCGCCTCGCGCAGGGTGATGCGCGTGGTATCGAACAATTCGCTGAGCCTGCGCTCGGCCGGTAGCTTGCTGCCGGAGGGCAACAGGCCCCGGTCGATCTGCTCCTGCAGGGCGCGGCAGATGATGGTGACAGCCCGTGGCGCTTCTTCGCGCATCAATTTCTCCCCTTTTGGACTAGTCCAGCCCCATGACAGGGCAAAAGCCACTTGCTCGGACGGGTTACAAGACTAGGCAGTCTAGATGACTGATAGATGACAACTCTGCTGCAAGCACGCCGCATGCCACCGTTTCGCGCATCTGCAGCCCGGAAAATCAGGCACTTGACCATGGTCTACGCTTGTGAAGCGCAACGGCCGGTTGCATCCGGACATCTGCCGCCCGTGACCGGACATAAAACTGTCATCGAAGGCGCCTAGATTGGCTCGGGTATTGCTGATCTAGACCAACACTCTCACTGCAAAGGAGTTTCCAATGAAACAACTGCTGCTGGCTTCACTGATGGGCTCGGCCATCGCCCTGGCGACATCTGCCATGGCCGAAGGCACCGACTTGCAGGCGCTGGAAAAGGCCGCACGCGCCGAAGGCGCGGTGAATAGCGTGGGAATGCCCGACAGCTGGGCCAACGGGAAAGACACCTGGGCCGATCTGGCCAAGCTGTACGGCCTCAAGCACCAGGACACCGACATGAGCTCGGCGCAGGAAATCGCCAAGTTCGCCGCCGAGAAGGAAAACGCCACCGCCGATATCGGTGACGTCGGCGCCGCCTTCGGCCCCATCGCCGTACAGCAGGGCGTGACCCAGCCGTACAAGCCGAGCACCTGGGAGCAGATTCCGGACTGGGCCAAGGACAAGGACGGCCACTGGATGCTGGCCTACACCGGCTCCATCGCCTTCATCGTCAACAAGCAACTGGTCAAGGATATTCCGCGTTCCTGGGCCGACCTGAAAACCGGCACCTACAAGGTCGCCGCCGGTGACGTCAGCACCGCTGCGCAGGCCACCAACGGCGTACTGGCCGCGGCCATCGCCCTGGGCGGCAACGAGAGCAACATCCAGCCGGCGCTGGACCTGTACGCCGACCTGGCCAAGCAGCGCCGCCTGTCGCTGGCCAACCCGACCATCCAGACCCTGGAGAAGGGTGAAGTGGAAGTCGGCGTGGTCTGGGACTTCAACGGACTGTCCTACCGCGACCAGATCGACCCCGAGCGCTTCGAGGTGCTGATCCCGTCCGACGGTTCGGTGATCTCCGGTTACAGCACCATCATCAACAAGTGGGCGAAGAACCCCAACGCCGCCAAGCTGACCCGCGAATACATCCTGAGCGATGCCGGGCAGATCAACCTGGCCAAGGGCCACGCGCGCCCGATCCGCGCCGAGCACATCGAGCTGCCAGCTGAAGTTCAGGCCAAGCTGCTGCCGCAGGAGCAGTACGCCAAGGTCCAGCCGATCAAGGATGCCGCCGCCTGGGAAGCCACCTCCAAGGCACTGCCGCGTCTGTGGCAGGAGCAGGTGATCATCAATATGAATTGATGCCGTAGCCCGGGGTAATCCGGGGTTTTCTCGGGCATTACCTTGAATGCTGCATGCACGCGATTGGCTCCCCTCTCCCATTTATGGGAGAGGGGTTGGGGGAGAGGGCTGAAAACACCGTATAACGGCCAGTTTTCCCCTCTCCCTAACCCTCTCCCCAAAGGGGCGAGGGGACTGATCGCACTTGACCGTTCCAAAGTGAACAGCATTCCGGGGAAACCCGGCCTTGTCGTATCTGGAGGCTTTCAAGCCTTCTGAAAGCCCGACTTCGGCGCTAAACTTTGCGGCCGACTCCTGCCTGTCCGACACGAGGCTCCTGCATGCAGTATCGCGACCTGCGCGACTTCATCCGTGAACTGGAAAAGCGCGGCGAACTCAAGCGTATCCAGACCCCGGTTTCGCCCATTCTGGAAATGACCGAAATCTGCGACCGCACCCTGCGCAAGGGCGGCCCGGCGCTGCTGTTCGAAAAGCCCGCCGGTTTCGACGTGCCGGTACTCGGCAACCTGTTCGGCACGCCCAAGCGCGTGGCCCTGGGGATGGGCGCGGAGGACGTCTCCGAGCTGCGCGAGATCGGCAAGCTGCTGGCCTTTCTCAAGGAGCCGGAGCCGCCCAAGGGCCTCAAGGACGCCTGGAGCAAATTGCCGATCTTCAAGAAGGTCATCTCCATGGCGCCCAAGGTGGTCAAGGACGCGCCCTGCCATGAAGTGATCGAAGAGGGCGATGACGTCGACCTCGGCAAACTGCCTATTCAGCATTGCTGGCCGGGCGACGTGGCGCCGTTGATCACCTGGGGCCTGACCATCACCAAAGGCCCGAACAAGGAGCGGCAGAACCTCGGCATCTATCGCCAGCAGGTGATCGGCCGCAACAAGGTGATCATTCGCTGGCTCAGCCATCGCGGCGGCGCGCTGGATTACCGCGACTGGTGCCAGAAGCATCCGGACAAGCCTTACCCGGTCTGCGTTGCGCTGGGTGCGGACCCGGCGACCATTCTCGGCGCCGTCACTCCCGTGCCCGATACGCTGTCCGAATACGCCTTCGCCGGCCTCTTGCGCGGTCATCGCACCGAGCTGATCAAGGCCGTCGGCAGCGACCTGCAGGTGCCGGCCAGCGCCGAGATCGTGCTCGAGGGCGTGATCCATCCGGGCGAGACCGCGCCGGAAGGCCCCTACGGCGATCACACCGGCTACTACAACGAGGTCGACACCTTCCCGGTATTCACCGTCGAGCGCATCACCCGCCGCCGCGATCCGATCTATCACAGCACCTACACCGGCCGCCCGCCGGATGAACCGGCAATCCTCGGCGTGGCGCTGAACGAGGTGTTCGTGCCGATCCTGCAGAAGCAGTTCCCCGAGATCACCGACTTCTACCTGCCGCCGGAAGGCTGCTCCTACCGCATGGCGGTGGTGACCATGAAGAAGCAGTACCCGGGCCATGCCAAGCGCGTAATGCTCGGGGTGTGGTCGTTCCTGCGACAGTTCATGTACACCAAGTTCGTTATCGTCACCGACGACGACATTAATGCACGGGACTGGAATGACGTGATCTGGGCGATTACCACGCGCATGGACCCCAAACGCGACACGGTAATGATCGACAACACGCCGATCGACTATCTCGATTTCGCCTCGCCGATCTCGGGCCTGGGCTCGAAGATGGGCCTGGACGCCACCCACAAGTGGCCGGGTGAAACCACCCGCGAATGGGGGCGCGCCATCGAGAAGGATCCGGCCGTGGTGGCGCGGGTCGACGCGCTGTGGAGCGAGCTGGGAATCGATTGATGAACGTTACCCTGCAACCCTCCGGCATCACCCTCGTCCTGCAGCCGGGTGAGCGCATCCTCGATGGTGCCCGACGCCTGGGCTACGACTGCCCGCAGAGCTGCCGCAACGGCAACTGCCATATCTGCGCTGCCTTGCTGGTGGAAGGGCGGGTGCGGCAGAACGGCGTGGAGCTGGACCACGGCGAGCTGTTCACCTGCCTGGCCGAGCCGCTGGTGGATTGCGTGCTGCATTGGGATGGCGTGCTGGCGCCGGGCGAGTTGCCGGTGCGCGAGCTGAACTGCCAGGTGATCGAGTGTCAGGCGGTGGGTGGCGATGTGTTCCGCGTGCGTCTGCGCACCCCGGCTGGCAAAGTGCCGCGTTATCACGCCGGGCAGTACCTGCTGTTGCAGCGCCCGGATGGCGAGATGGCGGCCTTCTCCCTGGCTTCGGCACCGCATGCCGGGCGTGAGCTGGAGCTGCATATCCTGGCCCGCGAGGAGAGCAGCATCGCGCTGCTGGAACACCTGCACAGCAGCGGCATGGCTCGCGTGCAGATGCCATACGGCGACACCCATCTCGCTGAGCTGCCCGATGGCCCGCTGGTACTGATCGCCGCCGGTACCGGCATGGGCCAGATGCACAGCCTGATCGAGCATTGCCGCGCTGCCGGCTTCGCCCACCCGGTACACCTGTATTGGGGCGCACGCCGGCCCGAGGACTTCTACGAACTGCCGCACTGGGCCGAGTGGCAGCAGCTGGACAATCTGCACCTGCATCAGGTGGTCAGCGACCAGTGTGGCTGGCAGGGCCGTTGCGGCCTGCTGCACGAAGCGGTGCGCGAGGACTTCCCCAACCTCAAGTCGCTGCACGTCTACGCCAGCGGCTCACCGGCGATGGTCTATGCCACCCTTGATGCGCTGGTCGAAGCCGGCATGGACGCCCACCAGATGCGCGCCGACGTGTTCGCCTACGCGCCGCGCTGAAGGTTCAGTATCTACGAGGCTGTCAAGGCCGCCTTTCATAGGCATCTCTGCCCGGGGCCTGCGGCCTGGGGACTCGCCCATCGGGTGGGCCGGAGTCAGGTGCTCTGGCCCCATTCCTGATTCTTCCAGGCTCCATTCGTCGGCTACGCAGTGAACAATGCCCGCAAATGTGAAGTTGTTCAGTTTTTAGACATGTGATGTCAAGGTGCCATGTGTTTTAATCGGCGCCGTCTTTCCGACGTCGTTTTTCTGCTATTCAAAGGACTGAAGGCATGCCTTTCCGTTGTAGACCTTTGGCCGTATGGCTTTGCTTGTTGTCTCTTCCTGTCACCGCATTGGCGCAGACGCCGGGCGACCGTGAGCTGATCCGCGAGCGCCAGGAGCGTTTGTTGCAGGAGCAGCAGCGCCGCCTCGAAGAGCTGCAGCAACTCCCCGGTGAAACGCCTCAACTGCAAACCGCACCCATCGAAGACGAACGCTGCTTCGACATCGAGCAGATCCGCCTGGAAGGTGCCACTCTCCTCGGTGAGGACGACCAGCAAACCATTCTGCAGCGCTTCGCCGGCCAGTGCCTGGGCGTTGGCCAGCTCAACGAGCTGCTCAAGGCCATCACCCAGTTCTATATCGATCGTGGCTATGTGACCTCACGCGCCTACCTGCCGCAGCAGGACCTGTCCTCAGGCGAGCTGCGCGTCATCGTGGTCGAAGGGCGTCTGGAAGGGCTGGACAGCTCCGAGTTGGCCAGCGACCGCGAGCTGGCCATGGGTTTCCCCGGCCAGCCAGGCGAAGTGCTGGACCTGCGCGAACTGGAGCAACTGGTCGACCAGCTCAATCGTCTGCCATCTCGTCAGGCCCAGCTGGAGCTGGTGCCGGGCGAAGAGGTGGGCGGCAGTCGCGTCCGCTTGCAGGGCCAGCGCGACAAGCCCTGGCGTGCCGGCCTCAACCGCCACAACGACGGCCAGAAGAGCACCGGCGAGCAGCAATGGGGGCTGAGCTTCGACTGGGACAGCCCGCTCGGCCTGGCCGACCAGCTCAGCCTGCGCGCCAACCGCGATGCGGTGAGCGACAGCTATCGCCACTCCCACAGCCAGAGCCTGATCTACCAGGTGCCCTACGGCTGGTGGAACTTCAGCTACAGCTACAGCCAGAGCTACTACCGCACGCAGAGCGAGGGCAATGGCTTTGTCTTCGACCAGGACGGCGACAGCAAGACCCATGCCCTGCGCGGCGAGCGCGTGCTGCACCGCGACAGCGTCAGCAAGACCTCGCTCAACCTGGGTGCCAGCCACCTGCGCACCAACAACTTCCTGCTCGGCAACCGCATCGACACCTCCAGCACGCGCCTGTCCGAAGTGCAGCTGGGCTTCAACCATGGCCGCCGTATCGGCAGCGCCTTCGTCAACGCCGATCTCGGCTGGCAACGCGGCATCGGCGCCTTCGACGCCCAGCGTGCCGGCGACCCGCAAGGCAGCCAGCCGGTGGCGCGCTACAACAAGTACAGCCTGGCCCTGAGCTACCTGCAGCCCTTCGCGCTGTGGGGCGAGTCCTTCAGCTTCGACAGCCTCGCCTACGGCCAGAAGAGCGAGGATGTGCTGTTCAGCCCGCAGCGCATCAGCATCGGTGGGCTGAGCTCGGTGCGTGGCTTCAAGGACCAGTCGCTGTCCGGCGATACCGGTGGTTACTGGCGTAACCAGCTGCGCTGGCGCCGCCCGGTCACCTGGGAGGCGCTGCGCCCCTTCGTGCACGAATACAGCCTGGCCTTCGCCTATGACGTCGGCGTGATCCACGGCGGCCGGCACAACCCCGAGCAACGCGGCCGCATGACGGGCAACGCCCTCGAGTTCGCCCTGCGCGGCCAGCACCTGGCGGCCTCGGTGAGCTTCGCCCATGCCCTGGAGCGCCCCGACGCCATCGAGCGCGACGAGCGCCCGGTCTATTTCCGATTCGACCTGTTCTTCTGATTGCCCGGCCGGATGGCTGGTTGGAGTATCGACATGGACGTACGCAGTCCCCTGTTCCAGAACATCGCCCTGATCGTTGCCGGCGTACTGTTTCTCAACCCCATCGTCGCCACCGCGGCGCAGCTGGCGGTTGACCAGGCGGCCGGCGGCAATACTGCCCTGACCCAGGCCGGCAACGGCGTGCCCGTGGTCAACATCGCCACGCCCAATGGCAGCGGCCTGTCGCACAACAAGTTCACCGACTACAACGTCGGCCAGCAGGGGCTGATTCTCAACAACGCCACCGACAAGCTGCAGAGTACCCAGCTGGGCGGCATCATCATCGGCAACGCCAATCTCAAGAACGGCGCCGCCGGGCTGATTCTCAACGAAGTCACCGGCGGCAACGCCAGCCAGCTCAAGGGCTACACGGAAGTGGCCGGGCGCTCGGCTGCGGTCATCGTCGCCAACCCGCACGGCATCACCTGCGATGGCTGCGGCTTCATCAACACCCCGCGCGTCACCCTCAGCACCGGTACGCCGGTGATCGAGAATGGCCGCCTGCAGCGTTTCGACGTCAATGGCGGGCAGATCGCCATCGAAGGCCAGGGGCTCAATGCCGGCAACCTCGACCAGTTCGACCTGATCACCCGCAGCGCGCAGATCAACGCCGAGCTGCACGCCAACAAGCTCAACATCGTCACCGGCCGCAACGAGGTGGATGCCACCACCCTGGCCGCCACCGCCAAGGCCGACGATGGTTCGAACAAGCCGATGCTGGCCATCGACAGCTCGGCTCTCGGCGGCATGTACGCCGGCGCCATCCGCCTGGTCGGCACCGAGCAGGGCGTGGGGGTGAAACTGGCCGGCGACATGGCCGCCAGTGCCGGGGATATCCAGATCGATGCCAATGGCAAGCTGAGCCTGGCGCAGACCTCGGCCAGTGGCAACCTGGCGCTCAAGGCCGGTGAGGTGGAGTTGGCCGGCAAGACCTACGCTGGTGGCAAGGCCGACGTCGGCGCCCAGAATCAGATCGAGGTGCAGCAGAGCCTGGCAGCAGCGGGCAACGTCAATCTGCGTGGTGCACAGGTCGTCAACCAGGGCGTGATCGAAGCGGGTGTCAGGCCGGACAACAGCCGTACCGCGGCCGATCTCAAGCTCAGCGCCGAGCATGTACGCAACGCCGGGACCCTGATCGGCAATGGCCAATTGCAGGTCAATGCCAGCCAGGTGCTGGACAACCAGGGCGGCACTCTGAGCGGTACGACTCTGACCAAGATCGAGGTCGGGCATCTGAACAATCATCAGGGGCGGATTCTTGCCGATCAGCAACTGCAGATCAGTGGCGAGAGTTTCAACAATAGCGGTGGCCTGCTGCAGAGCCAGGGAGATGCCGGATTGCTGGTCAAGGGTGCCCTGGAAAACCGTCAGGGCGATATCCACGCCAAGCGGAATCTGGAGCTGCGGGCCGGCAATCTCGATAACCGCGACGATGGCCTGATCGTCGGCCAGGCTCTTCTGGATGCCCATGTCGATCAAATTGACAACCGCGGCGGTGCGCTCATCGGCAAGCAGGCACTGAGTCTGAACGC
>VFQR01001577.1_pt1 | contig 16902 bp, 14 predicted proteins | sample 3512321 | NCBI WGS metagenome assembly VFQR01 (sample SAMN10412374, study PRJNA504923) | tailings metagenome | isolation source: Relicate 3 Philex TSF1 revegetated site | place: Philippines: Tuba, Benguet | collected 2017-08-29
TTTAAAGCCAAGTGCCGTAATGGTCTGCGTAGAGGTTGGTCCCGGCAGCACCTGACAGAGCGCGTTGAGTTCCATCAGTTCGGCTTCGGTCAGGTAGCCGCGCAACCGTACGAAGCGGTCGTAGAACATGGCTAAATGCACCTGTGGCCCCCCGAACGTTGTACATGCCAGAATCAGGACATCTTTCAGAAAGATGAAGTACCGAATTTTCCGGACAGGCCTGATCGTAGAGAGGTTAGGGAGCATTTTTTCAGTTTTCAGTCAGCAGTCATCAGCCAAAAGTGTTCAATCACTGCCAACTGTTGGCTGATGACTGTTGGTTGTTCACTGTTTCTTAAGTCCCAGTTCGCGCAGGCGTTCATCTAAGAACTCGCCGGCAGTCATATCGACGTAGAGTTTGGGGTGTTCGGCGTCGATACAGCTTTCGAGACTGCTCAGGTCCATGTCGGCACGGGGGTGCATAAAGAACGGAATCGAATAGCGCGACTGCCCCATTTTTTCACGGGGCGGGTTTACCACCTGATGAATGGTTGACTTCAGTTTGTGGTTGGTCAGCCGGTCGAGCATGTCGCCTACGTTCACAATTACCTGATCGGGCAGGGCCGTGATACCAATCCATTTACCATCGCGCCGAAGCGCCTCCAGGCCATCGGCAGAAGCTCCCATCAGCAACGTAATCAGATTAATATCACCGTGTGCAGCCGCCCGAACGGCACCATCGGGCGTTGTTTCGGGATCGAGCGGGAAGTAATGCAAGGCCCGCAAAATGCTGTCGCCGTTGCTTACTTTATCATCGAAATACGTTTCGGGCAATTCTAAATACAGCGCAATGGCCCGCAGCAGTTGTTTACCGGCATTTTCGAGCGTTTGGTAGGCTTCGAGCGTGGCGTCTTTAAACTCGGGAAACTCGTCGGGGAAAACGTTGCCGGGCATGTCGCCTGCCGGGTTAGGCTGACCGATGTGGTAGAACTCTTTCAGGTCGGCCACTTTAAAGCCTTTGGCGGTTTCTTTTCCCTTACCGATATAGCCGCGCTGCCCGTTCAGTTCGGGGTGTTCGTACTGCTGTTTGAGCGTGTCGGGCGATTGGAAAAACGCCTGCGCCGAGTCATAAAGGCGTTTGGTGAGCGCGTCGGTAAGACCGTGGTTTTTGATGGCGACAAAGCCAATCTGGTTAAAAGCCCGTCCTAAATCCTGGACGAATTTCGCTTTCTGTTCGGACGTTCCCGCCGTAAAATCGGCCAAATCTAACGACGGAATTTCGTCATATAACTCCTCTGATTGCATAGACTAAACTGTTTTTGCAAAAATACGAAAGTTTACCAAACTGAGTTTGGTGACATGTGGCTGCGTTGCTATACCACCCGGTACCAATTTCCTTTATAAGCCATGAACGAAAACATCCGCTGTCCGACAGGGTTACAGATAAGATAGTATCTTTGCCGCTATTACCGTGCTCATCGTTTCAGGAAATTTGGCATGAACGTTACCCCTATTGTTTCTTCAACGAACACTCCGTCTTTATGGCAATTGGCTCTCGACCAATCAGTTAGCGGTGTTATCGTCTATGAAGCCGTCCGAGACGCAAAGAAAAACATCAAAACATTTCGGGTGCGTTTGGCGAATCGACAGGCTGAACACTTTGTTGGTTACAGCCGCGAGGAAATGCTGGAGCGTACGGTAGCCGAGCTGTTTCCGGTAACCAATACAACTACCCTCTGGGATAACGTAGCGCAGGTAATTGAAACGGGGCACCCCTACCGGGCCGAGTTATTCTATCCCATCGAAAGAACCCGGCGCGAACACTGGTTCGACGTCAGCATTGAACCAATTGGCAACAGCGATTGTGCCGTTGTTTCCTTTACCGACATCACTACCCTGAAAATCGCCCAGGAGAACCTGCTGAGCGAGTCTATATTGTTTAAAACTTTGTCGTCGTCGGTGCCGGGCCTAAGCGTTGTGGTGGCAAGTTTCTTTCAGAAAGTGCTGATTGCCAACGGCGAACTGCCCGGCCTGTTTGCCAGTCAGGATGCTGATCAAGTAGTTGGGCACCGGATGGTCGATTGTATTTTGCCCGAATTCCGGCCCGAATGGCTGGCGGTGCGAATGTTACGTTGGCCCGGTGCGAAACGAGCGGGGCGACGTGGTGATGGCGATTTGCGCCTTCCGCGATATTTCGGAACAGTATCGGCAACAGCAGGAACTTCAGCGCATCAACGCCGACCTCGAACGCTCAAATGCCAGTTTGGAACAGTTCGCCTACGTTGCCAGCCACGATTTGCAGGAACCCCTGCGTAAAATTAAGTCGTTCGGTGATTTACTGGCCGACCGGTACGCCAACTCACTCGATCAGACCGGCTTAGATATGCTCAGCCGAATGCAGTCGGCTGCCGACCGCATGAGCGATTTGATTAGAAATCTGCTCAACTACGCCCGCCTGACTACCCCAGCCCCACTCAACGATACGCCCGTCAATCTGAACGAATTGCTACAGACCATTCTGACCGACCTCGACCTGGCTATTCGGGATAAAAACGCCAGCATTCGCATTCAGGGTGATTTACCAACTATTTCGGGCGAGTTGACGCAGTTGCGGCAGTTGTTTCAAAACCTGCTGACGAATGCCATCAAATTTGTCAGCCCCGACCGTTCGCCGGTGGTTGAGCTAACTAGTGAGCTTATACGAGGCTCGGCTGTTCCGGCGTTTGCTGGTCTCGACCGCGACGGTTCGTACACCCAGATTTCCATTCGGGATAACGGTATCGGTATTGCGCCGGAGAATTTCAACAAGATTTTTGGCTTATTCAACCGCCTGCACGGGCGTAAGCAATTTGCAGGTACGGGCATTGGCTTAGCCACCTGCCTGCGCGTGGCCGAAAATCACGGCGGCACTATCACCGTGGCGAGCGAAGTAGACCACGGCAGCACATTCACCGTGTATTTGAAACTGTAGGCCTGTAAATACTGTCGAGTCAGTTTGAATCCACCGCATCGGCAAACTCAAACTGACTCGACAGGATTCGCCGAATCAATGCGCCAGCAACCAGTTTTCGCCAGTGCCGATGCCGGTTTCCATTTTTACGGCCATCGGAATAGCGTGTTGCATGATGTCGTTGACGCGTTCGCGGAGCAGGTCGATTTCGTCGCGGTGGGCATCGAACACGAGTTCGTCGTGAACGGTTAAAATCATTTTCGATTTCAGGCGTTCGCGTTGCATGAACTCGTGAATCTGAATCATGGCAATCTTCAGCATGTCGGCGGCACTGCCCTGAATGGGTGCGTTCACGGCGTTGCGTTCGGCAAACATACGGTCGGTGATATTGCGCGAGTTGATGTCGCGCAGGTAGCGACGACGGCCCAGAATGGTTTCGGCATAGCCAAAGCCCCGTGCTTTTTCGATGCTCTGATCGATGAAGCCCTTTACCGCCGGGAACCCCGCGAAATATTCTTCGATAATCTGAGCTGCTTCTTTGCGCGGAATCTTGAGCCGCTGCGCCAGCCCTAACGACGAAATGCCGTAAATAATGCCGAAATTGATGGTTTTGGCTTTTCGGCGCATGTCGCTCGTGACGTCGCTTAGCCCAACGTGAAACACTTTGCTGGCCGTTTGCGTGTGAATATCGACGCCATTGTTGAAGGCATCGAGCATGGTTTGGTCGCCACTGAAGGCGGCCATAATCCTGAGTTCAATCTGCGAATAGTCGGCAGACATAATCAGGAACTCCGGCCCGCGCGGCACAAATGCCTTCCGAATTTCCTGCCCACGTGGCGTCCGAATCGGAATATTTTGCAGGTTCGGGTTGGCCGACGACAGCCGCCCCGTTGCCGCTACGGCCTGATTGAACGACGTATGAATGCGCCCCGTGCGCTTGCTGATAAGCTGCGGCAACGCATCGACGTAGGTATTTTTGAGTTTAATTAACTCGCGGTAATCCAGAATCTTACGGGCAATTTCGTGTTCTTCTTCTAACTTCGACAGAATTTCTTCGCCCGTAGCGTATTGCCCCGTGCGGGTCTTCTTCGCGTTTTTATCGAGCTTCAGTTTATCAAACAACACCTCGCCCAATTGCTTCGGCGACCCAATGTTAAACGATTCGCCCGCTATCTCGAAGATTTCCTGCTGCACCTGCCGCATGTCGGTTTCGAGCGTGGCCGAGAGGTCGGCGAGGGCGTTGGTATCGATGGTGATGCCTTCGAGTTCGAGGTCGGTCAGTACCCGTACGAGTGGCATTTCGACCTGATCGAACAGTTTGGTCAGGCCGTCTTTTTCGAGCCGGGGCGCAAAGGTATTTTTGAGTTGCAGGGTAACATCGGCATCTTCGGCAGCATAATCGACTACCTTCTGTATGTCTACCTGCCGCATGGTCAGTTGACCCTTGCCTTTCTTTCCAATAAGAGCTTCTATTTCAACAGGCTGGTAGTTCAGATACGTCATTGCCATCATGTCCATATTGTGGCGCATCTCCGGCTCAATCAGGTAATGCGCCAGCATGGTATCGAACAGCTTGCCCTGCACCTCCACGCCGTACTTCTTCAGCATCAGCAGGTCGTATTTCAGGTTCTGCCCAACTTTTTCGATAGCCGGATTTTCAAATACGGGCTTAAATTCATCAACCACGGCCTGCGCTTCGGCGCGGTCTTCGGGCACGGGTACGTAGAACGCTTCGCCGGGCCGGTACGCAAACGACAGCCCCACCAAATCGGCCTCGACGGGGTCGATGGCAGTTGTTTCGGAGTCGAAACAAAGGCTTTCCTGCAAGCCGAGGTAATGCACCAAACTGGCCCGCAGTTCGGGCGTATCAACCAACCGATAGTCGTGCTTTGTGGTCAGAATGGTTTTGCGCCGTTCGGGCTGAACTTCGTCCAGTTCAATGTCAGGATAAACGTCTAAGTAGGCCGGTTTATCTGTTTCCGTAACCTCCGCGCCCGTCGCGTCGTTGGTGGTGATAGTTTCGGACGTGGCATCGGGCGTGGCCGACGAGGCCGAAGCTACGGGGGTTTTTACCGCCGTTTTTCGCTGACGCGCGGGAGCCGCAGGATTTTGCGTCTCTACGGGGCTACTACCAAAGTCGAACGGTAAATCGTCGGCACCCGATGGCTCTATGGCACCCATATTCGGGAAAGGCAGGAAGGCCGGAGCTTCGTCGCCCGGCGAATCGAACAGGTTCATTTGGGCCGGTGCGCCGTTCTGAAACGTAGCTGGCAACGGTTTTTCATCGTAACCCGCGCCGAGCAGCCGACTTTTCATCTGCCGAAACTCCAGTTCATCGAGCAACGCAGCCAGCCGGGGTTTGTCGTATTCGGTATGCCGGAGCCGGTCTTCATTGAAATCGACCGGCACGTCGAGATGAATCGTGGCTAACTGTTTCGACAGCAGGCCCTGTTCGGCAAAGTTGACGACGTTTTCTTTCAGCTTGCCCTTGAGTTGGTCGGCGTTGGCAATGAGATTTTCGACGCTACCAAAATCGGCGATGAGTTTCTGCGCCGTTTTTTCGCCGATGCCCGGAATACCGGGAATGTTATCGACCGAGTCGCCCACTAAACCGAGCATATCGGTCACCTGCTCGATGCGCTCGATTTGCCAGCGTTCGCAGACTTCTTTTACGCCTTGCTTTTCGGCGGGTTTGCCCATGAACGCGGGCTTGTAGATGTGAATATGTTCTTCAACCAACTGCCCGTAATCTTTGTCGGGCGTCATCATATACACCTCAAAATCGGCCAGGGCAGCTTTTTTGGCAATCGTCCCGATGATGTCGTCGGCTTCGTAGCCGTCCATAATCAGGATGGGAATGTGCATAGCCTCGATAATCTGCTTGATGTAGGGCGTGGCTACGCTAATGTCTTCGGGCTGCGACTGCCGGGTGGCCTTGTACATCGGAAACTGCTCGTGCCGGAACGTTTTTTTCGACGAATCGAAGGCCACACCGATGTGGGTAGGTTTTTCTTTCTGCAACACCTCAATCATGGCGTTCATAAAGCCAAAAATAGCCGAGGTGTTTACGCCCCGCGACGAAATACGGGGCGATTTATTAAAAGCAAAATGAGCGCGGTAAATGAGGGCCAGCGCGTCTAACAAAAACAGTTTTTTCTGTGGTTTAGCCATTCCTGTGGGGGCAATAATCTAACGGTCAAAGGTCGGGAGTTGGGCGTAAAAACCCTACCCGAAGCCTGTTTTCTGACCAATAAAACGGGGCTGTTATGCTATAAACACAACAGCCCCGCCTGGGTTTTGATTCCTGATGTAACGACGCCGATTACGGCAACAGCACCCGGTCAATTTTATGAATCACGCCGTTGGTAGCGTTGATGTCACGATTGGGTACTCCCCGTGCATCGAATCCGCTCAACACGTTGGACGCGTTACCGCCGTTGCCCCGGCCCGTCACGGTAAGGTTCGCTCCGCCTACGTTAGCCGTAACCGAACCGCCCTGGAATGTCGTGATTGGACCGCTTGCCAGCATGGGCGAAAAAGCGCGGGCGTTAGCCACAACGTGATACGTCAGAATGTTGGTCAGCGTAGCCACGTCAGCCGCGTTAATGTCTGCCACTTCGCGAAAACCAGCCGCCCTGAAAGCGTCATTCGTAGGCGCAAACACGGTTAGGGGCGTTGTGCCGCCTAATGCACCCGTTACGGCAGCACCACCCCGCACAGCAGCAGCCGCTAAAAATGACAGTTGCGGGTCAGCCGCTGCCACCTGCAACAAGTTGCCCGCCGGTGGCATCAGCACCCGGTCAATTGCGTGAATGACGCCGTTAGTAGCCGGATTATCGGCTGAAATAACACGGGCGTTGTTTACCGACACCGAGCCAGATGCAGTTTTAGTGATAAAAATGGGCGCGTTGCCCGTGCCCACGGTAGGCTGAGGTGTGTTTACCGCCGTCGGAATGGCCGACGCAGCAACCGAGCCGCTCACTACGTGATATTGCAGAATACTCGTCAGCGTTGCCACCGGCAGGTTATTGATAGTGGCAATATCGGGAATACCCGATGCCCGGAAAGCGTCGTCGGTGGGAGCAAACACCGTAAATGGCCCCGTTCCCGATAAGGTGGCACCTAAGTTGGCCCGTGTCACGGCAGCTTCAAGAAACGTAAACTGACGGCCCGACGTAACCGCCTGCGCGATATTCTGCGGGGGCGGTATGGTCGGGTTCGGGTCGTCCCAGCAGCCGGTAAGCGTCAGCGAGAGTGTTGCCACAACAACCACCAGCAAAGACACTTTGCGCCGAATCAGCGCGGAGAAGTTGGTTAACATAAGCGTATAATTGTCTGATTTGTAAAAAAAGTAATGAACGTCAGGCCATGACGGCACCTGTTGGCAAAACGCAAACAAACAGCTTTTGTTTAGGCATATACGTCGAATCTAAAACAAAAGCAGGTCGCCCCGGTTTGAAGCGACCTGCTTTTCTGGTTGTAAACGCGTCTTTTACGGCAACAACACCCGGTCAACAACGTGTACGACGCCGTTGGTGGCCGATATGTCGGGCAAAATCACGCGCGAGGCCGTACCGCCATTACCCCGGCCCGTTACGGTTACGCCCGTGCCGCCAATACCCATCGTCACGGCCCCTCCCTGAGCGGTCGTCAGCGACTGCCCATTTGTTAATATTGGCGAATAACCGCGTGCGCCGACAACGTGGTATGTCAGAATGTTCGTTAACGCGGCTATCGGTGCTGCATTGATATCCGCCACCGTGCTGAAGCTGGTAGTGGCCGCAAAGGCGGCATCTGTTGGTGCAAACACCGTCAGCGGACCGGCTGCCGTAACGGCTCCAGCCAGATTGGCACGCGTAATGGCAGCACTGAGCAGCGTAAACGTGGCTGTCGGAACAAGTGTCGATACCGTCGACAGCATCGTAGGAATGTTACCGAGTGGCGGAATCATAATCCGGTCGATAACGTGAACCACGCCATTGCTGGCTGGTACGTTGGCCTGAACAACGCGCGCACCGTTGATAGATACCGAGTTAGAAGCAGTTCTTGTGACAAACGCACTCGTGCCCGCCAACGTCTGCACCGACGTATTCACTGCCGTCGGCAAGGCCGATGATTCGGTTCTGCCGTTAAGTACGTGATACTGAAGAATAGCCGATACTGTAGCAACAGGCAGGGCATTGATGGCGGCAGCATCGAAGCCAGCCGCAGCAAAGGCGGCATCGTTGGGCGCAAAGACCGTAAACGGCCCGTTACCCGACAACTGACCGCTCAGCCCGGCCCGGGCTATGGCTGTCCGCAATATGGTAAACTGGCTACCGTTGTTCACTAACTCGTTGATGTTCTGCAACGGTTCTGTATCATCATCATCGTTTTTGCAGGACGCAATAACAAATAATAATGCCGTAAATAGTAACGGAGCCAGCACCAGCCATTGCCTTGTGCGCATGGGTTTGATTGTATTCATGAGTTGTTAAACGATTGATTGTGAATGGGCAACCCGCCGAAGCCGCGATATAAGTCCCGTTTACTGCAAACGAGTTGCCTTCTCTTTTGTTTAACTCATAGTGCACAAGGCTGAACAAATCTCACAGACTACGTGTGAAAATCTGCTGAACGGCTTTTGTAACCACTGTTGGCGATGTCTTATGCCGTTTCGGGTTCAGGCCGTTTTTCGCCAACGGGTTCGCGGTATTTCTGGAACGGAATTTTCAGCAGATTTCCAACGTGCGAATGTTCGTGGGGTGCGGGGTGCGTATCGATGCCGTATTTCAGGTCCTTACCAGCCATTTCGTGGTAGGTGCCGAAAAGCCGGTCCCAGTACGGAAAAATGTTGCCGTAGTTGGTGTTCGTAACGGGCAACACGTAATGGTGATGCACGTGGTGCATGTTGGGCGTTACGATAAACAAACCCAGCACCCGGTCGGCCCAGCGGGGTAGCTCGATGTTGGCATGGTTAAACTGCGACAGGGCCACCGACAGAGCCTGATACATAAATACGAGCCACATGGGTGCGCCCGTCAGCAACACGCCCACGGTAGTGAACACAAACCGAATCACGCTTTCGCCGGGGTGGTGGCGGTTGGCCGTGGTGGTATCTACGTACGCATCGGTGTGGTGAATCAGGTGGAAACGCCACAGAAATTTCACTTTATGTTGCACAAAGTGCGGCAACCACGCCCCCACCAGGTCGAGAAAAAGCAGCCCAACAACGGCTTCGGCCCAGAGCGGCAGATGAATCCATTGCATCAGGCCCACATTATTCTGCACGGCCCAGTCGCTCGTGCTCAGCAGAATAAACGCCAGCGTGAAATTGACCACGATGGTTGTCAGCGTAAAGAAAATGTTGATACCCGCATGATGCCATTTTCGGTATTTAAACTGAATCAGCGGCACGGCACTTTCAACCAGCCAGAAAAGCGTGATGCCGCCCACCAGAATCAAACTGCGGTGCGACGACGGGATGTGTTCAAAATAATTGACGATACGCTCCATGTTTCGCCCTATTTTTTGTTGTTATTCTACAAAGATAAACAACGCATTAGTAGCCCCGGCTTGGACGTCTAAAATTTCAGTCGTTGGTTTGTAGTTCAGTCTTCAGTTAGCAGTATTCAGTCGGCAGTCGCAGTGCGGTCATACTGCCTACTGAATACTGCTAACTGCTCACTGGTAACTGATAACTGAAAAAGATGCCTCAACCAAAATTTGCCCGCGAATCGCTGACGGTGATGACCGAGATGGTGTTGCCCAACGACACCAACACGCTGAACAACCTGATGGGTGGGCGACTGCTTCACTTCATGGACATTGCGGCTGCCATTGCCGCCCAGAAACACTCAAACCGCATCGTCGTAACGGCTTCGGTCGATAACGTGTCGTTTGCCGAACCCATTCGATTGGGCAATATCGTGACTATGAAAGCCCAGGTCACGCGGGCGTTCAGCTCATCGATGGAAGTCTTTATCGAAGTTTGGGCCGAAGATATTCCGGAGGGTATTCGGGTCAGCACCAACAGCGCGTTCTACACGTTTGTGGCCGTTGACCAGAGCGGCAGGCCCATTGAAGTACCCGCCGTTGTGCCCGAAACCGACGAAGAAAAAGCCCGCTACGACAGTGCCCTGCGCCGTCGGCAGCTCCGGCTCGTATTGGCCGGGCGCATGAAAGCCCAGGACGCCACCGAGTTGCGGGAGTTCCTTTCACAGTGAACAGTCTTCAGTGGGCAGTTTGCAGTGGGCAGTTTGCAGTTTACAATCTCGCTGACTGAAGACTGTCGACTTAAGACTGCCTACTGAAGACTGCCTACTGTATCTTCAGCGATTGCCACGCTGCCAACTGCCACTGTTTGCCCTTTTTCACGTACACGTCGGTGTAGCGAAGTTTGAATTCGGTGGGTTTGTTGTCGTTGTTCATTTTCACCTGGCAGGTGCCGTTAACGATGGCCGTGTTGCCATACACGCGCACTTTCTGCTCGTCGGGAATAATGGCAACGTAGTTGGCCTTGCCACTCCGAATCGACTCGATGTACGCCTGTTTGCCATCGACAACGCCACTTGAGTGCGTATACACGAGGTCGTCGGCCAGCAGGCGTTCCATAGCGTCGTAGTTTTTGCTGGTGGTAGCCTCAAAACGCGCCTTTTCGGCGTCAAGAACGGTTTGTTCGTCCTTCGATTGCGCCTGAACCAATGGCGCAGTGAACCACAACAAAACGGTAAAGGTGATAGAGACAAGTGTGAATTTCATATCTGAACCAGGATTAGTCAGGATGTCTGAACCGGGATTAAACAGGATGTCTGAACCAGGATTAACCAGGATTTTCCAGATTAAAACAAGATTTCACGCTTCGCTTACTGATTGCGGCAGCAATAATCTGGTTTAATCCTAAAAATCATGGCTAATCCTGGTTCAGATTCGTAACGGCCTGATACACGAGCACTTTGAATTTATCGGACAGGTCGCCGTAGCTGTTCGGGAATTTTTGGGTATAAATCAAGGCTACAATCCCCTCTTTCGGGTCAACCCAATACGTGGTGCCGAAGATGCCGCCCCAGTCGAAACTCCCTTCCGAAACAGGCAGCCGGGCGGCTCCGCGTTCGGTGGTCAGGCCGAAGCCCAGCCCGAATTTGTTTTGCCCCTGATTCAGATCGCCGATTTGATTGGTCGTAATCAGCCGCACGGTGGTTGGGCTGAGCAGTCGTTTGCCGTTGTATTCGCCCCCGTTCAGCAGCATTTGCAGGAAAATGGCGTAATCCATCAGCGTCGATGACAGCCCCGCCCCGCCCGAAAAATACGTACCGCGCTGCTTCGGAAAATCGGGCGACTGCCCAAAGCGGGCTTGCTGCCGCCGAATGGTACGGGTGGTATCTTCGGTGTAGAGGGTTGTCAGTCGGTTCTGTTTGTCGGGCGGTAAATAAAAATAGGTGTCGTTCATGCCCAGCGGCTCGAACAGGCGCGTCCGCAAAAACACGTCGAGCGATTGGCCCGACCAGATTTCAATCAGTCGGCCCAGCAGGTCATCGTTGAGGCCGTAGGTCCAGCGTTCGCCGGGTTGGTGGGCCAGCGGCAACGCGGCCAGCGCGGTCATGGCTTCGTCAAGCTTACGGTCGGGCGTACCGATGCCGCTCGGAATCCGGTATTTGGCGTAGATGGCATTCATTTCTTTCGAGCCAATCACCGGGTAGCCAATGCCCGACGTATGCGTGAGCAACTGCCGGATGGTAATCTCACGCCGGGCCGGAACAGTCGTGAACGTAGTGTCTTTGTCGTTGAATTTATCGAGTACTTTCGGGTTTTTAAAGGCGGGCAGGTACTTCGATACGGGGTCATCGAGCAGAAATTTACCTTCCTCGAACAAGAGCATGGCCCCAATGCTGGTGATGGCTTTTGTTTGCGAAGCAATGCGAAAAATAGCGTCGCGTTTGAGGGGCGTTTGGGCCGTTATGTCGTTTTGCCCGTAGGCTTTGTGATGCACGATGCGGCCATTGCGGGCTATCAGCACGGCCACGCCCGCCTGTTTGCCCGTGGCGATGTAATCGTTCACCACCGCGTCGATGCGTTGCAGCCGTTCGGCACTCATGCCAACTTTCTCAGGGTTGGCTTCGCGGAGTTGGGACGGGCGCGATGTTTGCCCGTTGTAATCAGTCGCTACGCCCATTGGAGGTAATCCCCTACGGTCGGGCTGAGCCATTACTGAACAAAAAAAACCGGCCATCAGGCCGGTCAGAACAACTAATTTCATGCTGTTGCCGGGGTTTTGGAGTCGGCACGAAGATAGGCTATTTCTTAGTTCCTGAAATCTGTTCGGTGCGCTTTACGGCGGCCCCTGTTCGCAGCCCCTCGGTGGTGGCCGTAATAGCAACCTGATTTTTTTCAATAACGCCCGTTGCTTTAAACTCGCCCTCCACCGTTACGCCCAGCACGTTCATCTGGTCTTTATTCCGGTCAATTACCCGAAACGTGAAGCCATCCACTTCTGCCGTTACCTTGAATGGCGTCGGTCGCCCCAGCGACATCTGGGCGTCAATCAGAATTTCTTTCGCGTTTGCGCCTTTCGTGATAGTGATGGTCGATGTGCCGGTTTGCGAAGTACCTTCAAAGCCACCCACATTCAACGACGATGCAATGCCGCCTTCGTAGGTTCCCACAAACTGATCGCGTGGGTCAATGTCGTCGGAGCCGCCCGATTTCTTACAAGCCGTTGTCAGCGAGCCGATTAGAAGCAGCATCAGCAAGCTGTAATTGAGTGACCGTCGTGTTATTGATGTAGTCATGGTTGACATGGATAATGGGTTATGGTAAGGATTCGTCTATCAAACGCCGTGCCGGGTTTTTAAAGTATGTTTAATGGAATGATGGAACACGGATTGGACGGATTAAACGGGTTTACACGGATTTGTTTGATACACGAAACCAGAAATCCGTTTAATCCGTCCAATCCGTGTTCCATCCCTTCAAAATTCAATCAGCAGGTTTTTGCGTTCCTGTTGCAGCGTCAGCGGTTCATCAACGAAGCGGGCGTTAAGGTTCAGGCGGTTGCACATCGCCAGCCACTCGCGTTCGGGGATAAGGAGAAACCCGTTTTGCTGCCGAATTTTATAATAGGCCGAAAAACGCAGCCGCACCAGCAGCCGCAACATACTGAATAGTTTGCCCTGCCGCAACGACCGCCCCAAAATACTCAGCACGTCGCCCAGCACGCCCTCTTCCACGATTAAATCGCAGATAAGGGCTTTGCCACCCGGCGCAGCCAATGCTTTTATGTTCGCCAGTAGTTGCTCTACTTCGACGGCATTGCGGTAATACTGCACCACGCTCATGACGATGATAACGTCGAACTGCCGACCGGCTATGGGGCTGAAATTCAGGTAGTCGTCTGCCGGAATATCGTGAAAAAATACGTTCGGGTGGTGCGCGTGTTTGGCGCGGGCCGTTTCGTTGTAACGCACGGAAATATCTAATCCGTGAATTTCGCCCACGCGGTTATGCCACGCATCTTCGAGGTTGCCCGGCCCGGAGCCAATATCGAGCACCCGCAGCGACTTCGACAACGGAATATACCGCTCGACCCGAGCCAGAAAGTAAGCGTAGTTGGTCGTCATCGAGTCGTCGAACTCGTTTTCTTTCTGCCAGAAATCAAGCCAGGTCGCGGCCATAGTATTATTTTTTAAGGGAAACACGGATTAGACAGATGTTACGGATAAACACAGATTTTTTAAAGAAAGAGAAGAAATCCGTGTCAATCCGTATTATCCGTAAAATCCGTGTTCCCCTTTAGTGACGTGCATTAGATACAGTACCCGGAACCAGATCAGTACGCAGGGCAGGGCTTTCAGCGCGTAAGGCAGCACGAACTGATTCCGCAAAAAGGGCGGAAAAATATCACTCGGCGACAGCACCGTCAGCGCGAAACAGGCAATCAGCAACACCCGGTCGAGCGGGGTTTGCGGGCCAGCGAACCACCACACCAACACGCCCGTTACGGCGGTAATGTACGTTGGCGACTCGGCCACGGGGTTGAAAATCACCTGAAAAATCAGCACCGACGCCAGCATCAGCAGCCGGAAGTTAGCGTCGGCAAACCGCCGGACATGGACATACACCGTGCAGAATAGCAGTACGCCCGTGCCGATGATGGCCGCGCCGGGTATATCGGGCGAAACAAACAGGTGCGTCAGCCGATGAATCGACGTGTTAGCCCATTTGTCGTGGTCCGATTTAATGAGCAGTTGTTTTACCCAGAGTTCATACTGCCAGAGCAGTTTTTCGGGCGACGTGAACAGCAGCGGTAACAACCCCAGCACGACGGCCCACAACACCAGCCCCAGCAAAAACCGGCCTTTCTGCGGATACAGCAAAAACAGCCCGCCCGCTACGGCACTGTAAATCTTGATGTTGAACCCCAGCACGATAAAAAACGCGGCCCAGAGCGGTTGCCGTTTCTCGAAGCTGAGGTACGCAAAAATCGGGATGGCGGCAATGAGTGGATTGGTTTGGCTGTTGACTAATGACGTAAACAATTCCTGCAACCCAAACCAATAGGCAAACACTTTCTGCGTGTGCGTGAGCGGCATCCGGTACACGGCATATACCCACACTGCGGCAAACAGAAAGTGCCATAAAAACAGCCCTACTGCATACGGCAGCGCAAAAATCGGCGCAAACAGCGCGGCAAAGGTTGGCGCGTAATGGTAATGGTCAGAGTATTCAGCCGGGTAAACGTCGTACAGACTTTTCCCATCGAGAAGGTGATAGAGCGAGTGGTAAAAAATCGAGTAGTTGTTCGACCCTTCCCAACCCACAATCCTGACGCTGGCAAAGAGCGTTACCAGAAAATAGACACTGAAAATCAGCCGGTAGTCGCTGAATATCGGTTTCTTTAAAAAAGAGAGCATACGGTGCGTACAAGGCCAAATCCGACGCAGTCGCGTGTGTGCATCGGCGGGTTCGGCAAATATAAGACGCTATTGATTTAGGTGTCGTCACTTAAACTAAACCCTTTCGCCCTTGTCTGACGTTTACAGAGAAATGAATTAGTCAATTACCATGAAAAAAGGAATTAGTTTGCTGCTGGTCGCATTGCCCTTGCTCTTCACCCAATGCGGTGTCAATAAGCAGATTTCGCAGGCAAAAGCCCTGGCCGATTGCCGCTACACCATTGCTTCGGCAGACAGTGTTTATCTGGCGGGCACCGACATCCGCGCGTTTCGGAAAATAGAAGACCTTAACCCGGCGCGTTTCCCACGTTTGGCCGCCGGGCTGCTCACGCGTAACATCCCGCTCGATGCCCGCGTAAACATCGATATCACCAACCCAACCGGTCGGCTGGCGGGCATCAACCAGTTAGAATATCGGATTCTGCTGGCCGGGCAGGAGTTGTTCAACGGCTTTCTGAACCAGCGCATCGAAGTGCAGCCCGGTGGCGGACGCACCCGCGTACCGGTTCGGCTCAACGCCAACGCCTACCAACTCATCAGCGACCCCAAAACCCGCGACGCTTTCACGCGCTTAGTGCAAAACCTGTCGGGTTCCGACAATGCTCAACCATCAAGGCTAACCATTAAAATAAAACCCACCCTCGACTTAGGCAACAAGCAAATTAATTACCCCGGCTACATCACCATCGACCAGGACGTAACCAACAAAATCCTGCTTGGGAATTAACTTGGTCGATGCTCCTATTTGCCCGCCCAACCCGGTAGAAGTTCGCCCGGTTGGGCTTTTTTGGGCATTTACCTAAGCAACTTCCGGCCATGCGCGTCGTTTCTCCGCCCTTTCGTTTTGTTGTTTTCCTGCTGCTGGCATCGGCAACTTCCGCGCTGGCTCAGTCGGGCCGCATTGAGTTGAAGCACAATGAAGCGGCTAAGCGCGTCGATGTTACGGTTGATGGTCAGCCCTTTACGGCCTACATCTACCCCGGTCCTTCGGTGCTGAAAAAGCCGGTGCTGTATCCAATCCGGTCGGCGGGGGGTAACTTCATTACGCGCGGCTGGCCGCTCGACCCCCGACCGGGCGAACGCGTCGACCACCCGCACCACGTGGGCATGTGGTTCAACTATGGCGACGTAAACGGCCACGATTTCTGGAACAACTCAACGGCTATTGAAGGCGACCATAAAGGACCGTTCGGTACAGTTGTTCACACGGGCATCTCGTCGATGAAAAACGGGGCAGGCAACGCCCCCGCTGAGCTGACCGTAACGGCCAACTGGCTCGACAAAGATGGCAAGGTGATGCTGACAGAAACCACTACGTTTCGGTTTGGAGCCGGGCGCAACTAACGCATCATCGACCGCATCACAACGTTGACGGCAGCGGGGCAGAAGATTGTTTTCAAAGACAACAAAGAAGGGATGATTGCCCTGCGCGTGGCCCGGCAGCTCGAACAGCCCTCAAATAAACCCGAAGTATATACTGACTCAAAAGGAGTAACTACGAACGTTCCATCCCTGAATAACGAAGGCGTATCGGGTGAGTATCAGAGCAGTGCTGGTCTGACGGGTGATGCCGTTTGGGGAACCCGCGCTCCGTGGATGAATCTGACTGGTACGTTAAACAACGAGCGCGTCTCGGTTGTGCTGATAGACCATCCGCAAAACGTTGGGTATCCGACTTACTGGCATGCAAGAGGATACGGTTTATATGCAGCCAATCCGCTCGGACCTGCCGTGTTTAGTAATGGCAAAGAGTCAGCCATGAATTTTACACTGCCTGCTGGCAAAAATGTTAGATTCCAATACAGACTTTTAATACACTCAGGCCCCATTACTAATGAGCAAATCTCTCAAAAAGTAAAATCTTTTGTTACACTAAGCAAAAATGAATAAATTAATAATTTTGGCATGTTATTTGTCACTGGGTGGTTAAGTACACGATTACGTATCATACCCATATGCTACTTTCCAGATCGATTGCTCATCGGCTGTTTTACCTGATACTACTTGTTGCGTTTATCGGCATTACAGATGATGGGTTTTCTC
>VFQR01001578.1_pt1 | contig 16893 bp, 16 predicted proteins | sample 3512321 | NCBI WGS metagenome assembly VFQR01 (sample SAMN10412374, study PRJNA504923) | tailings metagenome | isolation source: Relicate 3 Philex TSF1 revegetated site | place: Philippines: Tuba, Benguet | collected 2017-08-29
CGCTCGGCATCCACCGCTTCGCCGGCGCCATGGACTATCGCAGCCAGGCCATGGCGCCGGTCGATCCCGAGACGGAGGGCGGCTGATGTTCGGCCTCTCCAAGCCGATCGTCATCGGCCTTGCCGCCCTGGCGCTGGCCGGCGTCGTGGCCGCCGGCGTCGGCACCGCCGTCGTCGCCTTCCGTGGGGCGCTGCATGACGCGCGGCGTGAGGCGGCGATCGCCCGTGACGCTCATTGGACCGGCGAGATCGCCCGCTCCAACCAGGCGGTGGCCGAAGCCCGCCTGAAGGCCGCCGAGGCCGCCATGGAAGCCGACCGCGTCGCCCGCGCCGCGGAGGCCCGCGAATCCACCCTGCAAGCCGAACTGGAGAGAGCCAATGCGGCGCTTCCTGATACTGGGGCCGGTGGCCTGTCTCGTGAGCGCGTGTGCCTCCTCTCCCCCGCCAGTTGTGCGGACGGAGCTGGTGCGGCCCGCGGTGCCGGCCGAGGCGCAGCGCCGCTGCGATGATCCGGTCGCGTTGCCGGCCCGGCGGCTGACAGAGCGAGAGGTGACGAGCCTCTGGGGCCGTGATCGCTCGGCGCTTCGGACCTGCGAAGAGCGGCGGGCGGCGGCCGTGGGGCCGGCCGTCTCCCTCGGCGACTTCGAGACCGGCGGCACGATCGGTGGCGCGGCAGGGCAGGGGAGGTAGTGCATCATGTCGGAGGTTCCGTCGGACACCCACCGCATCGCCACACTCGAGAAGGACTTCACCGTCCTCTCGCAGGAGGTGAAGGGCATCGCGAGCGACCTGTCAGCCTTCGTCGGCGAGCAGCGCGACTTCCGGCGGGAATGGCGACAGCAGAAGGAGGCGGAGGCCGCCCAGCAGATCGATGCTGCCCGGGCCTCGGCCGAGAACGCCAAGGCCGGCCGGGTGACCCTGCCGCAGTTCATCACCATGGGCTCGTCGATCGCCGGTGTGACGGTGATCATCATCGGCGGCCTCATGTGGATGATCCAGAACGAGACCAAGGCGGCACGTAACGACGCGATCGCCCAGGTGACGCAGCTCGGGCTTCAGGTGCGCGGCCAGGCCGACACCATCACCTCGACACAGACCGCCTTGCAGGTGTTCCAGCGCGACACGGCGATCGACCGGGTGAAGCTCGGCCTGGTGGAGCAGTCAGCCGCCAACAGCGCCCGCATCGTCCAGTCCATGGAAGGCTACGACGCGGTCCATGCCCGGCAGGACGAACAGATCAAGGCACTGCAGCAGGCGATCCGCGACATCGCTTCCCGGATGCAGCGGCCGTGATGGCGGGGTCGCTCAAGGTGCAGCTGGCCACCGCCAAGGCCCGCGACGGTGCCGTCAGTGTCTGCGTCATCGCCGAGGCGGCGGAGATCGAGCTCGTCTTCCCGCCGATGGCCGCGGCCCGGTTCGCGGCCTTCTTCGTCGAGGCGCTGGGGCAGCTGGCGCTGCCGCGGCCGGCGAAGGATCAGGACTAGAGAGATCCGCGCCGGCGGCTTCCGGCATCACAAGGAGAAGACTGCAATGTCCAAGACCCCCTTCATGCGAGCCAAGATGCAGGTGAGCAAGGTCGAGCGGTTCACCGGCCTCGACAAGATCACCTGCAACGCCGTGGCCCGGTCCAGCGGCTATCCGGCCGATGGCGCCGACGAGGACAACACCTATGCGAAGTTCTCGCCGACCGGCGAGCTGACGCTCTCGATCGCCAATCCGGCGCTGCTCGGCGTGGTCGAGCCCGGCATGAAGTTCTACCTCGACTTCACCCAGGCCGACTGACCGGCTCTCCAGCTTCGGCCGCGAATGGCCGGAGGTAGCCCTCCTTGGGCGTTTCCTCCCTGGACTTGGCCCGCTGCCGGCGACGGTGGCGGGCCTTTTTGTTGGTCGCCGGCTGCGTATGTCCCGGTTTCGCCGGACGTTCTGCCATCTGTCCGATGAGCATGCCGGGCAGCGGTGAAATCGTCATCGACAGATCGATTCGGCGGCATCCTCGCGACGAACGGAACGGGAATGGCTGTGTCAGGTTTGTGCCGGAATAGGCGCAACGTTCCGCATTTGGCTGCATCATCGTCGGAGAACGCATCAACCGCCGTCGCGAGAATTGTTCCGACATTTCAAGGAAATGGATGGTGCTGCGAGAGAGGATTGAACTCTCGACCTCTCCCTTACCAAGGGAGTGCTCTACCACTGAGCTACCGCAGCGAGGGCACCGGAGGCGCAAGAGAATGCGCGGTGCGAACGGGACGCTTCCCTGCCACAGGGGGCGGCGCGATGCAAGGGCCGGGCTGCGCTTTGGCGAAACCGTTGCGTCCGGGCCATCCGGCCGCCAGATTGGCGTCACCGGGGTCGGGGCGGCTCGGCAGGGCAGCGCGCGGGACAGGCGGCAGGGATCGAAGGGCATGAACGACAGGCCGAAGAGCGGGGACAAGACCGCGGCGGGGTCGCCCGTCTCGGCACCGGCCGCAGGCCCTGCCGATGGCCGCGCGGCGCGCCTCGCCGCCCAGCTCAAGGCCAATCTGCAGCGCCGCAAGGCCCAGGCCCGCGGCCGGGCGGCAGGCGCCGACGAGCCGGAATGAGCGTCCGCGGCGGGCCGCATCGTCGCCCTGCATCTTTCCGCCGCTGCGCCTTCCTTGTTTCGCCTCCTTTGGTCGGCTAGACGAAGGCCGGGCCGCGGCGGCACCATCGCGCAAGCACAGGGCGCGATTCGACGCCCGGGGCGATGTCCGCTCCAGCCCTCCCTCCGAGGAGTTCCGCATGGACCGCATCCGCATCACGGGTGGCAGCCCGCTTCACGGCACCATTCCGATCTCGGGCGCCAAGAACGCCGCGCTGCCGCTGATGATCGCCTCGCTGCTGACCGAGGACGAGCTGACGCTGGCCAACGTGCCGCGCCTCTCCGACGTGTCGAATCTCGCGCGCATCCTCGGCAACCACGGCGTCGACGTCACCATCGCCGGCAAGCGCAACGGCGACGAGGTGCTGACCGGCCAGACCGTGCGCCTCAGCGCCCGCTCCATCGTCGACACCACCGCGCCCTACGAGCTGGTCTCCACCATGCGGGCGAGCTTCTGGGTCATCGCGCCGCTTCTCGCCCGCATGGGCCGCGCCAAGGTCTCGCTGCCCGGCGGCTGCGCCATCGGCACGCGCCCGGTGGACCTCCTCCTGATGGCGCTGGAGCGTCTCGGTGCCCGGATCGACATCGACGCCGGCTATGCCGTCGTCTCCGCCGAGAAGGGCCTCAAGGGCGCCGAGATCGACTTTTCCAAGGTGACGGTCGGCGGAACCCATGTGGCGCTGATGGCCGCGGCCCTCGCCGACGGCACCACCGTCATCCACAACGCCGCGCGTGAGCCGGAGATCGTCGATCTCGCCGACTGCCTCATCAAGATGGGCGCGCGCATCCGCGGTCACGGTACATCCACCATCGAGATCACCGGCGTGTCGCGCCTGCGCGGCGCGCACCACGCTGTGGTGGCCGACCGTATCGAGACCGGCACCTATGCCATGTGCGTCGCCATGGCCGGCGGCGACGTGCTGCTCGAAGGCGCCCGTCCCGAGCTGCTGCAGTCTGCCCTCGACGTGCTGGGCGAGGCCGGCGCCGAGATCTCCTCGACCAACGAGGGCATTCGCGTGAAGCGCAACGGCCACGGGCTCGACCCCGTGACGGTGACGACCGAGCCCTATCCCGGCTTCCCCACCGACCTGCAGGCCCAGCTGATGGGCCTGATGACCCGGGCGAAGGGAACCTCCCGCATCACCGAGACCATCTTCGAGAACCGCTTCATGCACGTCCAAGAGCTGGCGCGCCTCGGTGCCCACATCCACCTCGACGGCCAGACGGCGACGATCGAGGGCGTCGAGACGCTGAAGGGCGCGCCGGTGATGGCGACCGACCTGCGCGCCTCGGTCTCGCTCGTCATCGCCGCGCTCGCGGCCCAGGGTGAGACGACGGTCAGCCGCGTCTATCACCTCGACCGCGGCTTCGAGCGGCTGGAGACCAAGCTTGCGGCCTGCGGCGCCCAGATCGAGCGGCTGTCCGGCGGCTGAGCCCGTTGCGCGACGTCAAGGCTTTTGCAACCCGGTGGTGCGATAGTGCTTTGCGTTTCGCAAGGGTGGCATCGCCGCAATGGCATCGGCAAAGCGATCGAGTTCGGAAGACAGGCGCTCGGGCCGGCGGCAGGATTTGCGCTATGCGGCGCGGATCGAGAGCCTCGCCGACGGGGCCGAATTTCCCTGCACGCTGATCGACATTTCCCAGACCGGCGCGCGCCTGGCGACGCGGGACGTCAGCGCCATCCCTGATGAATTCCTGCTGCGGCTGGCGCTCGGCCGCCAGGCCCTGCGTCATTGCGCCGTGGTCTGGCGCGACGGGTCCAGCCTCGGCGTGCGCTTCATCGTCACGACAGAGCCGGACATCTGAACCCGGCAGCCGCGACGGGCACGCCACAGGCGCGCCCGTCATCGGAAGTGGGGTCAGCCGCAGCGACGCTCGCGACGCACCACGACGGTGCCGTTCGGACGCTCGGTGCGGATCACCACGTTGCGGCAGCCGCGCTCGCGGATGACGACGCGCGGGGCCCGTCGCTCGCGGATGATGACGCGGTCGGGGCCGCGGTGGCGGCGATAGCCCGGCCGGTCGTCGCCGGCGCGCACCGAGATGCCGCCGTCGCCGGCGCGGATACGCACGTCCTGCGCGAACGAGGGCGTCGTGAACAGAAGGGCGGCGGCGAGCGCGCCGAGAGACAGATATTTCATGGGGTCCTCCCGATGGTCAGGACCCCGACAACCAACAGGGTCGGCGAAGGTTCCCCAATCCGGTCCCGTGGAATGACCGTCTGCTGGCGAGCACGGAACGGAGGGGCCTCGGACCTTCGCACGGAGGGAAGAGGTTGACCTTACGTCAGTCGGGTGCATTGTCGTGGCATGGCGATGCCTCGGCGGGGTTGACGTGGCCGACACCAAGATCGACGTCCATCGCAGCCTCAGCTTCACCCTGGCCGATACGTTCCGCGGCAATCGCGGCGTGGGCATCTTCTTCGCCTTGCTGGGCGGCCTCGTTCTGATCCTTCCGGAGCAGCGCGACCTTGCGGTCGTCGCCCCTGGCCTGATCCTGCTGCTGTTCGGTCTCTTTGCCCTCGCCGCGCCCTATCTCGGGCTCAAGCGCGCCGCGACGGTCGTCGCCGAGCTTTCGCCGCAGGGTCTCGTCACCGGCATCCAGAATTCGGCCCGGCCTCGCATCGAGATACCCTGGGACGAAATCTCCGAAGTGACGCAGATCTCCTTCGCAAGCCCGGTGGTCACGACCTGGGGCACTTATGTCCGCGAGCCCTGCGTGACGGTCTCGCGCGCCTTCTACGATCGCGCGATTCATGTGGACGGGTTCGCCGCGCAGGGCCTGTTCTGGCGCCACCACATCCAGCCGCACCCGGATGGCGATCGCATGCGCGTGGTGCTGCTGCATCACGAATTCGCGCTGTCGCGCCGGGCCCTGCGGGACGAGATCGAGGCCCGCTGGCGCGCCTTCAGCCGCCATCCGGCGGCGAGGGTGCCTGCCTCGCCTGCCACCGGTGGCTTCGCCCGCCTGGGCGATGCTGTCGATGCTGCGACGGCGACCCCCGCCCGCCGCGCCACCGCCGCCGTCGTGGCCGCCCTGCTGGTCCTGCCGCTCGCCTATCACTGGCACTATGCCTTCACGGGCTTCGGCATGGCCAATCTGAACGCAGCCCAGCTCGCATCCTACGCAGGCGACCTCCTTGCCCGGCGCCGGCTGCCGGGACGGATCGATGGTGGGTCACTGATCATGCTCGGCCCGGGCGATATTGCCGAGATACGCGATGCCTCCTGCCAACGCACCATCCGGCGCCGGAACGGGCCCGCCGGCCTGACGCCACGCTTCGACCAGCACCACGCCTGCCGCGCTGTCTTCACCGCCAGACAGGGCCGGACGGCGGAAGCCGTCTTCGACATCTTTCCGACCGAGTACCGTCAGGAGATGGGCTCCGGTCCTGCCCGAATCATGTCGGCGCTGACCGCGCACCCGCCGCCGGAGGCGGAGGTGAGAGCGCGGCTCTGCGCCACGGGTGGCTGTTGAGGGGCTGCGCGAAACAAAAAAGCGCCCGCATGCCGCAACCACCGCTCAGGCCCGCCTGACAGAGCCAATACTCTCTTTCGCATCCGAGCGGCGGACTGCCGTCCTTCAGCGATGGCTCGCCTGGTACAAGCCGCACCGGCCCAGTGCCTGGTCTCGCACGACGACAGCCCGCGCACGCTCTCGCCGGAACAACCTGATCGGAACCCACTCCTAGCGGTCGACGTCCCAGAACATGGGATAGGAAGACTGCGGCAGGTTGCGAAGATCGGCGCGGTAGCCTGCCGGAATGGTGAACTGCCCCCACATGACTGCCGGGGTCAGTTCGTAGGCGATGGTCTGGATCTGCTCGGCGACCCGTTTTCTGCCGGCATCGTCCTCCGCCTTGGTGAAGGCCTTCAGAAGATCCGGAATGCGCGTGTCGCACGACCAGCCTGGAAAATCCGCACAGGTCGACGCGATGTAGAAGTGGCTGAGCGGCGAGATCATGTCTGTGCCGTTCGAATAGACGGAGAACATGGACCAGCCGTCCTTCTTGGCGCGGCGCGCCAGAACGGTTCCCCAGTCCATCGTCTGCTCGTCGACGGTGAAGCCGACCGTCTTCATGTTCTGGGCCAGGACCTGCGCCGCCGTCTGGCTGATGGATCCGGCAACCTCGAGGATGATCACCGGCTGGCCGGCATAGCTCGTCGCCTTGAGGGCGGCCTTCGCCGCCTCGAGGTCGAGCCTGGCGACCTCCGATCCGGCCGTCGTCGACAGCGGCGCGTCGCACATCCAGAACGAGGGGCATTGTGGAGCGCGGAATTCCTCTGGAACGCCGATGGCCGAGAGGATCGACGACTGGTCCGCGAGCTTCCACAGGACGCGGCGGACAGCGGGGTCGTTGAACGGCGGCGCCTCGTGGTTGAGCCGGAAATTGCCCTGGAACTGGTGGATGCCGCCGATGCCGAGCAGCTTGACGTCCCTCGCCCGCCGCAACAGCGACAGCGAGTCGAACGGCAGATACTGCATGTAGTCGATCTCGCCCTTGATCAGCGCGCTGGCGCCGGTCATCTGGTCCGGCATGACCTTGAGGTCGATCCGGTCGATCTTCACGTTGCGGCCGCCGGCGAGGAAGTCTGCCGGCTCCTTGCGCGGCACGTAGTCGGGGTTCCTCTCGATGATCATCGAGTTGCCGGACTTCCACAGGTCTGCCCTGAACCGGAAGGGTCCGGAACCGACCGGCATCGCCATCAACCGCTGGTCTCCGGGTGTCGAGGCAAACCGCATCGGCATCATGACCGGCAGGGGCGCATTGGCCTTGCCCAGCGCCTGCAGCATCAGGGGGAACGGCTCCTTCAGCACGATGGAGAAGGTCTTGTCGTTCGCTGCCGCCATCGAGGCCGTGGCGGCGCGCAGCATCCGGCCGAGGGCATCGCGCGGCGACCAGCGGTTGATCGAGGCCACGCATTCGGCGGCGGTGACCGGCGCGCCGTCATGCCATTTCAGCCCGTCCCTCAGCGTGAAGGTCCAGGTCAGCTTGTCCGGCGATGTCTCGTAGGCCTCCACCATCTGGGGCCGGATCTGGCCCTTTCCGTCCATCGAGAACAGCGTGTCCCAGATGTGATAGCCGAAGGTGCGGGTGATCGCCGCCGTGGTGAAATGCGGATCGAAGATGATCACCTCCGACTCCAGCACCACCGTCAATTGCTTGGTGGCGAGGGCGTCGCGCGGGCGCCAGATGGTGGCGGCCCCGAGGGCGGAGGCACCGGCGAGCGCGGTGCGGCGTGTGATCGACGGGAAGGCCATGGGGTGTTCTCCTCGCTCGCAGGGGCAGTCGAAGCGGACCGCCGTGGCGGCCAAGAGAATGCACGTTCATCAGGCCCGTCGAGGTTAGCCGCATTGCGATCGGGTTCAAGGGGAAGCGCTGCGGCCCGCGGGGCGGCAGGGCAGCCCTGCACCGAGCCGTTTCCGCATGGCCACCACTGGACGGTCGCAACCGCCAGCCACAAGATCGGCGACGGCGAACGTCCCGGCTGGATCCGGGTCGTCGAGGCTTTTCCCCTGCCGCGAGGCTGCCGATGCGTGACGCCGACCTCCTTTTCACCTCCGCAACGCGAGCCGCTGCCCTCATCCGGGCCAAGCAGCTGTCGCCGGTCGCCTATGTGAAGGCCGTCCTCTCGGCGATCGAGGCCGAGCAGCCGCGCCTGAACTGCTTCGTTACCGTCATGGCCGAAGAAGCCCTCGCTTCGGCGCGGCGGGCCGAGAAGCAGGTGATGGCCGGCGAAACCCTCGGTCCCCTGCACGGCGTCCCCGTCCACATCAAGGACCTCGTCGACGTAAAGGGTGTGCGGACCACGCACGGGACGGCGATCTTCGCGGACAATGTCGCGAAGGCGGACGACGTGCTCGTCCAGCGGCTGCGTTCTGCCGGCGCCGTCATCATCGGCAAGACGACCACCCCTGAGTTTGGCAACAAGGGCCTCACCGAAGGCCCGAGCTTCGGCATCACCCGCAATCCCTGGAACACCGACCGCACGCCCGGCGGCTCCAGCGGTGGCGCCGCGGCGGCCGTCGCCGCCGGACTTGCGCCTCTCGGCCTCGGCACGGACGGTGCGGGCTCGGTGCGCGGTCCGGCGTCCTGCTGCGGTCTTGTCGGCCTGAAGCCGACGCTCGGCGCGGTTCCCTACGACACGACGCGCGACGCCTTCGGCAATAACATCTACGCAGGGCCGCTTGCTCGCACTGTCACCGATGCCGCCGTCATGCACAGCGTCCTGACGGGCACGACGGCAAAGGACCCCTGGACGCAGGGCGGCACGGACCGCCGCCAGCTCTCCCCGACCCTCATCGGCGCCGACCTGTCGGGCGTCCGGATCGGCTACATCGAACGCTGCGCCAACCCGCGCGTCGCCGCCGATGTCGTCGCCAATACCCGCGCCTCCCTCGATGCATGGGCGGGCCTCGGCGCCGATGTCGAGGACGTCACCGACGAGATCGACTGGATCGAGCTGGAAGGGCGCATCCTCTACCAGTCGAACTTCTCCGTCTTCTGCGCCCCCTTCCTGCCGAAGTGGCAGAACCAGATGGATCCGGTGACGCTGGCCTTCATGCAGCGTGGCGGAACCTTCTCGCTGGCCGACTTCCGCAACGCCCAGTTCGCCCGTACCCGCCTCTTCCGGCAGATCCAGACGCTGTTCGAGCGCTACGACTTCCTCGTCATGCCGACGAGCAGCCGCAGCGCCCTGCCCGTCACCTTCGACGCGGCCAATGACGAGGTCGAGGTCGACGGCGTGAAGTGCGGCATTACCCGGCAGGGCTGGACCTCCTATCAGTACCCCTTCAACCTGACCGGCCATCCCGCGGTGTCGGTGCCGTCGGGATTTGCCACGGACGGATTGCCGACGGGCGTCCAGATCGTCGCGAAATGGGGTGCGGACACCGACATGCTGCGCCTCGCCTCCCTCCTCGAACTGACCCGGCCATGGGCGCAGCATCGCCCGCCGGCCGCATGAGGCAGCCATGACCGAAGCCGACTGCTTCCTGACCATCGCCGAGCTCGGCGAGCGCTATGGGTCCGCTGCAACGACGCCTACGGCGATCACCGAATTGCATCTCCAGCGCCTCGCCCGCATCGATCCGCTCCTCAACGCCATGCAGATCGTCGATATCGACGGAGCCCTCGCGGCCGCCGAATCGAGCGACCAGCGATGGCGCAGCGGCACGCCACTCGGCCCCCTCGACGGCGTCACCGTCACCATCAAGGACAATGTCGATGTCGCCGGCTTTCCGACCCGCCACGGCTCGCTCACGACGTCGGACACGCCGGCCCTCCACGATTCTCCCGTCGTGGCGCGCTTGCGCGAGGCCGGCGCGGTCATCCTCGGCAAGACGCGGCTGCCCGAGTTCGGCTGGAAAGGGCTGACCGACGGCCCGCTGCAGTCCGGTCCGACCCGCAATCCATGGAACACCAACGTCTCGCCCGGCGGTTCCAGCGGCGGCGCCGCGGCCTGCGTCGCCGCCGGCATCGGCACCATCGCCTTCGGCAACGACGGCGGCGGATCCATCCGCATTCCCGCCAATCTCTGCGGCCTCTACGGCATCAAGCCGACCTTCGGGCGCGTCCCTCATCATCTTCAGGAGGGCATGTTCGCGACCCTCGTCTCCGGCGGGCCCATCGCGCGCACCGTGGCCGACGCCATCACCACTCTTGCCGTCATGGCCCTGCCGGACGACCGCGACTGGTTCGCCCTGCCGCCGGTCCCGCCGGACTGGCTCTCGGGCCTGACGCCGAAGCTCAGCGGGCTGCGCATCGCCTATGCGCCCGTCCTCGGCGGCATCGGCGCCGACGACGAGGTACGGTCCATCGTCGACGCCGCGGTCGAGACGCTGCGCCGTCACGGGGCGAGAATCACCGAGGTGCCCTCGCCCATCGGCGAGCTCAAGGGGCGCTTCGAGACCTACTGGATCGGCGCCTTCGCCCGGCGCATGCGCCTCATCCCCCGGGAGCGCTGGGACGATCTCGATCCGGCCTTCCGCGACCTCGCCGAGCGGGGCATGGCGGTGACGACCGACCAGCTTCTCGATGCGGAGGCCGCGCGCGCCGCGCTCGGCCGGGAGTTCGCGATGTTCCACCGCGACTACGATCTGCTCCTGACGCCGACCATGCCGCATGTCGCGCCGCCGGTGGAGACGATCTACCACTGCCAGGCCTATGACCGCTGGCGTGACAGCGTCCCCTTCACCCTGCCGTTCAACCTGACGGGTCAGCCGGCATCGACGGCGCCCTGTGGCCTGTCCGCGTCGGGCCTGCCGGTCGGCCTGCAGGTGGTCGGGCCGAAATATGCCGAGCGCCTCATTCTCGAGGCAGGACTGGCGATCGAGGCGGCCCTGGGCTTCCCGCAGCCCCATCCCGTGTTGCTGAAGGCGCTCGGCTGAGGTCAGCCGAGACGGGCGACCGCGGCGAAGCCGGCGTCCGCCGCCTCGAGAGCCCTGTCGATGTCGGCCTCGGTGTGGGCGCAGGACAGGAACATGTTGTGCCGCGGGTGGAAATAGGCGCCGGCACGCAGCGCCGCCGAGCAGAAGGCTGCGCCTTTTGCGAAACCGGGATCCTCGCCGAACAGGACGAGGGGCATCTGCGGCGGCCCGCTCTGGGTGATCGGGACGCCGTGCCGGCCGGCGAGCCGGGCGAGGCCGTCGCGCAGCCGCTGGCCCATGCGGGCCATCAGAGCTGGACCGTCGAGGCGCGCCAGTTCGGTGAGCGTGGCATGGGCCGCCGCCATCGGCACGGCCTCGCACCAGAACGACCCGGTCGTGAAGATTTTCGTCGCCGCCTCCCGCCAGCGCTCTCCCCCGGTGATGGCGCCGAGCGGATAGCCGTTGGCGATGGCCTTGCTGAAGGCCGAGAGGTCGGGCCGCACGCCGATGGTCTCCCACGAGCCCCCCAGCGCCAGACGAAACCCTGCGCGCACGTCGTCGAGGATCAGCGCGGCGTCGGCGGCGTCGCACAGCTCCCGCATGCGGCGGGCGAAAACCGGGTCCGGCAATTCAAGCGCCCTGCCCATGTCGTGCCGGAACGCGGTGACGATGATCGCCGCGAGATCGCCCCCGGCCTGGTCCACCGCCGTCTCGAGGCTGGTGACGTCGTTGTAGTCGTAGTGGAGGATGTGGGCGCGGTCCTCGGCGGTGACGCCCGCCAGCGAGGGCGAGCACCAGGGCACCGCGCCGTGATAGCTGCCACGCGCGACGAGCAGCTTCCGCCGCCCTGTGCCCGCCCGCGCGATGGTGACGGCCGCCGTCGTGGCGTCGCCGCCGTTCTTCTCGAACATGCACCAGGCAGCGTGCGGGATCATGGCGACCATCAGTTCGGCGAGGTCCACGAGGACCGGCGCGGGGCCGTTCAGCGTGTCTCCGAGGGCAGCCTGGCGCTGCGCTGCGGCCTCGACGCCGGGGTGGTGGTGACCAAGGACGATCGGCCCCCATGAGCACATGAAGTCGACGAACTCGCGACCGTCCACGTCGACGATGCGGCATCCCTCGCCCCGCTCGAAGAACTGCGGATAGCCGTCAGGAAGGTTGGCTGCATTGAGGTGCCCCCACAGACCGCCGGGGATCACGCTCCTGGCGCGCCTGCGCAACTCGGCATCGCGCGAATTGTCGTGTGGGCGCGGTGTCGATGCGGACATGGCGGATCCTTCCGGGGCGCTCTGACACCCGGAGCCTAGCCGAACCGGGCGGGCGGGACCACGCAACGCTGCTCCCCTCCGGGCCACGATTGCGGTTGGCCGTTCCCTGCCCCAGCATAACCGCCCCGACGCCGCGAGGGACCTGTCGTCGATGTCGAACGAAGACCTGAGATCCGAGGCACTGGACTGGCTCTCCGCGCTCGAACGCAGTCTCGCCGGACCGGAACCGAAGGGCGTTGCCGCCCTCTTCGGCGAGGATTGCCACTGGCGCGACTTCGTCGCCTTCACATGGACGATCGTGACGCTGGAGGGTCGCGATGCGATCGCGGCCATGGTCGCGACCCGCGCGGCGAAAGTCGGCATGCATGATCTGGCCCTGGACGGCGAGCCGAAGAGGATCGAGGGTGGCCTCGAGTTCTGGTTCACGCTCGCGACGGCCGTGGGCCGCGGTCGTGGCCATGCCCGCCTGCGGGGTGGGCGATGCTGGACCCTGCTGACGACCCTGCGCGAACTGGCCGGCCACGAGGAGAAACGCGGCGAGACCCGCCCCCGCGGAACGGTCCACGGTGCTGTCCGCAACCGCCGGACCTGGGCGGACGAGCGGGCGGACGACGCCCGGCTCGGCATCGACCGTCAGCCCTATGTGCTCATCGTCGGTGGCGGTCAGGGCGGGCTTGGCCTAGCCGCGCGGCTGAAGCAGATCGGCGTGCCCGCCCTCGTCATCGACCGCCACGAGAAGCCGGGCGACGCATGGCGCAGCCGCTACAGGTCACTGTGCCTGCACGATCCGGTCTGGTTCGACCACATGCCCTACCTGCCCTTCCCGGATCACTGGCCCGTGTTCACGCCGAAGGACAAGATGGGCGACTGGCTCGAGGCCTACAGCCGCATCATGGAGCTGGACCTGTGGAACAGCACGACCTGCCGCAGCGCGCGCTACGATGCCGATGAGCGCCGATGGACCGTCGAGGTCGACAGGGACGGCACGCCGGTCATCCTCCAGCCGCAGCATCTCGTGCTCTCCACCGGCATGTCGGGCAAGCCGAACCTTCCCCGCGTACCGGGCCAGGACGTCTTCCGCGGCGTCCAGCACCACTCGAGCGCCCACCCCGGAGGGGAGGCCTTCGCCGGCAAGCGATGCGTCATCATCGGCGCCAACAACTCCGCGCACGATATCGCCGCCGACCTGTGGGAGCATGGGGCTGACGTCACCATGGTCCAGCGATCCCCGACCCTCGTGGTCCGGTCGGAGACGGTGCAGCGGCTCGGCTGGTCGCTCTATTCGGAAGCCGCCGTCAGGGCCGGGATCGGCGTGGACGACGCCGACCTCATCGTCGCCTCGACGCCCTTTGCCGTGCTGCCGCAGATGCTGAAGCCTGTCGTCCAGCGCATGAAGGAGGAAGACGCCGACTTCTACGACAGGCTCCGCGCGGTCGGCTTCATGCTGACCTTCGGCGAGGACGAGACAGGTCTCGGGCTCATGTATCCGCGCCGGGGCTCCGGCTACTACATCGACGTCGGGGCTTCGGACCTGATCGCCCGGCGCGAGATCGCGCTGCGCAGCGGCGTCGGCCTTGCGGGTCTCACAGCCGATTCTGTGGTTCTCGACGACGGATCGACATTGCCCGCCGATCTCGTCGTCTATGCCACCGGCTACGGGTCCATGACGGGCTGGGCCGCCGATCTCATCTCCCAGGAGGTCGCGGACCGTGTCGGCCCTTGCTGGGGCATGGGATCGGGAACCGCGCGCGATCCCGGTCCCTGGGTCGGCGAACTCCGCAACATGTGGAAGCCCACGGCACAGGAGGGCCTGTGGTTCCACGGCGGCAATCTCGCCCAGTCGCGACACTATTCGCGCTATCTTGCGCTTCAGCTGAAAGCGCGTTTCGAGGGGATGACCGTCGAGGTCTATGGACCCGGGGCATGACGAGCTGCCCCAAGCCCAGACATCTGCGGCGATTGATTACCTCGGACTGACGATTCCTCGCGGGAACCCGTCGCCGCGCGGGACCCTCGCGGAGGAAAGATGGGTCCGCAGCGTCACGGTGAAGGGCCCGGCAGGTGCCGCGAGCCGACTTCCCTCAGGCACGCCACCGCCTCCGTCACTGAGCGTCTTGGGCAACGGACGAGGGCGCAAGCCTCGGATCTGGGCATCGGAAAGCGGCATGTGTCGGTATTCGCCGAGAGGCCTTGAAGGCATTTCCGCCGATATACCAACTCAGATACCAACAAGATGATCGGATGCAACCGGACGGCGTCGGACCAAGCCGGACCATCAGGCAACAAAAAACCCCGGAAAAACCGGGGTTTCTTGGGGTCTCTGGACGATCTCGGATCGTCTGAAACATGAAATTGGTGCCCAGAAGAGGACTCGAACCTCCACGCCTCGCGGCGCTGCTACCTGAAAGCAGTGCGTCTACCAATTCCGCCATCTGGGCGAAGGCGGCTCTCTTAGCGAGCCATTCGGGGCGCGTCAACGTGCCAGCACGTCAAAGTTCACCGGGCGGGGTCAGGAAGCGAAGACAAAGACCCGCTTGGGCACCAGTTCGCCGCGCTCGACCTCGCAGAGCGCGATGGGTTCGCCACCTGTCGAGGCCCAGGCAGGACCTTCCACCGGGGCATCGCGGCCGCGCAGGATGCTGCTCTGGCCGCGCATCAGCCGTGCCGCGATGTCGCGGGTGACCTTCACTTCGGGAACGTCCGCGAGGGCAGCCTCGACGGGAAGGAGGGCGTCCTCGATCGCCTGTCCGGAAATCCGGCCCTCCGCAAGCTCGCGCAGTTCCTCCAGCGTCACGGTGTCGTCCTCGCCGAAGGGGCCGACGCGGGTGCGGCGCAGCGCCGTCACGTGGCCGAGGCAGGCGAGGTCGCGGCCGATGTCGCGGGCGATGGCGCGCACATAGGTGCCCTTGCCGCATTCGGCCTCGAACTCGGCGGCGTCCTGCGAGAAGGCGGTGAGGCGCAGGCTCTCGACGGTGATCGGGCGCGCCTCCAGCGTCACCTCCTCGCCGTCGCGGGCAAGATCATAGGCGCGCTCGCCGTCAACCTTGATGGCCGAGAACTTCGGCGGCACCTGCATGATGGTGCCGGTGTAGCGCGGCAGCAGCGCCTCGACCGCCTCGCGCGTCGGCCTGAGGTCGGAGCGCGCCGTCACCTCGCCCTCGGTGTCGTCCGTCGCCGTCTCCGCGCCCCAGGCCACCGTGAAGCGGTAGGTCTTGCGGCCGTCCATGACGAAGGGCACGGTCTTGGTCGCTTCCCCCAGCGCGATCGGCAGGATGCCGGTGGCGCGCGGGTCGAGGGTGCCGGCATGGCCGCCCTTCTTGGCGTTGAACAGGCGGCGGACCTGCGACACCGCATGGGTGGAGGTCTGGTCGAAGTCCTTGTCGAGAACGATCCAGCCGTGGACATCCACCTTCTTCGAGCGTGGCTGGTTCATGTCTCGTCGTCCTTCCTGACGTCGCGGCGCACCTCGTCGCTGTCGAGCAGCCGGTCGATGCGCGAGCCCTCCTCGAAGGATTCGTCGATGCGGAACCTGAGGTCGGGCGCGAACTTCAGGTTGGTGCGGTGGGCGAGTTCGCCGCGCAGGTAGCGCTTGTTGCGCGCCAGCGCCTGGATCACCTCCTGCTGGTCCTTGCCGCCGAGCGGCATGACGAAGCAGGTGGCGATCTTCAGGTCCGGCGACATGCGCACCTCGGGCACGGTGACGACATGCATCTGGAGTACGGGATCGTGGATTTCGCCGCGGGCGAGAACCTCGGCGAGGGCGTGGCGCATGAGTTCGCCGACGCGCAATTGCCGCTGGGACGGGCCGGAGCCCGTATCGAAACGCTTGGCCATGGATGTGGTGTCCTTCTCCCGGGATCGGACCGGGTGGAAGTGGAAAAGGAGGCGGGCACATACACCCGCACAGCGGAAAAGGGAAGTCAGGAGGCCGCGATCGCCCGCTCGGCCTCGCCGATCGCCTGGGGAGTGCCGACGTGCAGCCAGAGCCCGTCCAGCACCAGGCCGAAGAGGCGGCCCTTGGCGAGCGAAGCGTTCCACAGGGCGTTGAGCGAGAAGACGTCGCCGTCGCTGCGCCCGGCGAAGTCCGCCTTGCGCATGACCGCCGCCCCCGCATAGGCGAAAGGCGCGCGCGCCGCCGCGCCACGGCGGGTGAGGCGGCCATCGTCATCGCGGAAGAAGTCGCCGGGGCCGTCGAAACCGACGCTGCCCTCGAGCGTCGCCAGCAGCAGCAGCGTGTCCATGCGGGTCGGGTCGAAGGCCTCGACCATCCGCGTCAGGTTCGAGGGCCCCCGGTCGGTCCAGAAGGAATCGGCGTTGCGGATCAGGAAGGTCTCGCCGAGATGAGGCAGGGCGCGGGCGACGCCGCCGCCGGAATCGAGGATCGCCTTACGCTCGTCGGAGATGACGACGGCCGGGCTGCTGCGGCCGGCGACGGCGGCCTCGATCTGGTCGGCGAGGTGATGGACGTTGACGACAGCGCGCGTCACGCCGGCCGCCGCCAGCGGGTCGAGCACGTGGTCGAGCAGCGTCTTGCCGGCAACCTCGACCAGCGGCTTGGGGATGCGGTCGGTGATCGGCCGCATGCGCGTGCCGAGGCCGGCGGCCAGCACCATGGCCGTGTCGATGGCGCTCACGGCGG
>VFQR01001580.1_pt1 | contig 16878 bp, 19 predicted proteins | sample 3512321 | NCBI WGS metagenome assembly VFQR01 (sample SAMN10412374, study PRJNA504923) | tailings metagenome | isolation source: Relicate 3 Philex TSF1 revegetated site | place: Philippines: Tuba, Benguet | collected 2017-08-29
GGCCAGAAGGTGCAGGCCGGCGAACGCGTGGCGGTGATCGAGGCCATGAAGATGGAGAACGTGCTGTTCGCTTCGGCCGATGGCGTGGTGGCCAAAGTGCTGGCCGGGCAGGGCGAATCGCTCGCCGTGGATCAACCCATCGTCGAGTTCGAATGAACGTCGCATGAACGGCGGCCAGGGCGGGGTGCGGTCACGGGCTGTTGCCTTGCATGACGCGACAAGCCGGCCGCACTCGGTTACCCTGCGGGCTCATCGACTTCACGGGTTGGATCACATGGCAGAAGGACGCAGTCAAGGTCTCGGTGGTCTGGCGTTTGCGCTCGCCTGGGTGCGAAATCCGCGGCGGGTCGGGGCCATCGCCCCGGCATCCAAAGCCCTGGCGCAGGCCATTGCCGGCGAGGTCGCCCGGGTGGGCCCCGAGCTGCTGCTGGAGGTGGGGGCCGGCACCGGCGCCATCACCCAGGCGCTCGCCGCCCTCGGGCCACCACCCAACCGTTTCTTCGTCATCGAACGCGACCCCGGCCTGGCACGCCACCTGCGCGAACGCTTTCCCGGCGCCGAGGTGCTGCACGCCTGCGCCACGCGCATGCACGAGCTGCCCCTGCCGGCCGCCGGGTCCGTGATGCTGGTGTCTTCGCTGCCGCTCATGTCCATGCCGCGCGACGAGGGCCGCCGCTGCGTCCAGGCCATGCTGGCCTTGCTGGAGCGCATGCCCAACGCGCGCTTGCTGCAATACACCTATGCCGCCCGCCATGTGCGGCCCTTCGATCAACTGCCGCCGGGCTGGCGCTGGCGGCGTGTCACCACCGTGTGGGCCAACCTGCCGCCGGCGACCGTGTGGTCGCTGGAGCCCGCGGCCCACGCCACCCAGGGCATTCACTGACCATGACCGTTTCCTCCCGTCCTTTCCGCGTGCTCGGCGTGCAGCAAATCGCCATCGGTGGCCCCGACAAGCAACGCCTGCAGACCCTGTGGGTGGACATGCTGGGCCTCGAAGTGACCGGCACCTTCCGCAGCGAGCGCGAAAACGTGGACGAGGACATCTGCGCCATCGGCAGCGGGCCATTCAAGGTCGAGGTCGACCTGATGCAACCGCTGGACCCCGAGAAGAAGCCCGCGGTGCACACCACCCCGCTCAACCACATCGGCCTGTGGATCGACGACCTGCCCGCCGCGGTCGACTGGCTCACGGCACAGGGCGTGCGTTTCGCGCCCGGCGGCATCCGCAAAGGGGCGGCGGGGTACGACATCACCTTTCTGCACCCCAAGGCCAGCGACGAGTTCCCGATCGCAGGCGAGGGCGTGCTGGTGGAACTGGTACAAGCGCCGCCCGAGGTGGTGCGGGCCTTCGGCGCCCTGCAGGCCCAGGCCGCCTGAGCCTGGCTCCCGCGGGGCTCACTCCGCGATCATGTACGTCTTGGTGAGGGCTTCCAGCACCTCGAACTCGCCCGCGAAGCCGGGCGGGATGTAGATCGCCTCGCCCGGGCCCGCCTCCTCGAAGCCGCCCTGCACATCGTGCACGCGGCAACGCCCCTGCAGCACGGTGAACAGCTCGCGCTCTGTGGCGCCCATGGCGATGCGCCAGCGCCCCGGCTCGCAGCGCCAGACGCCGCTGTAGACGCGGCCCGCGGCCAGGGCGTCGTCCACCAGGTTCCAGGTTTCGCGCTTCGGGTTGCCGCGCACCAGGCGTTCCGGGCGGGGGTGGTCGACCTCGGGCTGGCCGGCGGGCTGGGCGGTGAGCTTGATCAGGCGGGTGTTCATGCCGGGATTTTCCCGCAGCCTGATGGGAACAAGGGGTGTTTGGCGGCGTTGTTCCGCGTTTCGAGGCCGGGGCGGCCTCCTAAGCTTGCCAGACCCCCCGAACCTGGCCGGAGACAGCCATGCCCACGCCCGCAGCGCCCTTTGCCACCCATGTGAACCTCTTCGATCCCGTCGCCGCGGCTGACGCCAGCGACGCCTCGTTGCTCGAGCGCTTCGTCTGGCGCATGGGGCACCACGGCATGAGCGTCAGCCTGCGCCTGATGATCGTGGACCCGGCCTACGCGGTGCAGCAGATGGCCCACGCGCGGCAACTGCACGACGCCGAACTCGACGGCATGGCCCTGGCGCTGTTCGCGCGCTTCCAGCGCGAGCGCTCCGGGCTGGCCAACATCCATTGACCTTCACCCACGCAGGAAGGCCTTTGCCCATGACCTCACCGAACCTTCTGCTCCGACCTGCTGTGCACCTGCTGCGCCGCCTGCACCTGGGTGGCAAGCTGGCCACGCTGGCTTGTGCGGCGCTGTGGCCGCTGCTGGCCATGGTGGCCGTGGCCTGGTTGGCACCGGCCTGGCCGCTGTGGCCGGTGGCCTTGGCCGGTGGTGCCCTTCTGGTCTACCTGATGGCGGCCTTCCACGCCGCTTTCGTGGGCGAATTCCAGCGCGTGTTCGACGCCATGGCGCAAACCGCTGACGGCAACCTGCGCGCGCAGATCCGCACCGACGGCCGCGACGAACTGGCCGAGCTGGCCCGCCTGCTGGACCGCATGATCGGCAGCGTGTCGGCCATGGTGGCCGAGGTGCGAAGCAACTCCGCTCTGGTGGCGCACGCCGGCCAGAGCCTGGCCAGTGGCAACCGCGAACTGGCCGACCGCACTGAGCAGCAAGCCGCGAACCTGGAACAGACCGCGGCCAGCGTGCAGGAGCTCACCGGCACCGTGGCGCAGAACGCGCAGACCGCGGGCGAATCGGACCGGCGTGCCGCCCAGGTGCGCGACGTGGCCGAGCGCGGTGCGGGCTCCATGGGCCAGGCGGTGGAGACCGTCGAGGGCATCCAGAAGAGCGCCGCGCAGATGAACGAGATCATCGGTGTGATCGACAGCCTGGCGTTCCAGACCAACATCCTGGCGCTGAACGCCGCGGTGGAAGCCGCCCGCGCGGGCGAGCAAGGCCGCGGCTTTGCCGTGGTGGCCAGCGAGGTGCGCAGCCTGGCGCAGCGCTCGGCCGAATCGGCCCGGCAGATTCGCACGCTGATCGAGGCGTCGCGCGCGCAGGTGGAAACCGGCGCCGCTCAGATCCGCACGGCGGGCCAGAGCATCGCCCAGATCGTGGAGGGCGTGCGGGGTGTGGCCAGCAACATGTCTCGGATCTCGGCCTCCAGTTCCGAGCAGAGCACGGGGCTGACGGAAATCAGCTCGGCGGTGAGCCAGCTCGACCAGATCACCCAGCGCAACGCGCAGATGGTGGAGCGCGCGGTGCAGCAAGCCAACCTGCTGGAGCAGCGCGCCGCGCACCTGGCGCGCGCGGTGTCGCGCTTCATGCTGCAGCAAGGCACTGCAGAGGAAGCCATGGTCCTGGTGGATCGGGCGCTCGCGCACCGCCGTCAGGCATCGCGTGACGCTTTCGTGCGCGACCTCACCGATCCGTCGCGCGGTTTCCATGACCGCGACATGTACGTCTTCGCGCTTGATGCCACCGGCGTTTACCGCGCTTTCGGTGGCAAGCCCGAGAAGGTGGGCAGCCGGGTGCAGGACATCGCAGGCGTGGACGGCAACGCGCTGCTGGCGTCCATCGTGGCGCAGGCCGAGACCGGCCCGGGCTGGGTGGAGTACGACATCGTCAACCCGGCATCTGGCGCGGTGCAGGCCAAGATGTCGTACGTGGTGAAGATCGACGATCTGTACGTGGGCTGCGGCGTCTACAAGACCGCGGCCGCGCGCGGCTGAGGCGGCTGAGGTTCAGCCCGGCGGGGCCTGGCGTTTGGCGCGGGCCCGCGCCAGCGCGGCTTCGATCACCGCGCGCTTCTGGTCCAGTGCCGCGGGCTCGGTGAGCTTTGAGGCGGCGGCCAGATCGGCGAGCTTGGCTTCGGCCTTGTGCTCAAGGCGCTCATCGTGCTCGAGCTTCTCGCGCGCCAGGCGCTGCTGGCGCGCTTCGTAGCGCGCCTTGCCCATGGCCGCCAGCTCAGGCGACCAGCCCGCCCAACCGGTGCGTTCACCGCTCACGTTGTCGAGCGAAATGCAGTCCACCGGGCACACGGGGATGCACAGCTCGCAGCCGGTGCAGTACGGCTCGATCACGGTGTGCATGCGCTTGTTGGCGCCGACGATGGCGTCGGTGGGGCAGGCCTTGATGCACAGGGTGCAGCCAATGCACCACTCTTCGTCGATCACCGCCACCGTCACCGGGCCTTCGATGCCGTGCGTGGTGTTCAGGGGCAGGGCGGGGCGGCCCGTGAGCGCGGCCAGGCGGGCAATGCCTTCGGTGCCACCTGGGGGGCACTGGTTGATGGCGGCGGTGCCTTCGGCCACGGCCTGGGCGTAGCTCGCGCAGTCGGGGTAGCCGCAGCGTTGGCATTGCGTCTGCGGCAATGCCTCGTCGATGCGGCGGGCGAGTTCGTTCATCGGGGTGGGGCGCCCGCGCCCCATGGGGGCGTCAGGCCTTGGCGGTGGCGCGGCGGCTGCGGTTGGCGGCCTTCTTCGCGGGCGGGGCCGCAGGGCGTGCCTCGTGCGCGGCGATGAAGGATTTGACCACGGGATAGACCATCTCGCGCCAGCGGCGGCCGCTGAAGATGCCGTAGTGGCCCGCGCCCTTGGCTTCGTAGTGCATGCGGTGCGACTTCGGAATGCCGGTGCACAGATCGTGCGCGGCGGCGGTCTGGCCGGAGCCGGAGATGTCATCGAGCTCACCCTCGACGGTGAGCAGGCCGATGTTGTGAATGTCTTGCGGGCGCACGCGCTCGGTCTTGCCCTGCTCGCTCTTCACGTCCCAGGTGCCGTGCACGAGCTGGAAATCCTGGAACACGGTGCGGATGGTTTCGAGGTAGTAGTCCGCGTCCATGTCGAGGACGGCGTTGTACTCGTCATAGAACTTGCGGTGCGCCTCGGCGCTGTCGTTGTCGCCCTTGACCAGGTCTTCGAAGTAGTCGTAATGGCTCTTGGCGTGGCGGTCGGGGTTCATGGCCACAAAGCCGGTGTGCTGCAGGAAGCCCGGGTAGACGCGCCGGCCGGCACCCGGGAATTTGTCGGGCACGCGGTAGATGACGTTGTTCTCGAACCATTCGTAGCTGCGCTGCATGGCCAGGTTGTTCACCGCCGTGGGCGATTTGCGCGCGTCGATCGGGCCGCCCATCATCGTCATGGATAACGGCAGTTTCTCGTCGCGGCTGGCCATGAGCGACACGGCGGCCAGCACCGGCACGGTGGGCTGGCACACGCTCATCACGTGGCAGTTGCCATAGATGCCCTGCAGGTGGCGGATGAAGCCCTGCACGTAGTTGACGTAGTCGTCGAGGTGGAACTCGCCTTCGGACAGCGGCACCAGGCGCGCGTTCTTCCAGTCGGTGATGTAGACCTTGTGGTCCTTGAGCAGCGTGCGCACGGTGTCGCGCAGCAGCGTGGCGTAGTGGCCCGACAGCGGCGCCACCACCAGCACCACGGGCTGCGCCTTGATCTTGGTCAGCGTGTCCGGGTCGTCAGTGAAGCGCTTGAAGCGGCGCAGTTCGCAGAAAGGCCGGTCGATTTCCACCTGCTCGTGGATCACGACGTCCACCCCGTCCACATCGACGGTGCGGATGTTGAATTCGGGCTCTTCGTAGTCCTTGCCCAGGCGGTGCATCAGGTCGTAGGCGGCCGAGACGCGCTGCGCCATGGGCAGTTGCGCGAAGGGCAGCATGGGGTTGCTGAACATGCGCGAGGCCACTTCGGCGAGGTCGGCGAAGGGCTCCATCATCGAACGCTGTGTCTCGTAAATCTGGTAGAGCATGGGTCAGGCCGTGGTCATGTTGCGGTGCAATGTAGCAGGAAGGGAAGACCCCGTTGTGAGGGAGAACACGCAGGAAATGGCCCTATCTGTCGCCTTTGTGAACACGTCGGCGGACAATCCGGCCAATGAACACCATCGATCGTCTGCCTGTGCTCTTCATCGGCCACGGCAGCCCCATGAACGCCATCGAGGACAACGCCTGGCGCCGTCAATGGCAGCAACTGGGGCGCGAACTGCGCGCCCAGGGCCGGCCGATACGGCTCATCCTCTGCGTGTCTGCGCACTGGCTTACCCAAGGTTGGTGGCTCACGGCGATGCCGCGGCCGCGCACCATCCACGATTTCGGTGGCTTTCCGCAGGCCTTGTTCGATCAGCAGTACCCGGCGCCTGGTGCCCCTGAGATGGCGCGCGAGGTGGCAGCAGCTGTGCGCTTGTCCGATGGGTCGGCCCTTGGTCTCGACCAGGGTGAATGGGGCCTGGACCACGGCAGCTGGTCGGTGCTCAAACCCATGTTCCCCGAGGCCGACATCCCGGTAATCCAGCTCAGCATGGACTACGCGCGCCCGCCCGCGGAGCACCTGGCCATCGGCCGACAGCTGCGCGACTGGCGCTCGAAGGGGGTGCTGCTGGTGGCCAGCGGCAACGTGGTGCACAACTTGCGCGCCATGCAGCGCCAGGTGGCCGACAACCAGGCCTTTGACTGGGCGGTGGATTTCGACACCCACGTGGCCGACTGCATAACGAAGGGCGATGCCGAGGCGCTGGCCGCTTTCCAGTCGTTCGGCGACGCGGCGCGGCTGTCGCACCCGAGCTGGGAGCACTACCTGCCGCTGCTGTACGCCGCGGGCGCCGCCGAGCCCGACGAGCCGGTGCGCTTCTTCAACGAAGGCTTCCAGGCCGCGTCGATCTCGATGCGTTCGGTGGTCTGGGGCTGACGCGCGGAAAACAAAAAAGCCACCCGCGGGTGGCTTTCTAAGGCGGAGCAAGAGGGCTGGGCTCAGAGCACCGCAGCAATCGACTTGCAGACGTGGTCGATGTTCTTGCTGTTGAGCGCGGCCACGCACATGCGGCCTGTGTCGGTGCCGTAGACGCCGAACTCGCTGCGCAGACGCACCATCTGGTCCTTGGTGAGGCCGCTGTAGCTGAACATGCCGATCTGCTCGGTGATGAAGCCCATGTCCTGCTTCACGCCGGCGGCCTTGAGGCCATCCACCAGCTGCTGGCGCATGGCCTTGATGCGCACGCGCATCTCGCCCAGCTCCTTTTCCCACACAGCGCGCAGCTCGGGGTTGTTGAGCACCGCGGCCACCACCGCACCGCCGTGAATGGGCGGGTTGGAGTAGTTGGTGCGGATCATGATCTTGAGCTGCGAGAGCACGCGATCGGCCTCGGCCTTGTCGGCGCACAGCACCGACAGCGCGCCCACGCGCTCGCCGTACAGGCTGAAGCTCTTGGAGAACGAGGTGGAGACGAAGAACACCAGGCCGGCCGCCACGAACTTGGCGATGACCGCGCCGTCTTCGGCGATGCCGTGGCCGAAGCCCTGGTAGGCCATGTCGAGGAACGGGGTGAGGCCTCGCGCCTTGACCACCTCGATCACGCGGTCCCACTGGGCGGGCGTGATGTCGTAGCCGGTGGGGTTGTGGCAGCAGGCGTGCAGCACGGCCACGGTGCCCGGCGCGGCGGCCTGCAGGCTGGCCAGCATGCCGTCGAAGTTCACGCCGCGTTTGGCGGCGTCGTAGTAGGTGTACGTGCCGACCTCGAAGCCGGCCTGCGTGAACAGCGCGCGGTGGTTCTCCCAGCTCGGGTCGCTGATCAGCACCTTGGCGGCGGGGTTGAGGCGTTTGAGGAAGTCGGCGCCGATCTTGAGGCCGCCGGTGCCGCCCAGGGCCTGCACCGTGGCGACGCGGCCGCTCTTGACGGGCTCGCTGTCGGTGCCGAAGACCAGGCCCTTGACCGCGTTGTCGTAAGCCGCGATGCCGTCGATGGGCAGGTAGCCGCGCGCGGCGGGCTTGTCCATCATGGCTTTTTCGGCGGCCTGCACACATTGAAGCAGCGGCAGCTTGCCGTTCTCGTCGAAATACACACCCACGCCCAGATTGACCTTGTCGGGATGGGTGTCAGCGGCAAATTGTTCGTTCAGACCCAGGATCGGGTCGCGGGGGGCCATTTCGACGGCGGAGAAGAGGGACATGGCAGGGGTGAGGTAGTGCGAAGCCAGGGATTTTAAGTTTTTCGGCTTCGTGCCCGGACAGGGTATGGGAAGGCGGGTTATGGGCCTGAAGGCCTGGTTAGTGACGTAGGATCGTTCTCGAACCTGTCGACCGCTTTTTTGAAGGGAACCCATGCGTCCGAATCTTCAACAACGACTTCTGCGTGGGATGCTGGTGCTGGTGGGGTTGCTCGCATTGGTGTCGCCCGCTGCCTCGCAAGATCGAATGAATGTGTTCTTCATCGGGCACAGCCTGATGAGCGATCTCCCGGGGATGACCCGTTCCCTGACCGAGCGGCATGCGGGCGTGCGTTTCAGCCTCAGGCACCAGGACATTCCGGGGGCACCGCTGCGCTGGCAATGGGAGGCGAAAGACAGGAATGAAACTTTCGACAGAACCTACGGCGGGCGATACCACATTCATCTGCCGTCCGGCGAGTTCGACACCGTGGTGCTCACCGAGGGCGTTCCCCGGGGTGGCGAGGCCCTCGAGGCAGAGACCATCGAATACCTTGGCCGTTTCGTCAGATTCATCCGCCAGAGCCGTCCGGACGCGAAGATCTTTCTCTACGTCACCTGGCCGCACCTGACCAGCGGAACCCCCAACGCAAGCCCCTACGACGGCAACATGCCCACGCGCCACCTGGACTGGCGCGCTCGCATCGAGGCCGACCAGCCCATGTGGCAGCGCATGGTCGATACGGTCAATCAGGCGAACCCTGGCGCCCATCCCGTGCGCATCATTCCCGGCGGGCTGGTGTTGGCCGCGTTGCGCGACGATATCGTTGCTGGCCGGATACCGGAATGGCAATCGATCAATCAGCTCTTCAGCGATGAGATCCACATCAACCACTATGGCAAGTACGCCATGGCGTTGACCATCTCGTCGGTCCTGACCGGGAAGCGGGCCACAGGCGCGCCCTCGAATCTGCGCAACCTTTGGGGAGAGCCCATCTGGAACCGCCGGCACTGGGACGGAAAGACCTACGCACCAATGAAGGACGAGACGGTGCTCAAGGTTCAGGAAGCGGTGGATCGGGTGGTCTTCGCCCCACGGTGATGGTTCTGTCCGAAGGCTCCTGGCGGTCAGCTTGCGGCCTGAGCAACACCTGTTTTGGGGTAACGGGTAACCACTTCCCAAACCACTTCCTGCATCAATCGGGCGACTTCTTCGCTCGGTGCATCTGCCGCACTCCCATCGGCGCGGAGCAAGCGGTGTGGCAACCCCACCGGGCTGCGGTGGTAGAGCACGGCGTAGTGCGTCAGCGCCACCAGATAGCTGCCCAGGTCGTTCATGTGGATGTTGTCGCGCTGACCATTTTTCTCCAGCCAGAACAGGTCTTCGCGTGACTTGAGCCCTGGCAGGCCGCCCATGGCCTCGACCCGCCTGACAAAGCGGGCCAGAACCTGGCCGCCGGGGATGACGTGCACCGGGCCAGCGGTGTCGCCATGGGCCAAGGCCTTGGCCAGCAGGTCACCTTCCCAATAGCGGGCCAGGTCGGTATCGATCCGCTCCAGCCAACCTTGCGGGTCGTTCCTTGGGTGCCAGGTCTCGTAGAGATACACGCGCATTCCGGGGCGGTTTTCGCGCGCGTACTTCGCCCATTGCCGTACGTAGGCCTGGCTGTCGAAGTACTTGATGGCGTCCCGAATCTCGACCATTTCGGTGAACACCAGTGCGTCGAAGCGGCCGCTTTTCAGGGCCTCTTTGGCATCCTGATAGCGCGGATGCGAGTTCTCCTGCTCGAACCCATTGATCGGGACATCCGGCTCCCAGTGCGACTTGAGTGAGGCCCCCCAGCCCAGTTGGGAGCGGTGGTCGTGGCCGGCACCGGCCAGTTGCTCGAGCATGGCGGGCATGTCTCTGCCCACGAGGCTGTGGCCGATGTGATAGACGCGCATGGGCTGCGTCGGGGGTGCCAGGGGTGTGGTGTAAAGGCTGGCGAGTTCGCCCGGGTCGAGGGATTTGTTCCATCCACAGGCCGCCAGCCCGAGAAACACCATGCAAGTCAGCGAGTTTTTGATGCGCATGGCCGCAGTCTAGTTAGTTGATGGGGCGACTTTTCGTGAAATCCCATCGATTCGTTGAACCATTCGCAGGGCGACCCGGGTACCTTGGCCAATTGCCCCTTTCCGGGGTTGAACGGACACCTATACTCCGCCGCCATGGTCCTTCCAAAGACCCCCCCTCGATCCATCCTCAAGCGCCGCGGCAGCATTTCCACCGCCGTGCAGGGGTTGCTCGACCTGGTGGCCGTGATGGCGTTGGCACTGCTGTTGATCAGCTATCAGATCGGCGGACTGACGGCCGAATATTCCGTGCTGCTGCTGCTGCTGGGCATTGGCATGGTGTTTTTCTATGACCAGTTTGGCGTTTACCGCAGCAACAGCAGCTTCGGGCGCAAGACGCTGACGTTGCTGAAAGCGTGGTCGCTGGCTTTCGCTTTCCTGCTGGTTGTCGGCTTCGCGACCAAGCAGACCGACGTTTTCTCCCGCCTGCTGTTGGGGCAGCTGTACGTGTCAGGCTATCTGATGCAGGTGCTGCTTCAGTACCTCAGCCGCGAAGTTCAAACCCGCGTGATGCTCCAGGCCGTCCCGGCCGAGAACGTTTTGATTGTTGGCACGGGCAAGCTGGCTCGTTACCTGCAGCACAAGATATCGAGCAACCCCTGGTTGAACCAGAAGGTGGTTGGCTGTCTGGAGCTTCCCTCGGCTGGATCGAGTCGAGGAGGGATCGCAGGTGCGACGCTTTATGACGTGTCGGACTTCGCTGCCTTGGCCGAGCCGAACATCATCGGTCCGCTGGATGAGATGCTGGCCGTCATTGATCGCAATGACGTGCGAACCGTTTATTTCGCCATTCCCATGGGGGAGTCCGATCTGATCGAGGATATGTACTCCCAGTTGCTGGACCGTCATGTGGCGGTGCACTGGGTGCCAGACATTTTCTCCTTGCTGTTGGTCAATCACAGCGTGCGAGAGATGGCGGGCTTGCCGGTGTTGACCTTGTCCGAGACCCCGCTGACGGGCACACGATTGCTCCTGAAGGCCATGGAAGACCGCGTGCTGGCCATGCTCATTCTTCTGCTGGTCTCGCCTTTGCTGCTGGTTATCGCCTTGGCGGTCAAGCTCGACAGCCCCGGCCCCGTTTTCTTTCGGCAGGCCCGCAATGGCTGGAGTGGCAAGACGTTCCACATCTGGAAGTTCCGCAGCATGTACGTGCACCAACCCGAAGCCGGCCACGTGCGACAAGCCACGCGCAACGACCCCCGAATCACGCGTGTCGGCGCTTTCCTTCGCAAGAGCAGCCTTGACGAGCTGCCTCAGATCTTCAATGTGCTGAAGGGCGAAATGTCGTTGGTCGGCCCCAGGCCGCATGCGGTGCAGCACGATGAGGAGTATTCGAAGCGCATTGACGCGTACTTCGCACGTCACAACATCAAGCCAGGCATCACCGGCCTCGCTCAGGTCCGAGGTTTGCGCGGCGAAACCAACGAGATCGAGAGCATGCAGCAGCGCATCGAGGCGGACATCGAGTACATCAATAACTGGTCGCTCTGGCTGGACCTCACCATTCTGGTTCGTACGCTGGGCGCGCTGACCGGCAAGAACGCCTATTGATGGTCGTTGCCCTGAAATGGGGCGACAGATCTGGCGTACCGGGCCTCACCCGGATGGGGGAGGCGGGCGCGTGACAAATTCGTCGGATCGTCCATCGATGTTGCGTTTGCGGGTCGCTTCAAAGATGGGCTGGTGAGAATGAAAGATTACGATCTCGCTCTTGTCTCATCGGCCGCTGATACTCAAGGATTAGCAATGCCACGGAGGCGGAGCCCTTGTTCAGCACAGGATCGGGAGCATGAAGATACTCAGCCACAGAGGCTACTGGAAAACGGCGGACGAAAAGAACACGCCTTTGGCCTTCGAGCGCTCGTTCAGCCTCGGTTTCGGTACCGAGACCGACCTGCGAGACCTCGGCGGGCAACTGGTGGTTTCCCACGATCCGCCAACTGCGCCCGCCTTGTCGGCCGATGCGTTGTTCGCCATCCATGAGCGCCACGATCCCTCGCTGACCCTGGCCCTCAACATCAAGTCCGACGGGCTCCAGCGCCTGTTGGGCGCCTGCCTGGACCGGTTGCAGGGCCTGGATGCCTTCGTCTTCGACATGTCGATTCCCGACACACTGCATTGGCTGGCCCGCGGTGTCCCGGTCTTCACCCGCCACAGCGATGTGGAGCCCGACCCGGTTCTGTATGACATGGCATCGGGCGTGTGGCTCGACGGCTTTCACGGCGACTGGTGGGACGTGAGCGTGATTCATAGGCACCTCGATGCCGGTAAGCGCGTGTGCATCGTCTCTCCGGAGCTGCATCGCCGTGAGCACCGTGGCGTATGGGACAAACTGGCTTCGGCCGACTTTCCCAGGGATGCCCGACTGATGATTTGCACCGACATGCCCGAACAAGCGAAAGGGATGCTTTCTCATGACGATTGAGGCAGTGGTATTCGATATGGATGGCGTCCTGATCGACGCCAAGGACTGGCATTACGAGGCGCTCAACCACGCGCTCGAGTTGTTCGGTTACACGATCACCCGCGCGGACCACCTTTCGACCTTTGACGGGTTGCCGACGCGTCGAAAGCTGGAGATGCTCAGCCAGGAACGCGGGTTGCCGACCGGCTTGCACACGTTCATCAACGAACTCAAGCAGCAGTACACGGTTGATCAGGTGTTTCTCAAGTGCAAACCGTTGTTCGTGCACGAGTACGCGTTGTCCAACCTCAAGGCCCGGGGCTACAAGCTCGGCGTTGCATCCAATTCCATCCGCTCCACAGTGGAGTTGATGATGGACAAGAGCCATCTTGATAGCTATCTGGATCTCATGCTCAGTTGCGAAGATGTGAGTCGGCCCAAGCCGCATCCGGATATCTACCTCCGCGCGGCGGAGGTGTTGGGCGTCAAGCCTGAAAACTGTCTTGTGGTCGAGGACAACCAGAACGGCATTCGCGCGGCAGAGGCCGCAGGCTGCCCTTTGCTCGTCGTGCAAAGCGTCCATGATGTTCAGCTTGATCGCATCCTTGATGCCATTCACCGGGAAGGGGGGCTCGCCGCATGAAAGTCATCATTCCCATGGCGGGTAGCGACGAGCTGTTTCGCCGGCACGGGTTCCACTTTGCCAAACCGGTGATCGAGATCGACAGGCGCCCACTGGTCGAGCATGCCTTCGACTGTCTTTCGACCATTCCGGATGCCAGCTATGCATTTGTCGTCCGCAAGGAAGACGACCTGCGCTTTCATCTGCGCGATGTTCTCCAGTTGCTCAATCCGAACGTGACGGTGTTGCGCGCCGATGGAGATACCGCGGGCGCCGGTTGCACTGCGCTGCTGGCCATCGAACACATCGACATGGACGGCGAGCTCATCATCGCCAACGCCGACCAGATCGTGAACATCGACTTCTCGGCGATGCTCGCCGATTTTCGCGGGCGCGGACTGGATGCCGGAACGATCGTGTTTGACTCGGTCCACCCCCGGTGGTCTTTCGTGAAGACCGATGACGCGGGCTTCGTGATCGAGGCGGCGGAGAAGCGGCCGATCAGCCGACTCGCTACCGCCGGCGTCTACTACTTCCGGCGCGGGCGGGACTTTGTCGACGCCATGCAGACCATGATCCGCAAGGGAGCCGAGGTGAACGGCGGCTACTTCGTCTGCCCGTCGCTCAATGAACTCATCCTTGCGCAGAAGCGCATAGGGGTCTATCCGATCGAACGCGATCGGTATATCTCGTTGGCCACGCCGCAGGCCGTTGACGAATATGAACAGGTGCTGGCTGCACGCCGAAGGAGTTGAACGATGGAAGTGTTCAAGCTTTCCAACATGACCAAGGGCTGGTTTGTCGGCGCTTTCGAGCCCGTCGCCATGCGTTCCGACGCGGCGGAGGTGGCGGTGAAGACCTACGCCAGCGGCAGCCTTGAAAAGCGACACATGCACAAGGTTGCACAAGAGCTGACGCTCATCGTCTCTGGGCGTGCCCGATTGAACGACACGGTGTACGAGGCCGGGGATATCGTGGTGATTGCGCCGGGTGAGGCAACCGATTTCGAGGCGCTCACCGACGTGACCACGGTGGTCGTCAAACTCCCGAGCGTGGCAGGGGACAAGTACGAATGCTGAATATCGCCATTCCGATGGCTGGCCGTGGCCAGCGTTTCGCAGACGCGGGCTATGACCTGCCCAAACCCCTGATCCCGGTTCATGGACACCCCATGATTCAGGTGGTCATCGACAACCTGACGCCCGATTGCGAGCACCGTTTTCTTTTCCTCGTACTTCGCGAACATGCCGAGGTGTATGGCGTTGACGAGAAGCTTCGCCAGTGGTCGCCGGGTTGCCAGATCGTTTTCGTTGACGAGGTGACACAAGGAGCGGCTTGCACCGTGCTGCTGGCGCGGGAGTTCATCGACAACGACGACCCGCTGATGATCGCCAACTGCGATCAGTACGTGGACACCGACATCAATCGGTATCTCGCGGCAATGGGTGATGCCGATGGCCTGATCATGACGATGTGGGCGGATGATCCGAAGTGGTCATTTGCAAGGCGCGATGCAGCTGGTCGGGTGGTTGAGGTGGTCGAGAAGCAGGTCGTTTCGAACGAGGCGACCGTCGGCATCTATAACTTCCGTCGCGGCGCTGATTTCGTGAATGCAGTCGATGCCATGATCAAGGCCGACCTGCGTGTGAACAACGAGTTTTACGTTGCACCGGCCTACGACCAGATGATCCGCCAAGGCGCCCGCATCGAATGCTTTGGAATCGGCCGCCTGGGCGCGGGCATGCACGGCATCGGCGTTCCGGCGGACCTCACGGCCTTTCTTGAGCATCCGGTGTCGCACAAGGCTGTGGCGCGGCTCAACGCTTCTGTCTAGTCTTGGGCTGCTGAATGACCGTTAAACCTCCATTCGTGGATCGGCTTGCCAGGCGATTGCTGTGGTGGGCTGTGGGGTACGCGAATGACAAGAGCGAGCAATTCGCCTCTTATCACGAGCGCCCCAAACGGGCTCACAAAATCGGGACTCGCCCCGAGCCGTATGTTGGCGAACCTTGCGCGATCGTCATGCAAGGGCCGTTGGCAACGGAGAACGACGTCAGCCTGGAGACGATGCGCCTGTACCGGCAACACTTCCCGGACTGTGCCCTGATCCTCTCGACATGGCGCGACACCGACGACGCGCTGCTGGCCCCGATGCGGTCCCTTGGTGTCGACGTGGTGCTCTCGGACAAGCCCAAAGTCCCGGGGCTTTTCAACGTGAACATGCAACTGGTCAGCGCGGCTGCGGGTGTCCGCGCGGCGGCGGAAAAGGGTGTGTCATGGGTGTTGAAGACGCGTACCGATCAGCGCCTGCATCACCCTGATGCCCTGGCATATCTGGTTGCCCTTGCCCGAGCGTTTCCCCCTGCCGCCGGCGTGGCGCAGCGCCACCGGATCATCGGCGTGGGCCACGGATCGCTCAAGTTCGCTCCCTACCACGTCACCGATCAGTCCGTATTCGGCCATGTTGATGACATGCTGACGTACTGGACGCCGCCTCTGCGTGAAACCCCGCCGCCATCGGGCTGGCCTTCGGTTCTTCGAGAAGTCTATGGCGGAGTGCCTATCGGCGAGCTTTGTCGCCACGGTGCGGCAGAAAGCTACATCACCAGCAGCTTCCTGCTTCGAATCGGGCGGTCACTCGATTGGACGCTGGCCGATACCTGGGCGGCTTACCGCGATCATTTCTGCTTCGCCGACTACGGCACCACAGATTTCTATTGGGTCAAGTCCCAGACGTACAGCCGGCGCGAGTTTGGTACGGAGTACGCCCGTATCACCAACCGTCACGAGTTCACGTTTCGCGAGTGGTTGCTGATGCAGACGGGTGCGCTCAAGCCCGAGCATGCCGAGCCGTACGAACATGTGCTGGAAGCGTATTTTGGCCAAGGGGTTCAGGCTTCCAAGGGCGCAAGCCACATTGAATGAGCAGGGCGTGCCGGCGATCGGCGCGCTTGCAAACGGCTCGACTTCCAACCGGATGAGGAATACTGCGCAGCGCGGGCGAGTATGTTGTTTCCGAGGTCCCCAACGGGTGGGATCCAGCCGTTGAGGCGGGCGATTCATGACGTAAGATCGCCGCAACAAGTTGATACTAAGGCGTTCCTATGGGGCAAAGGGCGTCTGGTTTTCAAGCTTTCTGTTGCGCCGTCTGGCGCGGCGTGGCCCTTGCTTGAGACGCGTTTGAGCACCACGAAGCCCCGTGTCACCTCACTAGTCCTGAAAGCTGATCATGTTCCATATCCCTCGCTTCATGGCGGCAGCCCTCATGGTGTTGCTGAGCGGTGCGGCATTCGCCCAGGCGGGTGCCACCTACAAGTTGCGGCATGGTGATGCCTTGATGGTGTCCGTGTGGCGCGACGAAGCCCTGAGGATGGAGGTTCGCGTCCTGCCCGACGGCAGCATCACGTTCCCATTGGCAGGGCGGGTTGAGGTGGCGGGGCTCAGCACGTCGGAGGCCGAGGTCCGCGTCGCCGAACGGCTCAAGAAGTACATCCCCGAGGCGGTTGTGACGGTTGCCATCACCGCCGCCGATGGCAACAGGGTCTACGTGCTGGGAAAGGTCGTCAATCCGGGCGCCGTCACGCTGACCTCCCCCGAGACCACCGTGCTGCAGATGCTCAGTCAGGTGGGCGGTCTCGACCGATTTGCTGACGGCAATTCGATCAGGGTGCTGCGCAATTCTCCGCAGGGCAATCTGGTTCTGCCGGTTCGCTACAACGATCTGGTCAAAGGCACCCAGCTTGAGACCAACGTGGTGCTGATGCCCGGCGACACCATCCTGGTGCCTTGATCATGAGAACGCGCGTCGCCGCTGGCCTGGCACTTTCGTGCA
>VFQR01001581.1_pt1 | contig 16862 bp, 17 predicted proteins | sample 3512321 | NCBI WGS metagenome assembly VFQR01 (sample SAMN10412374, study PRJNA504923) | tailings metagenome | isolation source: Relicate 3 Philex TSF1 revegetated site | place: Philippines: Tuba, Benguet | collected 2017-08-29
CCACCGACGCCCGCAAGTACAGGGTCGGCGTCAACGACGGGGAGTACCCGTTCAACGCCGGCCACGAGTGGGTGGGCCGGGTCGTCGCCGTCGGGGCAGGGGTGGACGGTTGGGCACCGGGCGACCGCGTCTACGGCGACACGTACGGCGGCTACGCCGACTACGCCGTCATCGCCGTGGAGCCAGGGCCGTGGTCGTGCGGCCCGCTGCGCATCCCCGACGACCTCGCGGTGGAGCGGGCGGTGTTCGTGGAGCCACTCGCCGACTGCATCCACGCGGTGCACGACCGGGCACGGGTGTCATCGGGCTCGAGGGTGGTCGTGGTCGCCGCCGGATCGATGGGCCTGATGATGGTGGCGGTGGCCGCCACCTCGGGCGCGCAGGTGGTGGCGGTCGAGCCTCTGCCGGCCCGTCGGGACCTGGCCGTCACGTTCGGTGCGCAGGCGAGCGTGCCACCTGATCGTTGGGTGGAGGCGATCTCCGACCGCTGGCCCGAGGGAGCCGACGCCGTCATCCTCTGCGCAGGCGACCCCGACCTGATCGGGCCGTGCATCGCCGCTGCGGCGAACGGAGGGCGGGTGGTGCTGTTCGCTGGCTTCGGGGACCGGCCCACCGCCACCATCGACGTCAACGCCATCCACTACCGCGAGATCGAGCTCGTGGGGAGCGAGTGGATCGGCACACCGCCGAACCAGCGCCGCGAGCGCTACCACGACGCATTGTCGATGATCGTGCGCGGCTCGGTGGACGTCGCCCGCCTCGTCAGCGACAGCTGCTCGTTCGAGGGCCTGGAGGCGGCGCTCGTCGGCCGCGGGAGCTCGAACCGGCTGAAGACCGTGTTCGTGCCCACGGGGATGTCCACGTGGGGTGCACCGTGACCGCCTCCGGCCTCCTGCCGGCGGACGGCAGGCTCCTGATCGTCGCCGTCGACCACCCGTTGTACTCGTGGCCCTGCCGCGGGCTCGAGGATGTCGGCGGTCTCATCGAGTCCGTGGTCGGTGCCGGGGCGGATGCGCTGATCTGCTCGTACGGCACCCTGCGGCGCCACCGGCGGGACATGGGAGCGGCCAGGCCCATCCTCAAGCTCGACCTGACCACGCTGGCCGTCGGCGGGCACTACCCGCTCACCGAGTACGTGACGGCATGGACCGTCGACGACGCGGCCCGCCTCGAGGCCGCAGCCGTGCTCACCTTCGTCCAGCTCGGCGCCCCGTTCGAGCTGGGGGCGCTCCAGGCGGCGGGCCGCGTGGCGGCGGAGGCGCATCGCGCAGGGCTGCCGTACGTCTGCGAGATCATGCCGGTGGAGGGTGCGGCGTACCCGGATCCGGCCGACCCGCTGGCCATCGTGGCCGCGTGCCGTGTGAGCGCGGAGCTGGGTGCCGACGTGACCAAGACGACGATGCCGTCCGAGCCGGAGGCCGTGGCCGAGGCTGTGCCGTTCGGGGTGCCCGTGGTGCTCGCCGGCGGCGACATCGCACCCGACCGAGGCGGGCTCGTCGGCAGGGTGCAGCGGGCCATCGCGGCCGGTGCCGCGGGCGTGGCGCACGGGCGCAACGTCTGGGGTGTCGACGACCCGGCGGCGACGGTGCGCGCGTTGCGCGAGGTGGTGCACCCGTGAGCCGCGGCCCTCGCGTCGCGCTGGTCACCGGGGCCAGCTCGGGCATCGGCCGGGCGAGCGCGGTCGCGCTGGCGCGCGCCGGCCATGCCGTGCTGGCCACGGGCCGCGACGGCCCGGCGCTCGACCGTCTCGCCGACGAGATCCGCGAGCAGGGCGGCTCGGTCGCCGCGGTGGCGGCCGACCTCGCTGTGGACGGCGAGGTCTCGCGAGTGGTGGACGAGGCGCACCGGCTGCTGGGGCAGGTGGCCGTGCTCGTCAACTCGGCGGCTCGCCCGGGATGGGGCGAGCGGCCGATCTGGGAGCAACCGGACGAGGAGTGGCGGGCGACGATGCGCCTGAACCTCGACGTCCCGTTCGAGCTCACGCGGCACTGCGCCACCGACATGCGCACCCTCGGCTGGGGCCGCGTCGTGATGGTCAGCTCCACCGCCGGCCAGGTGGGTGCTCCGGCGATGTCGGCCTACTGCGCCTCGAAGGCTGCGCTGCTGGGCCTCACCCGCTCGGTGGCCCAGGACCTCGGCAGCTTCGGCGGCACCTGCAACGCGGTCCTCCCCGGGTGGGTGCGCACGCCGATGGCGGACGACGACGCCCGCTTCGAGGCCGTCCAGCGCGGGACCACCGTCGACGACGTCTGGCGCGAGCGCGACGCCTCCTACCCCCGTGGTTCCGTGCTCAGCGCGGAGGAGGTGGCGGAGGTCGTCGCCTGGCTGGCCACCGATGCCGCCAGCGGCGTCAACGGCGAGGCGCTCACCGTCGCGCTCGGGGGCGTGTGGTGAGGGCGGGCGCTGAGGCGGGCGTGGGCCGCGCCGGCGGTGCACCGCTGTACCGCCGCGTGCGCGACGAGCTCGCGGAGCAGATCGCCTCCGGTGCGCTGGCACCGGGGCAGCAGTTGATGTCGGAGCGGCAGCTCTGCGAGCGCTTCGACGTCAGCCGGGTCACGGCTCGACGGGCGCTGATCGCGCTGGAGCAGGATCGGCTGATCGCCGCCGAGCCCGGGCGCGGCTGGTTCGTCACGGACGGGCACCTCAGCGAGCCGCCGAACACGCTGCTCAGCTTCACCGACCTGGCCAAGGCCCGCGGCCTGGTGCCCACCGCTCGGGTCGTCGAACGGGTGGTCCGGCCGGCCACCATCGACGAGGCCGAGGCGCTGGGGGTGGCGCCGGGGTCGGACCTGTTCGTCCTGGAGCGCCTCCGTCTGCTCGACGGCATGCCGGTCGCCTTCGACCAGAGCCAGGTGGCGCTGTCCCGCTGCCCGGCGTTGCTGGAGGCGGACTTCTCCACGGCCAGCCTGTACGAGGTGCTCCGCTCGCGCGGCCCCATCGTGCCCGTCATGGCGGACTGCACCCTCGAGGCGATGCCGGCGGGAGCTCGCGTCGCCGAGCTCCTGGAGCTGGATCCGACGAGCCCCGTGCTGCGTTCGCGCCAGATCGCGTTCGACCACCAGGGCATCGCCGTGGAACGGAGCGAAATCGTCTACCGAGGCGACCGCTATCGCTTCCGCACCACCGTGTACGCCGACCGGACGTGACGAGCCACGATGAGGACCGAGCCATGACCACACATCCCGACCACCTCACCCACCGGGAAGCAGCTGTGCCGTCCCCGCCCGCGGGCGGGCCGGCCGCGACGGTGCCCACCCCACGGCCGACGTTCGACCGGGCCAGCGCCGTGCCCGCGTCGTCGGTGCCGTTGCACCTGTGGGGTGACGAGGAATCCGGCCAGGTGGCGGACTGGATCTACGCCTCGACGGCGAAGATCCACCACCTCGTGTTCGCGCTCGCGCCGGGCAAGTGGTTCCGGCACTCGCCCGCGTTCCGCACCGTCTTCGCCGCCGACGAGCTGCTGACGGTGCTCACCGGCTCGATGGTGCTCGTCAACCCCGAGGTCGGCGAGGTCCGCCGAGTGGAGCGGGGGCGGGCGGTGTGCTTCGCGAGGGACACGTGGCACCACGCGTACAGCGTCGGCGACGAGCCGCTGCGCGTGCTGGAGTTCTTCGCCCCGCCTCCGGCGGCGGGAACGTCGAGCAGCTACGCCAAGACGCGGCCCTACCTGGACACCTCGCTCACGGCGGACGACCGGTGGCTCGGGCGCTGGCCCGCCGCCGCCGCCGAGCGCGAGGCGGGGGCGACCCTCAGGGTGGTCGGTGACCGCGACGTGCTGTGGTCGCTCGCGGGCACCGGCGTGCTCGTCGCGATCCAGCTCAGCACCGAGCACCTCACAGCGGGGTTCGTGGAGCTCGACGCAGGCGCCGTGTCCACCACCATGGCCCACGGCGGCGACGCCTCGTACCACGTGATCGACGGCGAGGCCTTCGCGCTCCTCGAGGAGATCGACGGCGAGCCGGCGCAGCACCCGCGCTGGTTCCACCTCCGACCGGACGACGGGTTCTTCGTCCCGGAGGGCACCACCTACTCGCTGCACAACATCTCCGGCCGACGGGCGCGGCTGGCCTTCGCCGTCGCCCCCCAGCTGCGCCCGGGCGGCTGAGCCCATGGTCTCGCGCCGGCCGGTCGTGGCGGTCGACGTGGGCGCGACGAAGATCGCCGCGGCGCTGGTGGACCCCGACACGGGTGCGGCGCACCATCGCCACCGGGCGCCCACCAGCGCCGCCCGAGGCGCGGGCGCGGTGCTGGACGACGTGGCCGACCTGGTGACCGAGCTGCGCGCCGTGGCAGGCATGGAGGGGCACGGCGGCGGCGGTGCACCGCCACCGGCCGGGATCGCCGTGCCGGAGATCGTCGACGACCGCGGCGAGGTGCGCTCGGCGGCGACGTTGGCGTGGCGTGCCGGCGACGTCGCCGTCGCCGTCCCCGGCTCACGGCTCGTCGGTGACGTGCACGCCGCGGCGCTGGCGGAGGCCCGCTTCGGCGCCGGGCGTGGCCTGTCCAGCTTCGTCTACCTGTCGGTGGGCAGCGGCGTCTCGAGCGCGTTCGTGCTGGACGGCAGCGTCTGGCAGGGGGCCCACGGTGCGGCGTTGGTGGCCGCGAGCGGGACGATCGAGGTGATCACCGACGCCCCGGGCGACGTCGCCCAGGCATTCGTCCCGGAGCGCGTCGCATCGGGACTGGGCGTGGTCCGCCTGGCGGCGGCACGCGGCCTGCACCTGCCCGACGGCGGCGGCGTCGCAGCCGTGGAGCGGCTGGCCGCCGCCGGTGACGATGTGGCACGGGGGGTGCTGACCGACGCGGGGCGAGCGCTCGCCGGCATCGCGGCCCGCCTCGTCGACGTGCTCGACCCGCACGCCGTGATCGTCGGCGGCGGGCTGGGGCTGGCCGGCGGCGTGCACCGCCGCTCGTTCGACACCAGCCTGCGCGACGCCATCTGGGCCGACGCCGCTCGCGAGGTGCCGGTGCTCGACGCGGGCTGCGGGCTCGATGCTCCACTCGTCGGCGCGGCCCTCGTCGCGGCGGGCACGTCGAACGTTGGCACCGCACCGTCGTCAACGACGGTGCGGTGACGATGTTCGGTGTGGGGCGCGACGTGGGGAGTCACGACAGCCGCGAGTGCAGTCCCGTCACCAGGGCGTCGAGGACGGTGCGGGCGGCGTCGGCCTCGCGGGGCAGGCGCACGCTCGCGTGGAGGTCGGTGTAGCCGGCTTCGAGCAGGCCGGGGAGAGCACCGAAGGTGGCATCCGCGTCCACCCGACCGGACTCGTCGAGCACCACGCGGACGTTCGTCGTCACCGGCAGGTCCGTCGCGTCGACGCCCTCGCCCGCCAGGGCGTCCTTCATCCGCCGCACCGCGGTCGGGTCCTGCGCGTCGCGCCCCCACGGGATCCACCCGCTGCCGAAGCGGGCGAGCCGCTTCACCGTCCTCGGGTTGATGGTCCCGCTGATCCAGATCGGCACCCCGGCCGGATGCAGCGGCTTCGGCATCTGGTGGATGCCCTCGAAGTGGAGCTCCGCCGATGCGTACGACGCCCGCTCCTGCCGCCACAGCGTGGTGCACACCTCGAGCGTGTGGTCGAGCAGGCGCCCGCGATGCTCGAAGCTCAGCCCGGCAGCCTCGTACTCCTCGCGCTGCCAGCCCACGCCCACCCCGAGGTCGAGGCGGCCGCCCGAGAGCACGTCGAGGGTGGCGGCCGCCTTGGCCAGCACCACGGGGCGACGGAGCGCGGCGAGGAGGATGTTCGTGCCGAGGCGCACGCGGCGGGTGATGCCGCACACCGCAGTCAGCGCCGTGAGGGGCTCCAGCCAGTGCCCATCGGGTCCGGTCGGTTGCTGCCCTCCGGCCACCCCGCCCACCTCGGGCCGGCCGTACTCCTCCAGCCGCTCACCGAACACGACGTGGTCCGAGGCGAGCAGGCGATCGATGCCCGCTTCGTCCGCGTGACGGGCCGTGTCGAAGAGGTGCTGCCATCCTCCCGGATCCGTGGCGGAGAAGGTGGGGAGCCCGATCGCCAACCGCACCGCGACCTCACCGCCCCTTCGACGGGCGGCGCGTCTGCGTCCCGACACCGTCGATCTCCATCGCTCCACGGTACCGCCGGCCGGCGGGGTGGGTCCGGTCGTCGCACGATGGGATGGCGTCGCGTCCCCTCGACGGGTGACCCGACAGCCATCCGTGTCGCGATCCTGTCGCGACGTGACGGGATCGGGATCCGAACCGGCGTCGACGGGTACGCGATCCAGCTGACCCCGACACGAGGAGAGGAGACCGCCCATGGTGTCCAAGCACATCCGCAGGATCGGTGGCGCAACGCTCGTCACGACGGCGCTGTTCGCAGCGCCGCTCGCCACCACCGCTCACGCTGACACGACGCGGGCGCCGTTCACGATGCAGGAGGAGGGAGCCCCACCCGTGAGCCTGGGCGACCAGGACAACGTGCTCGTCGAGTGGTGGCAGGACCGGCTGAACCAGTGGTTGCAGCTGACCGCCTCCGACATGTACCCGATCGCGGTGGACGGCTGGTTCGGCCCGCAGACCGAAGCGGCCACGTTGGAGTTCCAGCGGGCGATGGACGGGCTGGAGGCGAACGCCGTCGTCCAGCCGGTCGACCGTGTCGCCCTCGACGACGAGCTCGAGCGTTTGCGCGGCGACGGCTCGCCCCCGGTCGGCGTCGGAGACGAGGGCACGCTGGTGGCCTGGTGGCAGGACCGGCTCAACGAGTGGTTGCGCCTGTCGGGCTCCGACAGGTTCCCGATCACCGTCGACGGTCGGTTCACCGAGCAGACCGAGGACGCCACGCTCGAGTTCCAGCGTGCGATGGGAGCCCTCGACGCGAACGGGATCGTCCAGCCGGCGGACCGGGTGGCCCTCGAGAACGCCATCGAGCGATTCGCGCAGCCGCCGACACCGGTCGACGAGTTCTCCACGGAGGCTCGCTCCGCCGAGGGTGACGCCGACGGCGTTGCCCTCCTCACCAAGGTGCACCGCGACAGCTACGATGGCTTCGAGCGGATCGTGTTCGAGTTCGGCGCCGCCGGAACGGACATCTCCTACGACGTCGAGTACGTGCAGGACCCGCCGGTCGGTCCCACGAACGACCCGGTGACCGTCGACGGAGGGGCGATGCTGCAGGTCCATGCACGTCCGGCGTCCGGCTTCGACATGGCCGATCAGGTGGCGACCTACACCGGACCGCAGCGTTTCGAGCTCAGGGTGCTCGACACCGTGACCGAGGCGGCGCGGGTGGAGGACTTCGAGGCCAACAAGATCTGGCTGATCGGGCTCGACCAGGAACGGCCGTTCGCCGTCAACACCTGGGACGACCCGCTGCGGTTGGTGATCGACATCGAGACCGCGGACGGCGAGGCATGAGCACCGAGCGGTCGTGGCGTTCGGCTCGCCGGGCAGCCCTCGCCACTGGTGCCGTCGTCGCCCTGACGATCACCGGTGCAGGGTGCGCGGGGACCTCCGGGTCCCCGCGCGCCGCGGCGGCGCCGGTCGAGGCGGAACAGGGGCGGGCAGCAGCCGCGCCGGGCATCGAGGCACTCGGCGAGGGTCGGGTCGAGGTGGTGCCGGACGAGGCCGAGATCAGGCTCGGAGTGCAGGTCGTGGCGGAGTCCGCCGGCGAGACGTTCGCACGCGCCAGCGAGCGCATGGCCGCGTTGTTGGATCAGTTGGCGGCGTCCGGGGTGGCCCAGCGCGACGTGCAGACGGCGGCGATCTCCCTCACCCCCGAGTACGAGCGCAACGGCGCTCCCGACCCGGCCGGGAGCGGACCTGCTCCGGTGGCGTTCCGCGCCAGCAACACCGTCTCGGTGACCATCCGTGACCTGGCGGGCGCCGGCGAGCTCATCGATCGGGTCGTGGACGTCGTCGGCGACTCCGTGACGCTGTCCGGCATCTCGTTCTCCGTGGCCGACCCGGAGCCCGCACTGGCCGAGGCCCGCGCCGAAGCGGTCGCCGACGCCACCCGTCGAGCGCAGCAGTACGCCGAGGCGGCCGGGCTCACCCTCGGCGACGTCCGCAGGGTCGTCGAGCGATCAGCGACGTCGCCGCGGCCGATGGAGGCCGGGGTCCAGGACGCGGGCGCGCCCATCGCACCCGGCACCACCGAGGTGGAAGCGACCGTGACGGTGGTCTTCGACGTGGCCTAGCGACGGCCGCGCGGCGTCCGCGAGCTCGGCTGGGCCGGCGACCTCGTCTCCGTGGTCAGGGCGCGAGCGCAGTCCCTAGGATCCGGACGATGTACGTGCCGGCCGCCAACACCCTGGAGGAGGCCGAGGCGCGCTCGCTCGTGGACCGCGTCGGGACCGCGTGGATGGTCACGAACGCCTCGGCAGGGCCACCGGCAGCGACGTTCCTGCCGGTGCTCTGGGAGGGGGCCACCGTCGTCGGCCACGTGGCCCGGGCCAACCCGCACTGGCGGTCGATCGCCGACGGGGACCACGCCCTGATGGTCGTCACCGGCCCTTCGGCGTACGTCTCGCCGTCGTGGTACGCCTCGAAGTCCGAGCACGGTCGCGTGGTGCCCACGTGGAACTACCTCGCCGTGCACCTCACCGGGACGGTGCACCTGCACCACGACCCGGCCTGGCTGCTCGGAGTGGTCACCGCGCTGACCGAGCGCCACGAGGCGGGTCTGCCGCACCCGTGGCAGGTGACCGACGCTCCCGCCGATCACATCGCCGCCCAGCTGCGGGGCATCGTCGGCGTGGAGCTGCGCGTGGAGCGGGTGGAGGGCAAGTCCAAGCTCAGCCAGAACCGTTCCGCCGCCGACCGGGCCGGTGTCGTCGAGGGACTGCGAACGGACCCCAGCGACCCCGCCAAGCACGCCGTGGCCGAGGCGATGCTCAGCGACGACCGGTCGGCGCCCGCGGCTCGCTGACCCCGTCAGGGGTATTCGACCTCGAACCAGACGCGCTTGCCGAAGGGGAGCGGCTCCCAGCCCCACCGGTCGACCACGCCGTCGACGATGCGCAGGCCGAACCCTCCGGGGCGATCGGGGCTCAGGGGCCGGATCTGCGGCGTGCCCCCGGCGGCGTCCTCCACCTCCACGCGCATGCCCCGCTGGAGCGCGCTGTGCCAGATCGCCACGGCGCACGTGGACGCCTGGTCCAGCGCGTTCTGCACCAGCTCCGAAACTGCCAGCTCGGCCCGATCGACCATCTCGGAGGGTGCGCCCTCGGCTGCCTGTCGCACCGCGCGGCGCGCGTCGCGGGTGGCCGCCGTGGTGTCGAGCGCCACATCGGGAGGGGGCTTGAACTCCAGCACCGGCGCCACGGGTACCCGGTCCGGCACCATCCAACCCCACTGACCGGGTGAACGTCCGAGGATCGAGGGTGAACGGGCGCCCGCGGCTTGCGCGGACGGTGATCCGATGTCACGCTCATGCCCCACATGGGCGAGGTGGTGGTGCACCCCGGTGAGGGCTTGGCCTCGGCGCGCGTGGAGCTGCGCGGCGAGTTCGACATCGACGACACCGCGTGGCGCGCCCCCATCGAGGAGCTGATCGCCGCTGGCGGCGCGCCCCAGCTCGAGCTGGACCTGAGCGGTGTGGAGTTCGCCGACTCCAGCTTCCTGCGCGGCCTGTATCGGCTCCACCGCCAGGCGGCCGACCGCGGCGGGCAGGCCGTCGTCACCGACGCCACGCCGCTGATGATGCGCCTGCTCCAGGTGACCGAGCTGGAAGAGCTGCTCTGCTCGCCGGAGCTCGTCGCCCGGTACCGGCGCTGACCGAACGCCGCGCCGAGCAGCCCCGCCCGCTCGTCCACCACGAGGACAGGACGCGCCCACATGGGTGTGTGAACACCCCCCGGGTGGGTACAGGGCCGCCCGTGGAACGTGACGAACCAATCGGGGCGCTCGCTCGCGACTGGCTGGAGGAGGGTGACGTGATGGCGGGGTCGCCGGGTCGTGCCGACGTGCAGCTCGTGTCGACGGAGCCGACCGTGGTCAGGGTGACGCTGGCCGGGGAGTTCGACCTGAGCGACCGGGCGTGGCAGATCGCGCAGAGCGACGCCGCCGAGCACCGGCCCGCACTGGTGGAGGTGGACGCCTCGGCGGTGGGCTTCGGCGACTCCTCGTTCCTGCGCGGGCTGCTCCTGCTGCGAGCCTGCCTGGCCGAGCGCGGCGGACGCCTGGTGGTGGTGGACGCGTCGAGTGCGGTGCGCCAGCTCCTCGCCGTCACCGGCCTCGCCGACCACTTGATGTCGCCCGCGCTCACCGCGAGCGGGTGAAGGAGACAGCCGTGCCCCACGACCAGTACGAGCAGACGGACCCGACCGAGCAGTACACGAGTGAGGACTTCGGCGAGCAGACGATCGAGCACCCGGGCCTCACCGGCGACATGGAGGTGCGGCCCGACCACGGCGAGGACACCTACCGGGGGAGCGGCCGGCTGGAGGGCCGCCGGGCGCTCGTCACCGGCGGCGACTCGGGCATCGGCCGCGCCGTGGCCATCGCCTTCGCCCGCGAGGGCGCCGACGTGGCGATCTCCTATCTCGACGCCGAGGAGGAGGACGCGCAGGAGACGGCGCGGTGGGTGCGCGACGCCGGTCGGACGGCACTCACCTTTCCCGGCGACATCCAGGACGAGCAGCACTGCGGGCACCTCGTGGAGCGCACGGTGGCCGAGCTCGGCGGCATCGACCTCCTCGTCAACAACGCCGCCTACCAGATGGCCCTGGAAGACAGCCTCGAGTCGCTCACCACCGAGCAGCTGCTGCGCACGTACCGGACCAACGTGTTCGCGATGTTCTGGCTGACGAAGGCTGCGCTCCAGCACATGGAGCCCGGCGCGGCGATCATCAACACCGCGTCGATCCAGGCGTACCAGCCGAGCCCCCCGCTGATCGACTACGCCTCCACCAAGGCGGCGATCGTGAACTTCACGAAGAACCTCGCCCAGGCGGTGGCCGATCGCGGCATCCGCGTGAACGCCGTGGCGCCGGGACCGATCTGGACGCCGCTGATCCCCGCGACCATGGAGCCGGAGAAGGTGGACACCTTCGGCCAACAGACGCCGCTCGGGCGCGCCGGCCAGCCGGCGGAGCTCGCGCCGGCCTTCGTGTTCCTCGCCTCGCAGGAGGCGAGCTACATCACCGGCGAGATCCTCGGCGTCACGGGCGGCCGCCCGCTGTCGTAGCCGTCACTCGGCTCACGCGCTCGGTACCGGCTCCAGCAGCGGGGGTTCCTCCTCGACCACGGGTGCGCCGTCCACCGGCAGCAACCGTCCCGCCCGCTCCTCCACCGAGCGAAGCACCGCCGCGACCGCGGTGAGGATCACCATCGCGACGAGCGACCGCGGCCACGCGACGATCGGGTCCACCACCTTGCCGACACGGAGGTCGACCTCGAACACGCGCTCGATCAGCCACCCGAGGCTGACGATGGCCAGACCGACCGACCCGACGACGAGGAGGTGGCGGTAGTACCAGGTGCGTCGGAGCAGGAACAGCATCGGGAAGGCCACCAGGACCACCACCGTCTGGCCGAGCTCGATGCCGAGGTTGCGCCCGGCGAGCGACAGCAGCTGGGTCCAGCGCGAGACGTCGAGGTCGCCGACGAGGCCGGCGAACCCCATCCCGTGGAACAAGCCGAACACGAAGGCGATCGACCACTCCTTGTTCGTCGCGATCGGCCGGAGGTTGTGCAGCGCAGCGGCCGCGATCGAGAGGGCGATGATCGACTCGGTGAGCTTCGACGGCGGGAGGGGCAGCACGTCGAGGCCAGCCAGGCTGAAGGTGATGGTGTGGGCGAGGGTGAACATGGTGACGATCTTCGTGATCCGCCAGAGCGAGGCGCCGAAGCTGCGCGCCGGGAGCCATGCGGCCCGCCACACGAGCACCGACGGGAGCAGCAGCACGAGCACGAAGAGGATGTGGTCGGGGCCGGTGCGGATGTGGTCGACGCCGAGGCGGAGGCTCTCCTCGAAGGTGTTCGTCCAGCTCGCATCGCCGAGATCGACCGTGCGCGTGGTGCCCGGCTCGGTGAAGGCGAGCAGCACCCGCTCGCCGTTCTCGATGACCCCGCCGGCCCAGTCGTTGGCGATGAGGAGGAGGTTGTCGCCCGCGTCGTCGGCGGTGAGGAACGGGTCGAACATCACGTCGAACCGCCGGGGCACCTCGCCCCCACCGGTGTCGACGTCGAAGTCCACCACGGCGTAGCGGTCGTCGGCCTCGGGCAGGTCGGAGAGGAACACCGTGGGTGTCCCGTACGTCACCGGCCAGCGGCCGCCGTCCGTGCCGATGCGGAAGTGCTCGTCGAGGAACGCGGCGATGGCGGGCGCCGCCGCCGCGAGTGACGCCTCGATGTCGTCGTTCGATCCGTCGAGGTCGACGCCGAGCGTGTCCCTGAGGTCGCCGAGCGGCATCTCGATCCGGCCGCCGAGCGTCCGCTCGGTCACGTCGAGATAGAGGTACGACTGGTTGCCGCTGTGCGCCGACACCTGAGCGGCGGGGGCCAGCAGCACCATCACGAGCACCGTCGCCACGGCGGCGACGAGACGACGGGTCCAGGTGGTCATGACGTCTCCTCCTGCTCCGGAGCGGGGAGCGGCCGATCCACTCCCAGCAGCCGGGCGATGATGTTCCGCTGGATGTCCGAGGTGCCCGAGTAGGCGAGGCCGCCGACGGCGTCGCGCAGGTCGGCCTCCACCCCGGCGGCCGAGGTGTATCCCTCGGCGCCGTGGATGCGCACGGCGTCGAGCGCCGAGGCGACTGCGCCTTCCGACGCCTGCAGCTTCGCGAGCGCGGCGGCCATGGCCACCGGCCGGCCGAGATCGTGCAGCGCAGCCGCCTTGTAGACCAGCAGCCGTGCCGACTCGTGCCGGAGCTTCATCTCGGCGATGCGGTGCGACACGGCTTGGAACGACCCGATGGCCACGCCGAACTGCCTGCGTCGCCGCGCCCGTTCCACGGCGGCGTGCAAGGTGCGCTCCATCGCACCGAGCTGCGCCGCGTAGAGGAAGGCCCGCTCCGCCTCGACGGCGGCCGTGAAGATGGCCATGCCGGCGCCCGGCGGGCCGAGCAGCGCCGCGTCGGGCAGCTCGCACCTCTCGAACGAGATGCGCCCGAACGGGCAGCTGTGCAACCCCGACTTGGCCTCGGCAGCGCCGACCACGACACCGGGCGTGTCGAGGGGGACCAGGAAGGCGCTGATGCCCCAGCGCCCCCTCTCAGGATCGGTGGAGGCGAACACCACGGCCACGTCGGCCATCGGCCCGAGCGTCACCCAGGCCTTGACGCCCTCGAGGCGGTAGCCGCCCGGCACGGCGGTCGCCGTCGTCCGGATGGCGGCGGCGTCGGAGCCGGCCTCGGGCTCCGTCATCGCGAAGCACCCCACCGCCTCGCCGGAGCACAGGCGCGGGAGCCAGCTCGCCCGCTGGTCGGCCGAACCGGAGCCGACGAGCGCCGACTGCATGGCGAACACCTGCGACGCCAGCGCGAACACGAAGCCGAGGTCCGCGCTGCCCAGCCCGAGGCCCTCGAACGTCAACAACGCGTCCACCGCCCCGACGTCGCGGCCACCGTGCTCGACCGGGGTCCGCAGGCCCTGCACGCCGAAGGCCGCGGCGTCTCGCCAGCGCCCCCGGTCGAACGAATCGAGGCGGTCGGGGGCGACGCGACGTGCCCACCCGGCGGCGTCGAGCTTGCGCGGATGGTCCTGGTCGAGGAGGGCGTCGATCAGCGCACGCTCGGTCGTGTCCATGGTCCTGTCACCGCGCCACCCGCCCGACCTACACGGTGCGGTCGGTCCCCCGGCGTGGCCGCAGTGTCCCATGGCCCCTGCCGGCTGTCCACCGGAGCCCGCAGATGAGTCGGACGGCCCATCTCCCGGCACGCGTTGGCACCCCGCCGGGGCCGGCGCGAGACTCCGCGGGCAGGCGCGCCGCGCCTCGACCGACCATGACACGCACGCTCGCCCACCTCGTGGCCGACGCCGCCGCCCGGCGGCCCGACCACGACGCCCTCGTCGGCCCCGCGGGACGGCGCACGTGGCGCGAGTACGACGCGGGATCGGCGGCGGTGGCCGGTGCGCTGGTGCGTGCCGGTGTCCGGCCCGGCGACCGCGTGGCTGTCGGCTTCGCGAAGGACGTGCACAGCTTCGTCGCCTTCCACGGGTGCCTGCGCGCCGGAGCCGTGGTGGTGCCGCTCGACCCGCTGAGCCCACCGCTCGTGGCGCGGGCCGTCCTCGCCGACGCCGACGTCCGGGCGGTGTTCGCCGACGCCGAGCGCTGCCGCCAGCTCGATCCCTGGTCGGTGGACGGAGCCGACCTGCGACTCGTGTGCACCACCCCGGCGCTCGACGGCACCATCGCGTGGGACGACCTCGGCGGGTCGGAGCCGGCCGACCGGCTCCCTCCGGTGGGCCCTGCCGACCCCGCCTACATCATCTACACCTCCGGATCCACGGGTCGGCCGAAGGGCATCGTCCACACCCACGCCAGCGCGATGGCCTACGCCGAGCGAGCCGCGAACGCTCGCGGCCTCCACGCCGACGATCGGGTGGCGGGGCTGTCGCCGTTGCACTTCGACATCTCCACGCTCGAGCTCTACGCCGCGCCCCTGGTCGGCGCGACCGTGGTCGTCGTCGGCGAGCCGGTGCTCAAGTTCCCTGCCAGCTTCACGGCGCTGTCGGAGCGCGAGCGGGTGACGGTGTGGTACTTCGTGCCGTCGTTCTTCCGCCAGGTGGTGGAGCGCGGCGCGCTCGATCAGCGCGACCTCTCCACCCTGCGGCTGGTGATGATCGGCGGCGAGCCGTATCCCCCTGGAGCGCTCGCGGCGTTGATGGACGCTCTGCCCGGCGCCTCGGTGGAGAACATCTACGGCCCGGCCGAGGTGAACGAGTGCACCAGCCACGTCGTCACGCGCGCCGACCTCACTGGCGGCGACATCCCCATCGGGCGGCCGTGGAGCGGGGTGGACCTGGCGGTGGTCGACCGCGACGGCCGCGAGGTGGCACCGGGAGAGCCGGGAGAGCTCTGGATCTCCGCACCGACCGTCATGGCGGGCTACTGGCGCCGCGACGACCTGACGGCGCGGGCGCTGCGGCCGCGGTCCGCTGCGCCACCGTGGTACGCCTCGGGCGACCTCGTCGTGATCGACCACGACGGCGTGGCCTGGTTCAAGGGGCGCATCGACCACCAGGTGAAGGTGCGCGGCGTGCGCGTGGAGCTGGAGGCGGTGGAGGCGGTGGTGGCCGACGCGCCCGGCGTGCTCCACGCCGTCGCCGTGCCCCTCGGCGCGGCGGGCGAGGTGTCGCACCTCCTGGCGGTCGTGGTGCCGCGCGACGGCGCCACGATCGACCCCGAGGAGGTGAAGCGCCACTGCCGGCCGCTGCTCGCGCCGGTGGCGGTGCCGCACGACGTCGTGGTGGTGGACGACCTGCCCACCACGCCGTCCGGCAAGATCGATCGCCGCCTCACCCGCCAGCGCCACGGCGGGTCGCTCGCGGCGGAGGAGGTGGCCCGCACGTGAGCGCCGTCACCGCGCTGGCGGACGATCTGGTCAGGATGGTCAACCGCGACGTCAGCCTGGACCCCGCCGTCGCCATCGACCTCGACACCGACCTGCTGATGACGGGCCTCGTCGACTCGCTGGGTGTCGTCGAGATCGTCGCCTGGCTCGAGGAGCGGCTCGGCATCGAGATCGAGCCGGCCGACATCGTCCTCGAGCACTTCCAGACGGTGTCGCTCATGCTCGCGTACGTCGAGCGCCGGCTCGGCTGACGGCGGACGATGTCGTCCGACGTCGCCGCCGCCGCGCCACAGGTGCCGGAGGGTGTGCCCGTGGCGCTCCGGCGCGGGCGGCCGCTCACGGCCGCGCAGCGCCCGCTCTGGATGTCGCAGCGGGCCCACCCGGACGCGCCCGCGCAGAACATGGTGCTGCTCTCGCATCTCGACGGCCGCATCGACGTCGAGCGGCTGGCGGCCGCGTTCGCGGCGGTGGTGCGCGCGGCGGACGCCTTGCGCACCACCGTCACTGCCCCCGCCGGGACCCCGGTCGCCGTGGTGGCGGACGAGCCTGCGGTCACCGTGGTGGAGGACGTCGATCGTGCGGAGGCCCGCGCATGGGCGGAGCGCCGTGCGGCGGTGCCGATCGACCTGGAGCGGCGTGCCTACGACAGCGTCGTGCTCCGCCACCCCGACGGCACGGCATCGTGGTACCTCGGCCTGCACCACGTGGTCACCGACGCCGCATCGTCCGCGCTCGTGTTCCGGGCCACGGCCCACGCGTACGCGCACGGCGAGCCCCCGGAGCTGGGTTCGTACTACGCATGGGCGGGGGCTGCGACGGGAGCACGGGCGGGGCGCCGGGCCGAACGCGCCGCGGAGCACTGGCGTCAGCGCCCGGCGGCACCCCGCACCGGGCGCCTCTACCAGCCCGTGCGCTCGCCGTCGGCCACGGCGCACCGGGTGGCGATCGACCTCAGCGACGACCTGCTCGCCCGGACCCGGGACGCACTGGCAGGGGAGTACGCCGCTGTCAGCGAGGACCTCGCCTGGACGGCGCTGCTGTCCACCCTCGCCTCCGTGTTCCTCCACCGGGTGGCGCGGGTCGACCGCTTCGCCCTCGGCGTGCCGGTGCACAACCGCAGTGACGCGGCCGTGCGGAACGTGATCGGCCCGGTGATGGAGGTGTTCCCGGTGGACGTGGAGGTCGGCGCCGCCGACACCTTCCGGTCGCTGCACCGGCGGGTCGCCCGCTCGCTCCTCGACACGCTGCGCCACGCGGCCCCCGGCACCGCCCCGAGCGGCGACCACGACGCCGTCGTCAACGTGATCCCCCGCGCCGAGCTCGGTGACTTCGGCTCGATCCCGGCGACGACCGAGTGGATCCATCCCGGCGCCGCCGAC
>VFQR01001582.1_pt1 | contig 16855 bp, 13 predicted proteins | sample 3512321 | NCBI WGS metagenome assembly VFQR01 (sample SAMN10412374, study PRJNA504923) | tailings metagenome | isolation source: Relicate 3 Philex TSF1 revegetated site | place: Philippines: Tuba, Benguet | collected 2017-08-29
GCTCTACGACCCGCCCCGGCGGACCCAGTGAGGAGACGACCCTGATGCACCGACGACCGGACCGACGCACGGGCGGAGCGCGATCGTGACGAGCGACGCCGCGGGCGCGTACGACGCGATCGTCGTCGGCGGCGGCCACAACGGCCTCGTCAACGGCGCGTACCTCGCGCGGGCGGGCCTGCGCACGTTGATCCTCGAGCGCCGTCACCTCGTGGGCGGCGCGGCGATCACCGAGGAGCTGCGGCCCGGCTTCCACTTCACCACGTTCTCGTACGCGATCAGCCTGCTCCGCCCCGACATCATCCAGGAGCTCGACCTCGTCCGCCACGGCTACCTGCCGCTGCACATGGCCACCACCTTCGCCCCGGGCGAGGGCGGGTCGTACCTGCTGTTCGGCCGCGACCGGAACGCGAACATCCAGGAGCTGGCCCGCCACTCGCGCCGCGACGCCGATGCGCTCGACCAGTACGACCACGACATCACCCAGGTGGTGATGGCGATGAAGCCGCTGTTCGACCAGGCGCCGCCCAACCTGTTCCCGCCGGAGGGCGCGGACGGCCACGGCGACCCGGCCGATACCGCCCTCGCCCTCGCCGACCTGGCCCGCCACCTGCGCGGCTTGCCGAAGCGGGTGCTGCACAACACGGTCCGCCTGGTGACGGGCAGCGCAGCGGAGTTCCTCGACGACTACTTTGAGACCGACCTCGTGAAGGGCCTGTTCGCATCGTCGGGGATCATCGGCTCGAAGGTCGGCCCGCGCTCGCAGGGCTCCGGGCTGGTGCTGCTGTTCCACCACATGGGCGAGCAGGACGGCGTGTTCGGCCGGTGGGGGTTCCACAAGGGCGGCAACGGCGGCTTCACCCAGGTGCTCGCCCGCGCCGCCCAGGCCTTCGGCGCCGAGATCCGCCTCGACGCGCCCGTCGCCGCCGTGCTCACGGCCGACGGCCGGGCCACCGGCGTGGCGCTCGCCGACGGCACCGAGCTGCGCGCGCCGCTCGTCGTCAGCGCGCTCGACCCCCGGCGCACCTTCCTCGAGCTCGTGGATCCGCGCCAGCTGCCGGGGGATCTCGTCGAGGCCGTGGGCCGCTACAGGTTCCAGGGCACCTCGTCGAAGGTCAACTTCGCGCTCGACGGCCTGCCCACCTTCGGCGACCTCGACGGCAGCCAGTACCGCGGCTTCACCAACGTCGCCCCGTCCATGGACGACCTCGAGCGGGCCTTCGACGACGCCAAATACGGCTGGTACTCGCAGCGGCCCTACATCGACGCCTGCATCCAGTCGACGCTCGATCCCGACATGGCGCCGCCCGGCAAGCACGTGATGTCGTGCTTCATCCAGTACACGCCGTACCGGCTGCGCGAGAGCGACTGGGACGCGGAGCGCCAGCGCCTCGGCGACACCGTGCAGGCCAGGCTGGAGTCGTTCTTCCCAGGCTTCGGCGACCTGGTGATCCAGCGCGAGGTGGTCACCCCGCTCGACATCGAGCGCACCGTCGGGCTGTCGGAGGGGAACATCTTCGCCGGCGAGCTGTTCTCGCCCCAGCTGTACTTCTTCCGGCCCGCCCCCGGGTGGAACCAGTACCGCACGCCGATCGCCGGCTACTACCAGTGCGGCTCGGGCACCCACCCGGGCGGCTGCGTGACGGGCGGACCTGGCCAGCTCGCGGCTCGGCAGATCCTCGCCGACCGGGCCCGTGTCGGAACCGGCCACCAGCGCCGTAGCATGGACGCATGAACGTTGCGGACGCAAGCATCTCCACCGGGCAGGGCGGCCGCGCGGCCGCTGCCGAGGCCGACGTCGCGGTCGAGCCGACCGAGGTGATCGTCGAGCGGTTCCCGCTCGGGATGCCGTGGCCGACCGTCGACCCGTTCCTGTTCTGTGTGCACCACCTCGACCACTACCCGGCCGGCAACGACCACCACGGCCCGGCCGTGTCGCTGCACGGGCGCGACCTCGGCCAGGACTTCGCGGGCATCGACGGCTGGCGGATGTACCACGGCCAGGAGGTGCCCGGCTTCCCGCAGCACCCCCACCGGGGCTTCGAGACCGTCACGTTCGTGCGCCGCGGCCTCATCGACCACAGCGACTCGCTGGGCGCCGCCGCCCGGTTCGGCCGCGGCGACGTGCAGTGGCTCACGGCGGGCCGCGGCATCGTCCACAGCGAGACGTTCCCGCTGCTCGACCGTGAGCACCCGAACACACTCGAGCTGTTCCAGATCTGGCTCAACCTGCCCGCCGCGGACAAGCTCGTCGACCCGCACTTCTCCATGCTGTGGGCGGAGGACGTGCCCCGCATCACCCGCACCGACGCGGCGGGACGGAGCGTGGAGGTGACCGTCATCGCCGGCGAGCTGGAGGGCCACACGCCACCACCGCCGCCTCCCGCCTCCTGGGCCTCCCGCCCGGACAGCGACGTGGCCATCTGGAACGTCCGCCTGGACGAGGGCGCCACCTGGACCCTGCCCGCGGCGGCCGACGAGCGCACCGTGCGGGTCGTGTACGCCTACGACGGCACCGGGGTGGAGCTGGGCGCCCGGGCGGAGCGCCTCGAGGCCGGCACGGGTGCACTGGTGCGCAGCGACGGGCCGGTGGTGCTGACCGGCGCCGCCGGCGGCGGCGAGGTGCTGATCCTCCAGGGCCGCCCGATCGGCGAGCCCGTGGCGCAGTACGGGCCGTTCGTGATGAACGACCGGGCCGGCATCGAGCAGGCGTTCGCCGACTACCGCGCCACGCAGTTCGGCGGCTGGCCGTGGCCGAGCGACGAGCCCGTGCACGGTGACACCGGCGAGCGCTTCGCCCGGCGCCCCGACGGCTCCCTCGAGCACCCCGCCCGCCGCGACGCCTCGAGCTGAGCCCCGGCGTCGCACCTGCCGCTGCGGCGGAGCGGACCTCAGTCGGGCGACACCGGCCGCTGATCCCGTTGCGCGCGGAGCAGCGGCACCGGGTCGGGCACGCCCTTCACGAACATCGCACCCAGCGGGACGAAGCTGACGCCCAGCGGGCCCACGGCCGTGGCCGCGGTGGCGGCGGCTTCGGTGCACAGCACCTCGCCGGGCGCGGCAAGGCCCGTGATCCGCGACGCCAGGTTGACGTCGCGGCCGATCACGTCGTCGCCGCGGCGGCGCGGCGTGCCCCAGTGGATGCCGATCCTCGCCCACACCGGCAGCAGGTCGCCGCCGTGCGCCACCGAGCGCTCCCGGAGCGCGTCCTGCACGTCGAGCGCCGTGCACACGGCCTCGCGGGGGTCGTCGAACCAGAGCAGCAACCCGTCGCCGAGCTCCTTCACCACGCGCCCCGTCGGCGCCGCGGTCAGGCAGCTCCGCACCGCGCCGTCCTGCGCGTCGAGGACGGCCAGCGCGGCGTCGTCGCCGTGGAGCTCGGCCAGCTCGGTGAAGCCCACGATGTCGGAGAACATGACCGCGCCGGTGACGGCGGTGGTGCCGGCGCCGGAGGGACGTGCGGCCGTCACCGCGCCGCACCGACGGCGCCGGCCTCCCGCGTGGTGGCCCGCACGTGGATGGATCCCGAGCCCGTGCGCACCTGCACCCGCGCGCCGCCCGGCACGGCCGGGTCGGCCCGGGCCACGTCGCTGCGGATGCGGCCGCTGCCGGAGTGCAGCTCGAGGTGGGCCGGCGCCGCCGAGGCCAGCGACACCTCGACCTTGCCCGAGAGCGTCCGCGCCGCGATCTCGGCGCCGTCGGTCGCGCCCAGCTCCACCCGCCCGCTCAGCGTCTGCACGTCGGCCCTCCGCAGCGGGCCGGCAACCACCTTGCCCGAGGCTGTGCTGGCCACGAGGGCGGTGCCTGTGCCCACCTGCACCGTGCCGCTCCGGGTGAGCACCCTGCACTCGCCGCCGCACGAGCTGACCCTGACCTTCCCGGAGGCCGTGCGGATGTCGACGTCGCCGGTCACCTCGTCCACCTCGACCGTGCCGCTCGCGGTGATCACGTGCGCGCTGGCCACCGAGCCGGTGATGCGCACCCGGCCGGAGGCGGTGCTCGCCGTGACGACCGGCCCGGGCGGGCAGGTGATGCGCACGGCGCCGGAGGCTGCACGCACCTCCACCGCGCCGTCCGCCCGCCGGGTCCACTGCCCGCCGACGATGGCCAACTGGGCGCCGCGCACGGCGTCGATCTCGACGGCGCTCGAACGGCCGGCCACGTCGAGGACCAGCGGTGACCCCTCGTCGACCATCACCGGAGTGTACGACGGCGCGGCGAGCCCGTCGGCGGGCGCCGACGGGCCGGGTGCCGAGCGCGGTGGCTAGGAGACCATCCTCGGCGGCGCGAACGGGACGACGTTGCCCAGCGGCTCCGGCCGCGTGTCGACCAGCATCGCCGACAGCGACGCGGCGCTCAGCGGGTGGGCGAAGAGGAACCCCTGGAGGTAGGTGCACCCCATCTCCTCGAGCTGCTCCGCCTGGCGCTCGCTCTCCACGCCCTCGGCGATGGTCTCGAGGCCGAGGTGGCCGGCCATGGCCGCGATCGTGCGGGTGAGCGCCTGGTCGCGTGGCTGGTCGAGCGTCTGCACGAACTCGCGGTCGATCTTGATGATGTCGAGCGGCAGGCGCTGCACGTAGGCGAGCGAGCTGTAGCCGGTGCCGAAGTCGTCGAGGGCGATGCGCACGCCGAGGCCGCGCAGTCGGACCAGCTCGTCGGCCACCCCGTGGGGGTCGTCGATGAGCATCGACTCGGTGATCTCCAGCACGAGGCGGTGCGGGGCCAGCCCGCTCTCCTCCAGCGCCTCGCGCACGTTGTCCACGAACGCCACCGCCCGCAGCTGCGTGCCCGAGACGTTGACGGTGACGAAGACGTCGTCCTCCGGCCACGCCGCCGCGGCGGCGCACGCCGTGCGGATCGTCCACCACCCGATCGGCACGATGACGCCGGTCTGCTCGGCCAGCTCGATGAAGTCGTTCGGCTGCACCGCGCCGTAGGCGTGGTGGTTCCACCGCAGGAGCGCCTCGGCGCCCATCACCCGGCCGTCCTCCACGCGCACGATCGGCTGGTAGACGAGTGAGAACTGGTCGCGGCCGAGCGCGCTCAGGAGATCTCGCCGGTACTCCTCGGTGCGCGCCACCTCTCGCTCGAGCTCGGCGTCGAACACCTCCACGAAGCCCTTTCCTCTCCGCTTCGCGCGGTACATGGCGAAGTCGGCGTTGCGCAGCACCACCGAGGCCGTGTCACCGCGGTCGGCCTGGGCGATGCCGATGCTGCACGACGTGGAGACCGTGGTGAACGTGTTCAGCGCGATCGGCTCGCGGAGGTCGGCCATCGCCAGTGAGGCCACGCCGGCGGCCTGGCCGATCTCCACGCCGCTGAGGATGACGGCGAACTCGTCCCCGCCGAGGCGGGCGACCAGGCCGTGCCCGTCCGGGATGCGGTGCAGCAGACGGTTGGCCACCGCTCGCAGCAGCACGTCGCCCGCTTCGTGGCCGAGCGTGTCGTTGATCGACTTGAAGTCGTCGAGATCGATGAACATGACCACCGGCCGCACCTCGGCCTGCAGGTCGCGGTTCAGGCGGGACAGGAACTGCGACCGGTTGGCGAGGCCCGTCAGCTCGTCGTGGTCGGCGCGGAAGCGGAGCTGGCCCTGCAGGGTGCGCGTCGCCGTCACGTCGCGCAGGGTGACGACGATGCCCCCGACGGCGGAGTGGTGGGTCAGGTTCACGGCGGTCATCTCCATGAGCCGCAGGCTCCCGTCCCCGTGGCGGGCGGTCACCTCCACCGCGAGCGAGCCCTCGGGCTCGAGGCCGCGCATCCGTTGCACGGTGTGCAGCCACGTCTCGTGCGTCGGGGCGATCGGCAGGTCGTGGACCGACCAGCGGAACCACCGGTCGGTGGCGTAGCCGAGCACGGTGGCCATCGCGCCGCTGGTGTAGGTGATCTGGCCGCTCTGGTCGACGAGGATGACGACGTCGCTCGAGCGGTCGACGAGGGAGGCGAGGCGGTCCTCGCCGTCGCGCAGGGTGAGGTCGCGCACGTTGACGGCGAGGCCCCAGAGGTGGGTGAGCGCGAGTGAGGTCACCGCCACGGCGATCACGCTGGCGCCGAGCAGCGACACGCGGCTGCCGTCGTCCACCACGGCGAAGCCGAGCACCACGAACTGGGGGACGAGCGCGCACAGCACCATCGTCGCCAGGCGGGCCGCATCGAGCTGGAGGCCCTCGCGACCGCTCGCCGTCGTGCCTTCGGGAGGCGTGTCGCCGGTCGGGTCGAGCGCGGCGGCGGCGAGCAGCAGCAGCGGCGTCACGCCGAGGACGGCCACGTCGAGGCCGTCGGGGTCGCCGCCGGTCATGCGCGCCCAATGGGCGCCCGTGCTGGCCACGAGCTGGGTGAACATCGCCGCCAGGAGGACGACGGTGGCGCGCGTGCGCGCATCGGGACCGAGCGCCAGCCGTGCCGCCACCGCCACGAGGAACAGGTCGATCAGGGGCGGGGCGAGGGACAGGGCCTGCGTGAGCGCGTCCGCGGTGGTGCGGTCGAGCAGCGGGCGGAGCACGAACAGGCAGAGGACCAGCGTCAGGGTGAGGGTGACGATCACCGCCTCCACCGCGAGGTAGCGGTCGCGGTGCCCGGCGCGGGCGGCGAGCATCGCCACGAGCGCGATGCCGAGCAGCACGCGCGTCGGCGTGCCGAGCACGGCCGCGAACGCCTCGAGGCGGGCCGGGTCGACGGCGCCGCGCAGCAAGCCGACGGCCGCTGCGGCGCCGGTCAGCGCCACGGCCGCCGCCACGGCGGCCCAAGCGGCGCGATCGCGCGGCGGCTTCCGGCGCGAGCCGACGAGGACGGCCACGGCGGCGAGGACCGCCACCACGGCCGTCCACCTCCGAGCCCCGTCCACGGGCGTGCGGGCGCGCCACTCGAACAGCGCGCTGGCCGCGGTGGTCACCGCGACGAGGGCGATCGTCGCCACCCTGCCTCTCATCCGTCCATCCATCGGCGCCTCGGGCGCCCCGCTTGACGGCGGGCGCGTCGATGGGCTGATCGGCCCGACATTTCCGAGCCGCGCTCGGATCAGGTGCCGACGGTCAGCGGTTCCAGCGTCAGCTCCGGCTCGTCCGCGAGGAGCCGCTGGAGCCGGTACTTGTTCTCGAACAGAGCGACCGTGGCGCCGTCGCCCCGGCGGAGGATGCGGATGCCACCGATCGCCCGCAGTCGCTCCGCGCTCTTCGCGTCCGTCGCCCGGATCGCCTGGTAGGGCGAGCCGGTGAGCTCCACCGGCGCGTTGAACTCGCTCTCGAGCCGGTGCGCGAACACCTCGAACTGGAGCTGGCCCACCGCGGCGAGCACGAGCGACGCATCACCCATGTCGGGATCGCGCAGCACCTGCACGACGCCTTCTTCCTCCAGCACCTCGATGCCGCGCCGGAACTGCTTCGCCCGGCCCGTGTCGAGCGGCCTCGCCCCGGTGAACAGCTCGGGCGCGAACACGGGGAGCCCAGGGAACGTGACGGGCTCGCCGTCGAAGAGGGTGTCGCCGATGCGCAGGTCGTTCGCGTTGACGAACCCGACCACGTCACCGGGGTACGCCTCGTCGACCGTGGAGCGCTCGGCGCCGAAGACGCTGGAGGCGTACTTCGTGGCGAAGGGCCGGCCGGTGCGGGCCACGGTGAGGGTCATGCCGCGCTGGAACCGCCCGCTGCAGATCCGGGCGAAGGCCAGCCGGTCGCGGTGCGAGCGGTCCATGTTGGCCTGCACCTTGAACACGAAGGCGCTGCACCCCGCGTCGAGCGGCCGCCCGACGCCGTCGCGGTCGAGGCGCGGCGACGGCGGTGGGATCAGCTCCACCACGGCGTCGAGGAGGTGGCGGACGCCGAAGTCGGTGAGCGCCGAGCCGGCGAACACGGGGGTGGAGGCGCCGGCGAGGAACGACGCCATGTCGAGGTCGGCACCGATCGCATCGAGCAGCTCGCAGCCGTCGACGGCGCGACGCCATGCGTTGTCGTGGCGCTCGTCCGCCTCGGCGGACGCGCGGTCGAGCGGGATCAGCTCCTCCGGCGCGAGCGTGGCACCGCGGGCGGTGCGGGTGAACCGGCTGAACACGGCCCGCCCGCGGTGGATCACGCCGCGGAAGTCCTCGCCGTCGCCGACCGGCCACGTGACCGGGGTGGGCCGCAGGTCGATCTGCGTCTCGATCTCGTCGAGCAGCTCGAGCGGGTCGCGGCTCGGCCGGTCGAACTTGTTGAGGAAGGTGATCACCGGCAGGTTCCTGCTGCGGCACACCTCGAACAGCTTGAGCGTCTGCGGCTCGATGCCCTTGGCCGCGTCGAGGACCATGACCACGCCGTCCACGGCGGCGAGCACACGGTAGGTGTCCTCGCTGAAGTCCTTGTGGCCCGGCGTGTCCAGCAGGTTGACCACGTGGTCGCGGTACTCGAACTGCATCACCGCCGAGGTGATGGAGATGCCGCGCGTCTGCTCCAGCTCCATCCAGTCGCTGGTGGCGGCGCGCCCGCCGGCCTTGGCCTTGACCGACCCGGCGGTGACCAGCGCGCCCGCATTGAGGAGGAACTTCTCGGTCAGCGTCGTCTTGCCAGCGTCCGGGTGGCTGATGATCGCGAAGGTGCGGCGGCGTGCCGCTGCCGCGACCGGGGCGGGGGATGTCACGTCTCCCTAGCCTAGGAGTGCGGCCGACCGAGCAGCGCAGCCGTCCCCGGGCGCGACCGGGACCGATGGCATCATCGGCGGCAGGAACGCACGGAGGGGGCGCAGGTGGTCCGACAACCCGCAGGGAGCACGACGTCACCACGGCGCGCTGGCGACGGATCGGCCGACGCCGAGCGCCCGAGCGGGCCGCGCCTCCGTCGCGGCTCCAAGGTCCCGGAGATCGTGGCCCGGGAGATCATCCGCGAGGTCGTCGTCCGGGGCATGGCGCCGGGCCAGCGCCTCGCTCCCGAGCACGTGCTGCAGGAGCAGTACGGCGTCGCCAGGTCGTCCGTGCGCGAGGCCCTGCGGATCCTCGAGGCGCACGGGCTCGTGCACATGCGCGTCGGCGCGCACGGGGGAGCGGTGGTCGGCGACGTGACGCCGGCCGGCTTCGGCCGCGCCGCGTCGCTGCACCTGCACATGGCCAAGGCGACCTTCGACCAGCTGGCGGAGGCACGAGAGCTGATCGAGCCACTCCTCGCGCGGCGGGCGGCGGAGAACCCGCCCGCGGCGCTCGTCGCTGCCTTGGAGGCGGCGCTGCGGGCGACCGGCGAGGTTCCCGAGGTCTCCGATCCGGAGCAGATGCTCGCGAGATGCAGCTCGTTCCACCGCGTGATCACGCAGATCTCCGGGAACCCGATCCTCGACCTGGTCGCGGGTGGGCTCAAGCACCTGTTCGACGAGCAGATGCCCGACCTGACGGTCTCGCCGAGGGTGCAGGCGGAGACGACGCGCGCCCACGCCGACATCGCGCACGCGATCGTCGCCGGCGACGCCGACCGCGCCGAGGAGCTGATGCGGCGGCACATGCAGCACATCATCGGGCAGCTGCGGCGCCGCAACGCGGCCCTGCTCGACGAGATCGTCGGCTGGAGGTACTGACGGCGTCTGGAGCCTGCGGGGGCTCGCCCAGGTTGCCGCCGGGGCGGAAGGCTAGCTATTATGATCAGCATTAGGCGGCCGCGGTGGCGGCCGCCGCGCTTCCAGGAGGCCCCGCATGACCATCGAGACGGCGATCGACAGGAGCACGAGCGAGGAGGTGGGGGTCCCCGACGACCTCCAGTTCATCGACGCCGACAGCCACTGGACCGAGCCCGCCGACCTCTGGTCGTCGCGTGTCGCGCCGAGCATGAGGGACCGCGTGCCGAAGCTCGAGCGGGTGGCCGGCCGCGATTCGTGGACGCTGAACGGCGAGCTCTGGGCGAGCACCGGCGCCAACGTGATCGGCCCGGAGCGGAACAAGGTCGTCGGTGGCCACATCATGGACGACTACGCACACATCGACGAGTCGGCCTGGTCGGTTCCCCATCGGCTGAAGCTGATGGACGACCTCGGTGTGCACAGTGCGGTCATCTACCCGAACGGCGTGGGCTTCGCGTCGAACCACATGTTCGCGATCGAGGACATCGAGCAGCGCACGATGGTGCTGTCGGTGTACAACGACTTCTTCGTCGACTTGCAGCGCGAATCCGGCGACCGGCTGCTGCCGCAGGCGATGTTGCCGATCTGGGACATGGAGCTGACCGTGGCCGAGATGCAGCGGATGTTGGACCGCGGGATCCGGGGCTTCACCCTGTCCGACAAGCCGGAGCTGATCGGCCTGCCCGAGCTCTGGGAGCCCTACTTCGACCCGATGTGGTCGCTGTTCGACGAGTCCGGCGCGGTGGCGAACTTCCACATCGGCTCCGGCAACACGAAGGAGCAGATCGATGCGGCGCGCAACCAGATCTCGCAGCCGCAGCAGCAGCGCGACCCACGCCAGCCGGCGCAGCCGCTCGCGGGGTACACGGCCGTGTCGCCCGCCTGGCGCGAGTTCGGCCGGCAACGCAAGCTCGCCGTGTCCGCCACCCAGGCCTTCATGAGCAACGTGCGGATCATCACCAACCTCTGCTTCAGCAACCTCTTCGACCGGTACCCCCGTCTCAAGATCGTGTCGGCCGAGAGCGGGATCGGGTGGCTGCCGTTCCTGTTGGAGGCGATGGACTACCAGGCCGACGAGATGATCAGCGACGGTGCCGAGCTCGCGCACAACCAGCGCCGCCCGAGCGAGTACTTCCGCGACCACTTCCGGGTGATGTTCTGGTTCGAGCGCTCTGCGCCGCGCCGCCTGATCGACGACATCGGTGCCGGGAACATCCTGGTGGAGACGGACGTGCCGCACTCGACGTGCCTGTACCCCGGACCGCGCGAGCACTTCGTCGACGTGCTGCGCGACGTGCCCACGGCCGACGTGCGCCGCATCATGTTCGACAACGCTCGCGAGTTGTACCGCATCGAGGCCTGAGGCACTATCTGCTGAATCTTTGCAATCTTCTCTTGAACGCACGTGGTCGGCGTCGTTAGGGTCCGTCGTCACGAGGGGCCGCCGCCGGCGGCCGTGAGGACGAGAGGGGTCGATGCGACCGTGCGCAGCACACGCCGAGTGACGACGGGATGGAAGCTGGCCGCGACGACGGTGGCCGTGGCACTTGCCGCGGCCGCCTGCGGCGACGACGAGCCCGCGGCGGCGCCCGCCACGACGGCGGCGACCGCCACGACGGCGGTGGCCACGACGGCAGCGCCTGCCACCACGGCGGCGGCGAGCGACACCACCCCGGGCGCGGCCCCCAACACGACCGCTGCTGCGGCACCGGCGGCCTGCGGCGAACCAGGGTTCTCCTCGCTCGATCCGAGCCCGCTGGCTTCCACCGCGTCCGTGACGATCAGCGCGGCCGGCATGCTCGAGGCGTTCGCACCGGCCTTCCTCGCCGAGGCGACCGGCGAGTTCGAGGCGGAGAACCTCGACGTGGAGTTCGTCATCACCCAGACCGCCGTCCAGGCGCTCGCCACGGGGGAGGCCGACGCCTCCCTGTCGGCGCCGTCGCTGGAGATGATCAACGCGGTGCGCCAGGGCATCGAGCTGCGGTGGATCGCCGGCAACTACACGCCGGACCCTGACAGCGTCATCGGCATCTACGCGCGCGCCGACCTGCTGGGGGAGGGGCCGGACTGGTCCAAGCTGGCCGGGACGCAGGTCTCGCTCACCAACCCTGCCGGCCTCACGTTGCTCACCCTCGACCAGCGGTTGCGGGAGAAGGGCCTCAGCCTCGGCGACGTGGAGGTGGTGCGCATGGCTCCCGCCGATGCGCTCATCGCGCTGGAGAACGGTGCGCTCGGAGCCGCGTGGCTCAACTCGCCGATCCACCTCGAGGTGGCCGACGATCCGGACTACGTGTTCGTGGGTGGCCAGGACCCCGACTTCGTCGGTGGCGGCCTCGTCGCCGGGCCCGGCCTGCTCGACGGAGACCGCTGCGAGGTGATCACCGCCATCCTGCGCGCGATGGAGCGCACGATCCAGACCCACCTCCAGCCGGGCTACAAGGACGACCCGGAGACCATCGCCCTGCTCGCCGAGACGCTGCAGATCCCGGAGGAGGCCGTCGCCGGCAACGAGGAGCTGCTGTTCACCCAGCGGGTCCCCGCCGGCGAGATGACGGAGTTCCAGGACGCGCTCGTCGACATCGGCCTGCTCCCGGAGGCCGACCGCGTGCCGGAGGACCAGCTGGTCGACATGTCGTACCTCGACGGCATCGACGGCGCCGGCTGACGAGGCAGGGCCGATGACCGAGCAGGCGTCGAAGATCTCGATCAACGGGGTGACCCGTCACTTCGGGGGCACCCGCGCCAACGTCCACGCCCTGGGCCCCATCGACATCGAGATCCCGGCGGGGCAGTTCGTCTGCGTCGTCGGCCCGTCGGGGTGCGGCAAGTCGACGCTGCTGCGCCTGCTCGCCAACCTGCTGCGCCCCTCGAGCGGCACCATCGAGATCCGCAGCGCGTCACCGGACGCGAAGCAGCTGACCTCGGTGGTGTTCCAGGACTACAGCATCTTCCCGTGGCGGACGGTGGAGGCGAACATCCGCCTCGGCCTCGACATCGCGAAGGTGAAGCGGTCCGAGGCGCAGCGCCGGGTGGCGCTGTGGATCGAGCGCCTCGGCCTGCGCGGGTTCGAGAAGGCCTACCCCTCGGCGCTCTCTGGCGGGATGAAGCAGCGGGTCTCCATCGCACGCGCCTGGGCGGTGGAGCCCGAGGTCCTGTTGATGGACGAGCCGTTCGCCGCCCTCGACGCGCAGCTCCGCCTGGTGCTGCAGGAGGAGCTCCTGGCTCTCTGGCAGGCCCACCAGCGAACGGTGCTGTTCGTGACCCACAGCCTGGACGAGGCGATCCTGCTGGGCGACCGGATCCTCGTGATGTCCTCGCGCCCCGGCACGATCCTCGCCGACCTCGAGGTCCCGTTCGGCAGGCCGCGCACCAGTGACATCCGCGGCACGCCCGCCTTCGCCGCCTTCGAAGCCGAGATCTGGGGCCTCCTGCGGGGCGAGGTCGACCGCACCCTCGCCGGCACGAGAGGAGGCAGTGCACATGGCTGACCCGCCCACCGGCTCGATCGCCGACGTCCGGCCATCGCGGGCGAGCGACGGAGACGGCCGCGCCCCGGCACAGGTGGTCGCCCGCCGGTCGGAGCCGGGCCGCGCGGAGCGCGACCCGGCGACCTACGTGAAGCGGCGGCGACGCCTCGAGCTCACGCTCGCATGGACGGTGCCGGTGGCGCTGGTGGCCCTCTGGCAGCTCGCTGCCGCTCGGCAGTGGATCGACGTCCGCTTCTTCCCAGGACCGAAGGCGATCTACGAAGCATCGCGGGAGCTCGTCTCGTCGGGGCTCCTGTTCGACGCCGTGTGGGCCAGTGCCAAGCGGATCCTCGCCGGCTACGCGCTCGGCGTCACGGCCGGAGTGGTGGTCGGGCTGCTCCTCGGGGTGTTCGGCCTCGCCAGGGCCGCTCTCGAACCGACGCTCATGACCCTGTACGTCGTGCCGAAGATCGCCGTCCTGCCGCTGCTGCTCCTCATCTTCGGCCTCGGGGACCGGCCGAAGGTGATCGCCGTCGCCATCACCGTGTTCTTCTTCATGTGGATCCAGACGATGGAGGCGGTGATCGCCACGAACCCGGGCTACAAGGAGGCGATGCGCTCGTTCGATGCCAGCGCATGGCAGATGTTCCGCGGTGTGTACCTGCCGAGCTCCCTCCCGCAGATCTTCGTCGCCGCCCGGCTGTGCGCCGGCATCTCGGTCCTCGTGATGGTCAGTGTCGAGTTCGTGCAGGGCAACGACGGGGTCGGCTTCCTGATCTGGAACTCGTGGTCGTTGTTCCTCGCGACGCGCATGTACGTCGGCATCGTCGCGGTGTCGCTGATGGGCCTCCTGTTCGCGCTGGTCGTCAAGGCGATCGGCCGCCGCGTGCTGCCGTGGGCGCCGAACGACAAGACACACGGGCTCACCTGACCCCCCCGCCCGTGGCCGGCCCGCCGAGCGCCGCCGCGGCGGTGGTCTGCAACCACCGGTGGTCGAGCTTGCCCGCCGGGCTGCGCACGAGCTGCTCCGTCAGCACGAGGTGGCGCGGCGCTTTGTAACCCGCCAGGTGGCGCTTCACGAACTCGCGGAGCTCGGCGACGTCGAGGCGGCCGCCCGGCCGGAGCTCGACCACGGCAGCCACGGTCTGACCGAATCGCTCGTCCGGTACACCCACGCAGGCCGCGTCCGCCACGGCCGGGTGCCGGCGGACCACCTCTTCGACCTCCTCGGGGTGGATCTTCTCGCCGCCGGAGTTGATGCAGGCCGAGCCCCTGCCCAACAGGTGGAGGCGCCCGTCCGCTTCGACCCGTGCCATGTCGCCGGGCACGGAGTAGCGCACGCCGTCGATCACGCGGAACGTCGCCGCCGTCTTCACCGGGTCGTTGTGGTAGCCGAGGGGCAGCGTGCCGCTCAGCGCCACGAGGCCCTCGCCCTCCTCGCCGCGGGCCACGAAGCTCCCGTCCTCGCGCAGCAGCCGGACCCGCTCGCCGAGCGTGAAGTGAGCGGTGTCGGCGATGTCGTCCTTGGTCGAGATCGTGAACCCCATGCCCGAGGCCTCCGACGACCCGAACGCATCCAGGATCTGGACGTGGGGGAGGTGGCGCAGGAGCACCTCCTTCGTGGCGCGGCTGAAGGTGGCGCCCGACGAGACCACGGTCCGCAGCGCCGACAGGTCCCACCGGTCCGGCTGCGCCGCCAGCGCGTCCGCGAGCGGGCGCGCCATGGCATCACCGACGATCACGAGCAGCGTGACCGAGCGCCGCGCGGCGGTGTCGAGAACCACTTCGGCGTCGAACGAACGAGCGGGCAGGACCACCGACGTCCCGCCCGCGATCATCGTCATCAGCTGGTTGAACAGGCCGGTGGCGTGCATGTACGGGCAGACGGCGAGGTCGACGGGGCCCGGCCGTCGGATCGCGCCGATCAGCTGGTCCACCGAGGTCGGGACGGGGATGCCCCTGAACGGGTTGCCCCGTCCCACGAGCACCTCGAACAGGTCGGCCTGGCGCCACACGACGCCCTTCGGCAGCCCCGTCGTCCCCCCGGTGTAGAGCAGCACCACGTCGTCGCCGCTGCGCCGCGCCGACGGTGGCGGCGTCTCGGCGTCGATGACCTCCTGGTAGTCGAGCGCCCAGTCGGGCCGCCTCTCACCGGTCGTGCCGTCGGCGACCTCGATCCACACCCGCACGCCGGCGCTTCCGCTGGCGCGCGCGGCCTCCACCACGTCGCGGAACTCCGCCTGGTACACGACCGCCGATGCGTCGGCGTCGGCGAGGAGGTGCGCCACCTCCCCGGGTCCGTACCGGTAGTTCACGTTCACCGGCACGAGCGCAGCCTTGAAGGCCGCGTAGTAGGTCTCGAGGAAGGCTCCGCAGTTGCGCATCACGACGCCGACCGACGCCTGGCGTGGTAGTCCCGCGGCGAGCAGCGCGGCGCCGACCCGGTCCGCGCGATGACTCACCTCCGCCCACGTCGTCTCCTCGCCGTCCGCCTCGACGACCGCCGTGGCGTCGGGCACCGCCGACGCGACGGCCTCGAGCAGTGTGGCGAAGTTCCAGCTCTCGGCGGGCGCCACGCCACTCACCACCCGCGGAACGACGTCGGTCGCCGCTCGAGGAAGCTGGCGACGCCCTCCTGGGCGTCGCTCGTCGCCATGTTGACATCCTGCGCGATGGCCTCCAGCGCCAGCGCGTCGTCGCGGCTGAGGTCGAGAGAGCGGTTGACGAGCGCCTTCGCGAGCGCCAGCGTCTTCGTCGGTCCGGCGGCGAGGCGCGAGGCCCATTCGGCCACGGCCGCGTCGAACGCTGATGCCGGAACGACCCGGTTGACCAGGCCGATCGCCGCCGCGTCATGAGCGGCGATCTTCTCCCCGAAGAACAGCAGCTCCTTGGCCTTCTGGGGACCGATGATGCGGCCGAGCAGGTAGGCGCCGCCGGCGTCCGGCACGATGCCGCGCTGGGCGAACACCTCGAACAGCGCCGCGTCGTCGGCCATGATCACGAGGTCGCAGGCCAGGGCCATGTGCACGCCCATCCCTGCGGCGATGCCGTTGACGGCGGCGATCACCGGCTTCTCGCAGTCCATGATCGCGGTGATCAGGCGGTGGGCGTTCGTGCGCATCCCGCGCGCCACGTCGAGCGCCGCGCGAGCGGGCGCCCCCTCCGGTCGCGGCCACCCGGCGTTGGCCGCCCCGAGGTCGGCACCGGTGCAGAACGACCCCCCGCTGCCGGTGAGCACCACCACGCGCACGTCGAGGCGCTCCGCCGCTTCGTCGAGCAGTTGGATGACGCGCAGCCGCTGCTCCCGAGTGATGGCGTTGCGCCGATGCGGGCGGTTGAGCACGATCGTCGCCACGCCCGACTCCACGCGGTGCAGCACCTCGTCCAGCGCATCCGCCCCACCAGCGTGATCCTCGGCCATCCGCTTCGCCCCTCGTCGTTCTGCGCCCCCTTGCGGGGCGTCCACCTCGTCACTATAAGTACAATGATAGAGATGACGACGTCGACCACGGGTCTCCCGAGGCGCAGGGGGTAGGGATGGCGAGCCGGGGCAGTGGGTCGCGGCGGATCGAGTTCGGGCCGCGGCTCGCCGATCTCGCCCGCCCGGGTTACGACGTGGCCACGACGCACCTCGAAGGGTCGGCCCGCAGTGCCGCCTTCCGACCCGGGCGCAGCGTCATCTGGTGCGTGGAGGCGCATCTCGCCGACGGGGCCACGCTGCGGTGGGACGACGCACACGGCGAAGAGGTCGTGCACGTGCTCGCCGGCACCGTGTGCGTCGAGGGCTCGATCTTGGCGACCATGTGCGCCTCGTCGAG